>JAABVA010004651.1_pt1 | contig 12648 bp, 14 predicted proteins | sample 5560331 | NCBI WGS metagenome assembly JAABVA01 (sample SAMN12812661, study PRJNA571458) | rock metagenome | isolation source: Antarctica rocks | place: Antarctica: Victoria Land, Mt New Zealand sud | collected 2016-01-07
GCCAAATACCATGTGCTGCCAATGAGGGATACTGCACAGATGTCATAACAATCCCATGAAGTTGCCATAAAGCGCTGCCAGTAGATTTGTACATGCTTCTTAGCATGATCATCACCCCTGAAAAAATTGTTGAGGCCCTGGTTCTGCACAGCACATTGCTACAGCACCTCTAAACGGTACGCAGGACAGCAAAGGCCTTGCATGTTAAGCTGGCAACTGACCTGATTGTGGGCTCACGCAGCAATGAGTAAAGGCTGGCATTTGCGTAAGTCTGCACCCTGACACTGTCATGCTCCAGCAGGTTCTCCAGAGGAATCAGAATCTCCAACTGCAGACAAAGCATCATACTGGTGGGTTGAATTTGGACAGGATTTGGACAGGATTTGGACCTGACACCGGGACGGTTGGTTTCTGCTCCTGGGACCAAAGCCAGCAGAACATGACTACTGTTTTCATGTAGTGCCGCTGCGGTCTGCCAGAGAAGCTTTGCAGGGGTGCCACCGCAAATGTCTAGGAGAGTCAGTGGATGGTACGTGAATGTGGTGACCAACTCGCAAGAAAGCTTTCTCCCCTGTGATTAGTTGAGGGAGATGATCGTGCTCAATACAGGCAATGAGACACAAGCACAGCACATGCAGCCTCTCCCTAACATGAAACAAAGCGAGAAGCTGGACATTCACCTGTTCACATTCCTGGCGGCCAGCCTTGGACAGAGCCAGGTTCATGAGCAAGGCGCCGCAGCATTCTAGAGCAGCTGCAGGGAGAGCTTCCAGGTGACTAAGCTGAAGGACTAGCCATCTGATGACACCGTGCTCCACCATACAAGACCGCACTTGATGCCTGCAAGCATGCTGTTGCTTTCAAGGCGCACATACTAGTGGAGCCAGGAAGGAGCAGCTGGCTCAGACTCAAACTCAAACCTCAGAAACAATGACTAAGGTCATTCATGAAGTGCAGATAGTATGTGAAGCTGCATGCACCATGTGATAGGCCGGTAGGTGTGACAGCATATACAGCACTGCAGCATGGAACATAGTCTGCATAAGCCTTGTGCAGGGGTCTGGCACTGACCTGGTGCTGAGCCTCTGCAACGCCTGTAGGGCATGTTGTGCCAAGTCTCTGCCCTGCAGCTCCTGCATGCACGGCTGCCCTAGTCAGCCATTAAACATATGACAATGATGACTGTCCCAAAGTGCTGTCCTTTCTGTGTCTAGATCGAGAGACTAGGAATCAGGCTTGCTTGCCTCATGTGTGACAGCGCACAATGACTGGAGACATATCTTATGCTCCACTGCATGGAAGCAAGCTGATGCTTGCACAGCGTATTGACGGCATCAGTCATGAACCAATTCAGCATGTGCATACGGCAGACAGACGGCAGTCTCACAAACTAAGACTACACAAAGGCTATCAACAAGTCCTGCCATTTCTACCATGCAACAGTAGCAAGCGATGTGCATTCAGCAGCAGGCATCAAGTCCAGACTCACATTGCTGGGGCTGCTGTCGTCCTCAGTTTGCATCCAGAAGCACAGCTGCTGAACCACAGCTGATGCCGCAGAGCACAGGTAGGCACGACCACTATGCATGCCTGCTAGCACACTCAGCAAAGCAGCCCACTGTTTATTTGCGGCCCTGCTTGATGCTCCAGCTTCTGCCACCCTCCAAGGGTGCTGTCCATCAGGTTGCCTGTATGGCACTGGTCTTTGTGCACAGTCCTGTTGGCCGTGTGTAAGTGTTGACATTGCTTGCAACAGCAATGAAATAGCTTCAAAATCCTTGACAAACATGGGCTTGGCTTCAGAGACAGGTGCAAACCACACAGCTTATGGCACTGGTCTTTGTGTACACTCCTGCCGGCTGTATGCAAGTGTGACAATGCTTGCAACTGCTATGAAATTGCTTGAGCATCCCTGACAAACATGAGCTTGGCTTGAGAGACTGGTCATATAATATAACACTATTCAACGTACTACAGTACAATGTTGAGTCAAGTCAAATGTAGCATCATGGTTTTGCAGTAATGGTGTGCAGCATCACCATGTGCAGCAGTGCATTCGGCACCCAAAATGCCCCCACAGCACAGCATATCATGGTCAAGGCTTGCCTGAGATCTGTGTTGCATGTCCTCCACAGCATGCATCATTGATGAGCAGACGCCGTGTGACAAGGATGTGTGAGGGGTGACTGACCTCAGAAGCAGGACGTCCTGCTGGATGTAGCTGGCAAGCACTTGACAGCGGTCAGTGGCCGAGACAGCTTTGTCGAGGCGCCAGCGCAGGGACTGCAGCAGTGCTGCCACCAGCCCAGGGTCGCCACTCTGCACACCAGCTGGACAAAGCTCACATAGCAGAGATTTTGGCAACAGAGTCAAATTCGGTCAAAGTCACCTTGAAGTTGCTGCAATTGTTCTTGACTGGCTCTCTAGCCATTGCTTTTTGAACTGCGCTTCTTCTTCTGCACATTGTGTTGTGGCACAACATGCACATGGCTATGATACTGACTCAGGAGCAGTTGCCGCTGAGCTGGGGATGCGCAGTCTCTTGAACATGAAGTAAATGTGTCTCACCCAGCAATTTTGCATGATAAATCTTGCATGCTGTAGCTGCTCATGTGCTGACCAATCATGATCAGATGATGGTGAACAGTTGTGCTTGCTGGTTCATGACCAATGTGTCTCAATGCCCCACAAGCTGCAAAGCTTTCCAAAAGCGTACTGAAGTCCTCAGAATGTAAACTCACAACAATGTGGATCCTTGCTCCGCTAAACAACATAACATTCATATGCCATGAAGAGGAAAGCGCTAAGCGCGTGTCAGGATCCATATGTTGTCTGTTGACCACCTGTCTAGTCCCAAAAACAAGAACTGTTCTTGACTGACTGATTGATTGATTGACTGATTGATTGATTGACTGACCGATTCTGTGATAGACTGATTGGTTGGTAAGTTTACTGATTGACAGCATTGACGCAGTCTTGCACTGCAAGGGAGAAGGTCTTGCTTGCCTGCAGATCAGCCTTGACCTTGTCATAGTCCAGCATGGGCAGCATGCCAGGCTGCGTGTACAGCCACTGATCCAAGGGATCAAGGCTTGTCAGAATCACACTGTGTCTGATCACGCCGGCCCCTCCCTCCTTGCCTAACTGAGACAGGGAGGCCCCCACCACCCCCCTCTCTGTACTACAGCCCAGACAGGCTTCACCACTTGCATTCGTAACAGCATTGCCTTGCTCTGCTGCAACCATACTGCTGCCCTTTGTGTCAGGAGCTACTGTGTTCAAATTGCTTGCAGTGATGTCAGCAGTCTGTGGCCTTGCAGAGGTTGCTAAGCCAGAGGGTGGTGCTTGGTCCTGCTGCACAGTCTCTGCGCGGCTGCTTCTGCTTTGACTGCTGGCACTGCTGCCCCTTGACGCCTTGAGCAGACTGGGACTGTGAAGCCCACCTGCTTGGCTGCTACTGCTAGCCCTAGACGCTGCTGAGCTGCTTTTGTCAATGGAAAAGCCTGCTGCAGCGCTTTGAAGACTGGTGCCGACTGCAGTGCTGCTGGTGCCAGCCCTAGATGCTGCTGAGCTGCTTCTGTCAATGGGAGTGCCTGCTGCAGTGCTTTGAAGACTGGTTCGGACTGCAGTGCTGCTCGGTGCATTATCTCCTGCTGTAACGCTGCCACCTGATAGCTCTGCTAGGCTGTGTGGTCTCAAAGCATCCACGGCACCGGTGTCTGCAACCTCCCCACCTTTGGCATCAGGGCTTGCAGCTGCATCACTTGCTGCTGCATCATCTGCTGCTGCATCCCTGGGCCCTGGACTGGAAACAGGTTTTCCTGCTGCACTGCCCAGGCTGCTAGGACGTCTGCTAGCACTGGCTACCCTGCTGGACCTGCCTGAGCGTCTGATGTCAGGCATTTCTATAGAGGGCTGGTCTGCTTCACTGGACAATACCTGGTCTTCTTCAGCCATGGCAGCCGCTGCAGTGGAATCATCAGCTGCATCAGCAGCTACACCAGCAGGCGTTTCAGCAGCTACATCAGCAGCCTTTGAGGATGCTGGTCTGCGACTTGATGAAACCCTGGATGCAATGCTGACCCTAGATGACGCTCTTGCAAAAGCCTCACCACTTGGTTCTGCTGTTGTGCTGTCTGCAGGGTTGTATGCTGAACTGCCTGCAACCTCTTCTGCTGCAGGGCTTGTTTGACTTGCCTGCCGTGACACTGCTTCATTGCCACTCTGAGAAGTGACTGAGGCGTCAACTGCTGCAGCGGTCTGTGACTGCAAGCTGCTGTATCCTGACTGCTCATCAGACAGATGGGATGCTTCTGCTGGCAGCTCACTAGTGGGCGGGCGCACGTGCGTGTGCTGTACTGAAACCTGTGGAGAGATTGTCAGGAATGGCATGGTGACTGGCTGACCGGGTACAGCAGTAGCATCATCAGCATCCTCCAGAAAGCTTGGCTCGGCGCTGACCCCTTCCAGAGCTTCAGGATGCACGACTGCAACACAGGTTGCTAAGTGAATGCAAACCCCCGAGCATCCACATCTGAATGCAGTCTGCTGTCTCTTGCACACAATGAACATTTCCTCAATCAGCCAATGTGTAAGCACTTGCAATGTCCGAGTAGACTGCCGCAAGTGCTGCTACTTTGACCTTGTGAGATCACCATCATCAAGGCAGACTTCATGAGCAGGTGTATGTGACTGAAGCAAGCTGCGCAGGCAGTATGTCAGTTTCTGATGGATACTGCGGAAAATGTCTGGTCGCAAACATGAACTGACCATGCAAGACCTCAGCTGAATGCTCCAGAGAAGGAGCCGGCAAATGGTCTGTGTAGCGAGGCTTTGAGGCCAACACCAAGTCTGCCAGCTCCTTGCTGCCATTCAGCAAAGCACTGATGGGCCTGCTGTCACCTCTCTGCCCGTTCATCACAGCACTGATAGGCCGACCATCACCTTGTTCCCCTTTCAGCAGGGTGCTGATTGGCCTGTCGCCACCCCTCTGGCCTTTTTATAGAGCACTGACAGGTCGACTGCCACCTTCATATGATCCAGTTGATCCAGCAGGCAGAATGTAATTTGGCCCTGTTGCAGCCAGTGTGGCATCATTGAAAGGCTGCGACGCTGATGCCGAGACACTGCTTGATGCCTGAGCAGCAGCATACATGGCGTACAGCCTGGGCAGTGGCTGTTTACTGGGAACCGACTGTAAGGCATTGCTCAGCTGCTGCCGCAGGTCTGACACAAAGGTGGGGGTGAAGATGTGCCTGAAGGAGGGGTGGCTCTGGGGGTCCCTGACATATGGCAGGGCATAGTAGGCCAACAGGTTTGGGTCTGACGCTAGCAAGGATCCACTGGCGTCTAGGTACTGCTTGAAGGCTGACAGGGTTTGTGACAGACCTTGCCTGTCTGAATCTCCTGTAAAGGGTTTATGAGCAGTCATGGACATGCAAGCCAACTGTGAAATGTTGGCTTTGCTGGCCTTGGCTTTGCATGCGTGAGCGTAGTAAGCATGATATTCATGCATGAGCGCAGGCTAGAGTGGTAACAGCTTACCTATGAGCATTGGAAAGATGGCAAAGTAAAGCTGTATGTGAAACTCAAGCTGCAGCCACAAAAAGAGTAAGTGTTGTCTTCCTGAAAGCTTCAGAAGTCAGACCGTGATTAGCAAGTACCTTTTGAACACTAGCTGACTGCAGCAGGACAGTTGGCATCTGACAGTACCATAATGCCAGGAAGCATTCGTTGTTTCCTTGGTCAAAGTATCTCAGCTGGAAACAAACACGGCGACTGTTGTGAGCAAAATTGAGGGTATGAGCAGCTGCAGCAGAAGCCCAACACCTACCAAGTGTGCCTGAGCTTGCCGCGCTTCAGAGGAACTGCGCTCTTGCCGGTGCAAGCCCTTTGGTCGAGTGCGCGTGGTGTCTGCTAGCTCAGCAGTCAAGGCCTGTGGCATGCTTACTCTTACTATTGCAACAGCAACTACAACCTTGTGATGCAGCAATGCTCTAAGAATCGAGACTTACTTCCAGTGTCAGTGGAAAGTCCTCGTATTGTAGGAGTTCAGCAAGGCAAGCACAGAGGTCCCGAAAGGCAGCATGTCTCAAGTCGTCGCTCATATCAGGACACGGCACGCTCGTTGTTGCTTTACTCACGAAACATATCTAGAGCGCGTTCTGGGGTCCAGTGATGAGCAGCATCTCGGCGTAAAGCACGCACGCAAGTGAGCAAGGTCAACGGGTTGTTTAGTTGCTGGTTGTGACGACCATTGACTAAACTCGCTGAGTGCTCATCTGCAAGGCTGTCTCAGATGTACACAGTTGCGGGAGATGGGCTTTTGCAGCACCTGAACAGCAACACTTCTTGCGCATACACTAGTGCACGAGAGCCGACCCTGCTTGCAGGTACCGCAGCTGCTGCCACAATTTGACCTATCGTACCATGCTGAACTCCAGAATGCTGGGCTTGTCGTCCCTGCGTGACGGTTGCCAGCACAGATGCGGTTGCGGACGAAGCTTATTGCAGAAGCCGCATTTGACGCCAGCTCGACATCGTGCTTTCACTGTAGTCCGGTGCGTCAGTTGCTTCTGAGTGATCAGTCAAGTGAGTGGGAAGCAAACACTGCTAGGCAGACTGTGCATATGCCCTGTGGGCCTGCAGAGCGGCTAAGCGGGTCAAAGGCAATAAGAGTGCTCCACCTAGTAAAGGAAGTGGCAAGAGCCAGGGCAAGCCAAGTGGAAATGGTGGTCACCCAAACTACAAAAGCGCTGGCGAGGTCCGTGAAGGGTAAGGTCCTGTTTGCAGGCGTCAACATGCGCTGTTCAAGACTATGAGCGCTTGTGTCAGTCCATAGCGCATTGTGATGCAGGGGAGCCTACACCCAGGAAACAAGAGATGTGATCTTGTCGCTGGACCGAGCAAACAAAACGGCTCCCAATGGCAAACAGATCCTGAAGAATGTCGGTGTAGCTATGTATCTGGGTGCCAAGATTGGATTCCTGGGACAAAACGGTGCGCTGCTGAACCATGTCGAACCAAAAGTTCCACATACCTCTCTCAAGCAGGACTGCATGCTGCGCGAGAGGTCACTTAGGTGCCCAGCACAATCATTGCCATGTTGTCTGCTTCTACCAGGCGCTGTCCCTGCCAGCGCTGCTATATAAATAAAGCAGGTCAAGCTTATGCATCATGCACTGGGTATTTTGTAACGCTGGGCCCACGAACGCTCCCCCTGCAACACCCCAAACCATATTTCCCCTTTGGCTGCATCCACAGGTGCTGGTAAAAGCTCCCTCATGCGCATTCTGGCTGGGCAGGACCAAGAGTACGAAGGCACCCTGCAGCTCAGCCCTGGCATCAAAGTGGGGTACCTGCAACAGGAGCCTCAGCTGGACATGAACAGCACGGTCCTGGAGAACATAGCGCCGGCCCTGGCACCAACAAAGGCCATGCTGACAGAGTTTGAGGAGGTGATACAGCTTGCACTCAGAGGCTCTGCTGATCATCAAAACTCTTATTTCTGCATTCCAGCGGGGCCCTCTCGTCATGTGCATGCAGTCTGATGTTTTAATGCCTGAACCCAAATGTCCAAACAGCGTAGCTGACATGCACGTATGGCCAGACTGTTTCACCTGCCAAAAGCGGCAAAACGACGTGCCAGGGCAGATTGTACTGGCAGGCTCCACTGCTAGCCAGATTTGCACGACATTTGCTCTTGTTGCATATGGTACATAGCTGTGAATCAACAGCAGAAGATGGAGACTAAAGAGCATGTACAACAAGTGTGATGCAATGTGCCCTTGCTGTGCTGCAGGTGAGCATGAAGATGGCTGAGGGTGGGGATGACTACGAGGCCCTGTTGACAAAGATGGACAAGCTGCAGAGCGCCATTGATGCCATAGAGGGATGGGAGCTGGACAGGCAGCTTGAAAGGGCCATGCAGGCTCTCAGATGCCCACCAGGTATTTCACTTACCCCTGAGTCCACATACAGATGCCCTACAGTGTCTCCATGTACCTTTCTGGGTCCACAACTTGGCTGTGTTAGGACTTGGCCGTGACTCATGGGTGGCTCATGGGCATGTCTGTGTATTTCAGTGTGCTTGTGTCATGTGCTGCCAATTTGTGAGGCAGAGCTGCGTTGAGCATCTAGACAGCTTTGCCTCCCCATGCTGTGCTAGCAACAACGGCAGCTGAAGAGAAAAGAAAAGGAAAAGACCACTCCACTCATAAGAATGGCGTGGCACTGTTGGGAGACCTGTGAAGGCCTTCCTCTGACACGGCAGCTGCATCTGTAGGTCAGTACGACGTCCATGCATCAGGTGCCTCAGGCTTGCAAACCACTGCAGCATATGAGTTGGTGCCGTGACATAGCTCTGCTCTGCATTTGCAGGCGACAGTATTGTGGACAACCTGAGTGGTGGTGAAGTGCGGCGAGTGGCGCTTGCCAGACTGCTGCTTGAGCGGCCAGAGGTGCTGTTGCTGGATGAGCCCACTAATCACTTGGATGCTGACTCTGTGGCTTGGCTGGAGCGCTTCCTGGCAGGTATCAATGCCTTTCGCCATGCTGTACTTGAATGCTGTTTGTTCCTTGTCCATGCACAGCTTTGGGTCATTCACTCAGATGCTGACTCTGCGGCCTGGCTGACACCTACAGCTGCAACTTCAACAGGGAGAGTGTGGTTTGCCTGATGGGCTTGTTGGCAGGTGTCATCTCATTCTGTGGTGCTGTGCACGCCTCAGAGGTGCCGCATGTTGCAACAAGCTCACTAGGGCTAACTCTGTAGCCCGCCCAGAATGTCTGTTGGCAGGCATCAGACGCCTTTGTAACCTATAGGAGTCTTCCGCTTGGTCTGGCAATGTGATATGTTGTGATGCATCTCTTCTTTTTTCTTCAAAAAAAAATAGCACATGTTTTGTAACCGTTTAGCACGTATTTTGTAACCATTTCAACGTCGTTGTTTCTAGTGCACAGCTCGCTCCAGCTGCATTGAGCCAAGTTTTTCAGCACTCTCCTCCAAGCCTTCAGCCATCTGCAGGACACAACCTTGCAGCAGAATGCCTTGTCATTTATAAATTTGTGGATCACCATGAGCTATTGTTGAGGCATGCCAAAAAGTGGCTGATGCTGGCATGAGTGTGCTGCAGAGTTCAAGGGGACAGTAGTGGCAGTGACGCACGACCGTTACTTCCTGGACAATGTGGCAGGCTGGATCCTGGAGCTGGACCGAGGGCAGGGCATCCCCTTTGAGGGCAACTACTCTGAGTGGCTCAAGGCAAAAGCCAAGCGACTGGAGGTACACCAGCCTTTGTCTTGTGTTTGTCAGCCTTCCTCTTGTGTTTTGTTAGCCTTCATCCTGTGTTCAGTAGCCTTCATCTTGTTAAGATACATCAGCCTTGCCCTTGCGACCCACTCTGCAGGTGCTCATGTTTGCACAGGAGCACTCGCTGCTGTTACTGATCAAAGGCAGGTTGCACTTATACAGGCAAAGGCGTTGATGCTTTGGTGTGTCTTGCATGGGCCATCTGCAGCGTGATGTGATTGATACCGTGACAAAACACTCAGCGTATGCATATGGGAAGACGGTGCAAGCTGTAGTTGGTGTCATTGACTGACTATGTTGGTGTTACAGACAGAGACCCGGCAGCAAGTCAACCTACAGCGCAGCATTGCTTCAGAGCTAGACTGGGTCAACTCCAACGCCAAGGGCCAGCAGAAGAAAGGCAAGGCCCGGCTGCGTAGATATGAAGACCTCACCAAACAGGTGTTGCTCTTGTACAGCATCAGCTGCTGGTACTGATGCTATCATCAGCTTCAGCTTAGTGCATGTGACTCATGCAATTGCACCAGTTGCCTTCAAGCTGTCAGCACTACTGCCAGCTTATGATGTGTCTAAGGTGAGGACATGTGCTGCCATGTGCTGCTGCTGTTGCCCAGTTGGTGTGAATTCCTTCTTCTATTCTTGGGTGACATGCAGTCTTTCCTGTCTCTGTGCAACATACCAAAATCAGTTCTAGAGATGGGAGCCTCTTTCAGCAGCAACATTGACATTCATTCCCTATCCACTGTACATTCTGGCCCCAAACAGCCTTGCATTGTAGCAAGTTTGTGTCATGGCTTGCAGGCAGCAGAGTACACACGTACCTCTCAGTTGGACAGCATCACCATCCCCCAGGCACCCAGGCTGGGATCCCAGGTGGTGGAGGTCCAAGGCCTTTGCAAGTCCTATGGAGACCGCTTGTTGATGAAGGACCTCAGCTTCAGTGTTCCTCCTGGCAGTGTAGTAGGTCAGTACGGAGGCTATCACACCTGCTGTGCTGAATGTGCTTTTGTCACGTTTGTGTGAATGTATGTTTGGGCATCAAGTGTGCAGTCATGCCTGTGATACATGGTCATTGTCACCCGTGGAGCCGGCAGGTCAGGGGTGTGCAGGCCGCTGTGACAAGTGCATCTGTTGGATGTGCGTCTGTGACACGAACTATGTAAGTGTCACACTGCGTCCGTGACAACGTCTGTAGCAACCAGGGTAGAGAGGCGCCCCAGCGCTTGGGTAATGTTGCAGTTGCCCTTTGAATGCTACTGTCAGTAGGGCATGCAAGAAATGCTCCACACTATGCAACATGCCAGCAGCACGATTGCGCAAGTTCTGAGAGTTGCTTTACTGAAGCGTAGAACCTCCCTTGGCGCTGAAGGTGTAGGCAAGCCCACAAGACTATGGCAAAGCAGGCAATGTATCAGCAAGGTACTTGCACACAAAACCGATAGCTACCTCACTGAATTGCGCAGGTATCATTGGTGCAAATGGAGCCGGCAAGTCCACCCTGTTCAGGATGCTGGTCGGGCAAGAGCAGCCTGACAGTGGGGAGCTCAAGGTTGGGGAGACTGTGCAAACCATGTACGTGGACCAGTCCAGAGAAGCTCTGAACGCTGAGAGGTCAGGCCACTCATCTCGCTCTGCAGCCTGTTCTGTTGGCCAGCATCCAACTGCATGCAGTGTCTCATTTGTGGCCTGTTCATTGCTACAGCAAAGCTGCTTATGCTGCAAGCAAGCTGGCTGTGGTCATGCTGACTGTGTACTGTGTCATGTGAAATTCAGTATCCTGCACTTTCTAATGCTTCGTTGCTGCCTTGCTCGGAATGCCACTATCCTCATCAGGATTGGTATCAGCATTACAATCGGCATTGATTTTGCATTGTAGAAGTGTGATTGATGAGATTGGGGATGGAGCCGAGGAAGTAGATTTGGGAGGGCGCAGTATAGCCATGCGAGCATACGCATCCTGGTTCAACTTCAAGGGAGCTGACCAGCAGAAAAGTGTGGGAGTGCTATCAGGAGGCGAGCGCAACAGGCTGCAGCTAGCCAAGGTTTGCCATCATTGCCATGTGGCCGTCGGCACTTGACCCATGTGGCCGTCGGCACTCAGCTGTTGTTGCAGCACCAGCAATAGCATTGTGGTGTGGTGGATGTATGGCCCCGCACTGCAACATTGTATCTTTGCTCAGTATGGCATAGCCCATTTTGGCATAGTGCAGGAGGCACAGCACAGCAAGACGTAGTGTAGCAGGACACAGTCCAGCAGACGCTGCTGCAGCACAGCTGGGCAAATGCAGCATGGCCTGGGAGTGTGCATGGCACAGCCCTTTATAAGGAAATGCAGCATGGTCACCACAGTGGTCTTGTGCTTCAGGTCCTGAAGCAAAGTGGCAACCTGCTACTTCTGGATGAGCCGACAAATGACCTAGATGTCGACACCTTGCGCGCCCTGGAAACAGCAATTGACAGTTTTGCTGGAAGCTCTATGATCATTTCTCACGACAGATGGTTCCTTGACCGTCTGGCAACACACATTCTGGCATTTGAAGGTGACAGTGAGGTGGTGTGGTTTGAGGGTTCATACAGTGAATATGCTGCAGACAGGCAAAAACGTTTAGGTAAGGTGGAGCCTACACGCATCAAGTACAGAAAGTTAGCAACTGTTTAAGAATTGCAATTGATGGTACCCTGCAATAGATGTGCTTGTACTACTACACTCAATATACGTTTGTACTGCGCTCAACATAGATTACTGTACATACAACTGTCTCTATCACCCTCTTGCGTAGCTCTTGGCGTCTGCATTCACAGTGGTACTGTAGTCTTGTTTTAATACCAACAAAGGAGCTCTGTGCAGCCCCTTTTTGTTGCTGGCCCCAGTCTCAAAGTCATTCGCACACAAAGTGCCAAATTAGGGCACTTTGTACAAATTGTGCTGCATGCAGCAGCTGTGATGAGATCAAATGCTGTCATGAGATGATGCAGGAATGCTGTCATGAGATCAGCTGTCACATCTGCCCTGAGATATCAGAGTGATCTCTGACAAGATTGAGAGAGACAGATTACAATGCTTTTGCCAGCCAGCAAGTCTGATCGCATTTGCCAGAGAACCTGGCCATACCTGGTATATATATATTTGTCTGTATAGATATCTGTCTTTATTCACAAAATCAAGGCACATGTTCACAGTTGGGGTCGTTCGTCTCGGGAAGAAGAAGATAAATTAACAATGCGGAGGTTTAGGCAGGAGACCAATTGCCGCTTTGGCAGGACGCCCGCAACCAACGACCGATTCGGCAGATCGCGCTTTTGCCACCGCACAAGTCTTTCGCACTTTGACGCCAAGA
>JAABVA010004652.1_pt1 | contig 12647 bp, 11 predicted proteins | sample 5560331 | NCBI WGS metagenome assembly JAABVA01 (sample SAMN12812661, study PRJNA571458) | rock metagenome | isolation source: Antarctica rocks | place: Antarctica: Victoria Land, Mt New Zealand sud | collected 2016-01-07
AGGACAACCGGGTTTACGGCGCGCTCGACGCGGCGCTCCGCGGCGACATGTTCCGCGACGTGGAGCCGCGCTGGGTCGAGTGGATGAAGCTGTTCCTGGCGATCATCCCGTTCCCGGAGATTTCGGCCTCGCGCTCGATGGCGATGGTCGGCCGGCTGGCGCCGGGCGAGGAGCTGCGGACCGGGTTCACGATGCAGATGGTGGACGAGTTCCGCCATTCGACCATCCAGATGAACCTGAAGAAGTGGTATATGGAGAACTACATCGACCCGGCCGGGTTCGACATCACCGAGGCCGCGTTCGGCAAGTGCTACGCCACCACGATCGGCCGCCAGTTCGCCGAGGGTTTCGTGACTGGCGATGCCATCACGGCGGCCAACATCTACCTAACGGTCGTGGCTGAGACGGCGTTTACCAACACGCTGTTCGTGGCCATGCCGTCCGAGGCCGCCCGCAACGGCGACTACGCCCTGCCTACCGTGTTCCTCTCGGTGCAGTCCGACGAGAGCCGGCACATTGGCAACGGCCACTCGATGCTGATGTCGATCATCAACGACCCCGACAACCACCAACTGCTGGAGCGCGACCTGCGCTACGCCTTCTGGCAGAACCACGCCATCGTTGACGCGGCGGTCGGGACCATCGTCGAATACGGCACGACCAACCGCGACAAGAACAAGGAGTCGTACGCCGAGCTGTGGCACCGGTGGATCTACGAAGACTATTACCGGACCTACATGCTGCCGCTCGAGAAGTATGGCATCAAGATCCACCACGACGACGTCAATGCGGCGTGGGACCGGATGGTCAAGAAGAATTACGTGCACAAGACCGCACAGTTCTTCTCCGTAGGCTGGCCGGTTGCGTTCTGGCGCCAAGAGGCCCAGACCGACAAGGATTTCGAGTGGTTTGAGCATAAGTATCCCGGCTGGTACGCCGAGTTCGGCGATTACTGGAAGTGGTATGCGAAGCTGAGCGTGCCGGGCGAGACCAACATCCTGTTCAACCAGGACGTCGGCTACGTCTATCCGCACCGCTGCTGGTCGTGCATGGTGCCGGCGTTGATCCGCGAGGACTTCTGCGTCGATACCGTCGATGGCAAGCTGTACACCTACTGCTCCGAGGTGTGCCGCTGGACCCACAAGGTGGCGTTCTCGGCCGAGTACGAGGGCCGCGCGACCCCGGCGATGGGCCGGTTCAGCGGACGCCGCGAGTGGGAGGACTGCTACGCCGGATGGGACCTGGCGGACGCGATCACCGACCTCGGCTTCGTCCGCAACGACGGCAAGACGCTGACGCCGCAGCCGCATCTGCACTTCGACGACAGCAAGATGTGGAAGCTGGACGACGTGCGCGGCAACAAGCTGGCCAGCCCGCTGCAGGCCATCCGCGCCATGTCGGACGTAGAGCGCGAGAAGCACATCGCCGAGTACCGGGCCGGGTTCAAGGTCAACCCGATCAACTAAGGCCTGGCAACTAACGACGGCTTGACGAACGGGGGCCGGCCGCAAGCCGGCCCCCGGGACTGCCATAAGGAGGGGAAGCAATGGCCGATGGTGCCGTCCATACCGTGCGTTTCGAGCCGGTTGGTATCGAGATGGATGTCAACGAGAACGAGACGGTGCTGGACGCGGCGTTCCGCCAAGGTATTTCCGTCATGCACGGCTGCAAGGAAGGCCAGTGCGCAAGCTGCAAGTCGCTGCTGATCGACGGCGATATCGAGCTGCTGAAGTACTCGACGTTCGCGTTGATGGAATCGGAGCGCGACACCGACCACATCCTGCTGTGCCGCACGCTGGCCTTCAGCGATCTGACCATTGAACTGCTGAACTACGACGAGGACCTGCTGAGCCGGTCCATCGCCGTGAAGTCTTTCCCGGGCACCGTCACGGCAATCGCGCCGCTGACCCGCGACATCTGCAAGCTGACGATCGAGCTCGAGTCGCCGATCCGTTTCTGGGCCGGGCAGTATGTGGACCTGCAGGTGCCGAGCCACGGCGTCACCCGTGCCTATTCGATGGCGAGCCCGCCCAATGGCGGCACGACGCTCGACTTCATCATCAAGCAGTATCCAGACGGCGCTTTCTCCGCGCTGCTGTCCGGCGTCCTGCAGCCCGGCGACGCCATCATCGCCAAGGGGCCGTACGGCACCTGCTTCCGCCGCGAGGGCCGCACCGGGCCGTTGATCCTAATCGGCGGCGGCTCCGGCATGTCTCCCCTGTGGTCGATCCTGAGCGACCACGTCGCCAGCGGCGAGAAGCGGCCGATCCGCTTCTTCTACGGCGCGCGCACCCGGGCCGATTTGTTCCTGCTGGACGAGTTCGCCGCCCACGCCGCCAGGCTGCCGGACTTCCGGTTCATCCCCGCTTTGTCGCACGCGGCGGCAGACGACGCTTGGGAAGGCGAGACCGGCTTCATCCATGAGGTCGTGGCCAAGACGCTGCGGGCGGAGAAGCTGGAGGGCGACATGGATGCCTATTCCTGCGGCCCGCCGCCGATGATCGACGCCGTGCTGCCCATCCTGCAGATGGCAGGGGTCGAGCCCGAGCGGATCTACTTCGACAAGTTCACGCCGGCAACCCGCTAAGAACCAACAAAGGGAGATGTCTGAGATGAGTGTTACCCAGGAGCCAGTTGCACCGCGGAAGTCGGGTGCTGCCGGGGCAGCGAAATTTGCCGGTTCGGATAGCCGAAAGTACAACTACTTCACCCCGAAGGGCCGTAAAGCCTCGCACTACGAGGACATGACGGTCGACGTGCAGCCGGACCCGAAGCGGCATTTGCTGCAGGATTGGATCATCTCCTTCGCCGACGGCACGCCCACCTACAGCGAGAGCTGGACGGCGGCCAAGAGCTCCGACTGGCACGTGTTCCGCGCGGTCGACCAGGAATGGGAGCGCACGCATTACCAGCGGCAGTCCACCATTGTCGGCATGATCGCCAACGTGGTCGAGAACGGCCGCCGTTCCGGCGCGGTGAAGCGCTTCGACAAGGGCTGGGTCAAGATCCTGCAGGACCATGTCGGTGCCTACAAGCACGCCGAGTTCGGCCTCGGCATGGCGACGATGCAGGCGCAGCGCTACGGCTACACACAGATGATCAACAACGCCGTGCTGACCAACTCCTCGTATAAGCTGCGTTTCGCCCAGGACCTCACGCTGTACCTCGGCGAGATCGGCATGGACCTCGAAGGCTTCGACCAGGAGGCTGGCAAGGCGCATTGGATGGACGACCCGGTGTGGCAGGGCGTGCGCCGGGCAATCGAGACGATCGGCGGCTGCACCGACTACCTCGAACAGTATTTCGCCATCAACGTCGTGTTCGAGCCGCTGGTGGCCGAGCTGTTCCGCAGCGGCTTCGTTATGCGGGTCGCGGCCTCGCAGAACGACTTCATGACCCCGTCGGTGGTCGCCGCCGCCGAGGGCGACTACGAGCGCAACCTGGCCAACGCGATCGAGCTGTTCCGCATGCTGGTGCTGGACGAGGCGCACGGCCAGGCGAACCGGGTGCTGTTCAACCACTGGATTGAGAAGCACGGCGCCGAGGCGGTGAATGCTGCCAACCTGCTGCAGCCGATCTGGTCGCAGCCGCGGGTGAAGATCACGCAGTTCCCCGATGTGGTGGAGAGCTCGCATGACAGGCTGCGGGCGATCGGCTCGGAGATCGGGCTCGACGTGCGTCCCCTCATCGGCGGTTAAGGAGAAACCACATGTCATCGCATACCGACAATATTTTCGAGTCGATGAAGAACATGCATCGCGACCAGACCATCTCGCACCAGTGCGGGGTCACGATGAACGACAGCGTCGAGGCACGGGCGATCGCCGAGGTGATGGGCGAGAAGCCGGGCATCCGCGTGACCTACATGCCGGCGATGATCCGCATCGACGGCGAGGGCAAGATCGAGTTCAAGATGGACGAGCTGAGCGAGTACCTCGGCCGCGAGATGACGCCGCATCTGTTCGAGATTTCGACCTCCACCCACTACGGCCGGATGGTCATGGTGGATGACAACACTGTAGTCCTGTTCGGCGACATGGACGAGATGAAGCAGTATATCGAATAGAGGAGCCTTAGCGATGTATCGGACCAAAGACGGCGAAGACATTTTCATCATCGACGGCCACATGCATTTCTGGGATGCCAGCAAGGCCAACCAGAAAAACGTGCACGGCACGCAGTTCATCGACTGCTTCTATGCTTATCATTCGAACCTGAGTCCCAAGGATCAGCTCTGGCCCAAGGAGAAGTTCGAGAAATACGACGCGGAGACGATGTATCGCGACCTGTTCGTGGACGGGCCCGACGACATGGCCATCATGCAGCCGACGTTCCTGACGGACTTCTACAACAACGGCTTCAACACGACCGAGCGCAACTCGGCGATGGCGAAGAAGCATCCCGACCGCTTCATCCTGAATGGCGCCTTCGACCCGCGCGATGGCGAGAAGGGGCTGGAGGAGCTGCACGCCCAGGCCGAGAAGTATAAGCTGAAGGGCGTCAAGCTCTATACCGCTGAGTGGAAGGGCGAGTCGAAGGGCTACAAGCTCAGCGACAAGATGACCTACCGCTACCTTGAGGCGGCTGAGAAGCTTGGGATTAAGAACATCCACGTGCACAAGGGGCCGACGATCCTGCCCCTGAACCGCGACGCGTTCGACGTGGCGGACGTGGACGACGCGGCCACCAGCTTCCAGAACCTCAACTTCATCGTCGAGCATTGCGGCCTGCCGCGGCTGGACGACTTCTGCTGGATCGCGACGCAGGAAACCAACGTTTATGCCGGCCTCGCCGTGGCGCTGCCGTTCATCCACAGCCGGCCGCAGTACTTCGCCCACATCATCTCGGAGCTGCTGTTCTGGGTTGGCGAGGACAAGATCCTGTATGGCAGCGACTACGCCATCTGGACGCCGCGCTGGCTGGTCGAGAAGTTCATGGACTTCGAGCTGCCGGAGGACGTGGCGAAGGAGACGGGGGTCAGCCTCTCGCTGCAAGCGAAGAAGAAGATCCTGGGGCTGAACGCCGCGCGAATCTACGGCATCGACATCGAGGCACAAAAGGCCAAGCTGCGCGCCGGCGAGCTTGTGGCGGCGGAGTGAACGACACTGAGAACAGGCGGCCCGCTGAGAGCGGGCGGGCCGCCGAGAACGGCCGGGTCAGTGAGGTGCTGGCCCGTCTTGACCGCGTCAACGACCCGGAGCTCGACGAGCCGGTAACAAGCCTCGGGTTCGTCACCGGCGTGTCGGTGAGCGATGACGGCCGCGTGGAGATCGGCTTTCGCCTGCCGACCTATTGGTGCGCGGCCAACTTCGCCTTCCTGATGGCGGACGACATGCGCACCGAGGTCGGGCGGCTGCCCTGGGTGCGCAGCGTGGGCGTCGAGCTGGGCGAGCATATGTATGCCGAGACGATCAACACGGCCATGACGCGCGGCCAATCGTTCCAGGAGGCCTTTGCGGCCGAGGCGGATGGCGACCTGGACGCGTTGCGCCGCGTCTTTGAAATCAAGGCGTTCCAGCGCCGGCAGATGGCTTTGCTAGACAATCTGCTCGAAGCCGGGCACGTGGCGGAAACGCTGATGGCGCTCACCGTTGCGGAGCTGCGGGCGCTGGCCGGCGACAAGGGCGCGCATCTGGTGGAGCGCTACTTGGAGCGCCGTGGCGCGCCGGGTCCGGATGGGCCGGACGCTCCGGCCTTCGTGGATGAGCATGGGCGCGCGGTGGCGGCCGCGGATTTCCCGGCGCACCGGCGGACGCTGCGCCGGGTCACCGTCAACGTCGAGTTCAACGGCGCGTTGTGCCGCGGCCTGCTTGCCGCGCGCTTCAACGAACCCGAGGGCGAGCCGACCCTGCTGGATTTCGTGCATGGCCGCGTGAAGGAGGAGCCGCGCCGCGCATTCTGAAAACCCACTGTTCAGCGCCGACAAGAAACGATCGAGGGAAGACATATGGCTAAGATGATGCTGCATGACGAAGCGGCGCGGATGGCGTTGGGCCGGGGCGTTTCCAAGCTGGCGCGGGCGGTGCGCGGAACGCTGGGGCCAAAGGGGATGAACGCGATCATCGACCGCCCGATCGGTACGCCGATGATCTCCCGCGACGGCGTCAGCATCGCTCAGGAGATCGAGCTGGAGTGCCCGTTCGAGAACATGGGCGCGCAGGTGTTGCGCGAGGTTTCGAAGCAGACCAACGAGGTCGCCGGCGACGGCACCACCACCGCCACCGTGCTCGCCGACGCGATGGTGCAGCAGGGCCTGGAGTGCCTCGCCCGTGGCGCCAACCCGGTCGAACTCGTGCACGGCCTGCAGGTCGCCACTACGGCGGCGATCGAGGCGCTGGGCCGTATCGCCCGCCCGGTGCAAGGCTTCGCGGAAACCCGCGCGGTCGCGATCATCGCCGCCAATGACGAATTGACCGGCAACATGGTGGCCGAGGCGCTGGAGCGCGTCGGCAACGACGGCATCGTCACCGTCGAGTTCGGCAGCACGGTCGAGACGCTGCTCGAGGTCGTGGACGGCATGGCATTCGACCGCGGCTATCTGTCGCACCACATGGTCACCGACGTCGAGCGCATGCAGGTCGTGCTTGACGATCCGATGATCCTGATGACCGACTGCAAGCTGCTGACGACTGACGACGTGGCGGCGATCGAGGGATTGATGGCCGGGCAGAAACGCCCATTGCTGATCATCGCCGAGGAGGTCGCCCCCGCCTGCGTCGTCGCGCTGCTGTCGCGGCGAGACCGCGGCGAGCCGCCGATCGCCGCCATCCATCCGCCCGAGTACGGCCACTGGCGCAAGGCCATGCTGGAGGACATCGCCATTGCCACCGGCGGCCGGGTGATCGCCCGCGACCTCGGCGGCCGGATCGCCGATGTGCAGTTGCGCGACCTTGGCCGCGCTCGGCAGGTGACGGTGTCGGCCAACCAGACCATCGTCCGCGCCGGCGGCGGCGACCCAGCCACCGTCAAGGCGCGCCGCGAGCAGGTGTCCCGCCAATACGAGGCGGCACCGCAGAACATCGAGCGCGACAAATACCAGGTCCGGCTAGCGAAGCTGTCGGGCGGCACGGCGATCATCCTCGCCGGCGGCGCAACGCCCGTCGAGCAGAAGCGCCGGGTGCAATTGATCGAGGACGCGATCAACGCTACCCGCGCCGCGGTCGAGGAGGGCATCGTGCCCGGCGGCGGCACCGCGCTGCTGCAGGTCGTCCCTGACCTGGAGCATATGGTCGACGGCCTTTCCGGCAGCGCGCGGGAGGGCGCCGGGCTGCTGCAGGCGGCGCTGGCTCAGCCGCTGACCTGCATCGCCAAGAACTGCGGACTCGATGCCGTCGCCATTGTCGACCGGGTCCGGCAGTCGCGCCGCGGCGTTGGCTTCGACGCGCGGACCGGCGGGTTCATCGACTTGGTCGAGGCCGGCGTGATCGACCCGGTGCGCGTCACCGCCACCGCCGTGCGCAACGCGGCCTCGGTGGCCGGGCTGATCCTGACCACGCAAACGCTGATCGCCACCAAGCCGGACGGCGTCGACATCACGGCTGGCCCCGCGATGGGCGGAGGGGCAGAGTTGCTCTAGCTGGCCCGAACACTGGAGAGGCGCATGGCCGAACGGCGGCTCCACGGGATCAGGCTTCCGGCGCCTGTTCCCCCAACGCCCATCACCATCGTCCGCCGCTCGGAGGCGGCCGACACCATGGAGGCGTGGGAGCGCTTCCTGACCGGCGACCCAAGCGCCGCGATCCCAGCCAGCAATTTCGTCGTCGCCTCGTGGTTGCGCAGCCAGCAGTTGGGCATCAACCCCACGGGACGCTCCGCCCCGCTTGCGGCCCGCGGCGAGGCCGTCGAGCACCTGCGCCGCCGCCACGCCGACCTGCTCTCGGCGGCGGCCAAGGTGTTCGCCGAGGTGGCCGACATCTTCAGCGGCTCGCGCTCGATCATGCTGCTGACCAACAACGATGGGGTCGTGCTGGACGCGGTCGGCGACCGGCAGACGCTGGAGCAGGGTGAGAACATCCATTTGACCCGCGGCGGCGACTGGCGCGAGGAGGCGGTCGGCACCAACGGCATCGGCACCGCGCTGGCGACCGGGCGTCCTGCGCAGGTCCACGCGGCGGAGCATTTCTGCGAGGGGATCAAGGCCTGGACCTGCGCCGCCGCCCCCATCTTCGAGCCCGGCACCGGCGCCATGCTCGGCGTGGTCGACATCTCGGGGCCGCCGTCGACCTATCAGCGCAACAACCTTTCGCTCGCAGTATCGACCGCCCGGCAGATCGAAATGGTGCTGATGGAGCGCGCGGCGAACGAACGGATGCGGCTGCTCGAGGTGTGCCTCGACCGCATCAGCGAGGCGGACGTGGCCGGCATGGTGGCGATCGACCGCGCCGGACGCCTGGTGCACCGCACTGGCCGGGTCCCGAGCCTGGTGGAGTTAGGCCAGCGCGTGCCGGGCCTGGACGGCAGTTCGGCGGTGGAAGACTGGGCCGACAGGCTGCCCGAGGGCCTGCGCGCAGAGTGGTTCAGCCCGGTGACGGTGGATGGGCGCGCGATCGGCGCCGTGCTGGTGGTCCCTGCCCGCACGCGCTCCGCGACGCCGGAGCAGGAGGGTGCGTTCGACGCGATCCTCGGCCGCAGCGCCGCGGTGGCCGAGGCGCTGGGCCGCGCGCGCCAGCTTGTCGGCAAGCAGGTCCCCGTGCTGATCGAAGGCGAGACCGGGGTCGGCAAGGAGCTGTTCGCCCGCGCCATCCACGCAGCACACGACCCGCGCCGGCCGTTTATCGTGCTCAACTGCGGCGCCGTCGCCAAGGACCTGCTGGCCGCCGAGCTGTTCGGCCACGTGCGCGGCGCCTTCACCGGCGCGACCAGCGAGGGGCGGCCAGGACGGTTCGAGCTCGCCAATGGCGGCACGCTCTGCCTGGACGAGATCGGCGAGCTGCCTTTGGACCTGCAGCCCTTCCTGCTCCGCGTGCTGGAAGAAGGGGTGACCTACCGCCTGGGCGACGGGCAGCCGCGGCGGGTCGAGGTGCGCCTGCTCGCGTTGACCAACCGTACCCTGCTGGACGAGGTCGCCGCCGGGCGGTTCCGCCGCGACCTGTATCACCGGATTAGCGTGACCCGCGTCCGCCCGCCGCCGCTACGTGAGCGCCACGGCGACGTGGAGCTGCTAGTGGAGCACTTCAACGCCTCGCTCGCGGAGCGCCACGAGGTTCCGCAGCGGCGGTTCGGTCCGGAGGTGCTGCGCCTGCTTGCCGCCTATCATTGGCCTGGCAACGTGCGCGAGCTGCGCAACGTGGTTGAGAGCCTGTTGCTGATGTCCGACGCGCCGGAGGTCCGGCTCGACGAGCTGGCGGCCGGTCTGTCATCGGGGTCGATCGGAGTGCCGCCGGCCTCGTCCGAACCCGCTGATACTCTAGAAGCGGCTAGCCTCGAGGCGACGGAGCGCGCCGCGATCGTAGCGGCGGTACGGCTCTGCCAGGGCAACCTGACCGCGGCGGCGAAGTCGCTGGGCGTGTCGCGCAGCACTCTCTATCGGAAGATCGAGCGCTACCGGCTGCAAATCTGAGCGGGGCGTGGCCGGAGACGGTCCGGCTCAGGCGTCCCGCTGCACCTCGACGGTGATGTGCGATAGCGCCGGGAAGCGCGCGAGCAGGTGGTGGTAATGGTCCGGCCCGCGCGTGCCCTGCGCCGTTGCGACCGCGACGATGACGCCGAGGTGGCCCGGCCCGAGGCGCCAGAGATGCAGGTCGGCCAACCGGTCGCCCCCTGCCTCGATGGCCTGGCGCACCGCCTCGGCCACGCGCCGATCCGGCACCATGTCGAGCAGGATGGCGCCGGTGTCGCGGACCAGGCCATAGGACCAGCTCGCGATGACGCAGGCGCCGATGATGCCAGCGAGCGGGTCCATCCACAGCCAACCGAAGGCGCGGGCCAGCACGAGGCCGACGATGACCAGCACGGAGACGGCTGCGTCCGCGACCACATGGATGACCGCGGCCCGCATGTTGTTGTCCCGGTGCGCGGCCCCGTGCCCATGTCCATCCTCATGAGCGTCATGCCCGTGCTCCTTAAAGGCAACGGGATACTCGCTGCCTCCAACCCGCACGCGGGCGGTGAACTCGTGCGGTTCTGGGATGGTCTCGGTGCTTTCGAGCCAGCCGCCGCGGTCCTGCATGGCAAAAAGCTGGCGCGTGCCGTCTGGCCGAATCGTCTCGACCGCGACGGCAGCGGGAACCGGGCCAGAGGCTAGGCCAGCTTAGGCGCGCAGCCGGAACACCGGCGGCACGCCGTCCTCGAACACGCTCAGCGCCAGCACGCCACCCGGCGTCTCGATGCGGCGCCCTTCGTCATGGCCGCCGTCGTCATGGCCGTGATGGTGCCCGTGACTATGCCCGTGCCCGTGTCCATGGTGGTGGCCGCCCCCGCTCAGCAGCCAGGCGCTGCCGATGTTCACCGCCAGGCCCAGGACCGCGATCGGGATCGCCTCGGTGAAGTGGATGGGCACCGGCGCGAACAGGCGGCTTATTGCCTCATAGCCGATCAGCAACGCGATCATGGCCAGGATGATCGCACTGGTAAAGCCGGCGAGGTCGCCGAGCTTGCCGGTGCCGAAGGTGAAGCGGGCGTCGTGCGCATACTTGCGGGCGTAGCGGTAGGCGAGCGCCGCAAGCAGCAGGGCGCCGGCGTGGGTGCTCATGTGCATGCCATCCGCGACCAGCGCGATGGAACCGAACAGCAGGCCGCCCACGATCTCCAGCACCATCATGGCTCCGCAGAGCGCGATGACCCACCAGGTCCTGCGCTCCGCCTGCTCGTGTCCTTCGCCCAGGAAGACGTGGCTGTGGCCGGGCGGAGCGTCCGGGAAGGCCGTGGGGGTTACGGTGCCGTCCATGTCAGCCTCTCATTTCAGGTAGGCGCGAACCACGTCGAGCAGTTGCTCGACAGCCTCGCCGTTCAGCGCGCCGGGATGCTTGTCGGAGTCCACAAGATGCGTGCGGACATGGTCCTCGACCACTTCGGCCATGAGGCCGGCCATGGCGCCGCGCACGCCGGCGATTAGGTGCAGGACCTGCTCGCAGCCAGCCTCGCTGTCCAGCGCGCGCTCGATCGCCTCGATCTGGCCCTTCATGCGGCGCACGCGCGCCAGCAGCTTCTGCTTTTCACGGACGGTGTGGGCCACGCGCGAGGACTAGCATAGGATAGGCCCCTATGCCAACTCTGGCCAAGATCGACTTTGGGCGAGGATCACCTATCTTTCCATCGAGAGGATATGGAGCACGGCAGGGCGGCCTGCATGTTCGCGGCCCGCGGTATGGTCAATCCTTAATCCAAACCGACGTAGGACATTGGTCATCCAGAGATTGGAGGATCTGCGCCATACGCCCAGCTCGCGACCAACCCAAGCTTTGCGCCCGTCCCAAGGTTTGCATAGGAACCTGACTATTCACCAACGCCTCAGCGCCTTCCGACTTTCCTCAGCGCGATTTCGGTAATGCACCGATTGTCGGAGGCGGTGCCGGTCAGCAAGCCGTCGGCAACTTTTCCTTGCAAGATGGTGAAATTGTGGAAGCTGTGTGGGCTTTTCCACAACCCAGAGGCTCGGAGCCCGCCGTCTGCACCCACTGTTCCCGTCATTTTCGTACCGGGATTGAACAACTGCATCCTCAGATTTCCGCCGGCGATATCTGCCGCTGTCCTGCCCGCCGACGCCGTGACCCCGCAAGCCTCTAAAAGGTTCGACTCGCGGGTTCCGACATACCGTCCATCATACAGCCCGGACGGCTCAGGATTGGACGTTTGAGCACAGCCGCATAGTGCCGCCATGCCAAGTGCCGCAAGCCAGAATGAAAAAGCTGGTGAATTGAGGTATCTCTCTGCGGATCTTGTGTGCAAGCCGGGCCAACCTTTGCTCGGGGCACCTGTGCATCCCCATCGAAAGCTTAGCGCGACTCTAGACCGCCTGATCTCTCCAACAAAGCCACGAACAGCCCACAGTGGCGTCCGCCAGCTAGGCCGGGCTGTCCCGGAAAAACGGCGTTGGCATCGCGTCCACCGCGTCGGCCTGTAACCAGGCAGTTTCGCGGGAGACGATCCGCCCCGACCGCAGGTCCGCCAGCACCGCTCGTATGCGACATGCCTTCGGCGGCCCTCCGATTGAGGTCGGAACCACCCCCGGACCGGCAACGGTCGTGATGCTTCCAGCCAGCACCAGCGGTTGCTCCTCGAGATTGGCAGAGGTGAACGGGCGCCGCTTGATCTGCGGGTAACGCTCGCCCACGACAGCCCTGATCCGCTCCTCCATCGAGCGGGTAGCGACCAGTTCGCTGCCGGTCTCATGGTCGATAAGCGGATCGATCACCGGCGTGGAGCACCCGGCTAGCCCTGGGCCATCGGGCCGGGCACGGTCGAACCGGGTCAATCCCACCTTCGCAACAACGCCTGCACACCCTGGGGCATTGCTGCACAGAATGCCTCTTTAGATGTCGTTTTCCGGTTGGAAGAGCGATTTGTCGAGGATTGCTTTGTTGCTAGTGCGTCGGGAGACCGGCAAGGAGTAGATGGTGCAAGTCCATTACGGTGAAGGAGTAGCGATCCACACTGGCCCCGAGCCGTGCGTTGTCGCCCGCGAGGACGGCAGCGAAGCGTCGGCAGGG
>JAABVA010004653.1_pt1 | contig 12641 bp, 11 predicted proteins | sample 5560331 | NCBI WGS metagenome assembly JAABVA01 (sample SAMN12812661, study PRJNA571458) | rock metagenome | isolation source: Antarctica rocks | place: Antarctica: Victoria Land, Mt New Zealand sud | collected 2016-01-07
TGCGCGGCGTCGGCGAACAGGTCGACCCCGGCGGTGATCAGCTGGGGGTCGCGGCGCAGGAGCTCGGTCATCATCGGCTCGCAATCAGGTCGCACGCGAACCGGGCGGCTTGCGCGTTGGAGGTGAATACGTGCGCCCCGGCTTCGTTCAGGGCGCAGGCTTGGGCGGTGAGGTCCTGGGGGTCACCCTTGGCGCCGATCAGCGAGACCACCACGGCGACGTCGCCACTCTCTCGTGCCGCGGTGATCGCCGGGGCCAGCTCGGCGGCCGGATCGGGGTGCGCGCCGTGCCCGAGCACCAGGTCGAGCAGGAGCACGGCAGTGTTCGGGTCGAGGGCTTCCTTGGCGAGGCGATCCAGCCGCAGCGACTGGTCGATCATCGGGTGCGGACGCCCGGCGGTCAGCTCGTCGTCGCCGAAGTCGATCATGGCGTGTCCGCTGGTCGGAGCACGGGGATCGAGCCGCCAGTCCGGGCGCAGCGGGATGTTCGAGGCGATCTCGCCGAAGCGCTCGCTGGCGATGACCATGGCCTCGTCACAGAGCGTGCCACCGGCGAACAGCCCACGCAATGCGCCCGCGCGCGGCTGCGCCTGCGGGCCGGGCCAGTGCTGCCAGCGGGGAACCCCGGTGCCGATGGCCGCCAAGGCGTCCTCGGCGCACGCGGTGAGGTCGGGGCGCCCCGCTCCGATGAGAGCGAAGTGCACCGGCGTCGACAGGGTCTCGGCGTAGACCCGCAGCTCGTCGGCAACCTCCTCCGCGGGGGGTTTGGAGATGACGACGATGAGCTCGGTGGCGGGATCGGAGTCCAGCGCGGCTAGTGCGGCGCGGGTGGAGCGGCCGCCGACCTCCGCGGAGAGGTCGCGGCCGCCGACACCGAGGGCGGCGGACACCCCGGTGCCTGCGGCGTCGAGCAGGCACAGGATCTGCTGCGCACCGGTACCCGAGGCGGCGACGAGGCCGATCGGTCCGGGTTCGACGGTGTGCGCAAAGCCGAGGCCGATCCCGCCGACCACTGCGGTGCCGCAGTCGGGGCCGAGCACCAGCAAGTCTCGTGCGGCGGCGACGTCCTTGAGCCGGATCTCCTGCTCCACGGGGACGTTGTCGGAGAAGATCATCACGTCGCAGCCGGCGTCGAGGGCATCCATCGCCTCGACGAAGGCGTGCTGGCCTGGCAGCGAGATCAGCACCAGCGCCGGGCCCGTGCTGCGGACGGCGGAGGACACCGTCCGCGGCGGCTGCTCGGTGAACGAACCGCCCGACGCCGCCGGACGCGCCGCCATCGCCTCCGCGACGACGGCTCGGACCTGGGCCAGCGCGGCGTCGTCGCGTGCGCGGACGGCCACGAACAGGTCGTTCGGTCCGATGCCGGCGGGCTCGTCGAACCCCATGCCCCGCAGCAGTTCGAGGTTGAGCTCGGTGGCCATCGCCACGAGTACCCCTTCGGCACCGTCGGTCGCGCCGGCCTTCCTGCTGACCTGCATCAGCGTCACCGAGTCCGCGTATGCGCCCGATCGCGCCTCGACATGTTCCACAGTCACCGGTGGCCTCCATTGGGGGTGGACAAAACGGATGAGTATCGCCGGGCGGCGTGCTCGCCCGCGAGCAGGGCGCCCCAGGCCAGCGCTGCACCGGAGGTGTGGCCGACCTGAAGTAAGCGAGCGGCGACCGCAGTAAGCATGGCGTCGGGGTGGGTGAGCGTGGCCGTGAGCTCGATGAGTTCGCGGACGGCCTCGCCCCGTGCGGCGTGCCGCAGCAGCTGAGCCGACAGGGCGCTGGTGGCCTGCGGTGCGCGCGCGGCCACGGCCCGTCGCACCTGCTCGATCTCCAGCCCGAAGGCTCCGGCGGCGAGCAGATATCCGGCGAGCACGTCGTCGCCGCTGGGGGTGAGGCCCGGACCACGCCCGAGTAACCCGGCGACGGCTGTGGTGTCTGCCTGCCCTGCGAGCTGGTCCAGGCGGTGCTGCTCGAGTCCCAGCTCGCACGGGGCGAGCAGTGCGCGAAGCTCGGCGAGTGCGGCTGTCTCCGGGACGCCGGGGTGCACGCGCAGCGGTGACCACTGCCTCGCGGCGATGATGGTGACCGGCCCGTCCGGTCCGGCCCACGCGATGCGGTCGTTGCCGACGACGGCGTTCTCGCGGTCTCGAAGGTCGCGAACCGGGGCGATTCTTGTCAGGGGCAGCTCGGCCTTCGTCGTGGCGAGCGCGAGTCCGCAGGGCAGGCGCACGGCGTCCTGGCTGAGTACAGCGAACACGGTCGGGCGAGCGCCGGTGGTGGCGAAGTACAGCGCCGCGTCTACCGCCCCAAGCCATTGCGCAGTTTGGGGTGCTCCCGCAGTCACCGCACGGATGGCGGTGCTCGAGGCGCCAGGAATTCTCATGATGACTGGACGCTAGCGCTCACGCGTACGGTCGACACATGGAAGATGTTGCCAACGTTGCGGGTCCTCAGGCACGGGATGTGCCAGCACGCATTGGCTATGCGTTGGCGGTTCGGGAACTGATCACGCTGCCCAGCCTGGCCGGCTCGGCGCTGGTCGCCGGCTCCGGCGGCTTGGACCGGATTGTCAGCCGCGTCAATGTCATCGAGGTGCCCGACATCCTGCCGTGGGTGAAGCCGAACGAGCTGCTGTTGACTACCGGGTTCCCGATTCGGTTCGCGGATTCCGGTCAGCCGTTCGACCCGCGGGCGCTAGTCGATCTGATCGAGGGGCTGGCGCGGTGCGGTGCGGCGGCGCTCGGTGTCAAGGCGGGCAGGTACCTCGACGAGCTTCCCTGCGCGATGATCGACGCCGCGGAGCGCCTTGACTTTCCGTTGTTCCTCATCCTGCGCGACGTGGGGTTCGACGAGGTGATGTCCGAGGTCTTCATGCACCTCATTGACCGTCAGGCGTGGGCGTTGGACGTCGCCGACCGCACGCACCGGGCGTTGACCACGATCGTCCTGGAAGGCGGTGATCTGCCGCAGATCGCCGACGAAGTCGCGGCGCTGTTCGAGGTGGCGGTGCTCATCTGTTCCCCCGACGGACGAGTACAGGCCATGGCCGGTGCGCCGACCGACCGCCACGCGCTGGAGGCGTTGCCGCTGTTCGACGGTTCGGGTCGGCTGCGCACCGAGCGGCTGCACCACGGTCTGCAGGCGATCCCCGGCGAACTGGCCGGCCAGATCGCGGTGGCCCCGGTCATCGCCGGAGGCACCGACCACGGTCTGATCGTCGCTTATGCGCGCGGTGGCGACCTCGGTCCCGTGACGGTGCAGGCGTTGGAGCGTGCCGCGACCGTGGTAGCACTGGCTGTCACCAAGCGGCTCGCCGTGTCGGCCGTCGAGTCCAAATTTCGCGGCGACTTTCTCCGAGACGTGCTCGCCGGCAGCGCGGGGTCGCCCGAGCAGGTCGCGGCGCACTGCGCGCAGCTCGACTGGGACGTACATCGCAGCATGGTGGTGATCGTCGCCCAGCTTGACCCAGGCGAGTCCGCAGGAGAGGCGCCAGCGTCACCACCGGTCTCGGTGCGACTGCCCCAGGAACGCCTGACGGCTGCGTGGCAGCAAGTCGTCCGGCGCCGAGACCGGGCGGCGCCTGTCGTCGGCTTCAGCCATGAAGTGGTGACCCTGATGCCGGTCGACCACGGCAACGCCGCCGAGGTCGTCGATGAGCTGGTCGCGGCGGTCACCGGCGACCGCGGTGGCGGCAGGCACTCCTTTTCGACCGGGGTCAGCCGAGTCATCGACTCGGTCGCCGAACTCCCGCACGCGTACGAGCAGGCCCGCAAGTCCGTCCTGGTCGGACGACGGATGCGGGGTAACGGGGCGGTCGCACACTTCGACAGCTTAGGGGTGCACCGGCTGCTCTCCTTGGTGAGCGACAGTGTCGAGCTGCGCAACTTTGCCGGGGAGGTCCTCGGTTCCCTCGCCGCGGACACCGACGAGGCCACGGATCTACGCCAGACCCTGAAAGCTTTGCTGGACACCAACTGCAACGTCGCCGAGACGGCTCGTGTCCTGCACTTCCACTACAACACGCTGCGCTACCGCATCGGCAAGCTGGAAGCCATCGTCGGCGGATTCACCACGGACGCCAACCTGCGCCTCGACCTCGCGCTGGCGCTGCGGGTGGTGGAGATGCGGGGTCTGTAGTGCGTCGGTTCGCCAGCTCAGCGTTCGGCGTGTGGCTGGGGGTGGTCGTGTCGGCTCGTTGACGTCGCTCAAATCTTTCCAGGTACTGCTTCGACCCCTGGTCTAACCCTAAAGCCGTGTAGTGAAGGCGTGGGTCGTGGTGTCAAGGGTCAGTACTGGCGAGGATGTTGATGGTGAGGGTGGCCTTGCGGCTTGGTTCTCGGGTGCGCCCGCGGGCACTGCTGGGAACGAACTTGGAGATCGCTCGGTTGACCACGCGGGGGTTGGTTCGGAGTCGCCGGGCGGGCATGAGGTGGTCGAGGACGTGTTCGCTGATGACGCCGACGAGGTCGATGGCGGTGGTTTCGATGACGTTCGCACCCTTTGCTACCGGAACTCCGCGACCAATCAGGCACGACACGCCAGAATCCACATGCTTGACCGCCAGCTGCCCCAGCTAACTACATGGCTTTGGGTCTAACCCTGGGCGAACGCTTAACGATTTACCGAAGCGGCGCCGGTTGTTCGTCAGGTTTCGCCAATGATCGGGATTGATGGTCGCTCTAATGTCCAGTGAGCCCGGTCACAGTGATGGTGCGGGACGGCGCGTGAATCGGCAACCGGAAGGACGGCCAGGATGTCTGCAGTGGGATGGAAGCTGGTTTACGGGGGTAAGACCCCGCCCCCAGGCGAAGTCGTGCGTCCGGGAGAACGCTTGTCCTGGCCCCGCACGATCGGCCTGGGCGCGCAGCACGTCGTGGCGATGTTCGGTGCCACGTTCGTCTTCCCCGTGATCATGGGTCTCAACCCTAACCTCGCGATCCTGATGTCCGGCGTCGCGACGATCCTGTTTTTGCTGATCGTCAAGGGCAAGATCCCGTCCTACCTGGGCACCTCGGCGTCCTTCGTGGCCGCGGTCGCGGCGATCCGCGCCCAGGGCGGCAACTCCAAGGAGGTCACCGGCTCCATCCTCATCGCGGGGGCGGTGCTCATCGTCGTCGGCATCATCGTGCACTTCGCCGGCGGTGGGGTGGTGCAGAAGATACTGCCGCCTGCCGTCAGTGGGGCCGTCGTCATGCTCATCGGCTTCAACCTCGCCCCGGTGGTGGCCAGCGTGTATTGGCCCCAGGACGAGTGGGTCGGCTTCATCACGATGGTGTTCCTCATCATTGCCGCCGTCATCTTCCGCGGGTTCTGGTCGCGGATCGCGATCTTCCTCGGGTTGGTCTTCGGCTATGTCCTGTCTTGGGTCTTCGACCACATCTTCGGCATGATTAACTCGATCACCCCCGGCGGCAAGACACCCGTCGAGCACTTCCGCATCAACTGGTCGAGCGTGCAGTCCGCCGACTGGATCGGCTTCCCGCAACGATCGGTGTTCGCCGCGGACGGCAAGGAGACGATCATCGGCTGGCACGCGCCGAGCTTCAACCTGACGTTCATCCTGATCGTGCTGCCCGCGCTGATCGCGCTGATCGCCGAGAACGCGGGACACGTGAAGGCGGTCAGCGAGATGACCGGGGACAAGCTCGACCCCTACCTCGGCCGGGCCTTCATCGGCGACGGCGTCGGCACGGTGCTGGCCAGCGCCGTTGGTGGCTCGCCGACCACCACCTACGCGGAGAACATCGGCGTCATGGCCGCAACCAGGGTGTACTCGACCGCGGCGTACTGGGTAGCCGCGATCGTGGCCGTGTTGCTCGGCTTCTGCCCGAAGTTCGGTGCCGCCGTCAGTGCGACCCCGGGCGGTGTGCTCGGCGGCATCACGGTCGTGCTCTACGGCATGATCGGGTTGCTGGGAGCCAAGATCTGGGTGGAGAACCGCGTCGACTTCGCGAACCCGGTCAACCTCGTGCCCCTCGCCGCGGGTCTCATCGCCGGCATCGGCGGGGTGGCGCTGAACTTCACCGACACCTTCTCGATCAGTGGCATCGCCCTCGGCGCCATTATCGTGCTGGTCTTTTACCATTTTGTGCGCCCGTTCGCGCCTGCGCACATGCGGCAGGAGCCGCAGGGGCGGGACCGGTCCTACGAAGGCGGCGCACTCATCTCGACCGGCGCCGTCGAGACACCCGAGGGTGAGGAGTCGCCCTTCCGCGAGACCCTGGGAGACGATCGTCGTTGAAGCCATCCACATTCGGGTATTCCCGGCCGGAATCCGTCGAGGAGGCGCTGACCACCCTCAGCGCACTGGGATCGGACGGAAAGGTGCTCGCCGGCGGTCAGTCACTGCTGCCGATCATGTCGATGCGCCTGGCCGCCCCGCAGCACCTCGTGGACATCAACCGCCTGGCCGAGCTGGCCTACGTGCGGGTCGATGCGGGACAGGTGCGGGTGGGGGCACTCGCCCGGCACGCCCAGGTACTGCACGACGCCCCGGCCGCGGCCGCACAGCCGTTGCTGGGTCAGGGCCTGCGGCTCGTCGCGCACGCCACCATTCGCAACCGGGGAACCACGGTCGGCAGCATCGTGCACGCCGATCCCTCTGGGGAGATGACGGCGGTGCTGTCTCTGCTCGGCGGGACCGTGCGCGTCGCCACCGCAGCCGGTGAGCGGGAGGTGGCTGCCGACGAGTTCTTCCTGGGCCCGATGGAGTCTGTGGTGGCGCCGGGCGAGTTGGCCGTCGAGGCGAGCTTCCCGGTTCTCGACCCGGCAGCGGGCACCGCGTTCGTCGAGGTCGCCCGGCGCCGCGGCGACTACGCCGTCTGCGGCGTCGCCGCCCACGTCCAGCTCGGTCCGGACGGGGCGATCAGCTCGGCCCGGGCGGCGTACCTGTCGGTGGCGGTGACCCCGCTCGTCCTCGATTTGAGCGAGGCGTACGGCGCCGACGGCGCGGGTGAGGTGGGCGGTTTCGTCCGAGCCAACATCGAACCCGAGCCGGACATCCACGCAACGGCGAACTACCGGCGGCAGCTCGCCGTCGTGCTGACCAGGCGCGCACTGGCCCAGGCGCACGCAGCGGCACGAGAAAGGAGCGCGGCATGACAGAAGAACTCCACAAGGTCCGCATCACGGTCAACGGAATGACGCACGACGTGGCGGTACCGGCGCGCCGGTTGCTCTCGGACTGCCTCCGCCACGACCTAGAGCTCACCGGCACCCACGTGGGCTGCGAACACGGGGTGTGCGGGGCCTGCACCGTGCTGCTGGACGGCGTGCCGACCCGCTCCTGCCTGATGCTCGCCGTTTCCGCCGACGGCAGCGAGGTGACCACGGTCGAGGGACTCACCGAGTCCGACGGAACGCTCTCCCCGGTGCAGCAGGCGTTTACCGACTGCCACGGCCTGCAGTGCGGCTTCTGCACCCCAGGCTTCCTGACTACGATCACCGCCGGTCTGCGGGAGAACCCGGAGCCAGACGATGAGCAGGCGCGGGAGCTGATCGGCGGCAACCTGTGCCGCTGCACCGGCTACCAGAACATTGTGGCCGCGGTGCATCGCGCCGCCGAGCTTCAGCGTGAGCGGATCATCTCGTGACGACGAAGATGTTCGGCGAGCCGATTGCCCGGGTCGAGGACGACCGCCTGGTGCGCGGGCACGGCGCCTACCTTGATGATCTGGGCAACGACGCCCTCGTCGTGGCCTTCGTGCGCAGTCCGCACGCACACGCGGAGATCATCGACATCGACGTCACCGGTGCGTTGGAGGTGGACGGGCTGGTGGCCGTCTACACCCACGAAGACCTGCCGGGGCGCGTAGCCGAGCCGATGCCGCTGCTCATTCCGCACCCCGCGCTCACCCACGGGCGCACCCAGTACGCCCTGGCCCAGGACCGGGTCAACCACGTGGGCGAGCCGATCGCCATGGTGGTGGCCACCGACCGGTACCTCGCCGAAGACGCGGTCGAGCGGATCATCGTCAGCTACCGGCCGCTCAACCCCGTCGTCGGCATCGAGGCGGCCCGCGCTGCCACCCACCTCGTGCACGAGGACGTGCCTGGCAACGTCGCGGCGAACTTCGTGCAGCACAACGGCGACGTCGACACCGCGATCGCCGGTGCGGCGCACACCCTGCAGCTGGACCTGACCATCGAACGGTCGGCGGCCACCCCGATGGAGGGCCGCGGGGTGCTCGCCCGCTGGGACGCCGAGTCGCACCGACTGCGGGTCTGGACCTCGACGCAGACCTCGACCGGGGTGCGTGGCGCGGTGGCCGCCAAGCTCGGGCTCGCCCTGGTCGACGTCGACGTGATCACCCCTGACGTCGGGGGTGGGTTCGGCGTCAAGATCATGCATCCGTGGCCGGAGGAGATCCTGGTGCCGTGGGCGGCGCAGCTACTCGGGCGGCCGGTCAAGTTCACCGAGGACCGGCGCGAGCACTTCGTGGCCAGCGCACACGAACGCGCCCAGCTGCACCATGTGCGGGTCGGTTTCGACGATGACGGCCGCATCCTCGGACTGGACGTGCGATTCTGGCACGACCACGGCGCCTACACCCCATACGGGCTGATCGTGCCGATCATCACCTCGACGCAATTGCTCGGGCCGTACAAACCCGGCGCCTACCGGGTCGAGTTCGACTCGCTCTACACCAACACCCTCATCGTCATCCCTTACCGCGGCGCCGGCCGGCCCCAAGGGGTGTTCGTCATGGAGCGCACGATGGATGCCATCGCGCACGAGCTGGGCCTGGACCGCACCGTGGTCCGCGAACGGAACTTCATCCAGCCCGCGGAGATGCCCTACGACCACAAGATGGTCTTCCAGGACGGCCGGCCGCTGATCTACGACTCGGGCGACTACCCCACACTGTTGGCCAAGGCGAAAGACCTCGTGGGCTGGGACGACTTCGCGGCCTACCGCGACGCTGCGCGCGCCGAGGGGCGCACCGTGGGCATCGGGCTCGCATGCTACGTCGAAGGCACCGGCGTCGGGCCCTACGAGGGCGGCCACGTCGTCATCGAGCCCTCGGGCAAGGTGAAGGTGGCGACCGGGCTAACCAGTCAAGGGCAGGGTCACCAGACGGTGTTCGCCCAGATCGTGGCCGACGAGCTCGGTGTCGCAGTGTCCGACATCGAAGTCGTCACCGGGGACACCCGCCGCATGGGCTACGCCGTGGGCACCTTCGCCTCGCGGGCTGCGGTGATGAGCGGCTCGGCCATCGCGCTGGCGGCACGAGCCGTCCGCGACAAGGCGCTCAAGCTCGCGGCGGAGGCGCTGGAGGTGGAGGCGTCAGATCTGGAGATCGTGGACGGGACGGTCGGGGTCGCCGGGGCGCCGGGAAGCCCGTCGGTCACCTTGGGCACCATCGCCGTGCTGGCCAACCCGCTGCGGTACGCCTTCGACAAGTCCTCGCAGCTGGCGACCCAGTTCGCGGTCGGCGACATCAGCAAGCCGCCGGTGGCCGAGGGCGAGGAGCCGGGCCTGGAGGGCCGCTCCTTCTTCTCGCCGATGCAGTCCACCTTCGCCAGCGGTATTCACGCCGTGGTCATCGAGACCGATCCGGACACCGCCGAGATCACCATCCTGCGCTACTGCGTGGTGCACGACTGCGGCAACCTGATCAACCCCCGGATCGTCGAGGGACAGATCCACGGCGGCGTGGCGCAAGGTGTCGGTGGTGCGTTGTACGAGCGGATGGCCTACGACGAGTCCGGCCAGCTGCAGAACGCGTCCTTCATGGACTTCCTAATGCCCTACGTCAGCGAAGTGCCCAAGAAGATCGAGATCGACCACCTGGTGACGCCGTCACCGCTGAACCCGCTGGGCATCAAGGGCGCCGGGGAGGCCGGGGTCATCCCGGGCTCGGCTGCCTTCGCCTCGGCGATCGAGGACGCCGAGGGCTTCCCGATCACCGCCATGCCCATCTCACCGAGCGAGCTGTTCGAGCTCCGCCGCACCCACTCCGAGGAGAACACACCATGAAGGTCAGTGGCGACGCCCTGTTGCACGCACCGGTCGACAAGGTCTGGTCGGCACTGAACGATCCCGCCGTTCTCGTGCGCACCATCCCGGGTTGTGAGCGACTCGAAGCCAGTGGCCCGGACGCCTACAAGATGGTTGTTGCCGCCGGGGTGGCCTCGATCAAGGGCACCTACACCGGTGAGGTCACCCTGTGCGAGCAGCAGCAGCCCAGCTCCTTCCTGATGAAGGCCTCCGGGGCCGGCGGTCCCGGCACAGTGAGCACCGAGGTACGGGTGACGCTGGCCGACGCAGGCGACGGCTCCACCCATTTAACCTACGACGCCGACGCGGTCATCGGCGGCGCGGTGGCCGGGGTCGGACAGCGCATGCTGATCGGTGTCACGAAGAAGACGGCAGGCGAGTTCTTCAAGTCCGTGGACGACGTGCTCACCGGTAAGGCGCAGCCCGTCGCAGTTCCCGAGGCGGTGGCCGCCGGAGCACCCGCCGTTGAGCCCGGGGTGTTCGTCGCGCCCAGTAAGCCGAGCAAGGCCGGTATCGGTGGCGCGGGCGGTGACGGCTTTCTGCCCGGTGCCGTGTTGGGTGCCGCGATCGCGCTGGTGGGCGTGCTGGTGGGTGGTCTGCTCGGCCGGCGCCGATGAGCTCCCGATGACCTCGTCGACCGAAGACTGCAACCTGGTCGTCTCCTCGGTGGTGGCGCGAGGGGTGGACGGCGTGCAGTGGATCGGCATCCGGGACGGGGTAATCACCGGCAGAACCTGCTCGAGGTGGCGTTCCTCGCCGCACACCTGCTCGGGGCGACGGTCGGGTCCCGGCTGGACACGCTGCTCGACTCCGTCACGACGAGGGCGGCGCGGGTCATGGGCATCAGGGGTCATGAGCTGGTCGTCGGTGGTGCCGCCGATCTGGTCGTGCTGGACTGGGCCACCGTGCGCGAGGTGGTGGGGCGCCACGCCGCACCGCGCTACGTGATCGCCTCCGGCCGAGTCGTGGCCGAGAACACCAGCGAGCACCGTCTCGGCCCCGCAGGTCTCGGCGGGCTGACGTCATGAGGATTCCGTCCACGGTGGTGGTCACCGGGGCGGCCGGGAAGACCGGCCTCGCGGTGACCCGCGCCTGCATTGCACGCGGGCTCGCCGTCACTGCGCTGGTGCGGAGGGAGGGCCAACGGTCGGTGGCGCTGGCAGCGGGTGCGGTACGCGTGGTGGTCGCGGACCTCGGCGACGCAGCGCAAGTGCGAGCTGCGGTCGCCGGGCACGACGCCCTGTACCACCTCGCACCGAACATGCATCCGCACGAAGCGAAGCTGGCCCGAGTCGCCGTCGAAGCAGCGCAGGAGTGCGGGGTCCGCCGGTTCGTCCTGCACAGCGTCCTTGCTCCCTACCTGCCGGCCATGCCGCATCACCTCCGCAAGGCCGAGAGCGAACGGGTGCTGCGGGGCAGCGAACTGGACTGGACGACTCTGCAACCGGCCAGCTACGCGCAGAACATCCAACCCGACGCAGTACGTCGCGCCGGAGTGCTCACCGTCCCGTACCGGACCTCGGCGCCGTTCACCCCGGTGGATCTGATCGACGTCGCCGAGGCCGCGGCTGTGGTCCTCACCGAAGGGGACCACCGCTACGCCAGTTACGAGCTGTGCGGGCCCGGGGTGCTCGACACCGACGGCATGGCCGCCGATCTGACCACATTGCTCGGCGTGGGCGTACAGGCCCGCGCGCAGTCTTCGGCGGGGTGGTTGGCGTCCGCTCCGCACCTGAGTACGCAGGCCAGGGGGGATCTGCTGGCCATGTTCGACTACTACGACCGGCACGGGCTCGTCGGCAACCCGCGGGCGCTGACCGGACTGCTCGGCCGGTCACCGACCACCTTCGGGGCCGCGCTGGCCCGCAGCTAGCCGCGTGAAATGAAGACGCCGAAGTTGAGGCTCGGCACCAGATGAGCTGATGGTGATGTCGACGGCGAGCTCTGCCCGGACGTGTTCGGCGGTCACCGCGGGGATATCGAGGCGTTGGGCCAGCGCTAGGCAGGGCTAGGCAGGACCGGTTGCCGAGGGACAGCCCTTTGCCGGAGACCTGTGGGTGGAGCGAGGCCACGGCGAGCGCGTCGGCGTCGGTGACCTGGCCCTGGGCTCGCACCGGTCGAGCACCGCGGTCGTAGCGGAGGAGGACGGTGGCTACCTCGGCGAGGTTGCCGGCGCTGACCATGGTTCCGTCGACGACCGCATCGGCGACCGTCTGGGCGCCGGGCTCGTCGAACAGCAGCGCCAAGAGGCTGAGGCGTCCAGCACCGTGGTCACGGCCGCCGTTGCCCGTCAGCATCCTCGGCGGCACCGGTCGTTGAGGATGCGCCTTCCACGAGCTACCGCCATGGGGGTGAACACTGGCTATTCGCGGTGCGCGCAGTGCGGGAACTAGTGTCGCGTGTTGGAAGTGACTTTCTAGTCGGTGTTTGAGAAAATGGTTCATGTCACGAGTGGAGCCATTGGTGTTGCGGGCTGGGGAGGAGAAGGTGCTGCGCGAGTGGACGCGGGCATCGTCGGGTCCGGCGGGCTTGGCGCAGCGAGCCCGGATCCTGCTGCTGGCCGCGCAGGGACACTCCAACACCGAGATCGGCCGGCTGGTGGGGGTGAGTCTGCCGACGGTGAGGCTGTGGCGCTCGCGCTACGGGGT
>JAABVA010004655.1_pt1 | contig 12639 bp, 19 predicted proteins | sample 5560331 | NCBI WGS metagenome assembly JAABVA01 (sample SAMN12812661, study PRJNA571458) | rock metagenome | isolation source: Antarctica rocks | place: Antarctica: Victoria Land, Mt New Zealand sud | collected 2016-01-07
GTTCGGCACGGCCGGGCATCTTGGCGCCACCCTGCCTGAGGCCGGGTTTACCAGTGGTCAGGCGTTCGGCATGGAGGTCCTGTTGACCTTCGGATTGGTCAGCGTCATCCTCGGTGTCTCCTCCGCCGCGCAAAACGTCGGTCAGTTCGCCGCGATCGGTGTCGGCTCCTACATCGTCCTAGCCGGGTTATGGGCGAGCCCAATCAGCGGCGCCTCGATGAACCCGGCTCGCTCGGCGGGGCCGGCTCTGGTGGCCGGTGACCTGCACCAGTTGTGGATTTACCTGATCGCACCACCGGTCGGCGCGATCGCAGCGGTCGGCGCCGCCTGGATTCTGCGTGGCGCCGGCGGGGACCGCACCGCTCGCGCCGCTGCTGAAGGCAAACTGAACCTGGACTGAACCTAACCTGGAGGGTTGATGGGACTGTCGCTTCTCGCTCCGCTCCTTTCCGGGCGCGTGTCCTGCCGCAAGCGCGCGGACGACCAACACCGAGTCGACCGGCCTCGGGTATCGTGCGCGCGGTCGGGTACGTTCTCGGGCTGTACCGGTCGCGACGAGCAGCGCCCCATCCCCGCCCGGTTGGCGCGCTACGCACTCGGTGTCGTCGGACTGGTGGCGGTCGCACACGCTGTTCTGACTGGTCACTCAGTCACCGCAGCACGACGGGAGGCAGTATATTTCCTGGTTGACGAGTAGTGCCGTCGATCTCGGTTACACGGCGGGCAAGGCCACGCTGATGTACGCGACGGCGGTGATCGGGCTTCGCTTGAGTGAACGGCGCACCCTCGCCCAGTGGTCCACCATCGACTTCGTGGCCGCGGTCGCAGTGGGAGCAATCGTCGGCCGAACCGCCATCGCCTCAACCCAAAGCTTCGCCACCGGAGCCGTCGCACTCCTCGTGCTCCTGGCGCTGCACCGCCTGATGAGCCTCGCCCGGTTCCACCACTGGTTCGCCGCTCTCGTCGACCACCGTGTCCGGCTCCTCGTCTATGACGGAGAGCTACGCGGACGGACACTGCGCCGTGCGGCTTGACCGAGGACGACTTATCCGCCCACCTGCGTCAACGCGGCGTGCTGACACTGGTCGACGTGAAATACGTACTCTACGAGGCCAAAGGCGGCATCACCGTCGTGCCCGCCGAAACGTCCGGACCGGCCGAGCTTCTCGACAACGCCCTCATGCAGGACTCGCCCAGACCGCAGGCGACGTAATTCAGGGACGCGACGCGTCTGCCCGCAGCAGTTTCGAGCCGACCCAGATCAGCGGCGGATTGGAGCCGTGCGCTCCCGAGATGGCGTCAATCACGATGCCGGGCCGCAGGACCAGGCAGTAGGTGGAGCCGCCGAACTGGCAATAACCCAGCTCGGCGCCTTTGGCCACGTGCGGGCCCGGTTGATTGCCAGGGTCATCATGCATGAGGAGACGTCGGCCATGCCGATCGGCACGAATGCCACGAGTCCGATCTGCACACCTATCTGCACACCTATCTGCGCACCTGGCAGGGCTGGGTGTACTGGGTAATACGGTCATCGACGCCCATTCGCGTCGGGTGATCGGCTGGGCCATCGCCGAGCACATGCGCACCGATGGGCGGGTTGCTGGGCGGGGCGCCGCTGCTGCGGGACATCGCCATCCGCGGTGCCACCACCGGTGCCGGGGCGCTGCTGGCATGGCAAATCGACCGGGTCACCGGCACCCGCCGCCGCGCCAGCACCATCGCCCTCGCCGCACTGGTAGGCACCCAACTCGGGCAGACCCTGCTCATCGGTGGTCGCAACCCCTCATGCTCGCCACCGGGCTCGGCTCCGCCGGCCGCACTCGCCGGGCTCATCCAAACGGTGGCGCAACAAGTCCGCCACTCGAGGTACCCACCCATCCTCACGGCGCACCCGAACCCGGTCGGCTCGGCGTGCCTGTTGGCTTGATTGCTGACCGGTCAGCTTGGCGGGCGGTGGTGCGTGACGACTGCTGCCGCGCTGCGCCCCTGCCGACACGCAGTTCGACCTGAGCGTGTGCGGCCGAATGGGTCCTCGAGCCGCGGGAAAGCATCCCGGACAAAGCGAAAGCTGTTTCGACGCCTGCACGGGAACGCGGATAATCAGGTCGCAACCTTTCTCTCGCTCTGTCCAGGCAGCCGGTTCAAATGCGCAGAGCGCACGACGTCGATCGTGGGTTTCACGGCGAACAGGATCGACCCGATCAAGAAGAGCCAGTCAGCGGCGCGCGTGGTCGAGGTGAAGAAGAAAAAGCCGCTGCCGATTACGAAGCACACCGCGGCTCCAAAGTCGACGAGCGTGCGGACCACCTGGTAGCGCCAGTACACGGCTACGTGTCGAGGCGTGAGGTCCGTCAAGACTGGGTTGAGCAGTTTCACCACACGGTTGTACCCCATTAGGCATGAAGGTCGCTGCGTACCCCCACCTGACAGCGTCGTCGCCGTCCGCTTGCTGGGGTGCCCACCGCCGCAACGACCGTCAGCGCTGTGCTGATGACGCCGCAACGGACGCTGGACGTCGTGGGACGGCCGCAGCGCGCGACAGACGCGGACTGACCGATGTCATCGTGAAACGGCAACAGGACCGGAGGAAGAGGCCGGGTGGATCTCGCCGAGGTCGCCGACACGCCACCGACGCCGGCCACCGCTGGGGTGGTGATGCTGGTGGGCCACCAGTGCGTTCGGCTCAGGCCGGATACGCGAGATTCTCCCAACCGGCGGTTATGCTCACGCGGCTCTACGGTGGGCAGCGCGGGATGTTCCCGCCCCCCGCCGCCTCTCTGTCGACCGCTCCTCCGTGGGCAGCCGCCCCTCACGTCGGCGGGTCCTGATCCGCTGCCGGGAGGCCTGATGTTTCTGCACAACAAGCGCATGATGTACACCGTCCGCGTCGACAACCCGAACCCGATGTTCGCGAAGATGTTGCTGGAACAGTTCGGTGGCCCCAACGGGGAGCTCGCCGCCGCGATGCGGTACTTCACCCAGGGCTGGAACGAACCCAACGGGGCCCGGCGCAGCATGCTGCTCGACATTGCCACCGAGGAACTCTCGCACCTGGAGATGGTGGCCCAGTCGCTGCACCTGCTGCTGAAGGGCTCCCCCGCCGAACTCGTCGATCAGGTCGAAGGCAACTACCTGGGCGACCTGCTCAACGGGAAGATGCCCGACTACATGAGCATGGCGCTGAACAGTGGCCCGAACCTCCTCGGGGGTGGCGGTCCGCGGTTGACCGACTCGATGGGCGCTCCGTGGACCGCGGCCTACGTCGACACTATCGGCCAGCCGGCAGCCGACCTGCGCTCCGACATCGCCGCCGAGGCCCGCGCGAAGATCACCTACGAGCGACTGATCAAGATGTGCGACGACGCCGGTCTGAAGGACACCCTGAACTTCCTGATGAGCCGGGAGGTCGCGCACCAGAAGATGTTCGAGGCGGCACTGGACTCCCTGCAGGCCAACTTCCCGCCCGGCACCCTGGCTGGCGAGGAGAAACTGAACCACGACTACTTCCACGACGCCGCCAGCTACGGCACCGACGGCACCACCGAAGCGGCCGAGGGTTTCGACCTGGTGCAGCAGAACAGCCAATGGGGCTTCGAGCTCGACCAGAACCCCGCGGCCCACGCCGCCGAAGAGCCAGTGCAGTAACCACGCAGCACCCAGCGACAGCGACGTCGACACCCGCACGGGGGCCGACGTCGCTTTACCGCGGTTTGGAGCAGCGGAGGTCCGAGGCTTGCTTGATTACGCATTCCGGGCCGTTGACCACCCGGCAAGCAGACGGGAACGTCGGGGGGGTCTCCTTGTCGGTGCTCACCGGTCGCGTGCGTGGCCCTTGTCTTTGCGGTGGTAGTAGATCTTGCGGGCGATGAAGGCGCCCAGCAGGACGGCGACGCCGATGCCGATGTAGATTTCGTAGCGGCGGAAGGTTCGGTAGAGCACGTCGATACGGCTGCCGGCGAGGTAGCCCACCGTGACCCACACCGCCACCCACAGCGCGGCGCCGAGTGCGTTGAAAGGTGCGAACTTGCGCCACCAGGGCATGCAGGCGATGCCGGCGACGATGCCGTTGGCTTGGCGTAGCCCTTCGATGAAGCGGGCGACGGTGACGACCTTGGCGCCGTGTCGGTCGAAGAACTTCTCGGCGGTGTCCAAACGGTGGGGGGTGAGGAAGACGTATTTTCCCCAGCGCAGCGCCAGCCGCCGGCCCCCGAAGTGCCCGATCGCGAAACCGACGTTGTCCCCGGCGATGGCCGCCGCCAGCGCCACAATGCCCACGACGACGACGTTGAGCTGCCCGGCGCCGGCGTACACCGCGGCGGCGATCAGGATGGTCTCCCCCGGCACCGGGACCCCGAAGTCTTCCAGGAACACGAATCCGGCCACCGCAAGGTAGCCGTGGGCATCGAGGATCGGGGTGAGGGTGGCGAACACGCCGGGCAGCGGAACCCAACTCACCTGCTCAGTGTCTCCTTCATTTCCTTCCTCCGCCCACCCCGGCGGAGGCGGCGGAGCCGGGCGGAGGAAGGTGGCAGTTCGCCCGCCGGGTGCGGCTCGTTTCGCCTGATCATCGCGGGGTTTGTCTCGCGGTGCCCGGGGCGGGCGCGGTACCGGAGGCCGGCGGGGGCTGCTGGTGGGTGGCGTGTTCGGAGGCCAGCGCGGTGGCGACGTCGCGGGGGTAGGTGCTGCGGGCACGCAGCAGCAGGAGCAGGCCGGCGACGGTGAGGGGCACGCGCATGATGAGGAAGGTGGCGTCCAGTCCTGATCCGCCGGGTCCGGCGTCGCCGGTGGGGTTGCCCGGCCCGCTGGTGTGCGCGCCGAATTGGGTGGAGACGTAGCCGAACAGCAGCGGGGCGATCGCCTCGAGGGAGGCACGGAGCACGGTGCGGACGGCTTCGGCCCGGCCCCACAGGCGGGAGTGCATTATGTCCAGGCGAGCGGCGTCCAGGGGCGGGTTCGCCCCGCCGACCCCGGCGGCGGCGAAGAACAGCAACGGTGCGGTGACCAGCAGGGAGGTGGTGAGCAGCCCGGGCAGGAACAGCGCCGCGGCGAGCAGGAAGGAGAGTCCGCCGACCAAGGGTCGGGCGGTGATGTGGCGACGTTCGATCAGCCAGTCCCCGAGGCGCCCGGTGGCCAGGACACCGACGATGGCACCGACCCCGATCACGACGAGCAGGATGCTGGCCAGGCCTTGGGCGACGCCGAAGCGGTCCCGCAGGAACACCACCGCGAAGGTCCGCAGCCCGGAGAAGAAGAAGTAGCCCAGCGCGGAGGCCAGGATCAGCACCCGGTTGGTGCGAACCGACAGCACGTAACGGACCGCCCACCACAGTGACTTCCCGGCCGGGTCGGTGTCCAGAACAAGGTCCTCATGGGGGGCGATGGCTTGTTTCTGAACTTCTCGGGCGACCTTGCCCTCGTCCTCGCCTCGGGGGCTCGTGCTCGCGGCCGAGTCCCCACCTCGAGCGGGCGCCGGTTGCTCGCGGGCGACCTGGGTGGCGGAACGGATGAGTTCATCGCCGGCCTGCAGGCGGGATTGGCCGCCGCGGGCCGGTTCGGGCAGGAGTCGCCAGATCGCCCAGGCCAGGATCACCCCGGGCACGGCGAGGACCCAGAAGGCGTACCGCCAGGACAGCACAGCGGCAATGTCCCCGTAGATGAGGAACCCGATGCCGGTACCGATCAGTTCCCCGGTCAGGATGAACCCGTAGATCCGGCCGCGTTCGGCGGCGGGGAACAGGTCCCCGGTCAACGACGCCACGGTCGGCCCGGCGGTGGCCACCACCGCGCCGAGGGCGAGGCGGGTGAGCAACAGCATCTCAAAAGACGTGGAGGCGCCACTGACCACCATGGCCACCGACCAGATCAGGATGGCCCCCGGCGAGCAGGTTGGTGCGATTGATCCGCCAGGCCGCCCTCTCCCCCGACATCAGCCCGGTTCGGTGCTGCCCGCTCATCACCGCGATGCTCGCCGTGACCGGCCGACGGCGCGGACCCGTCGGCGTCCTCGCCGGCCACCAGCGGGGAGGAGGACAGCCGGTACACACCCCAGCCGATCACCGCCGCCGAGACCGCGGCATCCAGCAGGAACACCCCACCGCGGACGTTTTCCCCGAAGCCCAGGACACCCCACAGGATCGACACCACCGGGTCGGCGGAGGTGATGCCGGGTTGGCGGCGAGCAGCGTGCCGGCATTGAGGGCGCTTTGCAGCAGGAACATCGCCAATCCGCCGGCCGCGATCATGGCGTAGGTCTGCCAGGTGGTGAACAGCGCGAGGAAACCGTGGGCGGTGATCGCGGTGGTCATCGCCTTCATCAGTGCCGCGGTCAGCCCGAAGGAGGACCCGGCCCCGGTCCCAGCAACGCCGCCCGCCGGGATGGGCCGCCGCGCAACGCCGCGCCGACCAGGGCCGCCACGACAGCGAGGTTGACCCCGATACCAACCGCCCACGTTGCCCAGCCCACTCCGCTCACGGGTCCGGTGGAGGGGGACAGCAAATACAGCAGCGCCGCCAACCCGATCGTCATCGCCAGCGCCGCGGTCCACTCCCGGGCGTGCAGCCGGCGGTGAAACACCACGCCCCCCAGCAGCAAGGTGACAGGCAGCTCGAAGATCAGGATCGGCTCCACCACCGACAGCGCCCAATTGCCCAGCGCCGCGGCTTGCAGCAGAAAACCGGCGATCACCCCGAGGATGCCCAGGAACCAGGTCGGGCTGTGCAGCAAGCCGACGATCAGCCGCCAGCTCAGATTGTCCTCGGCGGACTCCGACCGGTTGGCTTTGCGTTGCAGCACCGAGGACATCGCGTTGGCGCAGGCGGCGAGCGCGGCAAGCAGGTACGTCACCATCGCGGGTGCCTCTCTCTCGCACTGTCCGCAGGGTTCGGCTGGCACCGCAGTGTGGGGTCGCCCTCGAGTTGCGCGTGCGCCTCCGGGCGGGCACCGGCACCCTCGAGAAAGTGCCCCGGCCCGGGGCGTGTTCCCGGTGGGTTGCGTGCTTGCTTTTGCGTGGTGATCGATATCACCTTAACCTCGATGGACCGGGCTCGCGACACCATCACCTCAGGTGCGGTCCAGCCCGACAATGATGAAGTTTCTCCCCGGACGGTGAGCATGAGCATCCTGACCCGCACCCCGAACTCCGCCAGCCACGGCAGCGTCGCCGGCGCCGAGCACCTCATCGATCGGTTGGCCCGCGACGTGGCGCACGGCCGGTTCGAACGGTCCCTGTCCGGGCTGACCGCGGCGGCCGCGGCGGTCACCGGCGCCGAGGTTTACCTGGAGCACTACAAGGCCAGCTTCGGCAACAAGGTCATGTGGAGCCCGATCCTGGTGATTCCACCGTTGGTGGTGGCGGGCATCGGTGGGGTGTTCTGCAAGCGGTGGGCCAAGACGGCGTTGCCGGTCACGGCGGGGATCTTCGCCCTCAACGGGCTGGCCGGGGAGTACTTCCACGCCCGCGGGGTGGCCCGCAAACCCGGGGGGTGGGCGCTGGCCTCTTACAACCTGCCGATGGGTCCGCCGATCTCCGCGCCGGGGTTGATGGCGATGGTCGGTGGCATGGGCTGTTAGCGGCCATGTTGCGCCGCGAAAAGTAGGGGGCGCGGGGATGCCGGATCTGTCCAAGCCTGATCATCTGCCGAACCTGCGGCCCGGCCGGGAGCCGCCGCGCCCGGACTGGTTGCCCCGCCAACGGCGGGGGACCACCCCGCAGATGATCGGCCGCTATCCCGATTTCGACGTGTTCGACGCGGTCGACACCTGGGATCACGCCACCCGGGCGGTGGTGACCGCCCGGCTGCAACCGTACGGGCGGCTGCGGTTTTTCACCCGAGAGGAGGAACCGACTGTGCGGGCGTTCTGCGACACCGCGATGGCCCAGAACACCGAGCCGCGGGTGCCGGTGGCCGAGGCCGTGGATGACAAGCTCGCCGCGGATCGGGGTGATGGTTACCAGTACGCCGATATGCCCGAGGACCGCCAGACCTAGCGGCTGGTGTTGACCGGTCTCGACGAGGTGGCCCGCACCCGGTACGGCAAGGACAGCTTCGCCGCGGCCGAGCCCACCACCCGCGACGCCATTGTGGACGCGTTCTCCCACGCCCAGTGTTCCGGTGGGGCGTGGGATCAGCTGAACGTTTCCCGGGCGTGGAGCGTGGTGATGCACGCGGTGCTCACCGGGTTTTACTCCCATCCGTGGGCGTGGAACGAGATCGGCTTCGGCGGTCCGGCCTATCCCCGTGGTTTCATGCGGCTGGGTCCGATGGGTACCCGGGAACCGTTCGAAACCCCCGGGGCCACCCAGGAGGATCCGGCCCGCGCCGTGCAGAAAGGCGAGTTCTGATGGGCGACATGCTGCGCGGGATCCTCAAGGGCGCCATCGGCCCGCAGGCCAACGACTCCCGCTACCTGCTGGACGTGCATTCCCGGGAACTGCCCGGTGCGGACACGATGCGCCGCTACGGCGAGTCCGAGGAGGTGGACCTGGTCATCGTGGGGGCCGGGGCCGGCGGGTCGGTGCTCGCCCAACGCCTGGCCCGGGCGGGGTGGGCCGTGGTGATCTTGGAGGCCGGCCCGTTCTGGCACCCCGACGAGGACTGGGTGTCCGACGAGGCGGGATCGCACCATTTGTACTGGACGCAGAAGCGGATCATCGGCGGCTCGAACCCGATCCCGATGGGCTCCAACAACTCCGCCCGCGGTGTCGGTGGGTCGATGGTGCACTACGCCGGGTACTGCCCCCGTTTCCACCCCTCGGACTTCGAGACCTACAGCCGCGACGGGGTGGGGGTGGACTGGCCGATCGGTTACGAAGACCTGCGCCCGCATTATGAGGAGATCGAGCGGGAGCTGCCGGTGACCGGGCAGGACTGGCCGTGGGGGTACCCGCACCGCTACCCCTTCTCCCCGCACCCGGTCAGCGAGATGGCCTCCACCCTGTGGCGGGGTGCCCGCAGCATGGGCATCGACATGCGGGTCGGTCCGGTCGGCATCGTGAACGGCACCTTCGGCAACCGGCCGCACTGCATCTACCGCGGCTACTGCCTGTAGGGCTGCAAAGTCAACGCGAAAGCCAGCCCGTACGTCACCCACCTGCCCGATGCAGCTCGCGCACGCGGTGGAGATCCGCGCCAACTGCATGGCCGCCCGGGTGGAGCTCGACGACGCGACCGGCCTCGCCCGCGGTGTCACCTACATCCGGGAAGGCGAGCACACGGAGCGGCTGCAGAAGGCCCGGTTCGTGGCGGTCGCCGGGTACTCCATCGAAACGCCCCGGCTGTTGCTGCAGTCCAGCTCGGCCCGGTTTCCGCACGGGCTGGGCAACAACGACGACCAGGTGGGGCGCTACGTGATGGTCCAAGGCGCCGCGCAGACCGCGGGCCGCTTCGCCGAGGAACTGCGCCAGTACAAGGCACCCCCACCGGAGGTGTCCTCCGAGCAGTTCTACGAAACCGACCCCGACCGAGGGTTCGCCCGCGGGTTCTCCATCCAGACGGTGGGGCCGCTGCCGATCACCTGGTCCGAGCATGTCCTGGCCGATGGGCACTGGGGTCGGGCGTTGCGGGAGTACATGCGTGGCTACAACCACTGGGCCACCATCGGGGTGCTCAACGAGCTGTTGCCGCACCCGGACAACCGGGTCACCCTCGCGCAGGACAAGGACCCCTACGGGCTGCCGGTGGCCCGTTTCGATTTCAGTGTCGGAGACAACGACCAGAAGAACATGGACTACTCCACCACGGTGATCACCGACATCCTCAAGGCCGCCGGCGCTCAGGACATCCTCACCGTGCACCGCTTCGCCCACCTCGTCGGCGGCGCCCGGATGGGCACCAGCCCCGAGCACTCCGTGCTGGATGCCAACCAACGCATCTGGGGGGTGCCGAACGTGTTCTGCTCCGACGGGTCGGTGTGCCCCACCCAGGGCGCGGCGAACCCGGCGTTGACGATCATGGCCCTGGCCTCCCGGCTCGCCGAAAGGATGATCAGCGGGGCGGCGATGGAGCCGCACCCCGCCAGCCGAGCGGGAACGGTCCCTGCCCAACGTTCCGTGGGCTGCCAGGAGGCATGCCGATGCCGAGCTTTTTCCCGTAGTGGGTGATCGTCACCCATTTCCTGAACATCTTCTTCATGTTTCTGCTGTTCCGCTCCAGCCTGGAGGTGCACTCGGCGTTCCCCAAGCTGTACTGGCACGACGACTGCCCACCCGGGCGGGAATGGGCCCGGTTCTCCAAGACGATGGACGCCGCGGACTCCCGCCGGTTGTGGACCTCCCTGGGCGAGGAGGAGGCGTGGTCCCCGGCGGTGGCGTTGCCTAGCCGCAAGAACCTCGGGTTGGGTCGGCACTGGCATTTCATGTCGGTGCAGTTCTGGATCCTCACCGGCGCGGTGTATATTCACGCCAGGAAGAGGTCCGCACTCACATGCACCCACCGGAAAAACTCGGTCGCTGCTGCTGGAGCGGCTGAGCGCTGCGCCCGCACCGGTGCCGGCGGGCAGTGAGTCCCGCCACCCTCTCGCGGCGGAGTGCCCGCCCGCCTCGAAGCCCGCCTCGGCCCGCTCGGAACCGGGATGGTCGGTTTCTTCTGCTGGTGCCACTCTCGCCGCCGTCGGGGCTTTGGCCTGGATTTCGAGCCAGCCCTGGGTGTTCCCCACCCTGGCCCCCACGGTGCTGCACGTCTTCGGGACACCCCTGCGCCCCCAAGCCAGTCCCCGCCACACCGTCCTCGGTCACACCGCGGGGATGGCTACGGCGCCCTCGCCGCGTTCGGCTTGGTGAATGCTCCCGCGGCGACCACCACCGGGTTCAGCCCGGCCCGGATCGGCGCGGTGGCCCTGGCCGTCGCGCTCACCACGTTCGTGCTGCACGCCATCCGGTGCACCCACCCCCCGGCCGGGGCGAGCGCAATCATCGTCGCCCTGGGCATCCTGCAAACCCCGGAACAACTCCTCGTCATGTTCGGCGCCGTCGTGCTGGTCACCGCCCTGGCCTGGGCGTTCAACCGGTCCAGCGGAGTTATCGTGCACCTCCTGGTGACCGCACACCGCGCCCCATCCTGGCAAGCAGGAGGCATCGTGAACCGCAGACTCGATCCCCCCGCCGCCATCGCGTCGGGTGATGACGTCGTCGCACCTGTTCTCGGGTCGCGGCCATGGTGACGTCGTGTTGGCCGTGTTGGCCGCACTGGCCAACGCGAGCTCGTAGGTGCTGCAGCGCCGCGTCGCCCGCGTCGAGCCGGTCGCGGGGACCTCGGGCCTGCAGCAGATGTGGGACCTGGCGCACAAGGCCGGGTGGTGGGCCGGTATCGGGTAGATCGTCGTGGGGTTCCTGCTGCAGGCCGGTGCGCTCGCGACGGGGCCGATCGCGCTGGTGCAACCGGTGCTGGTGGTGGAGCTCGGGTTCACGTTGCTGCTCGCCGCCGCGGTGTTCCACACCAATCTGCACGGGCGGGAGTGGGCCGCCATCGCCGGGATGACCGGCGGGTTGGCGTTGCTGCTGTTTGCGCTGCAGCCCTCCGGCGGCAACCATGGCGGCGCGCCCGCGATCCGGTGGGCGGCGGGGATCGTCCTCGTCCTCGTCATCGTCGGCGGGTTCGTCGGGGCCGGGCACCGCAGCCGGCATGATCGCCGCGCCGCCTACTTCGGGGTGGCCACCGGGATGGGGTTCGGGTTGACCGCCTCCCTGCTGTCGGGGATCACCGGCAACTACGCAGCCCGGGGTGTCAGCAGGGGTGTTCCTCAGCTGGCAGACCTATGTGCTGATCGTGCTGGGCCCGACGTTTCTCTTCCTCCTGCAGAAGACCATGCAAGCCGGTCGGCTGATCTCCTCCCAACCCGCGCTGACCCTGACCAACCCCGATCGTGGCGGCGGCTTCGGCATCGCCGTCTTCGGGGAACACGTTCGCACCGGCGGCTGGCTCGCCGCGGCGATCCTCGGCGCCGCCCTGATCGGCGCCAGCACAGCGCTGCTCGTCCGCTCCCCGCTGCTGCACGATGACGACGCGCCCACACCGGCACCGGCACCGGCACCGGCACCGGCACCGGCCAAGCCCGCGCGCCGCGCCCCTGAACGCGGGGAAGCCGACGAGGTCAGCGCCCCCTCCGGCTGGGCGCCGGGTCCGCCACCGGCCCTCGCCATGCGGTCTGCCCGGTGAACGGCGAGCAGGCAGGGCACATCGACCCCGGCCTACCGGCGGCGGCGCAGGACCACCACGACGGCCAAAGATAACGGACGGAAGGTTGGTCAGCCCGGTGTCTTTGCAGATGCGGATGCGGTCCTCACAGCGGGCGCGGCGGCGGTGGCGCAGTTCCAGATCAGCGAGCTGGCGGCCGCGGGTGTTGGTGATGAACGCGGTCAGCCGCAGCCCGTCGGTGTCGGTGAACCGCAGCTGCGCCCCGGGGTGCGGGCGTTCCTTGCGGACGATGACCCGCATCCCCGCCGGCCACCCGGACAGATCCAGCAGCCCGGTGAGCTCAGCAACCCACGCCCCGTCGCGAGGACATTGCTCGGCGTCGTAGGCCGGGGTCCACACGGTGGGCGGGATGAGACGGAGCTTGTCGACCATGCTGGCGGTCAACCCGAAGCCCAGGGAGTACGACAATGCCCGCTTCGTGAGGTACTCCACGACCTCGTGGGTGCC
>JAABVA010004656.1_pt1 | contig 12639 bp, 12 predicted proteins | sample 5560331 | NCBI WGS metagenome assembly JAABVA01 (sample SAMN12812661, study PRJNA571458) | rock metagenome | isolation source: Antarctica rocks | place: Antarctica: Victoria Land, Mt New Zealand sud | collected 2016-01-07
CGTGCTCGCACGGGTCAGGCAGGTTGCGCAGCCGGTGCGCGAACCGGATTGCGGACAGCCGCCGGCTCATTGTGCCGACCTTGGCGCCGTGCCGTGCGAGGTCGGACAGGTAGCCAGTGACAGAGGCTGGATCGGCCGGTAGCACCTCAAGGCCGCGTTCGGCGGCCCACTCGGTGAATTCGTTCCAATCCGAGCGATAGCCCCGCAGAGTGTTGGCGGAGCGGGCGGCCTGGACGTACGCCGCCTCATCCGGGGACAGCGGCACCCCGTCGAGCAACGCGACTGGATCGTGCTCGACGCGTACAGGCACGGCGCCGCCGGGTCCGGCGGGCGGGGTCACTTCGCGGCCTGGCGGTCGAGGGGCCGGTCGGTCAGCTCGACGGTCGCGAGGTACCACCAGAACACCCAGTCCAGGAAGACGGGGTCGTAGTCGTTCTGCTGGCTCGCGTTGCTGTGCCGCAGGTCGAAGTTGTTTGCCAGGTCGAACAGCACGCCCTCGTCCTTGCGGAACAGCTCCCGCTTCAGCAAGGACCGACGCTGCTCGAGCACCCGGGCGAGTGCGACGACAGCCGACCGCTTGTCCGCCGCGGTGGCGCTGCGGCCGCGCCAGAGCGCGACGGCATGCGCGACCTGACCTCTGACCTCTGAGCTCGCGCCAAGGGCTTGGTCCACCAGTTCGACCCGCCGTCGCGGGCGGTCCGCACCAGCCGCCCGGCGTCTTCTCCGTCGGAGGCCAGCTCGAGACTCACGTCCAACCGGGCGAGCAGCCGGTTGACCCGCCACCGGTACAGGGCCCGGCCGGGAGCGACGGCGAAAGCTGAGTAGTGCCAGCCGCAGCGGCTGTAGTCGTGCCACCAGCGGTGACGCGGTCGCGCGACCAGGTCGTGCACGACCTCGACGAGGCTGTAGAACGTGTCGTCGTCCCAGTCCCGGGGGTCGAGGGGCCACAGCCCGGCCACTCCCAGCCGCTCCTCGACGGCCACCGCGAGCGCCTCGTGCTCGGGCGGCGGGTGGGTCTCGTCGTCGACGCAGGGTGCGGCGGCGGCCCGCTGAAGGTAGCCGCGTGCCGCCAGGTCCTCCACGAGGTGAGTCCACTCCCGGTAAAGCTGCTCGGTGCGGTCGACCGAGCGCGCCGGTGAGGGCATTGAGCGGCCGTGCCGCGCTGCCCAGTACGTAGCCGGTGCTCTTCTGTCCTTCAGGAGCGGAGCCACCTGAGCAAGCTGCCGCAGGAACGCGCGCTGTGCGCTCTGCTCACCAGGTGGCCCGAATGCTGCCATCGAATCGGCCAGGGCGGCCGGGAAGTCGGCCCAGCTCGCGGCCCGGAACTCCTCTCGGGGCGTCTCGCCGGCGAAGGCCTCGCTCAGCAGTAGCTCGACCCGGCCACTCCACCCTGGACCGGTGTAGGCGAGCAGCGCCCGGACCTCGGACTGCAGCAGCGCGGTCGGCCAGCGCAGCTCGTAGTCGGCGTCGTCGAACATCCGACAAGCGTAACGGCTATTACACGGGATTCCATGCATTATCCCGTGCTATATAGCCGGCCGGAACGGGGCTTGAGGTCGAGCGGTCGCGCCTGCGCACCCTGCAGCGGGCACTGCTGCGCGCAGCTCAGGGGCTGGCTGTTGCTTGGGCCCACTGGCTCAGCCGGGGAAGGTCGGTGAGCACCACCGAGCGGTGTTCCAGGCGAAGCCAGCCGCGGGAGGCGAAGTCGGACAGGGCTTTGTTGACCCGCTCGCGGGACGCTCCGACGAACTGGGCGAGCTGGACCTGGGTGAGCCCGTGCGCCACCAGCACAGTGCCTCCGCGGGGTTCACCGAAGCGGGTGGCGAAGTCGAGCAGCGCGTTGGCTACCCGGCCTTGCACGTCGAGGACAGCGAGGTCGAAGACGGCGGCGTCGGTGCGGTGCAGCCGGCGGGCCAGCACGTGCAGAAACCTGGCCGCGGCGTGCGGACGCGTCGTTGCCCATCCGAGCAGGTCCTGCCCGCCAAGCACCGCCACCCGAGCCGCGGTCAGTGCGCGCACCGCGCTGGTGTCCCGGCCGGGGTCGAACACGCTCAGCTCCCCGGCGGTGTCCCCCGGAGCGAGCACTGCGCTCACCACCCGCCCGCCACGGTGCCGGCGGGTCACGGCGAACCGGCCGGCCAGGACGACGAACATCTGCGGACCGCCGGACTCGCCCTGGATAATCAGCTCCTGGTCCACGTCGACTGCTGCGAACCGGAAGGCCGGCAGCAGCGCCGCCACGTCCCGGGGGTCAAGACCGTCCAGCAACGCAGCCGAACACAGCACATCCCGGTCCTCGCGGCGGCCGGACCACCCGGGCGGCCAGTCGCCGTGGGCAGGACCGTCGAGACCGGACCTGACATCCCGACCGTCCACGAGGTGGATCGTCCCATCCCCGGGCTGCTTGGCAGCACCCGCAGCAGCTGGCGGCCGGTTGCGGCGGTTAGCGTCCACCGGGTGGGTCACGTTGTGGGGATTTACCTCGCCGAAGCCGGCGGCCTGGCGATGCGTCCGTTGCAGTCGGCGGTGGCGGTAGCCGGCCAGGGGCTGGTCGGCGACCGCTACAAGAACGGCACCGGCCAGTGGTGCTATGACCGGCGGCTGTACGACGACGTCACCCTCATCGCCGCCGAGGCACTGGACGCCGCCGGCGCCGAACACGGGGTGCACCTGCACGCCGGCGCAGCCCGGCGCAACGTGGAAACCCGCGGGGTCGACCTGCTGCCACTGGTCGGCCGGCACTTCCGGATCGGGGAGGTGATGCTGCGGGGCAACCGGGCGTGTGAGCCGTGCCGCTACCTGGACCGGGTCACCGGCCAGCCGGCCAAGGCCGCGCTCAGCGGACGAGGAGGGCTTCGAGCCACCGTGATCACCGGCGGTGCTGTGCGCGTCGGCGATCTTGTCCTTGCCCGGCCGACCACCAGGCCCAGCGACCAGGACGCGTCCGCCGGCGGCGGCTGAGCCGGGACAAACGGCCGGTGTCAGCGGCGCCCGGTGAGCCGCCAGGTGGTGGGCAGCAGCCCGGCGGCCAGCGCGACTTTGACCGCTTCGCCGGCCAGGAACGGTGTCACTCCCAGCGCGAGCCCGCGGGCCAGCCCGACGTGCAGCGTCGCCATCAGCCAGGGCAACCCGAACGCGTAGATCACTAGCGACCCGAGGGCCATGGTGGCGGTGGTGCGCAGCACGGTGCGGTCACCGCCGCGGGAGGCCAGCCCGCCGACCAGGGCTGCGGCGAAGGGGTAGGCCAGCAGGTAGCCGAACGAGGCGGCGTGCACGACCGCGGAGTCGCCGTGGTGCTGGGCGAACCACGGCAGGCCGGCGAGCCCGGCCAGGACGTAGAGCACCATCCCCGCCGCGCCGCGGCGCAGCCCCAGGGTGGCGCCGGCGAGCAGCACCGCGAACGGTTGCATCGTCAGCGGCACCGGGGTGAACGGCAGCGACACCGCGACCTGGGCGCTGAGTCCGACGAACGCGGCGGCGCCGAGCACCAGAGCGGCGTCGCGGCTCCGGGCTTCGGGCAGCAGGTCCGCCAGCACCAGCCGGCGCCGGGCCAGCAGGGCGGGTGAGGCCAGGGACACGGTTCCTCCTCATCTGCGGGCCAACGCCCGACCTTCAACTCAGGGCTCGTCAGGACACTAACGCCAGGCCCGATGGCCGCCCCCTGAATCCAGTCATGCCGGGGCTTGGGATGGCTGTCGGCTGCTGGTCTCGAGCTGCAGGTGTCGAGCGCCAGTTGTTCCGCTCTTCAGGAGATGATCACCGAGGTGCCGCTTCAGCTGACGAACTGAAGCCCCAGCACCCCGACCAGGGCGAGGGCGTGAGCGTCCGGGCTGGCCGGTGCGGCGGTATATGCGACGACGCGCAGGTCCGTTCCCTGGACGACGAGAACGTCGCAGTCGAGGGTCAGGTGGCCGACGTCCGGGTGCAGGAAGGTCTTGCGTGCCGCGGCCTGGACCCCGACGCCGCCGGTGGCCCACAGGGCTGCGAAGGCCTTGCTCGTGTGGTTGAGCTCGCTGACCAGCGCTGCCAGGGACGGGTCGCCGGGGTAGCGAGCGAGGACGAGGCGCAGGTCCGCGACCAGTGCGGAGCGCCACTGCTCGTGCTCGGCGTCAGTGAGCACGACCCGGCTCGGGCGGTCAGTGAACGCGCGCCACACGAGGTTGCGGTCGCGCCCGCGCCAGTCGGATGGGTCGCCCGTCAGCGCCGCCCACAGCGGGTTCCACGCCAGCAGGTTCCAGGCGGCGTCCAGCACCGAGACCGGGGCGTCGCAGAAGCGGTCGAGGAGCCGCTGCACCCCCGGGGTGATGCGCGTCGGGACCTGCCCAGGCCTTGGACCCGCCAGACCGGCGAGGTGGAACAAGTGGTCGCGCTCGGTGTCGTCGAGCCGAAGCGCCCGGGCGAGTGCCTCAGCGACCTGCGCGGACGGGTGGCGGGCCCGGCCCTGCTCGAGTCGCACGAGGTAGTCCACCGACACCCCGGCCAGGCCCGCTACCTCTTCGCGGCGCAGCCCCGGCGCCCGGCGGGGACCGAACAAAGGCAGGCCGACATCGGAGGTCGTTAGCCGTTCGCGCCACACGCGCAGGGCGCCCCCGAGTCCGTCCATCTTGCTCAGTGTGCGCCGCCGCCGACCCGGCGGCCTGGCCCTGCGGATACCTGGCTGCGCCGGTACCGGCGCTGCAGAGTGAGGGCATGACCACCACGTTGATCACCGGATCCAACAAGGGCCTCGGGTTCGAGGCCGCCCGCCGGCTGGTCGCCGAGGGCCACGACGTCTGGGTCGGCGCCCGCGACCCCGAGGCCGGGGCGAAGGCCGCCGCCGACCTGGGAGCCTCCTTCGTCCAGCTCGACGTGACCGACGATGCCTCCGTCGCCGCGGCCGTCGCGACCGTCGGCCACCTCGACGTGCTCGTCAACAACGCGGGCATTACCGGCAGCCACAAGGAGGTGCCCGACGTCACCGCCGACGACCTGCGCCAGGTCTACGAGACCAACGTCTACGGCCCCGTGCGGGTCCTGCACGCGTTTCTGCCGCTGCTGCTCGCGTCCGCAAACGGGGTCGTGGTGAACGTTGCCAGCGGTCTTGGTTCGCAGGCGGCGACCCACGACCCTGACCGCGTCGAGTCTAAGGTCCTGGCGCCGGCCTACTGCTCGAGCAAGAGCGCCCTGGTGATGCTCACGACCCAGTACGCCAGGGCCCTGCCGGGGCTACGGATCAACGTGGTCGACCCCGGCTACACCGCCACCGACCTGAACGCACACTCCGGTACGCAGACCGTCACCGAGGGCACCGACGCCATGGTGGCGATGGCTATGGTCAGGCGTGACGGCCCAACCGGCACCTTCATCGACCGCACCGGCACCGTCCCGTGGTAACCACGACCGCCGGGGTACACCGCACAGCGCACCGGGCCCGCAGCCGCACCAGGGTGACGGGTTCCCGATTGACGAACGAGACGTCGCCGGTGCTGCGGGTCAGCGCGTCATGTCCTAGATGATCCAGGTCCCGCGGGTGGCGCACCGGTCGTACTTCGCTCGACCGCCTAGTTTCCGTAGGCAAGATGCACCGCACCACTCCACTCGTCCTCGGCGCGAGCCTGCGCAGCTCCTCGGCAGGGCGTCGGCGGCACCGGCTCCGCGCCGGCGCGGATTAACAAGCGGTCGTCCGGGAAGCAACCGGCGCTTGCGGACAAGGGACGGGCGAACGGCCGGTAGTGCGCGAGCCCGACCAACTGACCGACCCTCACTGTTGTCGGCGAGCAGACACCTGACCTCGTGCGTAGGGTCCTGGATCCAGGATTACACCGTGTCGGCCGCGGACTCGGGCTGCGGCACGCCGTAGAAGTTGGCGTAGCCGTTACAGCAGGAAGTGACGGGCATCGACCGGCGCCGCAGCTGCGCGGCGACCCGCAGACCAGGCCACTTGGTCCGGCCTCGCCGATGACCTCACCGCGGAACACACGGTCGTGCTCTCTGACTTCCGCGAGTTCGGCGACTTCAGCCCCATCGACAGACCCGTGGGCCGGCCACGTCGAGCACGGCTTCCGGTCAGCCTGGTCGCAGCGATTGTGGCTGTTGTCGATCAGGTGACGCCGGTGCGGCGGCGGCCTGGACTGCCCCTGGGCGGCCGTGGTGGTGCGTGCCATGTCGGGTGCCCCCGCTCACGTCTGGCTGACGGGTTGGTTGTTCAGGGCGGCGAGCTCCCGTTCAAGGGCGGCTTCGTGGGCGGCGGCGTCTTGTCGGGCCTTGGCCGGGCTCCACCGTCCGACGAGTAGCCCGATGAAGGCCAGGAAGACGATCTGGCCGCCGAAGCAGACCCACCACCAACGCTGCCACTGTTTCGGCGAAGCTTTCTGCGCGGCGAGCACGTCGGGGGCGTTGGCCTGCAGGTAGGCGAGGTCGGCCGCCGGGACCTTGCCGGCGGCGGTGAGCCGGTCGGCCGCGGTCTGCACCTTCGGTCCGGTGGTCTGCAGGAAGGCGAGGTCGGCCTTCGGGACGGTAGACAGGACGAGCAGCCGCCGCACCGCCGCTGCCTGGTCGACGTGGAACCTGGTGGCGATCTCCCCCGCAGCCTTGCTGACCGCCGCGGTGTCGGTGGGTGTGCTGGCGAGGGTGGCCAGGGTGATTGGGTCGACGGCGCCGGCGGTGGCGATCTGGTTGGCGTAGCGGGTGCTCAGGACGACTGTCTTCACGACATCGGCCTGCCGGACACCGGACAGCTCGCTGACCGCCGCGGCCTGCGCGGTGGTGTCCTTCGGGTTGCGCGACAGCGCCGTCTGGGTGGTCGGGGTAAGTTTCTGCAGGGTCGCGATCTGCGGGGCGTACCGGTTGGCCAGGGTCTGGACGCGGGTGCCCTTGTCGACCAGCGTGCTCGCCGCCGGGATGACGAAGATCAGCACCAGCAGTGACACCGACACGACGACGCGCAGCAGCGATCCCCACACCGCCAGCCCGGTCGCGGTGCCGGCCGGGTTGTGCTTCTCCACGGTCTCGGTGAACGCCGCCATCCAGGCCGCGAACGCCATTCCACCACCGACCGCGATCAGCAGCAGGATCACGGCGAAGTGGTGGTACGACGTGCTCGGGCGGGTGCCGGCGAGCGCGAACAATGCCACCCCGACGGCGCTGATGACCGCGCCGACGACCATGAACGGCTTCCGCACCCGCAACGCGTCCGACAGCGCCCCGGTGACGACCAGGGCGATGGCGTTGCCGATCCAGTACCAGTTCGCCAGCGCGTTCGCCCTCACCCCCGAATAGCCGAACGTCGTCGCGAAATAGACGACGAACAGGCCGACCGCCATGTAGTAGAAGAGCAGGAAGACGGCGATCGCGAACGCCGGGCCGATGATGTCCAGCCGCAGCATCTGCCGCCAATGACCGGTCAGCGCCGCCTCCGGGTCAAGGTTGCGGGCCCGCGCCTCGACCAGCGCCTGGTCCCGCAGACTGACCATCAGCTGGTCACGCAACGGCGGCGACAGCTCCCGCAGCCCGACGAACGCGACCGCGAAGACGACCAGACCGACGACGCCGCACACCCGGAACTGGAACTGCCAGTCCGCATGCGACCCCAGCGTGTTCGTCGCGACCTCGCTGACCACCAACGACCCGATCACCGGCCCCATCGTCCAGAACCCCATCGCCGACGCCCGGCCCAGCTGCGGGGAGAAGTCCCGGATCAGCGCCGGCGTCGCCACCAGCACCATGCCTTCCACGATCCCGACCAGCGACGTCAGCACCAAAAACGCGGTCCTACTGTGCACGTTCGGGATCCCGAACAGGATCAGCAGGCCGGTCAGCAGCAGCCCGTAGACCACGAGATTGGCCCGACCCCACTGGTCGGCCAGTCCCGCCGCCAGCGACCCGAGCGCGCCGACGAAGTTGCCGACGATCGAGATCGAGATCAGGAAGGTCAGCGACATGTGCAGCTGCGCGGCGATCTGCGGTGTCACCGATCCGCCCACGTACAGCTCGTAGTACAAGATGATCGTCGCGAGGACGACGATTCCCAGATAGACCGCGCGGGGCCCGTTCGCCGGATAGTGCGCAAGCTGCCGGCCGAAGATGCCACCTCGCATGCGCCGCACCCCGGCCGCATCGTCCGCGGCCACCGACATTCTCATCGTCATTGGTGTCCTCTGCTCGGGATCTGTCACTACGGGCCGGGCCCTCATCGGGACATCTCCCGCACTGAGATACGGCAACACACACGGCGTGTTGCCCTACAACGCGAACGTTGCTGGTAGCGGCACTAGGCCGGGCTCGGCCTCGGATCCCGCTCTGCTAAAGAGCTGAGGGCACCGGTCGGCTCACCTGGTCCGTCACGACGCGGGCTGGCCAGCCGCGGCGAGGCTCTCGGCGGTCGCCACGATCGCGTCCTCGTTGGACCGCGGCATCCAGCCGAGTTCGCGGCGGGCCTTAGCGGCTGATACCGGCCGGTGCTTGCCGAGCTCGTACAACCGCCCACGCACGGCGAGATCGAACAGCCCGGACGCGCGGACCACCGGGCCGGGCAGATTACGCTTGGGGACCCGTGTAGCCAGGGATGGCACGCGTTCGCGCAGCACGCCCGCGATGTCGCTCATCCAGGCGAACTCGCCTGCGGCGATGTAGCGCTGCCCCGCAGCGTTTGAACCGGTCATCGCCGACAGGTGAAGGCCGGCGACGTCGCGGACGTCCACCAGCGGCCAGCCGAATCTCGCCAGCCCCGGCAGTGATCCGTCGAGAAGCCTGGCGACGATGTCGATCGAGGCCGACCGGTCGGACCCGAGCACCGGCCCCAGGACCGCGCCCGGGCAGATCGTGACGAGTTCGAGTGATTGGCCCTCGCGGGTCATCCAGTCCCACGCCGCCCGCTCCGCGATGGTCTTGGAGCGTTCGTAGGCCGACGTGTCGGAAAGGTTCGTCTCGTCCGACCAGTCCGCCTCGGTGAACGGCTCGGGGCGCCCGCCCCGGCCGTAGGCGACCGCCGCCGTGGACGAGGTCATGACCACCCGTCTGACACCCGCGTCGCGGGCGGCGGTGAGCACCCGTAGCGTCCCGTCGCGGGCGGGTCGCACCAGCTCGTCGTCGTCCTTGGGACTGGCCGACGGGAACGGCGAGGCGACGTGCAGCACGTAGGCGCAGCCGGTGGCCGCCTCGAGCCAGCCCGCATCGGCGTTGAGGTCGGCAGCCACCACCTCGAGGCGGTCGTCGACCGGCGCGTGGTTTCCGATGGCGGAGCGGAGTGGCGCCTCGCGGGCGAGGTCGCGCACGGTGGTGCGGACCCGCCACCCGTCGTTCAGCGCCCGCGCGATGCAGTGGCCCGCGATGAAGCCGGAGCCGCCGGTCACCAGCACACGATCGTCGTTTCCCATAACTGTGGTCCTGTCCTGGTCGGGTGTCGGGCCTGGCGGTGCTAGTCGGAGTTGGAGTGGGGGGTGTTCCGACCAGCGCTTACGGCTGGGTCAGCTTGGTTCCTGCGTCGCGGCGCTGGTCGTCGAGGACGGCCTGGATGACGGTGGTGAGGTCATACCTTTGCCATCCCTCGTCGTAGGGCGCCTGCGCGTCGAAGGCGGCGCCGACCTCGCTGCTGCGGCGATCAGCCGCTGGACGCGACGCTGCGTGCGTGACGATCAGGAAGTCGCCGCGCTCGATGCCGGCGATGGCCTTGCGCGCGACGTCGACGGCCGGCATGCCGTGGTCCATGACCGCCTTGGTGAACGGCAGGAGCGCTTTGGTGTCGCTGTCGAGCGGCTGGGCCCGGTGCCGGACCGAGTTCCACAGCTCCGAGCGCACCATCCCCGGGCACAGGACGCTGATCCCGACCTGGTCGGGAAGTTCGGCGCGCAGAACGTCGGACAGGCCGAGAATAGCGTGCTTGGAGGCGGTGTAGAAGGCCTGGCCGGGGTGCTGCATGCCGAGGGCGTGCTCGGAGGCGGTGTTCACGATCCAGCCCGGTTGCGGGCGCGCGGCCAGACGCTTGCCGAACACCGAGCAACCGTTCCAGGTGCCCACCACGTTGACCGCGAGCACCCAGTCGAGGTCGGATGGGTCGGCGTCGATGCCGCCCGAGCCGCCGGCGGGCATGACCCCGGCGTTGTTGAAGACGATGTCGACGTCGCCGTGCCTTGCCTGCGCCGCGTCGGCGAGCGCCTCGACGGCGTCGCGGTCGCTGACGTCACAAGCGACGGGGAAGGCGTCACCACCGATCTCCTCGGCGGCGGCCTGGGCCCGGTCGAGGTCGATGTCGGCCAGGGTCAGCCGGCAGCCACGTTCGCTCAGTGCCCACGCCAGGGCCAACCCGATGCCGCTCGCGGCGCCGGTCACGACCACGACCTTGCCGTCGACGTTCATGCCCGCTCCGCTTTGTCGTCGTTCATGGTCGATCCGGCCGTCGCCGGAAGCGAGCAGCCGGCGGGCGTCACGCCCGCACCTGCCAGGTGAATGTGTAGGGGTCGAGGGCACGCCCCACCCGGGCGGTGTGCTGCGTCCCGGAGACGGTGACGACGATGGTTCCCTCGACGCTGGTGGACTCGACCTGCGCGTTGGCGAGCCCGGCGTCCCGCAGCGCCGCCTCGGCTTCGCGGCGTGCGGCGTCCTGGCGCAGCGCCGGCTTGTAAGGCTTGCCGAGGTCGGTCAGCGGAAGTGCGTCGAGGATGATGACCTCGCGGGGTGCCGCCGCCGGTTCGCGGGTGTTTTCGGCGGCCCAATGCTGGAGTTCCCGTGCGGTGCTGCGACTTCCTGCGCGGGTGGTGACGTAGACGACCGGCACCTCGCCGGCGCGTGCGTCGGGCCGGCCGACCGCGCTCGCGCCGGTCACGTCGGGGTGTGCGAGCAGGCTGTCCTCGACGGCGGCGGGGTCGATGTTGTGGCCGCCGCGGATGATGACGTCCTTGTCGCGTCCCGTCAGGTAGATGTAGCCGTCGTCGTCGACCCGGGCGAGGTCTCCGGTGTCCAGCCAGCCGTCCTGGACCGTGCCGAGTGGTCGAGCACCGGGCCGTCGGCGTCGTGCCCGACGACGTAGCCGGGGAACACGTTGGGGCCTTGGACGAGCAGGGCGCCGGGCTCGCCGGGGTCCAGGTCAACGCGCGCGCCGGCTGCGCCCGGGCGGCGGACGGCTTTGACCCGTTGGTAGGGCAGCCGCTGCCCGACCGAGCCCCGGCGGGGCTGGCCGGGGAACTGTCGCGCGCTGGCACATGTCGCCTCCGTCAACCCGTAACCCTCGGCGAGTGCGACGCCGGTGCCCAGCTCGAACGCCTGCTGCACCGTCGCGGGCAACGGGGACGCTCCCACGGCGGCGAAGCGCAGGCTGCTGATGTCGGCGTCGACGGGCACCTTGGTGAGCGCCGCGTAGACGGTGGGAACGGCGGACAGGGTCGCCACCTTGTGGTGTTCGACGATTCGCCAGAACGTCCGGTAGAGACCCGGCTCCCGGAAACCGAGCGGTCCGGCCCAGACAACGTGCCGCCCGCGCAGCAGCGGTGCGAGCACGGTGACGACGAGGGCGTTGACGTGGAACAGCGGCAGTGCCGCGAACACGACCGCGTCCTCCGGGACTGCGGAGCCGGCGGCGATCATCCAGGCGTCGCTGACCTCGTTGGCGTGGGTGTGGGCCGCGAGTTTCGGTGTGCCGGTGGTGCCACCTGTGTGGAAAAACGACGCGAGGTCGGTCGACGCGGGTGCCGCGGCGAGAAGGCGGTCGCCGGGCTGCGACTGCGCGCGCCCGGTTAGGTAGGCGACGTCGGTGCCGTCCAGAGGCTCGAGCGGGGGTGGTGTCCCGGCCGCGTCCGTGGGTCGCAGCGCGAGCAGCGTCGTGGCCCGGAGCCGGTGCGCGACCTGCCGGGCGGTGCTCCAGAGCCCGGGGTCGACCTCCGGGCCCGCCGCGACCAGGACCCGCACCGCGGCCCGCTCGAAGATCCCGGTCAGGTGCTCGCTGGCCAGACCCGGGTTGGCCGGCGCCGCGATCCCGGCGGCCTGGGCGGCCAGGAGTGCCGTGAGGAGCTCGGCGTTGTTCGGGCTCAGCAGGCCGACCGCGGTACGCCGGGTCACGCCGGCGGCGGTCAAGGCGTTCGCCGCCCGCCGTACGTCGGCGAGCAGCGGGGCGTAGCCGCGGGTGCGGCCGTCGCGGTACCGCTCGGCGCTGGGCAGCAGGGTCACCGCAGACCGGTCCGGCCACAGGTGAGCGGCACGCTCCAGCGCCGCGTAGGTGCTGACCGGGAGCCTGCGGGCGCTCAGCTCGACGGCTTCGACAGCGGCCAGGTCGTCCGGGCCGGTGAGGGCGGGCCACAGCAGGCTGGGGGCTTGTGCGGCGAACGCCGACACCGGGAGCGTGTGGTTGGGAGGGTTCACCCGCTGCTCCCGTCGTGTCGATGGCTGCTGGTGCAGCGGCGGACGCCACGGTACCACTCTCTCGTTAGAACACTAAACTGTCGAGATTCTTTTCGGAAGGGAAGGGCCCTGTTGTATTGACAGGCCAACCGGGCGCCACCTACGGCGTAGCCACCTGCTCCAGTGGTGCGTCGGGCTGCCCGATGCCGCTAAGACCTGGTCTCAGAACCTTGCCGCGTGTCGCTGCAGCTGGTTGAAGCGGCCGTAGCCGATCGTCTCGGGTCATGTCGACGCGGGTTTCTTCCCCGCCGCGGCGACTGGTCGATGACCGGC
>JAABVA010004657.1_pt1 | contig 12639 bp, 14 predicted proteins | sample 5560331 | NCBI WGS metagenome assembly JAABVA01 (sample SAMN12812661, study PRJNA571458) | rock metagenome | isolation source: Antarctica rocks | place: Antarctica: Victoria Land, Mt New Zealand sud | collected 2016-01-07
GCGAGTCGCCCCTCATCACCGTCGAGACCGAAGAGGGCAACGTGCTCGTCGCCGCGCTCTTCAGCACTCCCGAGAAGGCCCGTGACTTCAAGACCCGGGCCGTCCACCTCGACCTCCCCGACGCCCTCGGCACGATAGACGACGCGGATGGATTGAGCCGCCACGCCCTCGTGGCCCAACAGGCCGGGGCGGACTACGCGGTGGTGGACCCGGAGTCGGGCACGACGGAGGCGATACTGGTGGAGGAGTTGATCCGTTGATGCGAACGCTTGGTGTGGACGTGGACTCGACCGTTTGGGACCTGTCTGCCTGGGTCTGCGAGGCTGTCTTTGACGTAACCGGCGAGACGCTCGACCCGGAGTCCCTCTCCACCTGGACACACGTCCTCGACGTGTACGGTGAGGAGGCGACGATGGAGATCTACGAGCACGCACTCTCGCCCGACCGCGTCCGCGAGCGCGAGCCCTACCCCGGCTCGGCCGAGGTCCTCCGTGGCCTGCAAGATGAGGGAGTCCGCATCCACTTCATCACCCACAACTGGGACCCGGAGGCGATGACCCTGTGCCTCGAACCCTGGCTCAAGCAACACTTCGGACCTGCTATAGGGTTGACCGTCACCACCGGGGACAAGCTCGGAATCTTGCACGAGCTCGGCGCTTTTGGCATGGTCGACGACCGCCCCGATACCATCACCCGCGTCGCCGACGCCGGACTGTGGGCCGCGACGATGCTCCAGCCCTGGAATCGGGAGCTAGTCGAGGATCACCCGAGGGTTTACGGCTTCACGAGCTGGTCCGATCTCCCGGACCTCCTGCTGCCTTTGCAGTGTGGAATCGAAGGAGGTTGAATACCGGAGGGGCCTTACACCACAATTCGCCCTGATCGGGTGACTGTTAGGCAACCGGGGATTCAAGATCAAACGTAGGAGGTGAAGGAAACATGGATGTTACGAACATCGCGCAGGTGGTCTCCGCCATCGGCACCGTTGGCCTTACAGTCCTGTTCGGGTTCCAGTTGAGGGCGTTCCACCGTCAGGTCTTGGTGAACCGCGACACCCTCAACGAGATGCGCGAAGCTCGCGTCTCCCACGAACGCCCCCAGGTCTTGGTTACTGCGGAGTACCGCCACGGCACCCTCGTCGAGGTCGTCATCAGCAACATCGGCAGGGGCGACGCGAAGAACGTCACGTTCGAGTTCTCCGCGCCCGTAGAGAGCTCCGTGAGCTACCGGCGGGATTCAGAGGTCGTCCCCCTGAGCGAGCTGCCCCAGTTTAGGGACGGGCTGAACTTCCTCGTGGCCGGTGCGGAGATCACCAGCGTCTGGGACTACCACGCGAACCTCGTGCCCCTGCTCCGGGAGATGGAGCTACAGGAAGGGATCACGGTCATCAGCAGATACGATGATCTCACTGGAGAGCCCTATGAGACCACATGGACGATCAACCCCCTACCCATTCCGGGGGGCCTCAATGCTACGGAGACGGGTACGCTGGACGAATAGCCTCCCGTCCTCAGTCGGGGAGCTGGCGGAGCCGGGCCAGGACTCGGGTTTGGAGAGCGTACTTTGGTGCAAAGCCTACCGAGGGTACGCGCAAAAAGGAGGTAGTCAGAGATGCTGCTCGACTTGGTTCTTCGCCGGTTCATCTTGCTCGGTGCGCCGTTTGCTCTGGCCGTACTGACGCTCTTTCATCCCTGACCCTACGACGACTACTCGAACGAGTTGTTGCTGATAGCATGCTGGTGGATCGCTTTATATACGGTGGCGTTCGTCCTGTTCGCGTTCATTGAAGCGGCCGTCTGGCTGCCGGCAGGCGGATTGCAGGGGGCCGACGTACTCGTCAGCCGTCTCGGGACCGTGATCTTCTACAACTTGGGCGACGCTGTCGCGGGCATAAGTACCGGCATCCTCATCCGTGCAGCTGCTGACGCTCCACTGGGAAAGCGAGACGCCTCTGGCGAGTCTATAGGAACTCTCTTCGCCGACCCGATCAAGAACCTCTCCTTCGAAGTCGGCGTCTATGCCCGGATCGTATCGCGCGTCGCGGCGGCGGTCGCGCTCTGCTACGCCGGTGCTCCCCGCTCGCCGCTTCTGCTCTTCGCTCTAGCGAGGGCTGAAAGCCCCCTGGTCCGATCGACCGTCTTCGATCCTCGTCGATGCGCCGGACTTCCATGAGGAGCGGCGGTAAGCTCGGAGACCTCCCGACCATCGAGACGGACCGCCTGATCCTGCGAAAGATGACCCTCGGCGACGCCGACGCCGTGTTCGCTTACGCCTCGGACCCGGAGGTCACGCGCTACGTCATCTGGGATGCGCACCGCACCATCGAAGACTCGAGGGCCTTCCTGGACCTAACGGCCCGGGGTTACGAGAGTGGCGCTGATCCCGCGTGGGGCATCGTCTACAAGGGGGACCATCGCTTCGTCGGCACCTGCGGGTTTGCGAGCCTGGAGCCCGAGCACGCTCGCGCCGAGATAGGGTACGTGATCTCCAGGGAGTACCGGGGCCGCGGCCTCGCATCCGAGGCGGTGCGGGCCATGATCCGATTTGGCTACGAGAGGATGAACCTGAACCGCATAGAGGCTCGTTGCATCGCCGAGAATGCCGCCTCCGCCCGCGTCATGCAAAAGGCCGGGATGACCTACGAGGGCACGCTTCGCCAAAGGGAGTTCATCAAGGGAGCCTATCGGGACATGGAGCTTTACGCGATCCTCAAGAGCGAGTATCGACTTCGTTAGCCGGCTCTACCGGCCGAGCGAGCCGAAGATGTACAGTTCACCGGCACTCGAACGCCTTCAGCAGCCTCTCAGTCGAGATCATTGCCCCCCCGAGCACGGCCGGTATCCCGCCTCCCGGATGGACCGACGCCCCGACTCGCCACAGCCAGGGCCTCTTGCGGTCGGAGTAGGGGGGGCGATGGAACGGCCCGCTCCGCCAGACCGGACGGATCGTACCGTAGAGCGCTCCACCCGTCGCCCCCCAGCCGCCGAAGTACCGTGGGTGCAGGATCTCGTGAGAGCCGAAGTACTCCTGGACTGGACGGGGGAGACCGATCAGACGTGAAACCCGCTCCATCTCCCGCGCCACGAACGCGTCGTCCAGACCGTAATGACGCCCGTTCGGCGGGGCGGTGAAGAGGAGCGCTAGCGTCCCTTTCTCGTTCGTGTAAACCTCGCCCGGCCGATAGTAGTTCACGAACGTCATCGTCTCCTCGGGCTCCTCTCCGGCCTCCAGGCTCCGGTACAGCCCCGCCGGGCGTGAAGGCAGCACGACCCCATGCATCGTAACCTCGTCGGGTAGCTCCTCCCGCAGCGCCGCGTAGACCGCGACCCCCGAGCAGGAGAGTCGCTTCGGCCGGGACTTCTTGCCTGGCTCCAGCAGGCTATCCAACACGTCCGCGTCGAGCCCGCTAACCACCGCGTCCGCCTCGTACTCGCCGCGCGCCGTCGTCACCCGGTTCCGGGAGATGCGTGTTACCGGTTCCCCCGCCCTGAGCTCCGCCTCGCTCGACCGCGCGAGCCTCTCCAGGGCCAGGACGATTTCGTAGACACCGCCCTCCGGCGTCCACACGCCGTCGCGCGCCATGATCGCCGGCATGCTCGCATAGAGCGCCGGGGTGCGGGTCGGGGCTACCCCAGCGTTAAGGGTGTGGATCGCGATGACCTCCCTCAACCCCTCCGGCAGCCACCTCAAACCATCGAGGTAGCTGCGCGTCGTGAGCTTTGCGCCGTAGATCCGCAAGAGACGTCGCAGCGCGGGCAACGTCTTCCGGTCGAGCGGGTCAGCCGTCAACAGGCACGTCACCTCCGGCCCGAGGCCGCCGTGAATACCTGCAAACCGGTCCCACGCCTCGCGCCAGGGATGGCCCTTCTCCACCGGCAGCGAGGAGACCTCCCCCCGATAGTAATATCTGCCGACCTCGGGCAGCCGCTTGAGACGGAGATCTGCTATCTCTCCGGCCGGACCTCCGTCGCCCATCGCGTCCAAGCGCCGCAGAAGCTCCTCCCACACGCCGGGGAAGGTGACGAGCGAGGGGCCGGTGTCTATCCTCTGGCCGTCGAGGGAGACGCGACGGCTCTTCCCGCCGAAGTAGTCGTTTGCCTCCAGGAGTGTGACCTCGTGCCCGGCGCGCCCCAGGAGAGCCGCAGCCGCCAGCCCTCCGATGCCGCCGCCCGCCACGACTACTCTCACGGGTACGCTCCCAGAGAGATAGCCGCGACGAGCTGCACTCCCGCGACCGTGCCCGCGACGTACGGGAAGGCGATGGAGTACTTGTAAAGACGGTGTCCCATCTCCGGCGCCGGCGTCAGATAGAGCGCATAGAGTAGCGCCCCGGCATAGACCGCGTTCACTAGCGCCACGAGCGGGCTTACGAGCGCGAAGCAGACCGTGGCGGCGGCCCACCACGCTCCGCTCCAGAAGAAGACGCCCCGCGCGCCGAGCCGGACGGCGGTCGTCTCTATCCCCACCTTCCGGTCCTCGTCTATATCCTGGACCGCGTCGAAGGCATGCTTTGCCGCGCTCCACGCCATCAGGCCCAAAGCGGCGGGCCATGCGACCCCTTCTCCGAGCGCGAGCGGCACGAAGACGAGCGGTAAGGCGTAGGCGGCGTTGCTGAGGGAGTCGAGGTAGGGGCGTGCCTTGAAGCGCAAGGGAGAGGCCGAGTAGCCGGTGAAGAGGACGGTGTAGAGGAGGATCCAGAGGATGGCTCCGTAGGGAAGGATGGAGAGAAAGTAGATCAGGAACGGCACGTTCGTAAACAGGACACCGCGCCAGATCGGCATGACCTCCTCGGGCCGTATCTTCGCCCCTTCGAGAGAACCCTTGCGGGGGTTCTTGGCGTCGGTCTCCTGGTCGAAGATGTCGTTCACCCCGTAGATCAGAAGGTTGAACGGCAGCGTGAGCCAGAGTAGTATCGGCAGAGCCTCCCATCTCCACAGGTCGCCCGCGAGCCATGTCCCGACCACGGCGGGGCCGACGGTGTTGATCCAGAGCACCGGCCGCGAGATGTGAAAGATCCGCTCGACCACGGGCCCAATATACCAGCATGAGGAGAGACGGCTAAGATAGTATGTAATCGTGTCTCCGAAACGCCCTCCCCGACTCCTCCTCGCCGCGAGCGCCCTTTTCTTCGGCGCCGCCTACTTCACGGTCCGCTTCCCGGATGTCCCCGGCGCGGGGGCCGGCTCCTTCGTCTCCACCTTCCTCATAGCCATGCCCTCCTCCATCGCACTATGGAGATTCCTTGGTCCTAAAAGAGCAGCTCTCTCGCTCATCGTCCTCAGCGCGTTCGGTTTCGCCATAGAGACTACCGGCGTAGTGACCGGCTTCCCCTACGGGACCTTCTACTATGGCGAATCTCTAGGCCCGAAGATGATGAACCTGGTCCCGTATCTACTGCCCCTCTCCTGGGTACCGCTCGTCCTCGGCGCCGTAGCCGCTGCTGCGCTGAGAGGCAAAGCTACCCAACGATACGTCCTCTGGGTACTCTCGGCGGCGGTCCTGCTCGCTTTCGTGGACGGCGTCCTGGACCCCGGCGCGGTCTCCCTGGGTTTCTGGACATGGCCGGAGGGGGGAGCGTACTACGGCGTCCCGGTCACGAACTACCTCGGCTGGCTCTTCTCCAGCATGTTCGCCGCCGCCTTGCTCCTCGTCCTCGGGCGACGCAGGTGGGGGAGGGAGATGCCTCCGCCCGGTCTGCTCGATAGCCTCGTCATCGCCGTCGCGTTCTGGACCGGGGCCGCCCTCTTCTCGGGGCTCTTCTTCCCGGCTGCTCTCGGGGCGGCGCTCTTCCTCTACCTGCACTACCGGAGGGCGCGGCTCGCGGCGGCGCGGTATAAAGGTGGGTGACGGAGTCGAGAACGGAGGGTTGAACGTATGAAGTGGGCGACGTCGATATCGCGCAAGACCTCTTTCGAGGACGCGCTGTTGGAGTGCGCGGGAGAAGTTCGGGAATCTTTGGGGCCGGGACCCGTCACGCTCGCTCTCGCCTTCATCACGCCGCACTTCGCGCAGTTCTACGGAGGGTTGCACGGGACTCTGGTGAAGTCTTTGGGGCCAGGGACGTTACTCGGGTGTTCGGCGGGCGGTGTGATCGGGGGCGGCGAGGAGGTCGAGCAGACCCCGGCCGTGACTCTTGTCGCCGCTCGTCTACCGGACGTCACGGTGCGTCCGTTCCACCTCGAAGGAGATCTCCCGGACCTCGATGGGCCGCCCGATGCCTGGGAGGACCTCGTCGGCGTAAACCGGACCGAGGAGCCGCAGTTCGTCCTGATCGCCGACCCCTTCTCGGGCCGGCCGGAGGCGTTGCTCGGCGGACTGGACTACGCTTTCCCGGGCGCGGCCAAGATCGGGGGTTTCTCCAGCGGCGCGACCTCGCCCGGTCTGAACGCACTCTTCCTTGATTCGGAGGTCCACAACTCCGGTGTCGTGGGCGTGGTCCTGACCGGCAACGTGGTCGTGGACACGGTCGTCGCCCAGGGGTGCAGGCCCGTCGGCGGTCTGATGCAGGTCACGAGGTGCGAGGAGAATACCCTCTACGAGCTCGACGAGCGGCCGGCCTTCTCGGCGCTCGAAGAACTCTTCGCCGGCCTGGACCAGCGCGACCGCGAGCTTGCGGGACGGTCGCTCATGCTGGGTATCGTCATGGACGAGTTCCAGGAGGAGCCAAAGGCGGGGGATTTCCTGATCCGGAACCTCGCCGGCATCGACCCGAAGGGCGGGGCCATCGCCGTCGGCGAGCGCCTTCAGGAGGGGATGCGCGTCCGCTTCCACCTGCGCGACGCCGATGCCTCCGCCGAGGACCTGCACGCCGTGCTCAACGGCTACGAGGACACCCTGCCGAACAGGGACACCATCTCCGGTGCTCTCCTGTTCTCCTGCCTCGGGCGCGGCGAGCACCTCTACAAGAAGCCAAACTTCGATACGAGCGTCTTCAAGCAGCACCTCGGGGAGGTTCCCGTCGGCGGCTTCTTCTGTAACGGCGAGATCGGTCCGGTAGGCGGTACGACCTTCCTGCACGGCTACACTTCCTCCTTCGGCCTCTTCCGCCCCCGCGAGCCCGGCGGCATTGAAGATCTCGACCCACCATGTGAAGGCGAGCTACACGACCCCGCACCGCGCGAGCCGGAGCCGTCACGGGAAGTAGCGCCGCAAGACCCCGAGCCGCAAGACCCCGAGCCGCGAGAGCCCGAACCCCTGGTGTAGGGAGGCAGACGCCCCCGCGGAGCTAATGGTCGGCGGGGAGCAGGCGGAACGGGTGTCCTTGAGGGCCGAGAGTGGGGGTGTTCCGGGTGCCGCAACTTTCGGTTGGTATGAAGCCAGAAGGTTCTGATCTGGCCTGCATCACCAGGGCGAGCGTTGGCAGAGCCCTCATCAAGGTCGTGTAACGTCCTTCTGGTAGCATGCTCTCGTAGAGGCAAACGGTGCGAAAGGTAAGGGTATGCGAACCTCGGAGTTCTACAACCGGGTCACCGCGGGAGGAGGAGCCGTGACAGAGGATCTACTCAGGCTCTTCGAGGAGAAGGGTATCCGTTACTGCGTCATCGGCGGACAAGCGGTCAACTACTATGTGGAGCCTCTAGTCAGTTTGGACCTGGATCTCGTGGTGGCGACCGACCAGCTGGAGGTCGTGGAAGCCCTGCTTGCCGAGCGGTTCGATGTGCGGCGTTTCCCGCATAGCCTGAACGTCAAGCCTCCCGATAGCGATCTGCGTATACAAATACAGACCGACCCTCGTTATAGTGACTTTGTGGAGCGTGCCGGGAGAGGAGACGTGATGGGCATCACCATGTACGTGGCTTCCGTGCGCGACGTGCTCAGAGGCAAGGTGTGGGCCGCACAGGACCCTTCACGCCGGCCGAGCAAGCGCAGGAAGGACCTGTTGGACATAGAGCGTCTCGTCGAGTCCGATACGGCACTGCGGAGTCTGGTGCCGCGCGAGATCCTACGGCGGATCGAAGCCTAGCCCCCGTAGTCCATCAGGGTATCGAGGTCGGTGAGGATGTCGGCGGGGCGTCTCAGGCTGGCGGAGACGACCTCGCCCAGGTAGATGGTATGGTCGCCGCCCTCCATCTTGCCCGCGACCCTGCACTCCAGGTGGGCGAAGGCCTCCTCGAAGAGCGGGGCGCCGGTGGCTTCGCCCGTGGTATACGGGGAGCCGCCGACCGCGCCGTTCTCATACTCTAAAGTCTGGGTGAACTTGCGGGCGAGGTCTTCCTGAGTGGTGTCTAGGAAGTTCAGGGAGAAGACGCCGCCGCTCTCGACGAGGTCGTGGGTGTGCTGGTCCTTCCTGACGGCGACTATCACTTGCGGCGGCTCGAACGAGACCTGGGAGACCCAGCAGGTGGTGAACCCGTTGGCCTCTCCGTCCGCCCCGACCACGCCTGTGATGTAGAAACCGTAGGGGATCGTCTTGAGGACCTCGCTGCGCATCTGATCTTCCACCCTAACTCCTTTGTAGTTGGACGAGCCCCGAGTCTACCGGAAAACGGGTGTGGTTATGAACAGTGTGTCCGAATCACCGACCAGCTACAACCTCCCCGAACGGACTATCCCGACGAGTAGCAGCAGCCCGAGCAGGGCGGCGATGACGAAGCCCGCCAGCCCGAAGATGTTCACCCCAAATAGACGCACGTCGCTCTCCCCGAAGATGCCCAGGAGCGAGGACCCTACGATGAGCGCGGCTATGAGGAGGGCGAAGACCAGCCGGTTTGCGAGGATGTCCACCTTGGAGATCAAAGCATCCAACCCCCGGTGGCGAAGGATCACCTCGACCTCGCCGTCCTTCAACTCGTTGAGGATGGCGTGGACCTGGCGCGGATAGTCTAAATAAGTATCGCCTTGCACCAGCTTCCTCGCCGTGCGCGTCGCAACGTATTGCGGGTCCCGAAAGCACGAGATCAGCGCTTCCGCTGCCTTCGCCGCCTCTTCTATCGCGTTCCGGCTACCGGCTCCGCCCACCCTCCCCAACTCCTCGGCCTCGACCAGGGACTGGAGCAGGTGAGAGATCTCCCCTGGAAGCACGACGCCCCCACGCCGCAAGGCTTCGAGCCCGCGAGCCCTCACCTCCACCAGGGAGTGTTCTCTCCACAGTGGTCCGCCCAAAGACCCCAGAGCGTCGCGCAGCTCACGTTGGAGCACGCGAGTATCCTGCGGGACATCGCACCCCAGGAGCGGCAGCGCCCGTGTTACGCCGTCCACGTCCCCGCGCCGTACGGCCGCCAGGACCTCCGCCATCCCGCGCAGCCTCTCCGGGTCGAGGGCGGAAGCCTCGGTGGGATCGGCGAGCCAGATCTCCCCGTCACCCATAACGAACCGCTCGGTCGCGAGGTCCGCAAAGAAGATCCCCTCCGTTATCGCCAGCCGCACCACCTCCACCGCAGCCTCTCGATACCCCTCGGCCCCGAGCGGCTCCGCTTCGCGGGTAACCTCGAATGTTGCGCATTGCCCCGTCGAGTAGTGCCGGTAGACGTCGGGCACCCTCAAACCGAACCCGTCCATCTCCCCCAGCCGCCGCGCCGTCTGCGCCGCGAAGAACATATCCCTCCGGTGCGCGACGTAAGCGGCGAACTCTCCAACGGCCAGTGCCGGGTCCAGCGGCAGCGCCTCACCATCCCGGCGCCTCGCCCTCCGGCGTACCACGTCCGCGACCGGCCGCATGGCGAGCAGGTCTCTGCGTATCCCCGGACGGCGCAACACCACGAGCGCCGGACGTCCTCCCGGCAGCACTGCCCGATGTGTCTGCGTCAGCACACCCACCCGCGCCGGTACCTCTTCGAACGCGGGAAAGAGCCGCTCCAGCGTGTTTCCGAGCTCTCTCTCCACGAGGGCGCGCGCCTGAGCGAACGGTACAGGTGGTACCGGGACCGTTGCCCGCGCAAGCTCCTCCGTTACGTCCGGCGGCAGCACGTCGCCCCGGGCGGAGAGCACGCGCCCAAGCTCCACGAAAGTCGGCCCCAGCTCCTCCATCGCCAGCCGCAGCCGCGTCCCGATCCTGCCGACGTCCCGCCGCTGCCGCCCCAGCAAGAACCTGCGACCGAAGACGTATCCGAACCCATAGCGGGCGCCGACCTGGGCGATCCTGGCCGCCCTCCTGGCCGGCCCCTCCGGCAGCCTCCGTGTAACATTCTCCATCTTCACGATGAGAGAATAGCAGCTATGGTCCGTAGACTGGCCCACCGGGCCGCGAGAAGCTAAAGTAGCCGGTATAGCCGACCGGCGGAAAGGAGCGCCCCATGAAGTACGTCCACACCTGCTACCGGGTTCTGAACCTCGACAAGAGCCTCGACTTCTACACCAACAAGCTAGGACTCGAGCTTGCCCGCAAGAGCCCCATCGGCAACGACGCCACCAACGCCTTCCTCGCTGTTCCCGGCGACCCCGAGCCCCGGCTGGAGCTCACCCTCAACCACGACCGCGAGGAGCCTTACCCTCTTGGTGAAGGCTACAGTCACGTCGCCTTCGCCATCGAGGACCTCGACGCTTTGGCCGAGAAGCTCGAAGAGGCCGGTGAGGTGGACTTCGAGAGCAAGCCGCACGCCATGAGCAGTGGCACGCGCCTCTTCTTCGTCCGCGACCCCGACGGCTACCGCATAGAGTTCATCGAGCGTCGGTAGGCGCTGAGATCTCGGCACCTGCCGAACCTTACCGGAGACCTCGACCGGCTCGTCGGGGCGGACATACTCGTCTACAGACTCGAAGAGTACGAGAGTGCCAGGGAGAGAGGCGGATCTTTACTCAAAGAAGCCGAGAGAGGGGATGGTGCTCTACGAAGTGTCATAGCCTGAACCTTTCGAGCGTTCTGCTCCCACCGCTCCTACGTTAACGTCAGCAAGCGGGCAAAATGAGGCGTCCCCGGAGGGGCGCCGGTTGGCTCAACCTCAAGCTGGGTTACGGGGCGACCCGGCCCGTATTGCTGTCAAACGTGTACGTAGTGGCAGGAGCGCCAGCGCAGGTGACCTGGAGCGTGAAGCTTTGACCGTTGTTCGTCACCGTTGCCGTCGGGGTGGTGCTCTGAGGGCTAAGATTCCAGTTGTACGGAGCACCCTGAAGGGCGGTAGCAATCATACCGGTGTACAAACCGTTTGACTGGTCTGCAGCATAAGAATTAGCCACAGTAGCGCCGTTGCGCACATCACTTCTACAGGCAGCCTCGTTGCCCTTTTGACGCTGGTTGTGAGGAAGACCGGGATAACGGACGCGTGACGGCTACGTGGTTGACGAGGGGGAGATGCAGGTCGTCTGGCGTATCTTTCGCATGGTGGGCGTCGAAGGCTTTGCCATCCGAAGCGTCAAGCGCATCTTCGAACGACAAGGCTTGCCAGCGCCCGACGGCAAGCACATCTGGAGCCAGTTCTTCATCCGGGAGGCCATAAGGGACGACGTGTACCGGCCGCACGCCCGGGAGGAGATCGCGGCGCTAGTGGCACGGGGCAGATGTCGAAGGAAGTGGTCGCCCGCCTAGACCCCGACAAGTTCTATGGCATCTGGTGGTTCAATCGCTACAGGAGGAAGGCCGAACAGGTGGCCGTGAACGGTCCCGAGGGGAAACGCTACCGCACGCGCACCAAGATTGCTCTCAAACCGGAAGCGGAGTGGATCGCCGTGCCCGTACCCGAGTCCGGCATTCCGCGCGAGTGGGTAGGCTTGGCCCGCGAGGCTATAGCAGAGAACGTGAAGTTCTCCCAGAACAACAACCGCCCCTGGGAGCTCTCCGGTAGCATCGCACGTTGCGGCGAGTGTGAGTGGGCGATGAGGGCACATACGGTAACGAGTGGCAACTCGCCGAAGGTAAACCACTACTACTGGTGCTCCAGGGTCAACGTCAACTACGCTTACAAGGCATGCTCGAATCGTAAGGTACATCGCGCGGACTGGTTGGAGCCTCTGGTATGGGATTACATCTCTAAGGTGATGAAGACCCCCGAGCAACTCCGCGCTGACCTCGACAGGATGATAGAGCTAGAGCGAGGGAGCATGCGAAGGAACCCAGGCAAGGAAGTGAAGCTTTGGGCCGACCAACTGGCCGAGGCGGACCGAAAGCGCGCCCGTTATCAGGAGATGGCCGCTGGCGACCTCATAACCTTCGATGAGCTTCGAGCCAGACTGGCGGAACTGGACGAGACTCGAAAGATAGCCGAGCGCGAACTCGCCTTACTACGAGGCCACGAGGAGTACGTGCGCAGCTTGGAGCGGGACCGGGACGCCCTGATCGACTCGCTCGAGGCGGAGGCATCAGAGGCACTCGACTCCTTAACGCCCAAGCAACGTCACCAGTGATACAAGATGCTGAAGCCGAACGCTGCAGTTTTTGCAGATAGGACAGTGGAAGTCAGTTGGGCCGGGGCACCGGACGACGAGGTTGTTTGTGAAAATGCAACACTATCACCACTAGTATCTCGATCAGGGTGAAGCCCTTCTCGTTGTCCTTCTCGTGTACTTTCTTCAGTTTTCTGGCAAACCAGTTCAGCATAGTATTCTCTCGGTTTCTCTCGGCTTACTTGCTCCTTATCGTATTGCTCATATCTTGCACCCATCGACCCGTACCTCGATGCCGTGACCTCGTAACAAGGCGCTTCGCTCCTCGATCTCCCTCAGTAGTCCCTCGATCACCGTCTGAGGCAACACCTCCTCCAGGATCGT
>JAABVA010004658.1_pt1 | contig 12639 bp, 17 predicted proteins | sample 5560331 | NCBI WGS metagenome assembly JAABVA01 (sample SAMN12812661, study PRJNA571458) | rock metagenome | isolation source: Antarctica rocks | place: Antarctica: Victoria Land, Mt New Zealand sud | collected 2016-01-07
GACTGGACGTCCCGAACCTTCAGCCGATCGAGCCGAAGGTGTCCGAGCCCCGGCTCGAGGTAGAGCCGGACAAGGGTCTCGTACGTCGATGCTGTCAGCGGTGCGAGGTTGGGCTCGACAACCTCCTCCAACCAGCGATGGAGATACTGCCCAAGGGTGGGGACTCTCGTGGCGGTCGGACCTCGACGCGCCTTGGCCTGCAACGCAATCCAGTCACGGTGAACGTCCTCCCGCGTCTTGCCATAGACGTACTTGCGCACTCGACGACCGGCCGGCGTGGTGATCCACACGTAGGCGGCGAACCCGTTTCGGTAGGGATAGATCGAGTTCTCCCCGTTGGGCCGAGTCCGCTTGGCAGTCATACGAACTCGCGGTCAGCCTCGGCAGCTCGGCGAGCGATGTACTCGTCGACCCACTCAGGCAGGATGCGTCGTGAACCACCGTCCTTCAAGGACTTCAGGTCCCGTTGGATGACGAGCATCCAGACCTTGGACTCGCCGTAGCCGAGCATCTCGGCAACCTCTTTCACGGTGTACCACTTCTTCGTCATTGCTCCTCCCTCAGTCGGTGCGAACGTTGTCATTGCCTTGATGCCTTTCGGCGCGCTCCCGCGCCCTTGTTGCGGCGGCCACGGCCATCTCGGTGTCCTCGTCGGAGAGCCAGCCGGTGCCGGCGAAGCGCCAGCTGCCGACAACGAGGGTGGTCTCGTCCTCGTCGGCCCGGTCGAGGAGCGTGACGTCGACGGGTCGGTGAGGGTTGCGCGCTTTGGCTCGTTGGAAGCGCCGACGCGCGTGGCGGATCCTGGTCAGGGTGGTGGAGTAGCGACGGGACTTGGAGGCGAAGTGGCCGCGGAAGCCGAGCATGTGGCCCCATTTGCGGAGCCGCATGTAGGGATGGTCGAACGACCCTCCCGGGGGGTAAAGGTCGTCGGCGCCGTCGGCCAGCCGCAGCACGCTCCGCCGAAGCCGGGCAAGGTGGGTGTTGCTGGCGCCCAGCTCGCCGGGGTCGAGGTCCCCCGCCGACTTGGTCGAGTACTTGGCGATGTAGGCAGCGACCGTCTCGGGGTGGATCGGCCCGGCCAGGTCGTCGCGGCCCGCCCGGACATGAACGGGTCGTGCGTCGATCTGAGCGCCGAAGGTTAAGCGGTGGTCGGGACCGTGCCGGTAGGCCGGTGGGGCGTCGAACTCGACCCGGCCGGCGGCTTCACGCACCTGGTCAGCGAGCCAGCCTGACTCGACCTCGATGTCTGGAAGGGGGAAGGCGTGTTGGTCGTCGGGCGGTCCGTCGAGCCGGATGATCGCGTGGAAGTGGATGACGCCGCGCCGTTGGTACTCGCCGACCTTGGCGAAAGAGACGCGGACCAGCCGGCGCGCCACCTTCTGTGAGACGTGGAGGGCCTTGGCGATGGCCCGGGGCAGGGCGATGGTGAACCGGCGCCAGAGTTCGGGTGCCCACCACTGCCAGATCACGTGTGCCTCGTAGTCGTAGCACTGGGCGCAGAACGGCTGTCCGACCACGAGATCGCCCGACTGGTGTACGGCCATGCATGACAGGTTGAGCCCGTGCGGGCATCGCTCTCCGCGGGATCTCGGCCGGCACCGGCTGGACTTGGAGCCCGGGCGTTTGACCGCATGGACGGGGCCGAAGGACGGTGCGGTCAAGGTGGCGAACACCATCGGGTGAGTGACAACCGACGTCGGGACGCCCTTGTCTCCGCCTGCTGCTCCGGCCCGCAGGAGGTGCCACACGTCGGCGCCGTACTCGCGGGAGCAGGGTGCGCAGGCGGATGCGCGCCGGTTGCCGCACTTGACGTAGAGGACCCCGTCCGGCAGGTCGGCCGAGTCCAGGCTCGAGAGGACGGCTCCGGTTGCGCGGTCGATGGTGTGGGATCGGCCAGTGAGCTTGATCGGGTGGTGGCAGTGCCCGACCCGCGCTAACTGCTCCGCCCGGGGATCACCGTCTTCGCCGCCGGTCCCGGTGGCGATTGCGAAGTCTTCCTCTTCGTGGGGCCGGGGTTCCGTGAGCGCGAGGGACATCAGGCTGCCTCGGACCTCGAGAGGTGCTGCTTCTCGCCAAGGGCCGTGGCGAGGATCGTTGCGAGGGGGACACCCGTGAGGAGTCGCGCGATGAGCGGTCGGCGCTGCAGGTGGGTCAGGCCGCCCCAGACACCGAACTCCTCCCCGAAGAGGAGTCCTGCGGCGAGGCACTGCCGTCGGACCGGGCAGGCTTCGCACAACTGCACGGCGTGCTGGCTGCGGGCGCTGGTCGGCTTGGCGAACCACCACTCGTGGTCGCGGCCGCGGCAGGTCGCATCAAGCCGCCAGTCGCCGTGGGCCAGGTCCCGAGCACTCGGCGATCCGGTCAGGTCGAACGGCAGCGCGAGCCCGTAGGTCGGACCTGTCCGTCGGCCGGTCCTCAGGACCTGGGTCGTCGTCATGACCGCACCTGCAAGGTCGCTCGACCGTCGGTTCCCCATTCGACGAGGGCCTGCCAGACGTGCAGGGACCAAGAGCCCATCCGGGTGAGATCTTCAATCGGGAATGGCTGTTCGGTGGTGAGGGCTGCGACGAGTCGGGCGAGGCGGTGCTCGGTGGAGGAGAAGCCCTCGCGATGGATCCGGTCGGCTGCGGCCTGCCAGTCGAGCACGACCTCGCTGATCGGGGTCCCGACCTCGTTGCCGGCCTCGTCGAAGCGTGGGGTGAGTTCTTCGCCGAGGAACAGGGCGAAGTAGCCACGGACGCGGGGTGATGCCTCCAGCAGATGTGCCGCCGCGAGCCAGTCCTCGTTGTCGACGCCCTCCCAGAAGTCGTGCCACAGTGCGGTCTCGGTGGCGGTCATGACGCACCTCCTTGCAGGTCGGCCTCAAGCTCGGCGAGGACGTCGTCGAGCGGCGCGGAGGTATCCCGCACGAGGTCCCCGATGTCCGTGTCGTTGAGGTAGGCGGACCGGACCCGCCTGAGATGGCGGGTGCCGAGCGTCCGGACGTAGGCGACTCCGGGGGTGAGCTCGTTGATGTGGTCTGCCCGCCCGCCCCGGTCTCTCGCGCCGTCGCCGAGGACCATGTCGACCTGGATCGGGTTGTCGAGGCGGAGTGCGATGCGGGTGGGGAAGAGGTCGCGCCACCCGACGACGTCCTTGCCAGGGTCCTGGACGGCGGAGACGACGGTGATCCCGCAGGCTCGGCCTTGGGTCAGGAGTAGCCCGAGGGCCTGGTCGAAGCGCGACATGATCTTGCGTTCGGCGAACGCGGTGAGGGTGGCGAGCTCGTCGACGATGAGGACGATGTGCGGTGACGCCGGGGTCGCGTCGTGGATGCGGCGCCCAGCAGCTGCCAGTTCCTGGGCTCGCGTGTCCTTGAGGTCGACGAGTGCCTCAACGAGATGGCACATCCGCTCCGGGTCGGTGTCCTCGAACCTCGAGAACAGGGGGCGCCCAGGCCCGAGCTCCATGCCACCCTTGGGGTCGACGGCCCAGACCTGCACGGACCCGGACCGGATTCGGCCCGACAGAGCGCGCAGCATCGACCAGAGCACGGAGCTCTTGCCCGAGCCCGTGGCGCCAGCGAGCAGGAGATGGGTGCCTCGGACCGTGATGGTCCACGCCGTCCCGTCCTCGTGCCGCCCGACCGGGACGCGATCCAGGTCCACGGCCTCGATCGTCGGCAGGGGAGACACCACGGCGGCCAGGAGATCGCGACGATGCAGCTCGAGCCAGACGAATCCCGGTCGATCGGTCACGACGCGGCACTCCCGGACGCGGAAGGCATGCGCCAGGCCTTCGCAGGCGCCCTCGACGTCGCCCGTGGTCAGTCCGGCCGGCAAACGCACCTTCAGTCGCATCATGCCCGGGGTGGCTTTGATGCGTACCAGCCCGGCGACCTCGCGGTCCACCTGCGAACCCGACTCACCGGCATACGAATGGGCCACCAGACCGTGGCGTGCGGCGACGTGGCTCCACCGGACTCGGACCAGGCAACCCAGTGTCGAGGCGGCGGCAGGGAGACCGACGGCGCGGTTAAAAGAACGTGGCAGGGTGGCCCGCCAGACGAGGAGAGCGACGACGAAGCCGGCACAGACCGCGACCGCGGGGATGCGACCGTGCCAGTGGAGAGTCGCCCACACTCCGGCCGCGCCGGTCAGCGGAATGGGATTTCCAGCCGCGACGAGTAGGAGTCGCCAGACCAGTACTGCGAGAGTGGCGATGATCTCCGTTAACCCTTCAACGAGGTCATCAACGAGGCTGTCGGTCTGTGCCGGCTTGCTCGTCATGTCAGTGCACCTCCCTCGACGCCTCGAGCTGGGCGAGGGAGATCCCCTCGCTCGCCTCCCGCAGAGCGGTCTCGGCCAGGGCCATCGCCCTGGTCGATGTGCACCATCGGGCCCTCGTGCACCTTCTGCCGGAAGTGGATCAGTTCCTCGTGGAGGGTGACGCTCTCCCGGTGGAGCCGGCGCAACGCCTCTGGCAGGTCCCGCGGCGGCACTCGGAGGGCTTCGGCCCAGTCGGTGACCTTGCTGCCGCGCATCTCAACCCACCTCCTGTCGCCACAGGTTCCGGATCTCCGCCATCCGGGCGAGGACCACCCGTTGGCCGGCGACGTCATGCTGGACGCCGAGAAGGAGATCAACGTCTGGTGCGTTGCGGAAGCGCTCCTCCTGTCTGCTGAGCTGGGCGTTGAGGCCGTCCGCGGTGGCTTCTGCGGTGCCCAGAGCCAGGCCAAGGTCGAAGAGGGACAGCCCTGTTGAGGAGGTCCGCTCGCGCAGGTCGATGGGGGCCATCTCAGACCGCAACCTTTCCTGCCTCGGCGACGGAGGTCTCGAGTGATTGGACGACCTCGCCGAGGACGCGACCCGCGACAGCGAGCTGGAGCACAAGTTCCTCGTCGGGTGCGTTCCTCAGTCCGCCCCAGGCCTTGACCACGTCCTCGCGAAGGGCGTTGACCTGCCGGACGCGGAACCGGAGCACGGTGGGCACCTCATCGATCGAGACCCCGAGAGTCTCGCTCCATGCCACGAGGTCGGCGACCTTCATCTCATGCCACCGCCTTCGAGGGCTGGCCAGCCTTCGGCTTGTCGGCATCGGGCTGGGACGGCGCGGCAGTCGGCGCCTCACTCGCCGACCTCGTTCCGCGCATCCCGTCGGCCCGGAAGGACCAGGCGATGCGCGAGAAGCCCTCGGTGACCTGCTCGACGTAAGGAAGTGCGGTCATGCCATCAAAGAAGACCGGAGTGAACGGCGACTCCGAGTCGTTGGACGGCGGGACGGGCTGGACCTTCGCGGCGAACTTGATCGAGAGGGTCTTGCTCGCCCTCTTCGCTTCTGGGTCGGCGTCGATGACGTCCACCTGCCAGAGCAGCAGGCCGGTGTCCTTGTCCACTTGCTGGTACTTCATCTCCCGGGTCGACCGATCGAAGTCGACGACCTGGTTCACCTGCCCGACGAGGAACGCTCCGTACGGGAACACGTCGTCGTGGGTGACCTTCATCCGCTTGGAAAGTGCCATTGGTGCCTCCGGTGTCATTGAGCCCGAGTGGCTCCCTGCCATAGCACCGCTATCCACAGGGACGGCACCACCACGCTGCGGGACGGCTCAGGACGTCCTACGCTGGTCGAAACGTCCGGAAACGCGGAGAGGAAATCGATGACGACAAACGAAAGATTGCGCACGGCGATCCACGCGGCCGGCCTGACCATCGACCAGCTGGGTGAGGACGTCGGCGTTGATCCCAAGACTGTCGAGCGTTGGATCTCCACTGATCGCGTCCCCCACCGCGCTCATCGTCAGGCGGTGGCGACGGCGCTGGGTAAGGATGACGTATTCCTCTGGCCAACAACCCTTTCGGCCGCACGCACGAAGACCGCCAGCGAGGCTGAGTTTGTCGCCATCCATGCCAATCGTGGCGCGGTGCCACCCGGCACCTGGGACGCTCTGCTTCACCAGCCCAAGGAGTCGATCGACATCTTGGCGTACGCCGCGAGCTTCCTCTACGACACGATCCCCGAGTTCACGAGACTTTTGACAGATCGGGCGAATGAGGGGATCCGAGTACGACTCCTCTTCGGAGATCCAGGCTCGCAGGCAGTGCTGAGGCGAGGTGAGGAGGAGCGAATCGGCGACTCTTTGGCGAGTCGGACGGCCCTGACCTGGAAGTACATTGCGCCGCTCACAACCACGCCCGGCCTTGACGCCCGGAAGCACGGAACCACGCTCTACGACTCGGTCTTCCGCTACGACGACGAGATGCTCGTCAACCTGCACTCCTACGGTGCGGCCGGAGCCCAATGTCCCTACATCCACCTACACCGGGTCGCAGGTGGTCGGATGTTCGCTCACTACATGGAGGCGTTTGAGCGAGTCTGGGAGGGTGGAGAGCCGGTATAGGCGTGACTCGTCACCTACGCTCGGAGAGTGGCAAGAGTTGACTACCTGGACGATCCGGACGCCCCGAAGGCCAACAGCGTCGTCCCCGCTGCCTCGGCAGCCGTCGAGGACGACACCGGGCGCATCCTGCTGATCCGAAGAACCGACAACGGCCTCTGGGCTTTGCCCGGCGGCGGCCACGACATCGGAGAAACGATCGCCGAAACGGCAGTGCGCGAGGTCAAGGAAGAGACCGGTTTTGACGTAGAGGTCACCGGAATCGTCGGCACATATACGAACCCGGGACATGTTTCGGAGTACGACGACGGCGAGGTTCGTCAGGAGTTCTCCATCACGTTCACGGCAGCCTTGGTGGGTGGTGAGCTATCCACCAGCACCGAAAGCCATGAAGTGGCATGGATTGCGCCCTCCGAATTGGCCAAGCTCAAGATTCATCCCTCAATGAGGATTCGGATCCAGCACCACCTAGACAGGCGCATGAGTCCGTACATCGGCTAACCCCAACTTCATTGCGGCCCTCTCAGCCGACTCGATGAGCGAGGGCCGAGACCGCTTGACCGCACGATTCACAGGGTGATCGGCCGGATACCGAGACAGGATCTCGTCGAGGCGTGATTTCACTGAAACCCGCTCACCGGTCGGACCGACGGCCATGTCGACCAAGGTGAGCATGTCCAGCTGATCCGGATCAGGCTCTGTGAAGTCGGCGAGCGCGACGAGGAGTCCCCGTTCTTCCGCCTCGAAGATCGCCCCCGAGTGATAAGCGACGAGCGCAACAATCCCCTCAGGAATCCCTTGTATGCGCAGCCAGCTGGCGCCGTCGAGCGGATGAAACCCTGTGTCAACCATTTCGGGTCCGTAGCCCACATCGTGAAGCCAGGCCGCCGCGACCACAGCGGCCGAGACATCTCCAGTCCGCGCCTGCAGCTCCGAGGCCAATCGCGCCACCGATCGCGTGTGCAGCCACCGATCCTCCGTCGAAGCGAGGGAAGACTCAGCCAACCCAGCTGCGACAAGCGGAGACCATTTCATTCCTCAAACCTAGTTCGCTTCTCCGATCGTGTCGTCCGATGAGCAGCGCAACATCGACTGGCCGTGTTGCTGAGTTCTGGCAACACGCCCCACGGTCAGATGTCGTGTTGCCCGGAGTCGACAACACCTGTTGCTGCCATGCAGGCGGTTATCGGACATGCCGATATGCGCGCGTCTAGCTAGTAGCCCAGATAGACGCGACTGTCTGCGCCCAGACCAAGAGGCACTGGGACGCCGCTAGCTGATGGGGGGTTCTGATTCGCTGCGCAGGCGGTCGAGGATTGCCGGGTCGGCGTCCTCGCGCAGAGTGATCTGTCCTGCGAGCCAACTCCGACTTTCGTTTACGAGCGACCAAATATCGGCTCCCGCGAAGTCGGCGTACTTCAGAACTGCATATTGCGTCATTGTGTACGCGGCCTGAAGGACGTCCGCAATGCCCTGAGCGTCAGCGACGCGAACCTGACGCGTCCTGCCGCCTTCACTCGGTAGTTCGATGATTTTCTGAAGGTCTTGCGTGGGCCAGTACATGCCATGTGCGGATCCGCTTGCGGCGCGCCAAAGGCGCTCGACCTGATCGGCCTCGAGGTTGAGGCCGTCCGCTTTGCATGCCTGCTGCAGGACCCAAAGGTAGCCACCGGGCGGCCTGATCTCGTCTTCCCCGAACACTTGTAAGACTCGGCTTACGAGCTCGTGATCCAGCGCGTCCACCGTCTGCTTTTCGTCGAGGTCGAGTTTGCTGCGTTTGTACTCCTGCAGGTCCCAGCGAATGAGCGAAAGGTGGCGTCGAATGCACTCGAGAGGATCTCGAGTGTCGAGCATCCACACCGCTTGGGCTGCTGCCTCCATGGCGGCCCGCGCGAGCGTGTACGGCGGCCGCTGCTGGAAGTTGCTCTCCTGCTCGGGGTGGAACTTGAACGGAGCGGCGTATTCGGCCCACATCATCAAGTGCTCAAGCGCCGCCCTGACATACGACCGAGCCCGCTCATCGACTGCCTCGAATGGATACAGCTCCTGCGTCCTGGCGAAGTTCGACCCCTCGGCGGGCGCAGGCACGTTGACGAAGGTGTGCCAGGAGAGACGAGTGCCTTGGGCTACCTCAACCCACGCGCGCAACCCTTCGGGATCGACCTGGACTCGTTCCTCGGGCATGAGGTTAGGTTAAACGCCGGATCCCTCAGTCCGACTGCGCGAACTGCCAAGCGCCTGCTGGCATCCGCTCCGGGCCTGGTCAGCCGCGCAAAGGATCTGACGGCCGCTGACAATCGGAGCGGGCGTCCGCCCAGCCCACCGTCGACGGTCCCACGGCCAGCGACATTCCGCGCGAGGCGTCGGACTTAGGAGAGTGTCGGACGCGGTCAGTACCCTCTACTCATCAGGGACCGGAGGGCAAACTCCAGGAGGCAGCGGTGCTCGGCTACGAACGGAACCTCCCCCGCGCCTACACAGTCCCAGGAATCCCCCACGAGACCGCCAGCATGCTGGGCGTGCGGTGGGCCCTCGAGCAGGCCACCGCACTTGCGACCTCGGTGTCCATCTACGTCCCCGGTAGACAGAACCTGCGCCGCTCCAAGCACGAGCACGTCCACGCGCTCATCGCTCGCGGAGTCCCCGTCCACACCTGGCGTGATTGGCCCGGCAGCGGGGTCGTCCTCGCACTCTGGCCCGACGAGGAACACCTGCTGCGCGCGGATGAGAGCAGTTCAACGCTCGCGCTGGCCGCAGTGACCTGGAGTCCCCGAGAGGTCCTCGGCTGGGCACAGGCCAAGGGCGCCGAACCCCTAGGCGGACCGAAGCCGGATATTACGCCGCTACGGTCGTTGGACCCGGTCGTCGCTGCAGCCCTCGACGGCCTCTGCGTCGTGGTTGGGCAACACAAGACCGCCGATCAGCGATACCGAGCCGCCATCGCAAAAGGCCTCGCCATCCTCAAGCGCGCGGGATACGAACTTGGACCAGATGACCTTCACACCCACGCCATCGGTCACGGATGGCGTGCGAGCAACGCCGAGATCCTGCGCGAAGTCGCAACGCGCATCAACGCTGGACGTGTTATCCAGGGCATGAAGACTGCGCCTCTGCGCGACGACGTCCTGGAATCCTGGCGCGCGGAGGTCGCGCGAGCAGACCAGACGTAGTCACGGACGGTCGTGCGTCAAACCGCCGCGAGTGCCGCAGCAGTGCCCGGCTCCCTCGAACCGTCCGCTCTCCCTGTGAACAGGTCGTTGCGCGGCACCGGTTCTTTCAGAACTCAGCAACATTCACCTCACTGATCCGAGCCCGAGAACTGACGAAAGGGCCAGCAAACGTCGCCGACCCTGAGCTAAAGAGCCAACCGACCGGCTCCGGGCCGAGCTACATCTCGACCCAGAGCGTGCCGACTGGCACGGTGCGCATCGAGGGGTGGAACTCGTTGTAGGAGCGGTCTCGCCAGAGATACCAGTCGGCTTCGTCCATGACGCTGGCGACGATGTCGCCGGTGATGGCGAGTGCGGGTTCGCTGATGGCCCGCAGGTCGCGTTCGGCGAAACCGTCCTCGTCGAGGCAGAGGACGCGACGGCCGACCAGGTTGGGGACGTCACGAGCCGGTCGTGCTGCGGCGAGGCGTTGAACCGCGGGTGGGACCAGAACGTCTGACAGCCACTGATCGCTGGTATCGGGCTGGCGCCTCTCTCGGGGTTGCATCCGGTTGGAGAGCACCAGGTCGACCCAAGTTCTCGACTGCCCGGCATGAAAGCGGGGTAGCTCTTGCGGGCCGGCGAGTTGGCGGTACCAGTCCCCTTCCTCCATGAGGTAGACGCCGGGTTCGACAATCCGGTTGTCTGTACCGCGCAGGTCGACCGCTTGGGAGACGACGCGCAGGCCGTCTCGCCAGCCGATGGCGACGAGCTGGCCGCCGGAGTCGTAGCTGGTCATCCAGTAGCGCGCGCGTAGCCCGATGATCGGCTCGTGGAGGTCGACGATCCGGATGCGCAGGATCGAGGGCGGTTGCTGGTCCGGGGCGTCCCAGCAGGCAAGGTTGCTGAAGTCGTCGCCGGCGTCTTGTTCGGCTGCGAGCATCTCCTTGAGCTCGAGATCGGGACTTGAGTCATCGGGGTCTGTGAACGGCTGCGAAGTCACGAGTGCCCTTCTGCGTGGACCGGTGGGGATGCTGCAGGCCGTGTAGCCAGGGCGAATTCGGTCTTGTAGTAAGGGTCGGCGAAGACGTCGTAGACGATCTCGACAGTCTTGCCGGGTCGAGGTGCATGGAGCATGTTGCCTTGGCCGTCGTAGATCCCGACGTGGTGGAACACGCCGGCCGGGTCGCCGGGGGCGTGGAAGAAGAGCAGGTCGCCGACAATAAGCTGCGCCCCGGGCGGGAGGTGCTGTGTCGCGGCGGCCTGGGCGTCGGTGACACGGGGCAGGGTGACACCACTCTTGGCCCAGACGAACTGAGCCAGGGACGAGCAGTCAAACCCGACGACGCCGCTCCCCGATCCGAAGCCGAGCCCCGGGCCGAGGGGGGTGCCTCCGCCCCAGCTGTACGGCGTGCCGAGGAAGGGCAGTCCCGCGGCGACGGCGTTGGCGCCGGCCGAGCCGTCGGAGGCGAAGGTGGTCGAGCAGACGGCGGATAGGACGGCGGGGCTGGCGACGATCTGCGCGGCGATGGTCTGCCATTGGCTGTAGGCGCTGGGAAATGCGCTGCCTTGGACGGCTTGTGCGGCGGCGGCGAGTGACATCGACTGCCATCCGGTGATCTGGAGGAGTCCGGGCTGTCCACCGCGTCCTCCGGTGAAGAACATCGCTGCCGCGGTTGCGGGATCGAGACGTTCGGCGTCGCTGCCCCACGGTTTTCGCTGTTGGAAAAGGCCGATGCTGTCGCGGTCTCCGTGGTTGATGTTGTGCAGGGAGGACTCCTGCATGGCAGTAGCGATAGCCACGACCCACCCGTAGGCGGGGACCTGGTGCTGGCGCGCGACGGCGACGATGGTCTGGGCGTTGGTGATCTGGTCAGGCTGAAGGTTGGCGACCTGCTGCGTTCCGGCCGGGACGACGGTCATGCAGCCGTTCGCTGTGGGAGCGCCGGCTTGCTGGTTGCTGGCGCCCTGCATGACCAGGACGAGCAGGAGTCCGGCCGTGGCTGCCCCAACCAGGAGAACGGGGGCGCCGATCATCGCCCAGCGCAGCGCCTTCTTGAGAAGGACCTTCTTCGCGGCCGCTCCAGCAGCGACGATCAGCGGAACCGGCATGCCCTCACCCCGCCGCGGTGCCGGTCGGCGTCAGCGCCGGAGTGGGAGCGCCGGGAGCTTGGTCGGCCGGCTCGATGTCCGTCACAAGCCACTGTCCGCTCTGGACAGCGAGTGTGACGCTCATGCCGCCTGCGTCGGTGGCGACCCTGACGTTGGCTCGTTCGCTGGTGGCCGAGACCACCGTCCCGGCGTCGAGGACTGTCGTGGCTGGCACCCGGGACGGGTCAACCGTGCCCAGAGTCGCGAGGTACTCGGGAGTGACCAAGGGCTTCAAGTCGGCGAGCCACGACGCCTGAACTGCTGCAGGTCGGGCCCAAGAGTTGACGAACGACGCCGCCACCTGGACTGGGGTGCGCGACCCGACCGGTGGAGCCGCCGAGATGGTTGCCTTCCCGCTCGCAGACGTTCGCGGGATCGTGGCAGGTTGTGTCGGAGATGTTGTTGGCACGAAGGTGGACGAGGTTGACGTCGGAGTCGGGATGATCGCGGCGGCATTCTGTGGTTGCTGTGCGGATCCGGCGTCGGAGCTCGTGGTCAGCCGGCCGACCGCGGTGAAGACGACCAGGAGGGCGGCGGTGCTGACGAGCAGGTTCCGCCAGGACCAGAGAGGCCACCGGATCCATCGTTCGAGCCGGGCGATCATGGCCCGTCGTTCCTCGTGACGATGTTGCCCTCGATGTCGACCGGGACCTCGGTCTTGGTCGCTGGGTCGAACAGTCGCGGCCCGATGCCGTCCGACCGGATCTGGGTCTGGCTGTCATGAAGGTAGGTCGTGGGCGCAGGTGGCCCGTCGCCCGGTTCGACGATCACGCCTTCGAGGGGCGCGGCCCCGGGCCTGACCGATGGGGCTCGAGTTGCTTCGGGCATTGACGGTCGGGCTTCGCGCAAGTCTGACGGGCTTGGCTCCGCGGCAGGCGCGCGCTCGGCCAACGCGGTCGCGGTCCCCGCCGGAAGGGCGGATCGGGACGAGAGGTAGATCGGCTCGCGGGACGTCCCACCATC
>JAABVA010004659.1_pt1 | contig 12637 bp, 6 predicted proteins | sample 5560331 | NCBI WGS metagenome assembly JAABVA01 (sample SAMN12812661, study PRJNA571458) | rock metagenome | isolation source: Antarctica rocks | place: Antarctica: Victoria Land, Mt New Zealand sud | collected 2016-01-07
TCCTCCTGGTGATCGACCAGTGCGAGGAGGTGTTCGCGCGTGGCGTCGACAACGCGGAACGCCGGCGCTTCCTCGACCTGCTCGTCGCCGCAGCGACCGAGCCGGGCGGCCCACTCGCGGTCGTGCTGACCGTGCGCGCCGACTTCTACCATCGCTTCCTGGACGCCCCCGAGTTGTGGACGCTCCTGGAGCCGCGGACGCGGTACATCCCACCGATGGCGCCGACGGACTTGCGGGAGGCGATCGTGGGGCCGGCGCGGCTCCCCGACGTCGGGCTGCGGTTCGAGGAGGGGCTGGTGGGCGACCTGCTGGCCGAGGTGGAGGGCCGGGCGGGAGCGCTGCCCTTGTTGCAATTCGCGCTCGATCGCCTGTACGAGTGGCGCGACGGCACCCTGTTGACCGGGGCGGCGTACGCGGCCATGGGCGGGGTGCGCGGGGCGTTGGCCCGCCGGGCGGAGGCGACCTACGCGGGCTTGCCCGGCGCGGAGCGCCAAGCCCTGGCGCGGGCGCTGTTCCTGCGGTTGATCGAGCTGGGCGAGAGCCCAGCGGAGACGGTGCGGCGGCGGGCGCCACGCGCCGAGCTGGAGGTGGCCGACCCGCGCGGCGCGGCGCGGATGGAGGACGTGGTCGCGGCTTTCGTGGGTGCGCGGTTGCTCACGGTCGCGGTCGCCGAAGCGGACGGCGCGCCGTCGATCGAGGTGAGCCACGAGGCGCTCATCTGGGAGTGGGAACGCCTGTCCACATGGCTGCGCGAGGCGCGCGACGACGTGCGGCTACAGGGCCGGATCAGCGCGGATGTGGCGGCGTGGGCACGGCGCGGGCGGCCGGTGGACACCCTGTATCGGAGGACGGCGCTGGCCGAGGCGTTGGCGTGGGCGGGGCGGAACACCCCAAGCGCGCAGGAAGTCGCATTCCTGGACGCCGCGGTCGCGGAAGAAAGGAGGCAGGAGGCCGCGGACCAGGAGCGGCAGGTGCGTGAGCTGACGCTGGCGCGCAGCGCGGCCCGCCAGCTGCGGACACTGGTGGCAGGGCTGGCCGCGTTCCTACTTGTGGCGGCCGGCCTAGCCGCGCTCGCCCTGGGCAATGCCGACCAGGCGCGGAACGACCGACAGCAGGCGGTCACGGCGCGCGTCCTGGGCCTATCGCGCCAGTTGGCGGCGCAGGCCGTGACCCGTATCAACGGCCAATACGACCTGGCGCTCCTCCTCGCGCTGGAGGCGCGCCGCACCAACAATACGGTGGAGGCGCGCGACGCCCTCCTGCGCACGTTGCAGGCGACGCCATCCGGTTTAAGTGCTTTCCTACGCGGACATACCCTGGCGGTCAATGCGCTCGCCCTGAGTCCCAACGGCACGATCCTCGCCTCTGGTGGCGTTGACGGGACGATCCACTTCTGGGACCTCGCACACCGGCGTCCCCTCGGGGCGCCGCTTACGAATGGCTCCGGCATGATAGGCAAGATCGTCTTCAGTCCCGACGGCGCGACCGTCGCCGGCGCAATCTCCGACGGCGCCATCCGCCTGTGGGATGTCAGGAGCCGCCGCGCCGTGGGGACGCCGCTCCAGCCCGGCCCGTACGCCGCGCTGATCAGTATAGCGTTCAGCCCGGACGGGAGGATGCTGGCCGTCGGCAGCACCGACAACACCATCCGTCTGTTCGACGCTGTCATCCGTCGGGGCATCCTCCGTCCCATCGCCCTCATCCAGGCCCATCGCTACTCTCCCAACGCCATCGGGACCCCAGGGATCGACTCCCTGGCGTGGAGCCCGAGCGGCCAGGCGCTGGCGTCCGGCAGCATCGACGGCGTCATCGAGCTCTGGGATACGCGGCATCCCGGCCGGCACCTGGGTGCCCCGACGCTCACGGGACTGCTCCGTGGCCATACAGGCACGGTGTTCAGCCTGGCCTTCAGCCCCGACGGCGCGACGCTCACGTCGGCCGACGACGACCACATGGTCCGCGTGTGGGACGTGGTGCGGCAACGGCCGCTCGGTCCGCCCCTGCGGGGGCACACGGATTGGGTCGAGGCGGTCGCCTTCAACAATCGGGGCTCCGTCCTCGCCTCCGGCAGCCTCGACGGGACCATCCGACTGTGGGACGTGCGTGATCGTCGTCCCCTCGGGCCGCCGCTGGTCAGCCGTACAGGCGAGGTGTTCGGCGTGGTGTTCAGCCCCAACGGCGCCACGCTGGCCGCAGGCACCAGTGATGGGACGATCGCCCTGTGGGACGTGGGGCATCCGGGACCACCTGCCGCGATTCGCAGCCCCCATCTCGGCTATTTGTCCACGATGAGCGTCAGCCCCGACAGCAAGACCGTGGCGGTGGCCGGCTTCTACCTCAATAACACCCTGAGCGGGCCGCTGCAGGTATGGGATGTGGACCATCGGACGCTCCGTCGCTCCATCGTGCTGGGCAGGGGGGCGAATGTCTTGGCCTTCAGCCCGGATAAGCGATTGTTGGCCGTGGCTATTTCTGGTCCGAGCGGCAGGCTTGAGCTGCGGGATGCATCCACGATGCGCCTCCTCAAAACGGAGGTCTCCACGCAACCATGGCTCAGCGCCATGGCGTTCAGCCCCGATGGGTCGCTCATCGCCACGGGCGCCGATGCTGGCACGATCCAGCTCTGGCGGGTGGTCGGAGGAGCGCATGTCGGGATGAAACCGCTAGGGGTACCGCTAGCCACCACTAACACACCGGGCGTCGGCGGAATCGGGGGGGTCGCGTTCAGCCCGGATGGACGGGTGTTGGCGTCCAGTGACGGGACGGGTGCGCTGCAACTCTGGGACGTCGCAAAGCGCCGCGCGTTGGACGCACCCCTCGCGCGGCCGCTAGGCGGGATGAACGGCATCGCCTTCAGCCCGGACGGCCGCACCATGGCGTCCGCGGACAATGATTCGACCGTGCGGCTATGGCCCGTAGCACGGAATCGTCAGGGCAGCGTCTCCCTGGTTGGGCACACGGACGGCGTGGATGTCGTCGCATTCAGCCCTGATGGAACGACGCTGGCCTCGGCCGGATTCGATCGCACGGTGCGATTGTGGGATGTCGCGAGTGGACAACAGCTCGGCGCGCCCTTCGGCGGGCTAACCGGCGTCGTGAAAAACCTCGCCTTCAGCCCGGACGGCCGCACGCTTATCGCCGCCAGTTCGGACGGTGTCGTGCGGTTTTGGGACGTCGACCTGCGGACGTGGGCGGTCCGGGCCTGCCGCATCGCCAATCGCAACCTGACGCGGCAGGAGTGGCGCCAATACCTCGGCAACGAGCCCTATCACACGACCTGCCCCGGCCTACCCGCCGGGTCCTGACGCCCCGTGTCGCCGGCCCTGGGCGGCGCGCCCGTGATGGTGAAGCACCAGACGCGCCCGACGACCTGGCCCGCCACGTCCCAGGCCCTGATTGTCGCGCAGTGCCGGCCCGTGGCCCAGCGGCGTGGCTGGTAGAGCACGCTCACCTCCGCCGCGTCGCGCCCCATCACCTCCGCCGGAACCACTCGCCCATCCAGGCGCAGCTCGACCCGGCGCAGGTCGGCGGACGCCTCGACGCGGGCGGCCACGTAGGCGCGCGCGTCGGTCGCCGCGAGGGTCTCGCCCGGTCGCGGATTGAGCGCCGTGATAACAGGGGTGAGCGTGTGCGGCAACGTGATGATAGTCACCGACAAGGGCGACGTGGCGTTCACTGCCTGGGTCGCCCATGTGAACGCGGCCACAACCCGCGCCTGGGTGAACGATCGGGCCGACCGGCGCCCCGACCGGCAGGAATCGACGCGGACCAGGAGATGGCGCCGCACGCCCGGGCTAACCGGGCGGTGACAGGGCGTGACGAACTGCCGCGCAGACGTCGCTGTAGGAACGCCAACCAACGCGGACCCGGCCACGCTTAGGCCGAGTGCGAGACCACTGATTCGTTGCCGTGGTAACACCCATCCCATGGTCGTTTCCTCCCTGCGCCCGAGCCCGAAGGCCTGTCTCTCGTTCCTGCCCTCGTTTGTGTGCGTGTCATAGGATCTGGACCTAGTACACAACAGGTGAAACCACTGATGCAGTGACCTGGATCACAGGCGCGGAGATAGATGGCCGGGTCTGTGCTTTGAAGTTAGCGATTGGACCGTTTTGCAGGTAGGGATTGGACAATTTCACGCGTGGGGATGCCATCTGTGAGACGCCGTTTGCCCGTGTTTTGCAGCGTCTACTTGGACGGAGGAACAAAAGGGACCATTCCTCTTGGATGGAGGACTGAGCAGCGACTGAGTTTACGGCTACCGACCAAAAAGCACTGCCTGTAGCGGGCTAATTGCGAGTAGAGCCACAACACATGGTATGCCCGTCCTATTCAGTTCACCCATTGGCGGCGTCACGGTATGGCTAAAGGCGTCTATATAGGGCGTCCGCACGCGTGGCGATTTCCGAAACTAGCGATTGGACGTCGCTGTTCCTCCGTTCACGACGAGGGCCGGGATTGCACCGGACGTGGGATGAGTCGGTTATGACCAGGATTACTCCTGACCCCTCGCGCCCTCCGCTGGCGCCAGTGGTTTAGAGCGAACGGGTCCGCACCATCAGTCGCAAAGTCGGGCGCAATAGCGCCATCCTGGGAGCCTGGTTAGGCATATGTGGCTTCCTCCAAGGCGGCGGCAATCGCCTCGCGCAACGGCATGGTCCGGCCCTCGCCCCGCAGAGTCTCGAAGGTGACATCGGTTAGCTGCGTCCGTGCTAGCGCCACCAGGCGTTCATACTTGCCCCGCCCCAGCTGAGGGAGCGGTGTCCCGATCTCCTCGCGCAGCGCCTCTGCGACGCCCCATAGCCAGACAGCGCGTCTCGGTTGCTTCCGCCCCCCAGCTACCAGCGCCAGTTCCTCCAAATTACTGGCGACTCCATCCTTCACTCCTACCTCCCAAAACAGCGCCAGTGATTCCTGAAACAACGTGTGCGCGCGCTCATAGTCGCCTTGATCGACTGCCACTTCACCGAGACCGCTAACCGCGGACGCGATACCGACCTTGCTGTCCATGCGACGAAATGATGCCAAGCTGTCCGCGTAGAGGGTGTGCGCCCGTTCGAGGTCACCCTGGTGATAGGCCAGTTGTCCCATACTAACAAGGCAACCCGCAACGCCCCGTTGGTCCCCAACGTCGCGGTACACTTCCAGCGCCTCGTCGAGCAATGCGCATGCCTGTTCGTCATTGTACTGGAGCAACGCGAGGGTGCCCAAGGACCGGAGGACGCTCGCCGTGGCGTGCCTATCATCGCGCGCCCGGTAGAAGACCAAGCTCTCCGCAAGGAGCGCCCTGGCCCGCTCATGGTCATCTTGCATAATGGCAAACCAACTAATCCCCTGCACGGCGCGTACGCGCAGTGCCGGTTCTACGTCATCGCTTCGGGCTACAGCGGCCTCCAGCCATTGGCGGCCTTCACTCAGATGGGCATGTGCCCGCCAGAAGCTCACCAACGCCCCACCGAGTCGCAGCGCCAGTGCTATTTCTCCCTGTGCCAGCATCCAGGTGAGGGCAGCCCGTATGTTGTCATGGTCCACTTCCAGCCGCTCCAACCACTGCATCGGTTGTGGACCCACAAGGGCAGGCACTGCCCGCTCACTTAGATCGAGGTAATACGCGGCATGCCGCTGCCGCACCTCCTGGGCGTCGTCGCTCGCCTCCAACCGTTCACACGCATACTCGTGGAGCGTTTCGAGCATGACGACGCGCGTCTCCCCCCCGACCTCCGTCTGGCCCAGTAGGCTTTTCTCCAGCAGTGACTCCACCCCACTCAGCACGTTCAGCACTCCATCCATATTGCAGACGGCCTCGATCGCCTCCAGTGTCCGCCCCCCCACAAACACACTCAGGCGCGCGAAGAGCGCCTGCTCCTCCGCATTGAGCAGGTTGTAGCTCCAGTCGATCGTGGCGCGCAAGGTGCGCTGACGCGCGGGCAAATCCCGCGCGCCCCCGGTCAGCAGCGTCAATCGATCGCTCAACCGTGCGAGCAACGCGTGGGGAGGCAGCAGACGCACACGCGCGGCGGCCAGCTCAAGGGCGAGCGGCAGCCCGTCGAGTCGCACGCAGATCTCGGCCACGGCCGGCGCTGTCTCATTTGTGACGGCGAAGGCGGGGTGGACGTCCTGGGCGCGGGCGATGAACAGGCGCACGGCGTCGTACTGCGTCAGCGTCTCCAGCGACGGCAGCAGCGCCATGTCCGGCACAGCCAGAGGTGGCACGGGATACACTCGCTCACCACGTAGGCCCAGTGTCGCTTGGCTCGTGGCCAGCACGCGCACGCCGGCACATGCGGTCAGCACGTTGGTCACCTCTGGCGCGGCATCGAGCACCCGCTCACAGTTGTCCAGCACGAGCAACATCTGTTTGTCCCGCAAGAACGCGTGCAGGGTGACACTCAGGGGCTGGCTCCCCGCCTCGCTGACACCCAGTGTTTGGGCGATAGTGGGTACCACCAGGGCAGGATCGCTGATTGGCGCCAGGTTGACGAAGAACACGCCATCTCGCCAGGCGTCGAGCGCCTCGGCCGCCACCTGCAACGCGAGGCGCGTCTTGCCCGTGCCGCCCGGCCCCGTCAACGTCAACAGGCGCGTCGTGGGCTCCCGCAGCCGCGCGCGCACCGCCGCCACCTCACGTTCGCGCCCGATCAGGGCCGTGGGCTGGACCGGCAAATTGTGGCGGTGCGCGTCCAGGGTCTTGAGCGGAGGGAAGTCGGCGGGCAGGTCGGGGATCAGCGCCTGGAAGATGTGCTCGGGGCGGGCCAGGTCTTTGAGACGATGGTCGCCGAGGTCGTGCAGGCTCACCCTGTCCGGCACCGCGTCGCGGACCAACTCGTAGGTGGCCGCCGAGAGGAGCACCTGGCCTCCATGGGCAGCACCGCGCAGGCGGGCGCAGCGGTTGACCGTCGCGCCGCGGTAATCCCACCCCGTCTGCATCCCGGCGTCCCCCGTGTGCAGGGCCATGCGTACCCGGAGCGGCGCGACCTCCGCGGGCCACGGCTCGGCGGCGAGGGCGCGCTGGAGGGCACACGCGGCGACGAGGGCATCGCTCGGTCGGGCGAAGAGGGCGAAGAAGCTGTCCCCTTCGCCCCGCTCGGTGACCACGACGCCGCCGTGGGCGGTGATGCCCCCAGAAAGCAGCGCGTCGTGGCGGGTGAGAGCGTCCCGCATGGCGGTGGGATGGCGCTCCCAGCGCACGGTGCTGCCCTCGATGTCGGTAAACAGGAACGTCACCGTCCCACCGGGCAGTTCCGCCATGCCCCCACCCCTCGGTGGCGCGCCGGGGGGAGCTCTTGTCCCCGTCGACCCGGCGTGCCCGTCCTTGTCCACCATGGTAGCGCATCCACAGGCGTGCGAGCAAAAGAGATGCGTGCGGGAGGGACAGGGACCTTATCCTGACCAAGCGTACGCGGTTCCCCGCAGAGCAGTGCGTGATGCTCTTCCTCCGACGAGCATGACTTGCTTACGCGCCAACCGTTGGAGGGACACGCGCTGTGGGGTCGTGTTCTTCTGTGTGCGTACCAGAGAGCGTCGCAGTCGCCGCACATGTGGGCACCCAACGTCGTGGACTGGCGGTAGTACAGGCAGACGATGCTCAGTAGGTACCTTGATTGGCACTCGTGGCATTGGCATGCCCGCAATCTTGCCGCCTGTGATCTGGATCACTGCATCGCTGATCCCTGTGCTGGCTCCCCTCATCATCCGACTGAAAAACAGCCCAGGATGACGAGGGGAGCCAGCACAGGTGACCGTCTCTCGCCACAATCGTCCGCCACGACGGTGACCGGTCTGCCCGTCCGACGCCTGACGGCCGGTGCCTGGTGGCGACGCTAGACCTGACCGCGCGGCTCGTCGACACAGCCCAGCCGCCGGTCCCATCGACGTGGCTGATCGTGCGCCGTGCCGGGCGCGACGGACCGCCCGTGCCGAGGCGCAGGTGATGGCCCCGGCTCAGACGCTGCGGCAGGATCACGCGCCGTACGGTGCACTGCGGCATCATGTCGGCGACGTCAGGCCATGGGCCGACGTTACCGACAGAAACGAGGCGTCAGGCGTCGAACAACCGCACGATGGACGACGGACGCGTGTTCTATACTAAAACGAGGAGACGCACACGCCGTGACTCTAAAGGACGACGATCAGCATGAAAGGAGACACGACCATGGCCGGCAGCTACAACAAACTCATCATCCTCGGGAACCTGGGCCGCGATCCTGAGACGCGGATGCTCCCCAGCGGTGACAACGTGGCGACCTTCAGCGTCGCCACGACTGAGCGCTCCAAGAACGGCGACGTAACCACCTGGTTCCGCGTCAGCGCCTTTGGCAAGCTCGCCGACACCTGTCAGCAGTACTTACACAAGGGCAGTTACGTCTACATCGAGGGCGCGCTCTCACAGAGCGAGTACACCAACCACGAGGGCCAGGTGCGGCAAAGCCTGGAGGTGCGCGCCCGCGAGATGCGCATGCTTGATAAGGCCGGCGACCGGGGCACGGAGACCGATGGGGGCGACGAGGCGGCGCCCACGTCTAGTCGCCAGAGTGCGCCCGCGTCAGTGGCCGCTAGCGATATGGACGAGATCCCGTTCTAAGACGCCGGTGAGGCAACAGGGATGGGTCGACGCGTGGTGACTTCACTGGCCTGTCGGCAGACGCTCCGGCTGGCCCGTCCCGGTGACGGACAGGCAAGACGTCGCACATAGATGAACGACATGGTCAGCACAGAGAGGCTGCCTGGATGGATGACACCCGCCCGCATGACCAGCGGGACGCTCTCGCGCAGCGTGTGCTCCATGAGTGGATGGCGCCAACGCGCGGCAGCAGTCGCGCCTGCATCAGATCATCGATTGGCTGGACGAACGCGCGCACGACACGGGCGATGAGACGGCCTACGAAGCCACCCAACGCCTCCTCGACCTGCTGCGCTTGCTCGGGGACGATCAGCAGCACGCGACAGCGGCGCACGCTGCATTGGCAGCGCTCGAGAGGCAGGACAAGGCGAGATAGGCGCGGTCCGTCAGCGCCTGTCCGTCGTACCCGGCCGCGCTAGCACGCCGGCATCCGGCCCTGGTCGTCACGCCCCGAATGCGAATGACCCGACCACGTCGGTCACTTCGGCGTCCACGTCCAGTCCGTAGGTCTCTAGCCACGCGGTCCCGAACGCCGCGCCCGCTCCCGCTGTGTCGCCCGCCTCCAGCGCGTCCAGCGCCTCGGTTAGCGCGTCTCCACCGATGTGCATGTCCCCGATGCTGCGTGGCCGCGCCCGCTCCTCGTTGTAGACCAACACCATCACCCGGCACGCCCCCACGTCCAGCCCCTGCTCCTGTACCCGCTCCCGAAAGGCCCGCGCGTTCGCCGCGCGCTGCACCTCCGTCGCGATGCCCTGCACGCTGATCCGCAGTCCCGGTGTCGAGCGCGCCACGCTGCGCGCCTCCCCGCCCTCCTTCTGCCACCGCTGCACCGTCCGCACCGCCACCCCCAACTCGCCGGCCAAGGCGCGTGTCCCCGCCGCCACCTGCGCCCGCCCCTCGCCACCACCGAGTTGTCGCACGACAGCGCGGATCGCCGCCGGCGTCAGCTCCACGTCGGCCGCCGCCACCCGTGCTTCGTAGGCCCGCGCCAGGTCCTCGCCCAGATCCGCCATGCTACGTCGCCCCCATCGCCGTCCGCGCGGACGCACCCGCGCGCAGCGGCGTCAGGAGCCGCAACAACGTGCCGATCCCGCCGCCGTGCGTCCCATCAAACGCCGGCAGCACGCGCTCCAACGGGATGGCCGCGTCCTGCACCTTGAAGTGCCCCAACCCCGTCCCCAACGTGACCGACGGTGGGCATGCCTTCATGGGATCGGGCTCGTCGCTCACGAGGTACACCGCGTCCTTGTGGACCACCACGGGCGTATAGCCGGCCGCGTCCATCTTGTGCAACGCGCGCGACAGATTCGCGTTGGCCTGCGCGATGACGAGGTGCCGCCAGTCGGGCCGGTAGAGCGGGCTGCGCTTGTCGCGCTGCCACGCGCTGTTGAAGCTGCTGATCGTCAGCGCGTAGGTGTACTTGAGCGCGCCCAGGGCCAGCCGCCCTGCCGGCGTCGTGTCCGCGTAGAGCGCCGTGCGCGCCCCGCGCAGCCGTTCATACCACGTTTCCATCGCCCGGCTGTGCGCGGTCCACACGTACGCCTCGGTGATCGTGACAGACTGGCCGCGCTCCAGCGCCCACGCCACCGTCGGCGTGCAGGCCCACCGCTCCTCCGCGCCGGCAATCCGTGCCAACCAGTAGCCGGGCAGCTTCTTGTCGAAGGGCAGCGTGCCGGTTGGGTCGCGCCGCTCCTCGATCCCCGACAGCCCCAACTCGACGACGCCGGCGGCGCTCAACCATTGCGCGTTCTTGTCGTAGCTGTGCAGGTACGCCTTGCCCCGCTCGTCCGGCGAGAGCGTGCGCAGCCAACTCACCTCCGTCACCGTGTCGGCTTGCCCCGCCGGCGCGGGCAGCCGCTGCGGGAACTCGCGCTTGGCGTCGGCGCCGCGCTTACCCAACGCCTGCAACAGGTCCAGCCCTGTGCGGCCCGGCGAGCGGTAGTACGGCGCGCCTACCGCGTGGGCGTAGGCCACAAGCGCCGCCAGCAGCGTCGCGCCGTCCGTATCGAGGCCCCACACGGCGTGCTCGTCGTAGAGCGGAAACACGATGGACACGCCCGAGCCCGCTTCACCCTTCTTCCGCAGGTCGAGCCAGGGCGTGAGCGCCGTCGGGAAGGCGTGCAGGTCGTCCAGGCCGTCGCTGACGAAGGGATGGCGCAGCTCGCGGAACTGCCCCGCCACGGCGAGCGTGTCGGGCAACGCGGCCGCACGCACCCACGCGTCCGTCAGCCAGAGTTGGGTCAGCCGGTGCCGCCGTGCGCCGTTGTAGAGATCGCCGACGTGCCGGATCGCGCCCCGGATCGGGACGAGGGGCGTGTCGGACAGGTGCAGGCCGTCCATGTCGAGCACGCCGATGGATGGCGAGGGCGTCGGAGTCGCCATATCAGTCCTCCTCGGACGCCAAGTGCGCCCGTTGATACTCTAGAGTCAAGCAATCACGTCGGCGTACTGGTCGGCGCGGATGAGTTTGTAGGACGTGACCCTATATTGACGAGTGTGCTGGCCGTTTAGCGCATCCATACAGTGGAACAATCGTGTGTCTCACGGAAACCTTAAACAGTCTGCACACGCCATCGGGCAGGTCCACTGCGGGCTGACGCACGCCTCCGTCCGCTTGCGTTCCCAGTCCTAACGCTTCCCTTCGTCGTCACCACCATGGTCCGCGGTGCCCTCGTCGACCCGCTGCTGCGCCTGGCTGATAGGCGTTCCCAGCACGATGGGGCCGTCACTCGTCGGTCCGCTGCTCCGCTTCGAGCCACTGAATGACGTCGTGATACTGGGATTGCTTGATGCGGGCGTACGACGGGACGCGAAACCGGCGATACATCTCCGACCACAAGGTGCGATACTGCGTCCCTGACTTGTCGCCCGACGGCGTCCGGTCCTTGGCGATCGCCTGGATCAGGGCCTTAATGTCGGACGCCTGAGCGTCGGTGATGACATCGGACCCATCTAACCTGATGTTGACCTCACGGAGCAGATTAGCGAAGGCATCGGCCGCACGGTCAAGGCGCGTGTCGAGGCGCGTGACCTCTCGGTCGAGATGCATGAGCGCGCCCTGCACCACCTCTTGATCGGTGGTATAGCGCATCTCAAACGCGCGTTGTTGCCGCGCGAACGCGGTGAGCGCCAAGCCGAACGCTTCGATCTGATCGAGGGGAGACCCCTCCGTGGCCGTCTGAGCGGTTGTCGGCGCCGGTCCGAGGAGAGGTCCGATCCCCGCCTCGGCCAGGAATGCTTCCGCGATCCTGGAGCGGGCCCAGCGCTGGAAGTCCACTAACTTCGCACGCAGGTCCTCCTTGACGCGCGCCGTGTCCACCCCGCTCAACCACAGAGGAACGGCTTCCACGTGGATACAGGCGAGTTCTTGGCTCCCGCCGGCCGTGGGGATGGGGATCGTGCGCAGCATCTCCGCGAGCGCCTCGCGCCGCCGGATACGCTGGATCTGGCCGCTGGCTTCCAGCCCGAGCGTAGCGCAGAGCGGACGGATCGGGACGTAAATTGCGCCCGTGGACAAGCGCACCGCCACGACCTCGTTCCCCTCCTCGTCGAGTCGGACGACGCGCTGATCGATGACCGCCAAATCACGGACCGCCTCATCATTGGTCGCCATGAGCAAGCTCCTCTATTCATAGGCGGGGGGGTATGACGCCCTACCCTTCGTCTCAAGGGTGAGGTATGACGCCCTACCCTTCGTCTCAAGGGTGAGGTATGACGCCCTACCCTTCGTCTCAAGGGTGAGGTATGACGCCCTACCCTTTGCCCTCTTATCGTTCCGTCGCAGTGTATGCATCCGATGCTGGCGCGTCAATACCTTGTGCAGCGCCGACGACACGAGGTTCCCATGATTCGTCATCGGGACCAATGGGTCATGAGCGCATCGTATCGCTCTGTCTAACGTCGCTCGCATGCTCCCACGATATCGGTCACGCTTACGTTCATGTCCATCCCATAGCCACGCAGGGTGTGTTGTCAGGTGTAGGCCGTCCAGTCGAGCACGCCGAACGCGGCCGTTGCTGT
>JAABVA010004660.1_pt1 | contig 12634 bp, 10 predicted proteins | sample 5560331 | NCBI WGS metagenome assembly JAABVA01 (sample SAMN12812661, study PRJNA571458) | rock metagenome | isolation source: Antarctica rocks | place: Antarctica: Victoria Land, Mt New Zealand sud | collected 2016-01-07
TCGTGCGCCGCGTCAAGCGCCTCAACCCCGCCAGCAACACCAAGACCAAGACGGGCACCGGCGACGGCGCCGTCGCCCAGCAACAGGAGTTGTTCGCGGCCTACCGCTACCACGCCGTTTTCAGCGATAGCCCGTTGACGCTGGTCCAGGCCGAAAAGACCCACCGAGCTCACGCGATCGTCGAACAGGTCATCGCCGACCTCGAAGTGGCCCTGGCCCTCCTCCTGCGGGAACGCTAGACGGCGACCCACCTGTTGTCTCCGCGGCGACTTGAGGCCCACGCCAAGCGGTCAGGGCCGGTTGGCCCAGGCGAGCGCCAGTGCACGGCTGAAGTCAGCCGGCACGACCCGCAGGCCCTGGCTTACTTTCACCGCCGTTCAATTTGCGGCCTCCGAGAGGGAGGGCGAGTCACGCATCGTGAGATGACGCCGTTCGGCGCGGCTCCTCATCGAGCCGTCGTACCGAGGAAGAGCTCGGACGAGGTACAGGGGTAGCACCTGACCCCGGAAGGCAGCCTGCCTATCCACCTGACGGTGCGTGAGCGTGGCTACGGTTCCTGCATGTCCATCACCGCGCCTACGACTCCCTGGCCGTACACCTCGCCCCGGCGCGCCCCAGTGCCGCTTCAGGATACGCAGAAGGTCCCGATGTCGAGGCGAAACCCCTGCGAATGCGCAACGCGCGGAAGGAGGTGGTGCTCGCGTTCTTTATCGGCGAGCTGGCCGCAAGGCTGCAGAAGAGCGCCTCAACGCTCCGCCGTTGGCAGCGGCTCGGGCTCCTACCGCCTACGCCTCTGCTGTACCCCGTCAAGGGCGGCTCGCCGCGACGGCTCTACACGCAGCAGATGATCGACGGCATCGCGGAAATCGCGGAGGTGGAGGGCCTGATCGGCAGGCGCCCGGCTCGGATGGCCGACACAGCCTTCCGCGCCCGCTGCCACGACCTCTTCTGGGAGCTGTTCCCTGCGGGCTGAGCCGCACCGCTTCGCGGCACTGCCACGGGCCGCGTAGCAAGGACGAGCTGAGCGACCCAACCCCCCGCGCGCTACCCGAAGCAGGGGGCTACATGTGTGATCACACAGCCGAGCCTCCCAGCGCTGGACGAACACACATACCCGTCACTGTTCACGAGTCCTAATCTGACCAGGATCGCGCTTAGCCCATCCAGCCGGAGCACAACGCGAAGGGAAACGTCCGTGACATCAGCCCAAGGCGTAGACGAGACAAGCCTGTCGAAGCTCTTTGGAAACAACGCGCGGTTGTTCGATCTATCGCAAGAGATTTCGAAGAATACCCAGGTACACCCTCTGCACCCGCGGGTGGAGGTCTATCCGTATGAGACGCACCCCAACTCGAAAGTCACCCTCAACACCGGGTTCTCGTTTTCCTCGAGCCTTCTGATCATGTCGGACCATGCCGCGACCCATGTCGATTCCATCAGCCACATGAGCCCAGACCCGAGCGCCCCGACAATTGACCAAATGCCCCTAAGCACCTTCTGTGGAGACGCAGTGTGTCTTGACTTGTCACACAAGGAACCCCGCTCGGGGATTACGATCTCCGATTTGCAGGAGTCGCTCGAGTCCGCGCAGACCGGCCTGGTCGAGGATGACATCGTCCTGCTATACACTGGCCACTTTGAGCGGACAGCGGGAACGGACGCCTACTTGGACGCGTTCCCTGGACTAGAGCCGGAGAGCGCTCGGTGGCTCATCGATAACGGCGTCAAACTGTTTGGCAATCAGGCCATGAGCGTGGATGTGCCGGGGAGGTACGACTTCCCCGTGCACCAGGTGTGTGGTCAAACCGGCGTGACACATCTGGAGAACGTTGGCAGACTGCAACCACTAGCGGGCAAAAGGTTCACGCTCTTTGGCTTCCCGCTTAAGATCATTCCCGGAACGGGTTCCCCGATCCGTTTGGTGGGAGCAATTCAAGAGTGACCATCCACCACACGGTCCACGGGGACGGACCTAGTACCGTTGTCCTTCTTCACGGGGGGACCGGTGATTCGGAAACATACTGGGCTGCTCAGGTCGAGGAGCTGAGTAAGAATTTCCGGTTGCTTCTGATGGACCATCGCGGGTTTGGACGGTCCGACTCCCTAGAGGAGTTCAGCATCGCCGGTTGCGCTTCGGATGTAGTTGCACTTCTGGATGAGTACTCTGTTCCTTCCGCGGACCTGGTTGGCTTGTCCCTCGGAGGAGCCATCGCGATACAAACTGCACTCGCGAGGCCCGATCGCGTTGGCAGGCTGGTCCTCGCCGACACATTCAGCAGCGTTCGGACCGAGCGCTTCCAAAGGTTTATAGACTACGCGTTGATTGCTTCCCTCAAAGAGGGCGGCCACGACCTCATGTTCAACATAAACCTTATCTTCGCGCACGGCGAGCGCTACCTGGCCGATAATCGCAGCAGCTTCTCTGAGGCTATGACTGCCTGGCGGGAGACCGAGGTGGACCGCTATGTCAAGTCGCTACAGGCTATACGCAACTGGGACGTTGACAGCCGACTCGGAGAAATCACCGCTCCGTCTCTGGTCATTTGGGGCAGCGACGACATCGAGGTACCTCGCGTATATGCGGAGCGACTCGCAGCGGGTCTCTCGAACGCTATTCTGACGGTTATACCAGAGGCGGGACACAAGTCCTGTGCAGATGCCCCGCTCGCCTTCAACAAGCTTGTTAGGACCTTTCTGTTGCCGAGCGGCTGAACGGCAGTCAGCGGGCAGGCCACCGGCGGCCCGTCGCGATGTTATAGATAGACCCGTCGCGATGTTATAGATAGAGAGGTGCCAGTTGTGAGCGAAACTCGCAGGCTTGGAAAGTCTGAGCCGCCCACGCCCACGGCATCAGCCCCCGCTGGAGGGGAACAACAGGGGGGGCTCCAAGAGGAAAGCAGTGGTGAGACAAGCGGAGACAACCGTGAACCCCGCGCGGGCAGGACGATTGGCCACTACCTAGGCCAATACGCGGTCGTGATTGTCATGATCTCACTCTTTCTGCTTTTTTCCATACTGAAACCGGATACGTTCTTCACGACCAGCAACGTGGAAGCGGTTCTTGCGACTCAAGCAGTCCTGGTGATCCTTGCCATGGGTCTAACTGTTGCCCTAGCAGCCGGGGAATTCGACTTGTCCGTCGCTGCCGTCGTCGGCCTATCCGCAGCCGTGCTTGCCTTCCTCACCTCGGTTCACCATTGGCCAGTTGGTCTTGCGATCCCGGTTGTTTTCTTATTTGCAGTAAGTATAGGTGGACTGAACGCCCTTTTTGTCGTGAGGTTCAAAGTCAACTCGTTTATCACGACTCTGGGCAGTGGCACACTCGTCACCGGGCTTGCCTTGGGAATCACCGGCACGACGACCATTGGCAATGTGCCGGCATCACTGACGGATCCCGCGGCGCAGTCGCTGGGCGGGATCAAGCTTCCGGTGTACTTCGCCATAGCCTTAACTCTCCTCCTGTGGTTCACGTTGGAGTACACCGTATGGGGGCGTCACCTGCTCTTCACGGGGATGTCCGTTGAGGCGGCACGGCTAGCCGGGGTGCCCGTGGCCCGGATTCGGTGTATATCCCTCGTCCTCTCTGCTGGCTTTGCCGGTATCAGCGGGATGGTGCTTCTAGGGCAAACAGGAGCCGCAAGCCCGACGTACGGCGCCTCCTTCTTGCTGCCTGCTTTCGCGGCTGCGTTCCTTGGCGCAACGACAATCAAGACCGGCCGCTATAACGCGTGGGGAACGTTGGTCGGCGTGTACCTGTTGGCCATTGGGACTACCGGCCTACAGATGCTCGGAGCAACCAACTGGGTGAGCAACGTCTTCAATGGGGGCGCGCTCATGGTTGCCGTTGCATTCGCGGTCCTCGCGGCAAGAGGGCAGCAGAAGTAGTAGCACGGAAGTAGCAGCAGGAGTTCAGCGTTCAGGTCCACCAACGCGAGAGAGAGAAGGTTGTATGAGCTTCATGCGAAAGCGCGCGCCCCTCCTTATCGGCCTCTGCACGCTCACCATGGTTATATCCGCCTGCGGATCTTCGTCATCCGGACCGAAGGGCACCTCCAGTGCCAGCGGGGGAGGTAACGCTTCCAGTTCGGGCATTGTCAGTAAGTGCGCCGCGATGATTAGTCAGGCGTCCCAGCCGCTGACTTGGTCTGCGCCTGGGCCCCCGCTCAGCGCATCCAAACTCAAAGGCAAGAACGTCTTGTTCTTGTCCCTCAGTCAGTCGGTTCCAACCATTGCAGCGGAAGCCACTGCGACCCAACAGGCGGGCAAATTAGTCGGTATAAACGTTACAGTATTTGACACCGCCGGCTCCGTCAGTTCGATGCAGCAGGGTATCCAACAAGCAATAGATACACATCAGTCCGCGATTATTCTCTTGGGCATCCCTCTCGACGTTACCGCCGCTGCTCTGAAGAAGGCGCACGACGCCGGGATTAAAATCGTGAGTGAGCTAAATAATGAGCCTACGGTCGGCGCGCCGGGGCAAGGTGCGGGACCCGATGTCTTCGGAAGCACCGGACCGGGGCGGTTTTTGTCTGGCGAGCTGCTTGCGTGCAAAGCTGTTGTTGACAAGGCAGGCAAGGCAAATGCAGTTATCTTCGGAGACGAGGAATTGACGACGGCGGCGCCGCCCGAGGTCGCCGGCATGGAAGCAATTTTAAAGCAGTGTTCGGAATGCAAGTACAGCAAGAACAGCACCCCTACAGCATCTTGGGAGTCGCAGCTTCCCAGCAAGGCGTCCTCGGTCGTTCAGGGCGACCCCAACGTCAACTATCTGTTGCCGCTGTACGACGGCATGGCGATCTTCATGGTCTCAGGCGTCAACCTCGCCGGCGCAGGTAGTCGAGTCAAAATCGCGTCGTTCAATGCAGTCCCCGCCGCGTTGAGCATGGTGCAGAAAGGGAGTGTGCTCGTCGCGGACCCGGGGCAGCCGAACGCGTGGATGTCATGGCAGGGGCTGGACCAAGCGATGCGAGGCATGCTAGATCTGCCGCCGGGTAACCCGGTCGTTCCCACGCGCTTCTTCGACAAGCAGAATCTGCAAGGCGTTGACGTCAATGACGAGGGCGGTCTCTTCGGAACTGCGTACATAGCCGGGTTCAAGAAGTTGTGGGGTGTTGGGTAGCCGGTCGTGAATCAGCCAACAACCCCTCCACCTATGGCTCTCTCGCGGCGTGCGAGACCAGGAAGAGCCCCGGGTGGGGCGCATACAAATGACGGAGGCCGAAATCAGTAATCTACCGGCGTTAGCGGTCTCAGGGCTCACTAAGCACTTTGGACCGGTCGCGGCGTTGCAAGACGTGAACCTGGAGATCATGCCCGGGGAGATCCATGCGCTTGTGGGACTGAACGGATCCGGCAAGTCGACCTTGATCAAGTGCTTATCGGGCTTCTATCGCCCCGACCACGGGTCTGTCCGTATGAATGGCCGTCCCGTCAGTCTGCCTGCCAGCACGAGTGAATTACAGCACCTCGGGTTGAGTTTTATGCATCAAGATCTTGGGCTCGTCGACGGGATGTCGATCCTGGACAACGTCCGCGTTGGACGTTACCGCACTCGACTGGGACGAATAGCCTGGACTTCCGAGAGGCGCCTAGTCGCGGTCGCTCTGAGTCGCTTTGGAGTTCGCCGCGGAGTAGACGAAAAGGTGGCTGAGTTGGCGCCGTGGCAGCGCGCCGTCGTCGGAATGGTTCGTGCACTCCAAGTCGTCGAGGACGGCGGCCGTCCAGGGGTGCTCGTCCTTGACGAACCGACGGTTACATTGCCGGACCACGAGGTCGAGATGCTTTTTGCAGCCGTGCGGCAAGTTGCGGAGATGGGCACCGGCGTACTCTTCGTTAGTCATCGAACTGAAGAAGTTCTGGCGCTAAGCAACCGTGCATCGGTCTTGCGCGGGGGGCGGCTGATCGATAGTCGTCCCACCGCGTCAATTTCGTCATCAGATCTCATCCACATGATTGTCGGACGCGACTTAGGCGAGCTGTACCCAAGCAATAGTCATCTGGACACTGGGCCGGTCCGGATGACCGTGGAAGGGCTTTCGGGGGGTGGTGTCGAGAACGTGTCGTTCGCCGTCGCCGCCGGCGAGATCGTCGGCCTAACCGGGCTCGTCGGAGCCGGACATCATGACGTTCCCTATCTGCTGTACGGCGCGCAGCACGCCACCGGAGGCGCGATCCACGTTGCTGGCGAACACATATCGAAGCCGTCGCCCCCGAGATGTCAGAGACAAGGCCTCGTCCTCGTGCCCGGCGATCGGGCGCGACAGTCCGCATTGAATGCGGCGACCACGCGAGAGAACCTCACGACGACGAGTCTGAGTAAGTACAAACGTCGGGCTGGCGCCTTAGATACACGCAATGAGCGTCGCCACTGCGCTCGGTTGATAGAGGAGTTTCAGATTTATCCCAAGGATCCAGAGCACGTCTTCTCTGGCTTGAGTGGTGGGAACCAGCAGAAGGCCATCTTGGCACGCGTGATGCAAGGTAACCCTCAGGTATTCTTGCTGGACGAGCCCACTCAGGGGGTCGACGTAGGAGCAAAGAAGCGCATATTCGAGATAATCAAGGGTCTTGCGCAACAGGGGGCCGCCGTCGTCTACGCGTCGGTGGAGCATGAGGACCTGGCTCACTTGTGTGATCGCGTGCTTGTCTTCCACGGAGGGAGAGTTGGTGCCTCCTTGAGTGGGAACCAGCTGACCAAGGAGAATCTGCTGAAAGCCTGTTACGCCGCTCCAGCGGTGCAGTAAAATCCCGTGTGACCAGTTTTGGTCTCTTCCCGTCGCGCCGTTGGTGACCCACGAAATTTGCCTGCGTCGTAACACGAGGCGGGTGGCTCGAAGGTCAAAGCCTTGCCATTCTTCTGCTTGCTTTGCCGGCATCTTCGTGCAGAATTGGGACCGGGCCGCGACCCCGGTACATGCCCGCAGACAGACTCCAACGCGACCACTGGGCCGCAACTTCTCAGCAGCCGACGCCGTGGAACCCGAGGCCGCTACTCGTGGCAAGGCACGGCGGGCAGCAGGAAGCACGTGGCAGGTGAGCGCACTTGCTCGAGCGAGCGAGGGTCTCCACGATGCGCAGGAGTTTGAAGTGGCAGGTGTCAGTGGTGCAGAGCAACGCCAAGAGGGTCGGCTTCGGGTTCCGCAACTTCGCCAACTACCGGCTGCGGCTACTCCGGCAATGCGGCATCACCTGGCACGATGTCCCCGTAGCACGGATCCGGGGACGCAAACCACGTTTCATGTCGTAGAGCCTCATAGGGCCGGTCTCAGTCAGCTGTCGGATCCAGAGGCAAGAACGGCCGACGTCTCCAGGTACGGCGACAGCGACCGACCAGAATGGCCTTGACCTAGTCGCGAAACCATGCGGGCGACACAGCTGCGGCCGCTGGGCTCAAGGCCGCGACGGCACGGGAGGGGCTGGGGCGGCCGAGCTGGGCAGCCATCCACCGGCTCGTGCTGACGAGCGCGTCGAGGTCGACGCCGGTCTCGATGCCGAGGCCGTGCAGCTGCCAGACGAGGTCCTCGGTGGCGAGGTTGCCAGTCGCGCTGCCCGCGTAGGGGCACCCGCCGAGGCCGCCGGCGGACGCATCGACGACGGTCACCCCGGCCTGCAGCGCGGCGAGCGTGTTGGCCAGGGCCTGGCCGTAGGTGTCGTGGAAGTGGACGGCGAGCCGGTCGGTGCTGATGCCGCGCTCGCCGAGCAGGGCCAGCAGGCGCACGACCCGACCGGGAGTCCCGACGCCGATCGTGTCGCCGAGGGAGATCTCGGCACACCCCAGGTCGACGAGCCGGGAGGCGACGCCGGCGACCTGGTCGGGCGGCACGTCGCCCTCCCACGGGTCGCCGAAGCACATCGAGACGTAGCCCCGCACGGGCAGCCCGCTGCTGCGGGCGCCCTCGATCACCGGGGCGAACATCTGCAGCGACTCCTCCACACTGCGGTTGAGGTTGCGCTGGGCGAACGACTCCGTCGCGCTGGCGAACACGGCGATCTCCCGGGCACCGCAGGCCAGCGCCCGTTCGAGCCCGCGCGCGTTGGGCACGAGGACCGGGGCCCGGGTCGGCTGCTCGCCCTGCAGCAGGGCCATCAACTCCTCGGCATCGCCCAGCTGCGGGATCCATGCCTTCGGCACGAAGCTGGTCAGCTCGACCGTACGCAGCCCGGCTGCGACGAGCCGCCGCACGAACTCCGCCTTGACGCCGACCGGGACGGCTGTGCTTTCGTTCTGCAGCCCGTCGCGCGGACCAACCTCGTAGATTTCAACCCGCGCGGGGAGCCCGGGAAGCGGCTCGGCGATCATGTGACCTCCAACGGGGTGGCGGCACCGGCCTCGACTGGTTCAGGCTCAGCGTGGACGGTCGCCACCGGCTGCCCGACGGCGACCTGGTCGCCCAGGCGGACAAGCAGTTCCACCGTGCCCGTCAGCGGGGCGCGCAGCTCGTGCTCCATCTTCATCGCCTCGATGGCGAGCAGCGGCGTGCCCGCCTCGACGGCGTCACCGGTCTGCACGTGCACGGCCACGATTGCACCCGGCATCGGGCTGCGCACCTGCGCGTCGGTCTCGGCCTCGAGGGCACGCACGGGGCGCGGAGCTGCCCGCGTCACCGCGTACGTGCCGCCGTCCACGGCGACCCAGGTGGTCGGGCCCTCGACGGCGGTGAGGACCGTCGCGGTGCGGCCGTCGACGGTGAGCAGCAGGCCGTCGGGCACGGCGCGGGCGGACGCGCGGTGGAGCGTCTCGCCGACCCGCACCTCGGCATCGTGTGCCGTGCCGGTGACCGACACCGCGAGCCGCTCGTCGCCGCCGTCGCCACCGCCGCCGGAGATGAGCACCTCCCACGCGACGGGTGCTCGCCCGGAGATCCGCCAGCCGGTCAGCGCCGTCCAGGGGTCGCCTGCGCGGGGCAGGTCGACGAGCCGCCGGAGCGCGGCGGCGACGATCGCCAGCTCGGGCGCACCGGTCGGCACGAGGTCCGCGAGGGAGCGCTCGAGCAGGTCAGTGTCGAGGCGGCCGGCTCGCACGTCAGGATGCGCGAGCAGCGCCCGCAGGAAGGTGGTGTTGGTGCCCACCCCGAGCAGCACGCTGCCCGCGAGGGCGCGGTCCAGCCGGGCCAGGGCGGTGGCCCGGTCCGGAGCCCAGGCGATGACCTTGCTGAGCATCGGGTCGTAAGTCGTACCTACCGGCTCACCCTGAAGCAGGCAGCTGTCGACGCGGACCCCCTCGCCGGTCGCCTCGCGCAGCAACAGGGCGCGGCCTCCCGTAGGCAGAAAGCCGCGGGCCGGGTCCTCGGCGTAGACGCGCGCCTCGACGGCGTGCCCGGTGACGCGCACGTCGCCCTGGCCGAACGACAGCGGCTGCCCTGCCGCGATGCGCAGCTGGTGCTCGACAAGGTCGAGCCCCGTCACCAGCTCGGTGACCGGGTGCTCGACCTGCAGCCGGGTGTTCATCTCAAGGAAGAACGGCTCGTCGGCGCCATCAGCGCTGTCAGTACTGCCGGAGGCGACGATGAACTCCACGGTGCCGGCGCCGACGTAGCCGACCGCCTGGGCGGTGGCCACCGCGAGGGCGCCGTAACGCTCGCGCTGCTCGGGCGTCAGCAGCGGTGACGGCGCCTCCTCGATGACCTTCTGGTGGCGGCGCTGCAGGGAGCACTCGCGCTCGGCGAGGTGCACCGTGGTGCCGTTCGTGTCAGCCAGCACCTGGACCTCGATGTGGCGCGGCCGGCGCAGGTAGCGCTCGACGAACAGGGTGTCGTCGCCGAAGCTCGCGGCCGCCTCGCGGCGAGCACCGGCCAAGGCCTCGGCCAGCCCCGCGGGGTCCTCGACCATCCGCATGCCCTTGCCGCCGCCGCCGGCTGACGGCTTGACCAGCACCGGGTAGCCGACCTGCTCGGCCGCGGCCAACAGGTCGTCGTCGGACATCCCGGGCTCGGTGCGACCGGGCACGACGGGGATGCCGACCGCCGCCACCGCCTGCTTGGCGCGGATCTTGTCGCCCATGATCTCGACGGCTGACGGCGGCGGTCCGACGAACGCCAGACCCGCATCGGCGCAGGCGCGGGCGAAGCCAGCGTTCTCCGACAGGAAGCCGTAGCCGGGATGCACGGCCTGCGCACCGGATGCGGCCGCGGCCTCCAGCACCCGCTCGATCGACAGGTAGGACTCGCGGGCCGGCGCCGGGCCGAGCCGCAACGCCACATCGGCCTCACGCACGTGCAGCGCACCGGCATCGGCATCGCTGTACACGGCGACAGACCGAATGCCCAGGCGCCGCAGGGTCCGCATCACCCGGACGGCGATCTCGCCGCGGTTGGCGACGAGGACGGTGTCGAACATTCCGGCTGTCACGCTCACATCCGGAAGACGCCGTAGGAGACCATGTCCAGCGGTGCCTGCGCGCACACCGACAGCGCCAGACCGAGCGCGTCGCGGGTGGCGAGGGGGTCCAGGACCCCGTCGTCCCACAGCCGCGCGGTCGAGTAGTACGGATTGCCCTGGTCCTCGTACTGCTGGCGGATCGGGGCCTTGAAGCTCTCCTCGTCGGCGGCGCTCCAGGCCTCGCCGTCCTGCCCGGCTACCTGGGCCGCTGCTTCAAGCTGCTCCCGGCGCACCGTGGCCAGCACCGATGCCGCCTGCTCGCCGCCCATCACCGAGATGCGCGCCCGCGGCCACATCCACAGGAACCGCGGCGAGTAGGCGCGGCCGCACATCGAGTAGTTGCCGGCGCCGAACGAACCGCCGATGACGACGGTCAGCTTGGGCACCCGGGCGCAGGCCACGGCGGTGACCATCTTCGCGCCGTGCTTGGCGATGCCGCCGGCCTCGTACTCGCGGCCGACCATGAAGCCGGTGATGTTCTGCAGGAACAGCAGCGGCACCTGGCGCTTGTCACAGAGCTCGATAAAATGGGCGCCCTTGAGCGCGCTCTCCCCGAACAGGACACCGTTGTTGGCGACGATGCCGACGGGGTGGCCGTGCAGGCGGGCGAAGCCGGTGACGAGCGTGGTGCCGTACTCGGCCTTGAACTCGGCGAACCGGCTGCCGTCGACGAGCCTGGCGATGATCTCGCGGACCTCGAAGGGCGTGCGCGCGTCAGTGGGCAGGACGCCGTACAGTTCGCCGGGGTCGACCGCCGGCGGCTCCGAATCGTGGATTTCCCACGGTGCCGGGCCGCGCGGACCGAAGGTGGCGACGATGCGGCGCACGATACGTAGGGCGTCGGCGTCGTCGTCGGCGAGGTGGTCGGTGACCCCGGAGATCCGGCTGTGCAGCGCACCGCCACCGAGGTCCTCGGCGGTGACGACCTCGCCGGTGGCCGCCTTCACCAGCGGCGGCCCGCCGAGGAAAATCGTCCCCTGGTCGCGGACGATAACGGCCTCGTCGCTCATCGCCGGCACGTACGCACCGCCGGCCGTGCACGACCCCAGCACCGCTGCGACCTGCGGGATGCCGCGCGCGCTCATCGTCGCCTGGTTGTAGAAGATGCGGCCGAAGTGCTCGCGGTCGGGGAAGACCTCGTCCTGGCGGGGCAGGAAGGCTCCGCCGCTGTCGACGAGATACAGGCACGGCAGGCTGTTCTGCAGCGCCACCTCCTGCGCCCGCAGGTGCTTCTTGACCGTCATCGGGTAGTAGGTGCCGCCCTTGACGGTGGCGTCGTTGGTGACGATGACGCACTCGCGGCCGCTCACCCGCCCGATGCCGGTGATGATGCCAGCGCCGGGCGCGTCGTCGCCGTACATTTCCCCGGCCGCCAGCGGGCTGAGCTCGAGGAACGGGCTGCCCGGGTCGAGCAGGGCGTCGACCCGGTCGCGCGGCAGCAGCTTGCCGCGCTCGACGTGACGGGTACGCGAGCGCTCGGGACCGCCGAGCGCCGCTGCAACCAGCCGCGTGTCGAGCTCGTCGACGAGGCAGCGCTGGGCCTGGGCGTTGCGGGTGAACGCGTCGCTGCGCGGATCGACGGCAGAGCGAAGACGACAGCCCTCCACAGGCTGCGATCCTCCCGAGTGGCGTCCGACTGACCGGACTGGGCTTAGGTTCAACACGGCGTTTCCGGACGGTTCCTGGTCATGACTGGGGCGATGTCCCGGACAGTCGAAGTTGCGGCTCGGTCAGTCACCGGTGGCTGGGATCTGGAGTGCCCCAGCAGCAAGAGGGGTGGGGGCGGCTGAGAGTCATGCGGAGGCAGGTCTTGAGCATCCCTCGATTCGAAGCGTCCCAACTGCCGCTCGCCGGTCTTTGCACCACCACCCGAACGCGTCTTCGACGACTGGGGCTTCACGACAATGACGGTGCACCCCCCAGTCCGAGGAGGAGCATCGAACAGTCGTTCAACCTTATGCCCCCTTCACGGAGAGACGGCGGGCCTTGTCCTGCGTTCATGTCATCCTTGACCGCCGAAATTGAACATCCCGATAGTTTGTCAGTAGCGGGGCAAGTCGGGTTTTGAGCTCGAGTCTCTTCGCCTTTCCGGTTGTAGTGTACGGAACTTCATCCCCAAAGATGACCACCTTGGGGCAGCGGGCGTAGTCGAGGAATCTCGCACAGTGCGCCAGAATATCTTCTTCGGACACGTCGCCGTCACGGACAACGTACGCAGCGATCTCCTCTCCGTAAAAACGATTCTCAAAGGGGA
>JAABVA010004664.1_pt1 | contig 12631 bp, 11 predicted proteins | sample 5560331 | NCBI WGS metagenome assembly JAABVA01 (sample SAMN12812661, study PRJNA571458) | rock metagenome | isolation source: Antarctica rocks | place: Antarctica: Victoria Land, Mt New Zealand sud | collected 2016-01-07
GCCGCCTGCGGCAGAGGGGGCCGGACCGGCGTCGGGTTGTGGCGGTGGACGCGTGCCGATACAGTCGCTAACGCGCGCGATGAGCACGCATGGGTGCGGCGACAGCGTGCGCGACGGAGACAATGGCAGAGACAGCAGAGGGAGGTCGGTCAGGTAAATATCCACGATCCGAAAGTCCACAAAGCGAGCGGCGCAACGTTCAAGAGATCGCTACAAACCCTGCTCTGCCTCGTCCTGATGCAACTATCCACGACGGCGATGGTGGACGCCGAGCACGCCGGCTTGGTCGTCCTGGAGGCGCTCATGATGGTCGTCGTGGCGGCGAGCATCGTGGGATGCTTCGTCGCCACGGGACTGGAGATGTGGGCAATGGGCAAGCTGGGCAAGGCGCTGCTCGACAGCAGAGGCTAGGGCGACGGTGAGGGTGGGTCGCGCATGGGCGCGGCCCGACGTGACCACACGGAGGATGATCGTGATGCAGCAGCTCGTCTACCGCCGACTCGTGCGCAAACGCCGCTGGGGGCACGCCTGCGCCTGCTACGCCTGTGGTGCCGCCGTCATTCCCCTGCCCTTACGCGTCAACCCCGACGTCCGCATTATGCGCGCCTACGTGGAGGGCCGGGAGGTCACGAATAGGCGGACAGGGACGACCCGCCAGGACGCCATCCTGTTCTGCCCCGCGCACGCCCATCCAGACGACGTGCGGGACTATGCGCAATTCGAGCCCGCCTCGACCCACGACGTGGCCGCGCACGCCGCGCACATCGCGGCCATCGCGGACGCGCGCCGCGGCGCGCGATGATAGAACTGATGTTCCATCGTGACTGTTCGCGTTGCGGGCACGCGCTGCGATGCGCTATGATGCGCATCATGGAGAACTCTGCGATGTCATAGTAGAAACATCGTGCGACATGCACGAAGCCCACCGGGTTTCCCCAAGTGGGCCACGTTTGTCACCTATATGTGCGCGGTTCTGGCGCCAAGTTTCGAGGTGCTACCAGGGCCGCTAGGACGGGTCCGAAAACTCGACCGGGCTTCCACCCCCGGAAAAAGTTCTCGAGACTCGCAGGGGAGCTTTATGCTTCCGAGGAGTACCTATGAGCAATCATACGGGAACGGTATGTGCATGTCAAGATCACGCTCATCCCCCCAGACTAGAAAGTACACCGCCGCCCTCATCCACATCGTCCGACACCATCGACCGGCACCTGGTCCAGCGCTACGGCGCGTGGCTGCTCACCGGTGGCTACACGGCGCTGCCGACCTACGCCTGGATCTACTACGCGCGGTTGGGCGTGAGCGAGGCCGAGATGGTCTGCCTCGCGCAACTCTGCACCTATTGGTGGTCGGCGCGCGACCCGTTCCCCGGTGAGGCGGCGCTGGCGGCGCGCATGGGCAAAACGGTGCGCACGATCCAGGGCTACCTTCGTTCGTTAGAGGCGAAGGGACTACTGCACATACATACTCAATTCTCCACCAACGGTCGGCAGTCCACGAACGCCTACGATCTGCGCCCGTTCTTCGCGGCCGTCGAAGGGCTCGCGCGGCTCGACGGCCTCCTCCCCGCCGACGACGCGGCACCCCCGACGCCGGGGACGGAGACCCACGACAACGATTCATGCAATTTCGGGCCATGTGACCATAACAACACGGCACAGAGGGACGCGGAACGGGAGTCGCTATGTGCAGACGCGACGAGTGTTGGAACAGAAACCCGGCATAAGGACGCCGGCACCCCGACCATGGGGGAGGGTGAAGGATCGCGCGCGGGAGGGGTGAAGGATTCTTCACCCCAAGTAAACCCAATCGAAATAGAAAACTTCGATCTCGATTCGATACCCCCTACCCCCACTCATGCGACACAGACGACGGGCAACGCCGAGGCCCGACCACCGGCTAGCGCGGACCCGGACGACCAGGCCCTTGTCGCCGAGATCGCCGCCCTAAGCGCCGAGCTGGGGGACGATGCGCCACGCTCGAGTCTTGGTCGTGCCCGCAACCTGTGCCGCGACGCCGGCGTGTCGCCCGCCCGCTTCCTGCGCCTACTCGATGAGGCGGCGGCCCGGACGCGCGACCGCCAGGCCAGCATCGTCAAGCGCTGCCGCGACGACGCCCAGGCCGTCAGCGGCATGCCCTACCTGTTCGCCGTCCTACAAGACCTCTTGCATCCGGCACCGTCCCGGTCGGCCGACGTCGGCCCGGACCCGGCGAGCCGACGAACGGGCTCGCACGATCGTCGACGACGCCAGCGCGCTGGCAGCCGCGGCGAGCCCGTCAGGTCCTACGCCGCGTGGTCCGACAGCCCCGCGCCCCTGCCCATCGTCGAGGAGCATCCGGTGTGGCGCGTGGTCCTCGACGAGTTGGCCCAGGTGGTCACGGTCGAGAACTTCAATGCCTGGTTTGCGACGACCCGCGCCCTCGACCAGGACGGCGAGGTGCTGCGCGTGACCGTGCCTGCCGCCTTCAACAAGACCTGGTTAGAGCAGAAGATGGCCGGCAAGGTAGCCGGCGCGTTGCAAAAGATCGACTACGTGGCCTTGCACACGGAGCGCGTCGGGCGCGTCGAGTACGTCGTTGAGGCGGCCGCATGCGCTTCCACCGACGCTGCAGCGCGGGCATCCTGAGCGACGCACGAGAGAGATCGGAAGAGGTGTCCAATGTTAATCCCAATCAGCCACGAGATCGAGCAGCATGGCCGCGAGTCCGCGTGGGTCAGTGACCATGGCATCGTGACCAGTGGCGAGCGTGCGATAGCTCATCTGAGCAGCATAGGCTGGTTTCTTCTTGAACAGCCTGCGGCCGGTACAGGCAATATAGGTGTGTGGGATCAGCTCTGCGGCAGGATTGGTGCGTCGCACAGGATCGGTCAGGGTCTTGTAGGGGTGCGGTGTCAATTGGGGGGCGACCCACGCGACATCGGCCGCCGCCGCGACTCCCATGCTTTCGGGCGGCTGCACGGGGAGCAACCACCCTTCGCCCTGGGTCGCAACCACCTCATCGACCATCGCCCGGTTGGGCCAGACGCAATCGGCGTGGGATTGGCCATGCCGTGGTGCCGTGCCCTCCAGGTAGACCAGGTGGGCGAGCCGTTGGGGGACGCGATCGGCGACGCCGGTGATGACGGTCCCACCGGCGCTATGACCGACCAATACGACTCGCTCAAGGTTGCCGGCGATGAGCACGTCGATGATGTCCTGGATGTGCGTTTCCAAGCCAACATCTGGATGCGCCAGGTAGGCCCGTTCGCCCAGGCCGGTAAGCGTTGGTGTATAGACACTGTGCCCCTGTCCGCGCAAGAGCGGGGACACCCGCTGCCAGCACCAGCCTCCGTGCCACCCGCCATGCACGAGCACGAACGTCACCATGGGACGATTCACCCCTTGTTGTTTCCGCACCGTCTAACAATAGGAGTATATCGGCGCGATGACGTGCGAACCTATGGGTGCTGTCACGGCACGCTCGGCTAGGTGCCGTCCCCTTGCCTCTTCTTTTCCAAGTAGCTCCAAGCCCCCCGCTTGCGCCCGCCCGCCGCGACCGTGTACGCTGCCAATAGGGGTGCGCGCAGCAAACCCGTAACTCACTACGGGTTTGCACTCGCTGGCGCTCGCTCAAACCCTGCGCTCGACACGGCGAACGGAGCATTTTGCAGGAGGCCCCCCAGGGCCGACCGGGCAAAATGTGGAGTGAGTCCCCATTTGTCCCAAATGATTGCCGGGGCCACGGCTCTTGCCCCCAGTGTAGCGCCTCATGAACACGGCCGGCTACCGGGGAAAGAAGGGGCCGGGAGCCGGGGGCGCGATCTTCTTTCCCAGTAGCCGGGGTCGCAAGAGCTGCGTCACCGGTTCCCCTTGTGTGCGGGGCTCGCGCGTCATTCAGTCAGGACAAGCCAGCGCCTGCCGTCGATGAGCTCACGTGCCGCGTCGAGATGACCGGCGTGACAGGCGGTCTCGGTAATCACATGTAGCATGATTTCCCGCAGATCGTGAAGCCGCCAGTCGCCGAAGAGTTCGGGGGGCCACCAGGCCGGTGCAGCATCCAGGGGAGTGGCAGTGATGATAGCGTTCGCACGGTCTATCTCCTGCCGGTACAGATCGAACACGACCTCAGCCGGCACATCCGCACCGACGTGCCAGGCGTTGTCGCCGGCTTCGGCCAGTCCGTCGATGACCGTCTGCTCGCCCGCGACAACGCAGCGGAACCAGAACCGCTCGACATCCAGGGCGAGGTGCTGGACCAGCCCCACGCAGGTCCACCCCGACGGCAGGACCGGCCGCCGTAGGGCTTCCTCGTCAAGACCCTCCAGGATCCCTAGTACGTGAGCGCGCTGGGCGCTCAGGTATGACAGAAGCGTCGTGCTCTCCATACCCAGTATCGGTTGTGACATTGCTTCCTCCGTTGTTTTGGGCGAGGCCGGGTCACCCAGGGCATCCGCCGCGCCCATCGCCACCTCGATCTCCGCCCCCCATCTCGGTATACCTACGAAATCGGCGGCCGGGGGCGTGCGGTCAGCGCACCCCCCCATAGCTCGCCTTGCGCTGGCGGTACGCTTGGGCGCGCAGGGCATTCTGTTCGCGCTTCACCTCATCGCGGCACAGGTCGCAGTAGATCGACGCCGGCCCCCGCTCGCCCTTCGTCACCGTCTCGCGCTCGCCACACCGCGCGCACTTGATGCGCTTCTGCTTGACCGCCATATCTCCCCCTTTTGGACCGTCACGCAGGTATTATATAAAACCTGCGTGATGGCTGTCAAGTGCCCGTTTCTCCCGCCATGGCGGCCTTGTGTGACCGCCGTGGAGGGCCCGGAGCAAGGTATGTTTCCGTGACACGGACACCCCGCCGGCGCTGCGCTTGACGGTCACGGCGGCGCCTGCGCCCCTGCGCCCCACCGCCCACAGATCGCCTGGACGAACATCACGACCTGGCCCGCATCGCCCGACCGTGCCACCTCAAGGAGCTGCGCCCGTTGCCGACACGCCACCACCGCCCGCCACTCCTCCGCGTCAAGCACGGCCAGCGTGACGGCCTCCTCGACCTGCTCGCCAGCGATCTCCTCATCGGTCCGCTCATCGGCCAGGCCGAGCGCCGCGCGCAGTCCCGGCGCCCACACCAGCTGACGCCGCCCCTTAAAGGCCGCCGCGTACTCGCGGAAGAGCCGCGCGTGCTCCGCGTCGCCAACGTCAGCCACCGAGCGCAACAGGTCGAAGGGCGTGTACCGTGCGCCCGACCGATCGCGCTTGCTGTGCGCCTTCGTCAGCTCGTCGGCCGCGTCCCACAGCCGCCGCGTCGGCGCGTGCCCCCACTTCTGCACATAGTCATACACCGCCCCCCAGGTCGATTGCACCTTGACCCCATGGGCCGCGTCCATCGTGAGCCCCTGCCGTGCTGCGCAGCGCGCCCACAGCCGGTGAAGCTCGGCCCCGAAGGCGTCCACGTCGACACCGGCGGCCCCATCGAGGAACAGCAGCGTATGGGCGTGGGGGTGCCACCCGTTCGCCTCCCCCCAGGTCACCTCAACCGCCTTGACACTCCCGAGCGCGCCATGGGCCGCCAGGAGGCGCTTATAGCCCTTGTGTGCGGTCAAGGCCCGTTGCGCGGCCAGGAAGCGCCCTAGCGCCCCTGAGAGCGCGTCACGCGGCCCGTGGGCGAAGGTGTAGGCCGCGATGAGGACCACGCCCCCGCGCACCCGCCACGCCTCGACGGCGGCCGCCAGTTCCGCACGCCGCCGCTCGCCGATCTTAGCCGCGCAGACCGGACAGACCCACACGGAGCCGCAGACCATCAGGCCCCCGTAGTGCGCCGACCCCCGCGCCGGGTCGTAGAGCACCCGTGCGCCGCCCCCACCCGGACGCAGGCACTTGAGGCACACCCCGACCCGCGCCCCCTCACCCAGGAGCCGCGCCGCAACCTCCTGCAACTCGTAGCGCGCAACGCGCGACGCCGCGGCCGCACCCGGATCGCCGCCCCCACCTGGCCGGGCCGCCGATTTCGTAGTGTTACCGAGGACCTCTACGAGGTGGTGAGCCGGCGCCATCGGCGCGGCTCGTTGATCGTGACGACCAACCGGGAGCCGGACGACCTCTACGCCCTCTTCCCCAACCCGGTGCTGGCCGAAGGCTTGCTAGATCGCCTGCTCAACAGCGCCCACACGATCACTTTGCTCGGGCGCAGTTACCGTCGGCGGCAGCGCCCGCGCGAACACGCGGGGGCGGAGGCGGAGGCGAGATGACCGGCTCACACCCCGCGCGGCGGGAGAGAAGGCGCGCGGAGTGGGCCAGCGAGAACAGGTCGTGAAACCTGAAAGGGGGATGCAGGTGCCGACGATGGGTGTCTTTGCCGCCATTTTTGATCAGCGCGACCACGTCTTGTGTGTCAAACGCGCGTATGGCAATCAACAGTGGACGCTCCCCGGTGGGAGGGTGGAGCCGGGAGAGGCGCCGGATGACGCCCTCGTGCGCGAGGTGGAGGAAGAAACGGGCTTCATTATCCGCATCACCCACCTGATCGGGGTCTACGCGACGCCGGCGAAAGACGACATCGTCTTGTGTTTCCGCGCCGAGCCGCTACGGAGGGGATGCTGGCAAGCCAACGAGGAAATCGCACAGGCCGAGTTTTTCGCCCAAGAGGCGCTGCCGCACCCCCTTAGCCCCAAGGCACGGGTGCGCATCCATGATGCCTTCGAGGGACGGGCGGGTGTGCTACGTGTGTTCGCGATGGAGGGTGGCAAATTAAGGTGATCAGCGCCGTGGAAACGTGAATGATCAGACCAGTGGCAAATTCTCGTGATCATTGACAGCTAGCACATGACACGTCACTTCTGCCGCTGCCACGCCTGCGGTGCGTTCGTCCTGCCTCCGGGTGCCGATCTGTCTGGCTGGGTCAACGTAGGACAATCCGCGTGGCGCCCGTCCCATTTCTTCACGACAACTGTGCGCGACGAAGCGCTGGGGCAAGCCGTGACTGCTCCGGCCCTACGGTGCGACCGGTGCAAAGAGGAGCGGGACAACACGCCCGCCTACGATTGACATACATGTCACGACCTCGTGCTACTGGGAAAGAAGATCGCGCGCCCAGCCTGTCTTTTTCCCAGTAGCCGGTGCCGGCGGGAGGCGCTACACTGGGGGCAACGGTCGCGGCCCCGGCGAGTCATTTGGAACAAATGTGGACTCACTACGGGTTTCGTCGGTCGGCCCTGGGGGGCCTCCCGCCAAACCCTGCGTTCGCCCCCCGCCCCGGACCACCTCGCGGCGTTCGGGAGTGGGGTCCATGCGGCCGACGACCTCCGAGAGCGGGCGCGGCGGACACTGTTCTCGTCTGAAAATAGCCGCCGCTGACGCTGCTGACCCGCCCTATTTTCACGCGGGATGGTCGCGGCGCGCCGCGGGGTCCACTACTTGGAAAGCAACATGTCCGTCAGGACATACATACCGATGTAAATGCGGCATGGTTAGGCTGTCCGGTTGACTATTTACGGGAGAAAAGAAGGCGAGGGAGGTTAAGTACGCGTGGCACACGACATCCCGACTTTGACGACGGAGCGCCTTATTCTGCGCCCATTCACAATGGAAGACGTCCCCCAGGTGCAAGCCCTCGCCGGTGCCGCCGAGGTCGCGGCGACGACGTTCAACCTGCCGTACCCCTACCCCGAAGGGGCGGCGGCGGCGTGGATCGACACACACGCCGCTGCGGCGGCCGAGGGGATCGCTGTCACATGGGCCATCGTCCGTGCTGCGGATGTGCTCCTCATCGGGGCGATTGTCTTGGGGGTAGCGCCCCGACATGCTCGGGGGGAGTTGGGCTATTGGCTCGGGGTGCCGTACTGGAATCACGGTTACACGAGCGAGGCGGCCCAGCGGGTGACGATGTTCGGTCTCGTCGATCGGGGCCTGCATCGTATCCAGTCGATGTGCTACCCACACAATCGCGCCTCGGCGCGCGTGATGGAGAAAGCAGGGCTGCGCTACGAGGGCTTGCTGCGCGATTATATCCGCAAAGGGGCCACCTTCGAGGATGTGTTAATGTACGGGCTCGTGCGGACGGACGTCGAGAGGCTATCATGACCGATCAAACTGTCTCCGAGAGCGGCCTGATCGTGCCGGTCCCCGCGTCCTCTGCGCTGATCCATCGCCATCGGTTGCGCTTCGATCCGTCCGCTCCGGCTGGCGCGCCGGAGCATATCACCCTGCTGTATCCCTTCCTCGCGCCGGCCGGCCTTGATCGTGGCGTGTCCGTCAGGCTGGAGGCATTGTTCGGCGAGATCCGCCCTTTCCCTTTCGCCCTGAGCGCCACCGCGTGGTTCGGGCAGGACGTGCTGTACCTCGCGCCCCACCCGTCTGCTGCTTTCACGCGCCTGACGAAACTATTGAGCGATGAGTTCGGCGTTTTGCCGTATGGGGGACGCTTCGGCGACGCCACGCCCCACCTTACTATCGGGGCCACCAGCGGGCAGGGAGGTGATCCGCTCGCTCTTCTTCAACATGTTGCCACGGACATCGCGGGCCATCTGCCCATCGAGGCCATCGCGCGGGAAGCATGGCTGATGGTCGGGAGTAACGAGGCCGGTTGGTCGGTGCGCGACCAATTCCCGTTCGCGCCGGGCTAGCCCCCACCTATTTAGGATATCGTTATCCATCAAAGAGACTAGTCAGGCTAGACGGAGGCGACCGGCATGTACGCGGTGATGCGCTTCAACAAGCTCAAGACGATGGGGCAGGTCAGCTCGCGCGGCGCGCACAACGAGCGCACCCGCGACACGCCCAACGCCGACGACGAGCGCCGGGAGGAGAATGAGCGCCTGGCCGGGAGTGGCGACTGGCGGGCCGACGTGCAGGCGCGGCTCGACGACGCGCCGACGATCCGTAAGAACGCGGTGCTGGCGCTCGATTACGTCTTCACGGCCAGCCGGGAATTCTTCGAGCGGGGCGACGAGCGGGAGCGGTCCGCGCGCCTCGACGACTGGCGCGACCGTACGATGGCGTGGTTGCGCGGCCACTTCGGGGAGGCCAACGTCGTCGCGGCCATCCTCCATCGGGACGAGTTGACGCCCCATATCCAGGCCATGGTCGTGCCCATCAACGAGAAGGGGCGATTGAGCGCGACAGACTTCATCGACGGCCCCGCCAAGTTGCGCGGCATGCACGATAGCTACCACGCGGCCGTGGAGGACCTGGGGCTGATCCGAGGGGTGCAGGGCAGCGTAGCGACCCACCAGGACGTGAAGGACTACTACGCCAAGATACAGGGGCCGACGCCGGCGCCGGAGATCGTCCGACGTGAGGTCGAGGTGGAGCGGCCGGGCCGCCTCGTGGGCAACCCGGAGCGATGGGCCAGCGAGCAGACCGCGCGGATCGCGGAGCGGATCACGCCGGCGCTGGACGCGGCGCTGACGAAGGCGACGCACTACGAAGAGCAGGCGGCGAAGGCTGAGGCCAATGTGGTGGTCTTGCAGCAGCGGGTGCGCGAGGTGGAGCGCGAGCGGGACACGCTCCAACGCGACTACAAGGCGCTGGTGGCCCAGGCGCGACAGCTAGACCTCAGAGACACTATACAGACGCTCGGCGGCGCACAGGACCGCTACGACACGCACAAGTGGGTGGTGAACGGCGAGCACATCTCGATCAATGGCGAGCGGTTCTATAACCATGACCGGCAGAGTGGCGGGGGCGGCTCCATCGACCTCGTGATGCACGTCAGCGGCTACAGCTTCAAGCAGGCCGTCGCCTACCTCAACCACGAGGCCGGCCCCGAGCTGGCCGTCGCGGCGGCCGCGCAGCACGGTGCCCGCCAAGGACAGGAGATCGTCGAGCGGGGGGAGCGCGCCCCGTTCATGCAGCCACAGGCCGACGAGGACCGCTGGCCCCAGGTGCGGGCCTACCTCGTCGAAGGGCGCGGTATTCCGCGCGGACTGGTCGACGAACTGCACGAGCGGGGGACGCTCTACGCCGACAGTCGGAGCAATGCCGTGTTCCTGCGCACGGATGCGGAGGGCCAGGCCGTGGGCGCGAGCTTGCGCGGCACGGCGCCGGGCTCGGCGTTCCAGGGGCTCGCCTACGGCAGCCGGCGCGACGAGGGGCACTTTTCGTTTACCGTGGGCACGCCTGAGCGGTACAGCGCGCCGCAGTACCACATCACCGAGAGTCCCATCGACGCCCTGAGCCGGGCGGCGCTGATCCAGCGGGCCGGCGAGCGCGGGGAGTACGTGTTCCTGTCCAACGACGGCCACGGCGAGTTACCGAAGCGGCAGATCGAGGAGGGGCTGGCACGGCAGGCCCTCGTGCATTGTGGCTTCGACAACGACGCAGGGGGAAACAAGCTGTGGGCGCAGGTGAAGGAGGCGTACCCGCGCGCCGAGGCTATCGAGCGCGAGCGGCCCCCGGCCGGCGCGAAGGACTGGAATGACGCCCTGCGCGCCACGCCGACGCGTGCGGAGGGGCCAGGGCAGGAGGACGACCGGGCGCCGAGCAGGGGGCGGGGGCATGGCGGTAACGGTCGCGACGAGCAAAGCCGCGGCTAGCTGTTCCACGCTCCGCGCAAGGGACGGCCAGGGGGTATCTAGGCGCGGCGTAGCGGCGTCAGTCCCACCGCGAGGGCGCACAGGGCCAACCCCCCGGCGATAAGCCAGAGCACCGGGCGCGCGCCGAGCGTCCCGATCAGGACGCCCCCCACGGCCGTCCCGATGAGCTGACTGCCGTAGCTTGGCAGGCGATAGGCGCTGTTGACGCGCCCTTGCAAGGCGTCGGGGATGAGCGAGAGGCGGTACGACATCTGCGTGACGTTGTAGATCGGGATCATCATGTCCGCGAGGGCGGCCCCCGCGATGAGCATGAGCGGCGACATGGCCGCAGCCTCCAGCGGCATCGCCAGCGCCCAGACCGCGACGGCACCGATGAGGGCGCGTCCCATGCGCACGCGCGCTGCGACCCATGGCGCGAGGAACGACCCGAGCAACTCGCCGGCGCCGGCGACGCTGAAGATCAGGCCGATCGTGCGCGCGTCGGCGTGCAGCTCGTCGCGCGCCAGCACGATAACGGCCAACATCAAGGGGCCATCCAGCAGGTTGATGACCGTCGATAGCAGCGCGATTGTGCGCAAGCGACGCTGCTCCCACAGGAAGCGCACGCCCTCCACGATCTCGGCGCGGACGGCCCGGAGCGAGAGAGTGGCGCGCGGTGGCCCCGCCCGCCCTTCTTGGAAAGGCAGGTGGATAAAGCTCAGTGTGAGCATCGAGGCCAGGTACGAGAGGCTATCGACCAGGTAGGCGAGGGCCGCGCCGGGGACCGTGGAACGCGCCAGGCCGATGAGGACGCCGGCGAGGCCGGGACCCACCAGGTAGGCCCCCGACTCCGCCGTGGCGTTGAGGCCGGCCGCGCGCGTGAGGTGACTCTCCGGCACGACGCGCGGCAGGGCGGCGAGCTCGGCCGCGTCGAAGAAGACGAGGGCTAGTCCCATGACGAGGGCGACGGCGTAGAGTTGCGCCACCTCCAGACGGCCGACCGCGTAGGCGAGGGGGATGGAGCCCATGGTGAGAAACCGCGCCGCGTCGCACACGATCATGACCCGCTTACGGTCCCAGCGGTCCACAAGCGCGCCAGCCGGCAGGCTCAGGAGCAGGTACGGGAGGGACTGCGCAGCGGCGATGAACCCGAATTGCGCGGGAGAGCGCGTGAGGGCTAGGACGAGGAGCGGCAGGGCGATGTTCGACACCTGGCTACCCAGGCGCGAGACCGTCTGCCCGCTCCACAGGAGCAGGAAATCGCGATTGCGCCACAGGGGAGGGGGCGCGCCGGTGGGCACATCCGCGTCGATAGTAGACATGCCTGCGAGTATAACTGAGAGGACATGAGAGGCACATAGAGAAGGGACGTAGCGTCGAGGTCCCTCCTCGACGCTACGTCCCTTATACGGCCTTATAGCGGCCATGAGCGCCTGTGGCTAGCGATCCGGCACGGCAACCGCGAACAGGGCAGCGGCCGCCTCCGCGTCGGGCTCCTCCGTCATGCCGGCGCTCTCGCCCGAACACACCGTTGAGCGGCCCAACGGCGCGACGCCCTTGGGGTCGTCGAGCGCGTCGTCGAACTCTGGCGGTTCTAGCGGGCCGTTCGCGTGCTCCGGGGCGAGCGGTACCGGGCCAGGATATACTGGGAGTGCTCACACCACTCAATGAAGGAGCTGTATGTCGTCGGACACGTACGCAAGGCATGGGTAGTGGCGGCGCACGCGAGGCTTCGCGCCACGCGGGATCGCTCTGGCGCAACGGGGATTTTCTGCTGCTCTGGAGCGGCCAGGCCGTCTCGACGTTGGGCAGCGCCGTCTCGGCGCTGGCCCTGCCACTGCTCGTGCTCGCGCTGACGCACTCACCCACACAGACGGGGTTCATCGCCGCAGTGCAAGTCATCCCCTACCTTGTCTTTGCCCTCCCGGCGGGGGCGCTCATCGACCGCTGGGACCGGAAAGCGGTGATGATCCGCTGCGATGTAGCCCGCGCCGTGGCGCTCGGCTCCGTCCCGTTGGCCGCCGCGTGGGGGCGCCTGACAGCGGCCCACCTCTACGGGGTGGCGCTGGTGACGGGTACCGCCCTCGTGTTCTTCAACATCGCGCAGACGGCCGCCCTGACCCGCGTCGTCCCCGCGTCGCA
>JAABVA010004665.1_pt1 | contig 12631 bp, 16 predicted proteins | sample 5560331 | NCBI WGS metagenome assembly JAABVA01 (sample SAMN12812661, study PRJNA571458) | rock metagenome | isolation source: Antarctica rocks | place: Antarctica: Victoria Land, Mt New Zealand sud | collected 2016-01-07
GGAAAAGACGTTTCAGTAAGGGCTTTTTGTGGGACATGGACGTAGCAATAGTTTTGACAGGATGATAGCGCTAGAGCCCTTTAGGCGTAGTGCCTCCGGGCGGAATAAATTACCTACCTACCTAGAGCTACAAATGATGCAACCAGTACTGAAACAAGATATTGCAAGTGCCTAGAATGGACTGAATACTCAGGCCTTCAGGACGAGCGAATTAAAGAAACGAGGGCCACCAACGCACCTCATCGGTGCCTTCAAACACCATGATACTCATCATCCCTCTTGATTTACGAATCACATGGAAAAGAAGCAAAAACATACAACAGCGGGCATTCGCCAGTCATCGCTGACCCGACTACTGAGTGGCAGAGCGGACGGGATGCCCAGTTTTCCACAATCTATGGTTGTATGTGATCGTTTGACTCTGAAAGTGAGATTTATAGCCGTTGCGGCGGTCTTGTGTTAGGGTCTGTGGTCTCGGCACAGTGTTGTTGGAGCCTTTTATCAGTTAAGAAATGATGAGGAGCGTTCTAGTTCTGACGGCTATGGGCTAGAGAGCTGCGCTGGGGGTAATTCATTGATGTTTTGAAAGGACCGTTGTTTGAGTCGGCACGACTCGCAATATAGATGGCTGCTCTGACTGTCAGGATCAAGGACCGGAGGTGACTTCAGAGGCAAGGATATTGCCACTTAACGACCTATGAAAGAACACTGCTCCCGCTATGGCCTTCGATCTAAGCACGATTCACTTGAGAATGTCAGGGGCCTTCGCACCATCGCTGACGGCTTTCCAATTTACCGCAGGAGATAGCTCGTCAGAGTCTCTACTCTAGCATCCCCAGCAGCAACAGGCACTTTCCGCGTCACTATGTCTAATCTTGACAAATAGACCATCTCGCAGGCTCCATCATGACCATCTCGGCGCCCGTCATAGCCACCCATCAGCTCAGTGTTAGCACCTTCGCCCTCATCATCAGACTGCGAACTTACTGCTTCCCTGCCCTAGCTCAAGACACCAGTCTACGCTAGGGACTCAACCGAACAATCGGACTCTCTCGTCATGAGACCTCGAGGAACGGTTTCGGAGTCGCACGCTCGGAAGTCTCGATCGCTATGGAACAAGCCATTAAGCAAATATGCCGAACGCTTTCCAGAAGCCCTGGCCTGGAAGGACGGCTACGCGGGTCAGCCCATGCAGGAGCCGGCAAGAGGTGCGTGTGGCGTGTGTGATCAAGTGGAAAGGCATTATGAATGCTAAGGTGAGACTGCAGAAGCGGAGGAGAGATGGGATGGGGGCTGCTGGTATAGGGGTGATATACAGTGAGTCAGTGGGGTCGATACCTGCGCTGCTTGGTAGCAGCTGCTATCTCTCACCATCTACTACATAACGCATACCCTGAGACAGGAGATTGCCCTCACATTAAAAGCAACGACGTAGGATCTCCTATCTTCCACCTACCGGTAGATAACTCCTTGTCCAAGAATTATACCGAAACTTTGGAGACCACCATGTGGTGTCAACAGAATTATACCTTGCCTGCGAGAAGCGACACAATTGATCAAGCTGTGGTGTGCGCACAAGTCATTTGCGAATCTAGACGACGATCCCCTGATTGCTTCATATGTCCCTCCATCGCGAAAGTCAATGCTATGATTGCACCAATGTTTGGGACATGTCTGCCTAGACCAGCCAAATTTGGTATCGTCTCCTGAGCTTGAGATGATCTTTATGTACTGTCGTAAGTGCTGCAGGGGGGGAGGGCAGGAGCTGTGGGATGTGTGTTGATTGTGCCATCATTGAAAAGACATGCACTGATGAAGATTATGAGCTTCTCATCGGTTGGTGTGAGCCGTAGATTTGGGCGAATTAGGACGTCAATGGATCTGAGCGTATTGCGTTGCGCCGCTGACTTTTGAACTAGTTGAATAAGTGGTATGGTCGAACTGCGTTCGGTCCATTGATAGTATAAGTCTAGTCATCCAATTATGCTTCGTAAGAAAGACATCATCACGCACCCAAACCAATTGCCACTGATTTCACGGCACGCCTCAGATCTCCCCATCCTCTCCTTTATCCTGATGTCTGACCATACGGTACCTTGCTGCTTCCCTGACCCTCCCACTCCCGCCAAGCACCAGCTCCCTACACTCCAACCCCATCGCCCTCCCCTCAACACCAGCATCACCAATCCACCCTTTTCTTTCATCCAACACCTTGGCACGCCGCACCTCTGCAGCACTCACAGCAGGCACATCCGCCCCTAGTTCGGCCCCAATCCTCAACATCGCCCACGCGTCCAGCGACGCCGTCCAGCTCGGATGCCGCGACGCATAAATCGCCAAGAACGATAGTCCCGCTAGCTGAACGGCCAGAAGCAGCGTGATGACAACCATAGCTGCAAGTGGCATGGCTGGTTTCTGCAGATCCAAGCCTACAGAAGACCAGAGAACACCTCCTGACTGAGCAACTGCGCCGACGTTCATGATGGTGTTGCTGGCAGCGTAGATGGCAAGAGTGAGGGCGGCGCTGACTTTGACATCATCACCGAAGTTGGGCATCCATTGGAGAAGAGCATCCTGCAATGGGAGGAAATTTTCATTGAACCCTTTGTTGAGGCAAGTGAGAAAGGGCGTGGATTGGTTCCAACGGGACTTGATAGTTGAGAGACCGGTGAAGGGGTAGCGGAGCTGGGAGCAGATGAGTTCCACTGTATTGGCATGGTTTGAGGCGACGGTGTCGAAGAAGGTCATGGGGCCGAAGATGGCAAGAACGGCTGTTAGGGAGGGGCTTGCTGTCCTGTTGTTGTACCACTTCTTGTCCTGTAACAAGAGATCGATCCCGTTTCTGTAGGAAAGATTATGTCCACTGAGTGGCACTTTGTTCAATAAACCGCCTGCAACATAACCGTTCCAGTAGTTCGGTAGCTCAAAATAGCCTAGTGTGCTATTGCCAGCAAGCCGGGACTATCATTATACTCTGCAACAACAGCACAGCGGCTCCAGAGTGTCCTATGCCGCATACAGTGCATCATGACCTGTCCGGATCTTGAAGCAACGCCCACTGTGGGTGAAGGGGTAACCTCTTTGCTTGGTGGTTTGCCCGACGATGACTCCATTATGCCTTGTTCCGATGACGACTTCGTAACATCTTTGCCCGGCGGTGATTCCGTCCAGCTTTCCCGTTTGGCGTGGTAAACGTGAGCGCCGAAACCAAATTCCTTGGAAGCGTCAAGGTCAATATACAACTGCCGTTTTGGGTCGAAATGGCTGAGTATAGTGGGCCTTGCGAACAACGCCTGTAGGTGGTGGAAGGCATTCAATTCCTTTGGAGTGCGTTCGGCTATACCTGTATCAAGAGTGAAGAAGACAGAATTGTTAAGAGTGAAAAAGACAGAATGAAGACATTATCATAATCAGAAATCAATCATATAAATTGATTCTAACAGAAAGTTGAAGATGACTGATGCAGAAGAAAAGCAACAACAGAGTGCAGCTGAGTTACTGGATTTCGCCCGCATCAATGTGCGATTTGATGAGATCCTGGAAGGAATTTGTGGCCTCAAAAGACGTCGACAACCTCAGCATTTTCATCGAGTGCCTGTTACCCAGCAGCGAGTTGATGACATTGTCGATCTACATCCAGCATCCTACTTTGTAGATCAATCAAATGGTCATGCCTACACAAAACCACCGTCGATCAAGCACCCAAAATACGTCAACCCTTACCTTGACATCAAACCAGCTCAATTGACGACGGCGAACCTATCTGAGCATGCGGCGCATGTGTTACCTTATGATGAACGCACCACGACCTCGGAAATGGCCTCTAAAACGACATCCGAAACGGCCTCAACGGCAGCGACATCAGTGGAGGAAGGGCTTACATTAGTGGCGGTAAAGGCCCCATTAACCTGTGGTGGAAACGAGAAGAAACGAGCCGTCACCTTTCGCTATAAAAACATGTAAGGTGCCCAGTTCTAGATGGGTTGCAGACTGTGGATCCTCATCAGACATGACTGATCAACTTCAACTCTTCAGCGGTCCCTTGATACGCGCTTACGAATTCAAAGTTGGAGGGGGACACTTATACTCTCACTACTGTGGAGTGGCCATAATGCGAGACGAATCTGGAAACTTTGTGAGCTTGAGTTCAACACTCTATGTACCTGAACTTGGAGTCAACCTCCTGTCAGGAAAGCGAATGTGTGAAATAGGACTGCATGGAAGTTTTGACCAACACAGCCTCTACATGCGGGATAGGCATGGCAAGGTCATGATAGAAAAAATGAGCGCCTGAGCAAGGTGGAGTCTACATAGTCAAGCATATTGCAAAAGGTCTTAACGAATTTGCTCTAATGTCTGCCATGCACGCACCACATCCAGAGGTTGCCCTTCCAGCCACAGTACTGGACGCGAACTCACAGATTCAGACCCATGAGCCCTCGTTGACAACTTCAACGTAAGAAGATTCCAGTCGGGTGTAAAAGGAAGCAACTGATCAAAGCTGACGTCCATGATAGAACTTCCACAATGTGATCAACAATGAATTGCCCAGCACATCCAAAACCCGCCACAACATCAATCCTGCCACCACCGAGCCTAACGCGGAAGTGCCTGTCTCGACGCAAGAAGATGTCGACAATGCTGTGTCTGCCGCCCGCAAAGCTTGCAAGGGCTGGTCTAGAGTTCCTGTTGAGAAGCGTCGGGAAGCTCTCGTCGCCTTCGCGGACGCCATTGCCAGCTACAAGGATGACTTCGCCCGCCTTCTGACCATGGAACAGGGCAAGGCTCTGTCACAGTCCCAACAGGAGGTTGATCTGGCCGTGATGTGGCTGAAGGCAATTCCTGAAATGAAACTCCCCGAAGAGATCCTCGAGGATACGGAGGACCGGCAGATCATCCAGAGATACACTCCGTTAGGGGTAGCTTGTGGCATCGTGCCTTGGAACTACCCCGTACTGTTGGCATGTGGAAAGATTGCCCCGGCTCTCTATACTGGAAACTCTATCATCATCAAACCTTCTCCATTCACTCCTTACTGTGACTTGAAATTGGGGGAGCTGGGACGACAATTCTTCCCGCCGGGAGTTTTGCAGGTTCTTAGTGGCGGGGATGATCTGGGACCGATGCTCACGGCCCACCCGGGCATCGATAAAGTCAGCTTCACGGGATCAAGTGTGACGGGGAAGAAGGTCATGGAGAGTTGCAGCAAGACCTTGAAACGAGTAACGCTCGAGCTGGGCGGTAACGACGCCTGCATCATATGCGAGGACGTCGATATCAAGAAGGTGATCCCGAAGGTACGACTCCCTCTCTGCCCTGTCACAACGAATCAGAACAGGACTGACGCGATCGCCTTTCGAATCCTGTAGATTGAGTCCTCAAGCGAGTCATCAAGAGTCATAATGTCAAGTTTGCCGAGTATGAGAAGGAAGGCAGCATTGACCTCAAGCTGCAAAGACAATCACCAAACATCTTGCCAGAGCACAAATCAGTATGCCATGCGGAGGCAATTGTGGTAGACATATGGGAGCTGAATGAAAGGAGGAGGGACAGAAGGCAGATGAGGATGGTGAACATCTACGACCATTGGAGAGGCAAAGGGAACCATCAACGGTGCAACATCCACGACATCAACTGGGAGGAACTTATTAGGGGGAGGGCTATCCTGCTAGGAGACTTCAATGCTCACAGTTGGGTGTGAAATGCAGATGCAGCGAGAGAAGACAGTCACGCCAGGCAACTGAAGAATCTCATTGGAAAGTTCAACCTGATCATTGCAAATGACGAGACAGTGACCCAGGTGGGCGCACGCAACAGCAGGTTCATTATAGATCTGACACTACTAGCAGGAGTGAAATTAGTATTGTGAACTGTGGAGACAGAGCGGCAGACAAGCTCAGATCACGAGCTCATCACCTTCAAAGTGGCGCCACACGACGGGCAGTTCCAGGGAACTGGGGCGCAGTCCGTGACTGGTTAAAACATTCAAGGCATGACAGAGGAGGCCCTATACCTATGACCCAGTGGAATGCGTTGCATTTCAACAAACTCAAGTTTTCGCTTAACTTTTTAGTGTGGAATGCATCGCATTCCATGGACCCCAAGACACTTTTGCAACACTTTGATTATGCACATTATTTTTAGATGTCAGTAGTTTGAGGCTCTTTTTAGTGACTAAAGGGCTATATTGAATCTAGTCACACAATGCCCTTAACTTAACAATAGTATTTGCTAGTTGTAGTAGCTTTATTGAAAACTTGTTTATCTAACAACTTACGACCCAAGAATGAGAGACCAAACTTCTGGAGATACATAGTTCAACCCTTCAAACCATATTCCATCACCCATACTGTGTGTCACTTCATACATTTGATAAAACTTGTAAATCACTGTAAAGACATCATAGGTTGTCCTACCAAATACAGGCACTCGATAGCTTTCTTCATTATAACGACTGTATAGTTCTAGGAAGATTGGGCCATGAAAAAGTTTTTTTGATAAATTCACCTTGGGTTGTTCAATCTCACCTTTAACAAATTCTGTCGCTTTTAAAGGCTCGTCACGAATATTCCAGGAGACATTTCTGAGCAGAGGTTTTTCATTGACTTTCGAATTATGCCTAAGTCTTACTTGAAATTTTGTTATATCTTGTATGCCATATAAATTCTCTTTACTGTCTTCACATGTACTTTGGCTGTCTACACATGTACTTTTGCTGCTTAGCATGTCTTCAACATGTGTCAGTTTCTGCTCTATTTCTTGCACAATATCTTTAATACTACGCTCCATTGTGATTATGACTGCCTTGAGAGAGAACAGAGCGCAATATATATACTATTAAATTCTAGTTTCACAGTTACTAAATATAAACTCTGTCATGTTATGGCCCATTTCTGGACCACCATCTGATCTCAGTCCAGAATTGATAGCGAGATTACTGTGTCTTCACTTAGAACCAGTCGGGCGGATCTTTTTGTCCACCTTGGCTAGTGACTTTTCTTTGAGAGCCTCCTGCCTCTCCCTTCCATGCCATCACTAATATTGTGAGACACTTGTAAGTTTCCTGAGAGCACTTAACTTGCTGTATCTGAATCTGACATCTGCGAGATATTTTAAAACTATCGTCTCCATCATACTACACTTTTCTACCTCCTGTCGCGGCATGCCATGATCCTTGCTAAATCTTCTGACTTAGGTCCCATCATGGTCACCAACTCCATGAACCAATACATCCGTGTGGGCGTTGCAGGCTTCCACATCGAAGACCAAGTGCAAAACAAGCGCTGAGGCCACCTGCAGGGCAAAAAGGTCGTCGACACCGAGGTCTTCCTTTCGCGCATTCGCGCCGCCAAGGCCGCCAATGACCGCGCCCGCTCGGACATCGTCCTCATCGCCCGCACGGATGCGAACCAGCAATTCGGCTACGACGAATGCATCCATCGTCTCAAAGCCGCCCGGGACATCGGCGCCGACGTCGGTCTGCTCGAGGGCTTCACCTCCAAGAAACAGGCCCGACAGGCAGTGCGCGACCTGGCGCCGTGGCCGTTGCTGCTGAACAGCGTGGAGAACGGAACCAGTCCGCTCATCACCGTGGACGAGGCGAAGGAGATGGGCTTCCGCATCATGATCTTTTTGTTCGCTGCCCTGGCGCCCGCGTACAGGCCATCAAGCATGCTCTCGAGACGTTGAAGTATAAGGGCGTGACCGGGACGAAAAAGGATTGACGCCAAAGGTCTTGTTCGAGGTTTGCGGCTTGCAGGACTCGATGCAGATTGACGCCAGTGCTGGAGGATTGACTTTCGTGGGTGGAGTGTAGGCAAGCTGAAGTGGGCCACAAACTGTTACTGGGCCTTTTACTAGACGCTAGATTTCACTTTGCTTGGGGAGAACGCATTCAGAAGATCTGATATTAGCAACCATGGATAGCAGTTATTTCGCTCTATTCTTTCAACATACTGCATCATAGTGCGTTCCACCTTGAGTCTTTCCTTATACTGCTCTTTAACCGGTCATAATTCTTGTCTCTTGTCTTTCTGTTCCCTATACTGTAAATTTGGGTGGTTCTATTGAGATATTTCAAAGCTCACCGGATTCAGGTCCCTCCCACTTCCCTCTACTAAATACTCAATATCTACATCATCACTTATCAATTTGATACTATATCCAACACTCTCGAGCCCTTGCCTGATAGCTCTACAGTATATCATTAAGATAAACTGTGAACATATCAATTTAATTGTTTAAATTAAGCTATCTGTATAAGCTGTCTCACTAAAGATTTAATAGTTTAACTGTATCACTACTGAGCATTATCTTACAGACAAATATGCAAGTCTGTATAAACAAGATAAAGTTTTTTAACAATGACAGCTGATTTTATCTGTGTCACGGGTCGGGCTCGGACTCAGGCAGCTACGATCAGAAAGGTGTAAAAGGTTAAATATCTAAAAGTCGGCGACAGCTAGTAGCTAAGTAAATAGAAAAGACGTGATAGAATGTTCTGGACCAATACTTCTTGCTCGATCACCCTGTGACGGACCTGAACTTATACAGTACTCGACCGACTTTATTCAAATATACCGTCCTGTGAATAGCCTGGATGAGAGCAGAATTCGCCATGTTAGCGGCGACGCTCACCCTACAGGCAAAAGAGCAAGTGGCAACACTACAAATTCAACTAGACGCCAAAGAAACGACTATCCAGAAGCTGTTAGACGAAGCAACTATCTTGAAAGCAGAAACAGCGGCTTTGAAGGCAGAAAATGCGGCTCTAGCGAACGCGCAAAAGCGAAGCATTCACATCCCCTCAGGAGGATCACCAACCTATGCAGCAATAGCGAAAACACCACCCAACAGTCGCCCTAGCAACATCTCACCTGTCTCGTCAGGACTAACCGTACCATCAACATACACTGACACGCCATACTGCACTATTGATACGTCCAGAGCAAATGCGGCAGAGAAATCGAAAGCCAATCCCGCCACAGTGAGGGAAGCCATAGAGAAAGAGATCCGCAAGCAACAAGGCAAAGAAAACTGGAGGTGCATAGCAGTGATGAGGGATGTTAAGAACCACAACTGCATCCAAATCACAGGCAGAGATGTTCAAGAGACAAAGATGATAAAGGAAGTGGCTGAGAAGGTTATTGTGGGTGGCTCAAGGGTGCTCAGGGACCAGCTATACCCCATCAAAGTTGACAATGCGCATAGAGACGGTGTCCTTTCTGCTGAGGGGCTACTGCTACCAGGGATCATAGAGTCACTAGGGAAGGAAAATGAGGCCTCAGTGGCAAAGGTGGCATGGATTAGCAGGAAGAATAACGGCAAAGTGTATGGTTCCATGATTGTGTATCTGCACAGAGGCAGCGATGCCAACAGACTACTGCAAGAAGGCTACTTTCATGTCAATGATGAATCAAGATCTACCAATGTCTTTGAGAGGCGTCCTAGACCTGACCAATGCTACAATTGCCAGGGTATGAACATAATGAACCATAAGGCCTACAACTGCAAGAAGGTGGCCATCTGTGTGAGATGCACCACAGAAGGACACAATCATATGGACTGCAATGCAACACCAAAGTGTGTACCTTGTGGCGGCCCCCATGAATCATACAGCAAAAGCTGCCGAGTACTCTACCCATCTTGTAATGAATAGTACACTACAGACGGTCCAACTAAATGTTTGGAAGCAAAGCAGTGTACAACAAAGCTTAATGAACAATTCAGGTCTTCAGCACCACAGCACTATAGCAGTGTCTGAGTCTCATGTCTGGAGGGCGGGCAACAAGCTAATAACCACCCCTATGATACACACAAATTGGATCAAGATGCTGCCTACTATGCAATCTGAGGACAGATGGGCAGTAAGAAGCATGCTATGAATTTATAAAGATGTAGAAGCAAAGCAATTACCAATCAACTTCTATGATCTAACAGCTGCGGTGCTGTACCTTCAAGAATACATGGTGCTAATAGTCTCAATATACATACCATGCAACAACAAACAAACCCTGATTACAGCTATGCATCTCATCAACAAGCTCATCAATGATGCAAGAAGAAAAGCCCCCAAGAAATTACAGATACTATTACTGGGTGACTTCAATTGTCATGATCAGCTATGAGGAGGGGATGCAGTGACCAGTGCAAGACAGGGTGAAGCTGACCCTATTATTGAACTGATGAGCACTCAAGCTATGCATAGCCTGCTCCTGAGAGGAACCAAAACATGACAGTGAGAAAAGATGAAAACAATCATTGACCTAACACTGACCACATTGGGGCTTGCTGCAGTTATGACAAGGTGTGGTCTATGAGACAGAGCATAGATCAAATCATTGAGCCATAACAACTGCATTCAATATGGTCTTACCACCTCGGCTGAGGAAGGAAAGGCTCCTCTTTAAAAATGCCCCCTGAAACAAAATTTGTGAGGTTCAGACACACAGACTTAGAGACCTCCTCTAGACATGTCAGTGCAAGAGCAGGCAGACAAGCTGACAAATACAGTTTGAGACACAGTGTGGGAGTTGACGTCTAGGGCAAAACCATCCCCATACACTAAAAGATGGTGGACAGCGGACTTGACACATTGTGGACTGAATACACAAGGGCAAGAAATCGTGCAAGAGCATGGTGAAGACAGACAGAGCTGGCGCTCAATTTGGAAACTCAAGCAAGGAAAGCAGCAAAAATGTATCATGGTGCAATTCAAAATCAAAAGAAGGCACATTGGCACAACTTCCTATCCAACAATACAAATATATGGCAGGCTGCCAGATACATTGACCCAACCAATGACTCATACTTTGATAAGACATCATCTTTGATAAGAAAGAATGATTCAATAACAGCAGCTAATCAAGAGCAGACCATAAAGCTGTTGAATATCTTCTTTTCTTCACTCCCTAAGAAGATACAAGATGAATCTCTGATGTCAGCAAAAGAGTCAATAAGCATGCCGCATCTGATGCTACAGGAAGTGGAATGCAGAATAATGGCTGTCAGCCCATGAAAAGCTCCAGGAGACAATGGTCTGCCAGCAATGATATGGTGACAGACATGATCAGAGATGAAGCATCACATACTACATCTCTTTCAATCATTGCTGGATAAGGGAGAGCTACCAAGCCAGTGGTGAAACGCTAAGATAATACCCTTGAAGAAGCTGGGAAAGGGAGACTATACAAAAGCACAAGTGTGATGTTCAGTATCACTACTACCTACTCTAGGCAAGGCTCTAGAGGCAATGGGTAGCGGACAGACTATCATATGTAGTAAAGAAACACACTCTACTATCTACTAATCACTTCAGAGCCAGAAAGCAACGATCCACTGAACAAGTCTTGATGCTATTACAAGAAAGAATCTATAGGGCTTGACGCCAAAGAAAGATACTTAGCCTGATTAGCTTTGATGTTAAAGGTGTGTACAACGGGGTGTACAAGGAAAGACTACTGTGAAGATTGCATGCAAGGCACATATCATCATCACTGTGCTGATGAGTGAACACCTTCTGCTCTGATTGGACGGCAACACTATCAGTAAATGAATATGATTCAGAGAAGCAGAAATTACCGCAAGCAGATCTATCACAGAGATCACCACTATTCTCTATTCTATTTCTCTTTTCAACGCTGACCTAGTGAAGAAGAAGATTGATAGTAATGGAGGAGCCTTGGTGTTTGTTGATGATTACACAGCATGGGTTACAGGCCCCTCAGCAGAGACTAATATTGAAGGTATTCAAAGAATTATATCAAAAGTCACAGTGTGGGAACGGAGAAGCTGCACCACCTTTAAGAAAGAAAAGACAGTGCTGATTCACTTCACAAGAACTGGTGCCCGCCTAAGCAACACAACAGTCAAGATCAAGGAACAGGAAGTGCAGCCAGCCACTGAGGTGAAGCTGCTTGGGGTGATCATGGATAGCGAACTCCGCTACAGAACCCACATGGCCCTAGCAGCCACTAAGGGGCTAAAGGTGGCTATGGCCCTCAAGAGACTACAGATGACCTCTCCATCTATGGCAAGGCAGCTGTTCACCTGCATGGTAGCACCAGTAGTGGATTACGCTATGGTAGTCTGGAGACATGCCTGTAATGTCAGAGCAATGACTGCCTTTAATAGAGTGCAGAAGGTAGGGGCTCAGGCGGTAACAGGTGCCTTCACCACTGTCTTCATAGCCATAGCAGAGGCAGAGGCTTGCTTGAAGCCCATGCAACTTCGACAGGCTGAGAAGGCAGCGGCAACATGGATCAGACTATGAACACTGCCCGCCTCAAATCCACTGGCTAAGCTTGGCACAACACAGACCCAACGGTTCAACTCTCCGCTCAGCAAGTTAGGTATCGAATACTCAGTGACACCCTGCAACAGAATGGAAACAATAGAGCCCTATAGCATTCAACCCTGGGTCCCTCGCCTACAAGCAGACACAACAAGGGAGGAGAAAGACAAGCAGGCTCTTATTGACACCCTTCAAGGCATCATCATTGCAACAAGCGCATCCGTCAGAAATGGCAAGGTTGGGGCAGGAGGAGCCATTATAGACACAAAAATGGGGGCCACAACGCGTCAATATGTAACATACTCGAGGATGCTAGGGCCAAGGAAGGAGCAAAATCCC
>JAABVA010004667.1_pt1 | contig 12626 bp, 16 predicted proteins | sample 5560331 | NCBI WGS metagenome assembly JAABVA01 (sample SAMN12812661, study PRJNA571458) | rock metagenome | isolation source: Antarctica rocks | place: Antarctica: Victoria Land, Mt New Zealand sud | collected 2016-01-07
GCTTCTGCTGCCTACCTGATAGCGGACGTGCGTTCTGTTCTGATGTGTTACCTACGTCGGGGCTGCGCGCAGGGGCCGAGCGCGGACAGCTCGGCGGCGGCGACGGCGGCGGCGGTGGCCGCGCTGGCGCTCGGCGCGCCGCGCGGCGCCAAGGACGATGCGTTCGCCGAGTCCGTGGCGCCGGTGTCGAGCGTGTTCGCGGATGACCTGGAGCTGTCGCTGCCGCTGGGCGGCGTGCAGCGGCTGACGCCGGAGGTATTCCAGCTCATGACGCCGCGCGACGTCATCGAGCTCTATGAGGTGCGGCGGCGGGGCAGCAGCCGCGGGTTCAGAACGGCCTGGTGCTGCCGCTCTGACTGCGCACATGACAGCACACTTGACAGCATGGTGGCGCCGCTACGACTGCACACACGGGACGGCCTGCAAGAGCCTGCTTGACCATGGTTGCGTGCCTGTGAGGCATTCGCGATAGGTGCATGCCTGGCAGATCAAAGCTGCTGTCATGCTGCGCTCTGCGCCAGGCGAGAGCTTGGCCCAGGCCGTGCTGCAGGAGCGTGTGGGCAGATATTTTCTCATCCTCATTTATCGCCAAAATTCAAATGTTTGGGCAGGTGGTAAGCTGGGCGGTGAGCGGTTGCAGAGCTACGTGGAGGCGATCGGCGTCTGTCTGGAGCAGGAGAGCGTGGAGGACGATGCGTCGCCCGCGCACCTGCGCCTCACCAAGCTGGTTCACGAGATCGTGCGCGCGCGCCTGCCAGCATAAATTTTCTGCTCTGGCACTTGACGTAATGCCCGTAAGGCGGTGCAGAAGTGCAGACGCTGTGTATGAGCGCTAGAGTGGAGTCGTCGACTTCTGTCGTGCAAAGAGTGATTATGAAGGTGTCTCTAGGGAACTGCCTGGCAAGGGATTGAAACACCACATGTCATGGTGCCATGGTGTGTCGTGGCACACCTTGGTGCAGCACGGAGGCGGGAGGATTTGAGGAGTGGCCAACCTACAAAAAGTGTCATGAGCGAAGGTCCTTACTGGGATGCTGTTTGCGCAGAGCACTGTGGTGTGCCGCGCGGCGGCGCTGCACCCGGTGCCCATGCGCCGCATGCACATGCACGTCAACCCGTCCACGCCGGCGTGCCTGCAGGAGAATGTCAACCTCTCGCGCCAGCTGGTGGTGCGCCCAGTGCCTGCTTGGCGCCCGGGTGTGTGTCACGGCATAAGCGCGTCCAGGTGTGTGTCACGGCACAAGCGCGTCCGGGTGTGCGTTACAGCACAAGAGATGCACGGTGTGTCCGTGTATGGCTCGCAGGCCGAAGCGTAGAGGTGCCTGTTATGCAGCACCCTGCCATCTGGGCGCGTCGCGGGCTGGGCCGGCAGGGTGACGTGGAACATTGACGTTCCGGAGCGGGCACACGAGCTGCAAGTTGCACAGAGGCAGCTGTCTCGGGCAGTGTCCGTGCGCGGCGGGCGGCTGACGCAAGCGTCGCGCGCGCGCGGCGCGCAGCGGCTGCTGGGCCTGAGCGGCGCGCAGAGCCAGAAGCTGGTGGGCGTGTCGGCGCGCTTCCAGCGACGCGCGCACGAGCTCCGGCTCGCGCGCCGGGAGCTGTATGCGAATCTGCGGCCGCCGCTGCTGGAGGCCGCGCCGCGCGCGTGCTCCGAGGAGTACGTCCGCGACTTCCTGCAGGCGCGGCCGCGCGCGCGTAGGGCGCCGCCTGCGGGCATCTCTCGATTGTAGCCACCTCCTGCGGGACCCACCAGCGTTGACTGCAGATCTGTGGAGGTCGCTGCGCGATGCTGCGCACCGCGCTGTGCATCAGGCCTTGTCGTAGCCAAGTGAGTTGGCGGGCACGTAGGGCACTGTGAGAGCGCAGAGCGCTCATGCGTGTTCCTCAGCTGCGCAGTTTATACTCTGGGCTGCGCTGTCAAGGCAGCACCATGGAGTCGCCGAGGGTCGGCGGTGTGTTGGAGGGCGCAGCTCACTGGCATACATTGGCAGGGGGGGTTAGGTTTAGAGTAGCTTAAGTCTGAACACCGGCAGGGCGTTGACAGCGCTGCCTGCTCACGCGCAGGCGCATGACGACATGGACGCGCTGAGGTGCAACCTGCGGCAGGAGCACTGGGAGGTGCTCAACTGGATGACAAAGTGCTTTGAGATCCTCACGCCGGTCCAGGCCGCGCGCTTCATGCTCGGCTCGCACCCGCGCTGGTGCGCCGCGGATGCGCACATGCCCGACGCATGTGGCAAGGGAGCTGGTCTTTTATCCCAAAGCCAGGCCTCTGTTTTCACGCTATTACTGCCAAGCTGCCACATGCTCTGGCAGCCTTATCGGTGTGGCGAGTAAGTGAAGCACCCTGCTTCCTGTGCGCGCTGAGTGCTTGCAAAGTTTGCTAGGAGCCTGGTGTGAAATTACGACTGTATGAGCAAAAGACGTAGCGGGCTGACAACCGCGAGTGGCCGCACGCAGGTTCGACTTCTTGTCTCTGTCAGCGGTGCTGGCTGCCGACCTGAGCCTGCCGATGACCTAGGCCTGCCAATGACCTGGGCCTGCCGATGACTGGGCCTGCATGACCTAGGCCTGCCAATGACCTGGGCTTGCTGACGGGCCGGGCCGCTGCCATGGGCCCGCCATTGAGCCAGGCCGCTGCTGGCTGTAGAAGGGGCGATAGTAGGCAAGGCTTGCGCTAAGCTTGTGTCCGCTTCTCGGCACGGCCCAAACTTAGGCGCAACAGCTGCAGCCTTCATGTGCCAGCCCGCATCATGCGCAGGTGAAATGAGCGGGGTGGTGTAAGGAGTGGGGGAAACTCTCAATAGGTTTGCTGCATGCTGGGTGACAGCACTGCGCGTCCGGGTCTTGCGTGACGTGTGATGGGTGTCCCCGGCCGGCCCACGGCCTTTCTGCCCCCATGGGCCAAGGTGCCAGTCCCTAGTGCCCCCCCGTGGCGGGGGGCGCCTGTGCGACGGGCCCTTGAAGCACGCCCCCCTTTATCACCCAGCCCGCTGCGTGCGCCGTGCCGCTGCGGAGCAGTGCGCGCGAAAAAGATAGTGTGTTTTGCTAGACTGCCTGGAAATTCGTTGGGGGGCACCAGGGTCCCTGGCGCGCGCGCCCAGAAGGGACAGGGTGTTCTTTTCCGGAAATTTTTGTGCGCGGCGGTATCCCGTGTTCGAGGTCAGGGGCTCTGCCCCCGCTTGCTTGCCCGCAAGGTGGATCTGCGCGGCCAGCGCTCATCTGACACGCGGCCGTGTCCCCGTGCATGGGGCTTTCAACTGGCAGGCGGTATCAGCGCCCTGGGTGCCCAGGCCCTGGGCGCCCAGGCTGCCCAGGGCGCGCCGGAAGGGGTTTCTACAAAAAAGTGTAGGGGAGGGGACTTGCATGACCAACACTTGCTTGGTAGCACGGGGCTGGGAGTATCTGGGAGTGCGCGTCCTCTTCGAGTCTTTCTCGTTCGGGCGCGCGCCCGCAGCGAGATGAGCTCACTCAGCGGTATGCTTTGAGGGGCTTGCGCTGGTGCGCGGCTGGCCAGGACGCTCCCGATGGGCGCACGCCTGCACCATCCGCAGGGCTTAGTGGGGACGCGGGACACCCGCAAAAGGACATGCAGCAGCAGATGGAGGGATGCCAAAAACGCAACACAGTTGCTGCCGACTGTTTTTCAGAGAGGCGCGCCGTGGCGGTGAGGGCAGAGGCCCCGGCACTCGCCCACACAGCACGGCGCGCCGGAGAGCTCTGGCGCGGGTTTATTGCCTGCGCGCTGGCGGTTGCTCGGCAAGGCCTGGCACTGCATGCCGCCTTTGCGGCGCGGACGGCTACTGATCAATCATCTAGCACTCGCAAAGTGTGGGGCCGCCCGCGCTGACTTGCACCTGCGCCTTTGGCCCAGACAGTGCCTGGGCTGAATGTACAGGGGCGGCGTGCGGTGCTCGAGTGGGCTGGCCCTCTGGGTGCGGCAGCCTAGGGCACATGGCCGTGCAGCATGCCACGGTCGGGCATCGCCAGTGCGAAAGGGTTATGGGTGAACATGGGCCAGAGCAGCGGCTGAGGCCGCGAGCACACGCGCTGCGCCCGGCGGCATGCTGCTCGGCCCCCGGTGGGAGTTGTGTTTTCTGGGAGCCTAACTGTTTGTAGCACATCCAGGCGGCGTTGGGGCACCTTTCCTGGGCCCAGTGCGGGTCATGCGTGCTATGAAGGCCCGGGCGTGGCCCGAACCTGGCGCGCTGGCCTGCAGATGCTTGGGCACCACGTCGCTGCCTGCCTGGCTTGCGTTTCAATCATGGGTTGCCGCTCAAGGATCCTGTTGGTTTTGCTCTCCTTGCTGCTGCCATGTCAGCGTGAAAGCAAGCAAGCAGGCAGTGTGCATTGAGAGCATGCTTTCATGCTGCTGCCATGCTTTGCAGGGTCTTCAGGCAGCCGCATCCGCGTTTACCTGCAATTTGTCCAGACGAGGAGTTATTATGTGGGTCAGTGTAAAATTGTGTTTGCTTGGACAACAGCTGCATGCAGGCGCACATGTCTGTGCGTGTCATTCCAGCAGCTGCGGCAGGCCAACCCGTCAGGAGACGCACGCAGCACACCCGCTGCTCTCTCAACAAGAACGACGCTCCACACGAAAGCGAGCGCGGCAGGTAACTCTGTAGTAGCACGCAATGCTCAATGCTAGTACAGAAGAAGCAGGTCTGCGACACTATTTCTCAGCTGTGCAGCGGCGCACTGTACAGGCGAATCGCGCGGCTGGCAGTCGAGCTGTTTGTGCAGTCGGGCCAGACGGTTGGCATAGGAGCGGGCGCTCTCGCCACGACCTGCGCTGTTCACGAGCTTGCGGATGCCCTAGCAAAGGGCCGCCTTCAGGTCAGCCCTGACACAGCGAACACTGAAGTGCTTTGCACGTAGGACTTGGCACAGCTACCGCATTGCAGGCTTGGCTCAGTTTTTTCTGCATGTCGTGAGGGATGCCGAGCTTTGCCAGCGTGCGGGCTGGCCAGCAGCGCGCAGCTGGTGCTGAGCGGCAGGGCGTGCCGGGCGCAGGCGATACGCTGCGTGCCTGCATCGGACGTTGCTGCAGCAGCTGCCGCAGTGGCTGGCTTACCGCTGCTGGACCTGGAGAAGCGCGCTCAGGTGAAGGGGGTTGCCTGTGCAGGCCTGGGTGCACACAGCTGATGAAGCTCTGTCTGATGGCCCCTCACATGCACGAGCGTGGGTTGGCTTTGCACAAAGGTGCCGTGCACACCTTGGGGGAAACCGCAAAGCTCAAGCCGCTTGGGCAAGGCTGCGCGTTACTGGCTGCGCAGCAGTGGCAGCCGACTCCAGTGGCTGTCTGAAGGAGCGTCTGTGCTGTCTCAAGGGCGCCTCCCTTGCAGCGTCCACAATGTGCTTTTACTGTACTCAGTGGGTTGGGTGAGCTGAGCCTGGCCACCAGAGCACTCAGCATGCTTGACACTGAGCGCGCAGCATACTTGAGGCATGCTCAGCAGTAGCCTTTCAGCGGGGCACTGGCGCAGGTCGACGTGACGCTCTGCCAGGCCGACGAGGTAGACGCGGCCGGGCTGGCATTCCTGGCGGGCCAAAATCCGCGAGGCGAGCTCGCGCAGCCGCAGCTGCACCGCCTGCGCGCGCTCGCGGCCGCCTCGCGCGCCTGGGTGGCGCTCGTCGACGACCCTGTCAAGGTGCCCCGGGCGGCGCGGCGCCCGATTGCGCTCCTCGACCGCGGAAACCGGACGAGCATGCTGCACCCTGTATCTGCACGCATGTCAGCTGCCAAGCAGCATGCATTGCCGCAGCGGCTGCCTGCATGCGCTCGTTTCTGTGCTGCTTGTATATACCTACCCTACCCTATCCTAGCCATGCTGCACCATAGCGCCCCAGCGATCCGCGCCGCGTGAGCATTGCCAGGGCGTGGGGCCCTCGACGCCAAACACACAGACCGCCCGGGCACCTGCTCATGCGCATCTTTTGAGCTGGGCCGCCATCGTGGCCGTGAGTTCAAGCCTGTGGTCGCTGAAGTGGAGCTCCAGCGCTGCGCGAACTTTTAAGTGAGCATATTTGCGCCACGCCTGCCTCTTGCCACCGTGCGCTATGCACTAGATAAGGAGGAAGCGTTTTTGCGCTCGGCAGCAGGAACAATGATCAGAACGGGATCAGGCCAGAACTGGAACTTATTAATCAACACCTGGAAATAAAACACCATCACCCTGGCGCTGTTGTGGCGCAGGTGGTGACGCGGCTGGGCGGGGCGCTGCCGATTGCCATCGGCGCCGGCCCCGACTGGGAGGACACCGCAGAGCAGTTGGACGACCTGTTCCTGGGCGACGCCGAGGTCTGGTGCGCCGGCCCCGGCGCCTGCCGCCCCGCGCCGCGGCGCATCGCCAGGCGCAAGCCCGAGAGGCCGGCCGCGCAGGGCTGCCCCCGCATGCGCCGCCGAGCGCGGCGGTCGCGGCCCCGTCCGCGGCTGCCTCTGGCGTGCACCGGCGGTCGCCCTGCACGCAGCAGGCGACACGGCTCTGAGCAAGTGGTAGAGTTGGGGTTAGGGTTGACTTTGATCCCGACCCTGTGCGACGCGCCCGCTCAGCGGCCGGCGGGGTGCAGGCGGCGCGCGGCGCGCGGCGAGGCGGAGGACCCGCGCGGCGGGCGGCAGCCGTACGTGTCCGCGGAGCAGCATGCGCTGCTGGACCTGCACTTTGGCGCGCCCGAGGCTCCGGGCGCCCCTCTAAGGCAGCGGATGGATGTATTGCTCTGGGAGTCTTTGTGTCTGACATATCAGGATGACGAGCATATGGAAAGGCAGCATGTGCTGCAGCGCATGGTGTTATGCGAGGTCCTCTGCTGTGAGCAAGGGGTCGTGGTCATAGCAGGCCGGCTGTGCTACGGCGGCCGTCCACACGCGTCTGTGCCTGCGCACGGCCTTAGCACGGCCGCAGGGAGAGCGTGCGGCGGTGCGTCAGGCCACACGGTGCTCTGCCGGTTGGAGCGCAGGGCGCCGCATGGCAGGTGACAGCCCAGGGGCCGCCATGCAGCGCTGGCGGGCGTGCTGGCCGCGCGCCAGCCGTCCTGAGCAGACCCGGCGCGGGCCGGCGCGCAGACGAGGGGCTGCGGCTGGTGGGCGAAAGCGCGGGCTACGCGGAGATTGCCGATGCGATCGAGGCGGTGCCCGGCGTGGTCGCGCACGGGCTGTTTGTGGGCGTCGCGACGAGCGCGGTCGTCGCGACGCCAGATGGGCCCCGCATCCTCCGCCGGGTACGCCGCGCCGCGCGGGCCCGGCGCCGTGCTTGCGGACATGCGCTGGCCCTGGCAAGTGTCAGGGTAGGGTGGCACGCTTGTTGCGACGCCGGACGAGCCGCGCGTCCTCCGCCCGGTGCTCGCGGCGAGCCTGCCGCCGCGCTTGGGGGCGCGCGCTGGCCCTGGCGAGCGTCAGGTAGGGCAGCACTCAGGAGCCCCGCGTCTTACGCCGGGTGCGCCGCTCGCGGCGAGCCCGGCGCCGCGCCTGGGGACTGGCCCTGGAATGGAGCGGGGTGGGGTGTCGCTTGGGGGCATGCGGGCTATGGCCAGGGCGGGGGCTGCAGCCAGCAGAGCTGAGTCCTGCGGACGGCGGCGCGCAGGAGGAGCAGAGCGCGCTCCGCTCCGGGTGACCCGCGCTGCGCGGAGGGCCGCCTAAACTCGGTAGTGTAGAGTCTGAGTGGTCACCACAATGTGTGCAACGCATGCATGGTCCACGATAATATTGGTGACTGGTATGCAGCGCGAGGCGTGCAGCGCGCATGCTATACTCGTCCGCTCTGTGGACAGCAGGATTTGTGACGCAGCATGGACCCAGATCTTCGCGCATGAAACAGAGAGGGATTGAGCAGCAGGAGCCTCCTGCCAGGAGGTCTACATGCAGCGCCATTACAGGTTAATAAAATAGTTATTAACCTGATTTGATTTAAAATCAAAGCTCCTATAACCCTTCCCCTACCTGCTTGCTCCTCCGTTTGCTCCTACATCGATCGCGCATAGTGATAGTAGACAGCGCACGCCCCTGGGCTCTTATGGGATGCAGGCGCTGGCCTGTCTGCCTGCAGGCGCTTCCCCTGAGGTCATGGGCTGTCCTTTGCAGCTAGAGTACATATCAAGATGCAAAACTGCTGGGGCAGGTGCACGTTACCTCCCCTGGCTGCGGCGACGGCTCTGTTGCTTGCGGCCTGTGGGGCAGCCGCGGCGCGTCCAAGCAGCCCGCTCTCCTCCGACAGCCTGCACCTGGCCAAAGTACAACCGCCTTGCCTCTTCACGACCGTGGTGTTGAGCGCGCCGCGGGAGGACGGTGCGCCACATACTGATGCTTGGCATCCTGTGGCATCATCTGCTTGGAGTACAAGTGCACACACGCGGAGGCCGGCTTTGCCAGAGTGCTCAGCGGTCACAAGCTCTGACGCTGGGCCTGCACCCCAGGTGCGGCGCAGCTCCAGGTCACGCTGTCGGGCCTGCTGGCCACGGGGGTGGTGCGGATCCACCTGATGTGGGGCAAGCACGAGGACGGCGGGCTGCCGGAGGACGTCCGCGCGGTATGCGCCGCGTTCAGAGCCGCCGGCATGGCCATCGCCGAGCACGTGATGGAGCGCGAGCTCTGGGAGCGCACGCGCGGGCCCTGGCGGCGCGTGCACAACGCAAACTACTTCTCCGCGCTCGCCGTGGCCGCGGCGGCGGCGCCGGGCCTGCCCGTGCTGGCGCGCCACCAGACATCCCTGACCACCCCGTCTCCTGGCTGCCGGGGCGGGGGCGCCGCGCTGCCTGCGCTGCCGCCTGCCGCAGGCCGGGCAGCCGCTGTCAGGGAGGACTCTGGAGCACGGCACAAGTGCCAGGCGTGGCCACGGGCGGCAAACATGCTTGCAGGTGGAAGTGCAGGAGCGCCCCTTCTTGCCCAGCCAGTTGGCCTGCCTGTGCGGCCCGCGACGACGCGGACACGACGCGGGGCTAGCACCGTTTGAACTGACAGCGCTGTGCCACTTGTGCAGCACACAGCTAACCAGAGCCCAAGGCGCAGTGCGAGATCCCGCCCGCCCACCCCAGAGCCTGCGCTCCGCGGCCGGCCGCCACACACCGCGTATCACCACACTGTGGCAGTCCCATGCCCACTGTAACCCTCCCCCCTCGCTCAGCTTCGCTGGCTGCCGTGGCGCCGCAGGTGCTGGAGGACGATGTCCAGCTGGCGAGCTTCTTCTCGCTGCGGCTGTGCCGCCTGGTGGGCCAGGTCGCGCGGGCGGCGGTGCGCGGCGCGCCCGCGGCGGCCCCCGCCCGTCCTGCGGCTGCCGCGCTCGCGGCATGCCTGCATGAACAGCCCATGCATGCTGCAAGAGCCTCATTTAGAGGACCCGTGCGCCGCTGCTTTCGTGGCAGGCCTGCGCGGGACGCCAGGCCGCAGACGCCCTTTCCCCAGGTGCCTAGGAATAACCTATCCCTACCCTAAGCAGGGACGCGCTTGCTGTCGGGTGCAGGACGCGCCGCCGCACGGCGCGCCGGGCCTGCCCGCCGCGCAGGGCCCGCTGGCCGGGCGGGGGCGGGGGGGCGCGGGCGCGACCTGGGCCGTCACGCTCATGAACCCCTTCACCCTCAGCGACGAGACCCCGAGCGACCTCTTCCCCCGGGCCGCGCCCGGGCTATTCCGCTTCAGCCCCGGCGCCATGGAGGGCTTCTACGGCAACCAGGGCATGGTGCGGGGCCCAAACCCTATCCCTCTGGCCCGTTCCCTCAAGCCCCGCAGCCATAGAGAGCTTCCGTATACGGGCATGGCGTGCGCCCGCGCGCGCCCTCCCCGCCGCCTGCGGAGTGCATGCTGGCGCCGCACCTGCCTGGAGTACTCACGCTCGACCAGGCGATGCCATTCACTTTACTCAGTCCCGCTGCTGCTGCACCTGTATGTTCGCGTGGACTGCAACAGGCCGTGGCTGGCAGTCGATCTGCCCATAGTGCGGCCGCCGCGAGACCGCGGCCGCGCATGCAGCGCACGGCGCGAGCGCGCGCGCGCCGGTGCGCGCGCCTGACGCCGGGGGCGCCCGGCCGCAGGTCTACTCCCCGGCCATCGTCCCGAATCTCACCGACTGGTTCTACCACCACGCCGTGGGGACCAAGGGCCACCCAGGCGCGCCCTACCCTAGTCACCCCCCCTGACCCCAACCTCACCGACTGATTATACCATTACGCATAAAAACCGCGCCGTGGGGACCAAGGGCCACCCAGGCGCGCCCTACCCTAACCACCACCCCTGACCGTAACCTCACCGACTGCTTCTACCATTACGCATCACCATGCTGTGGGGACCAAGGGCCGCCCAGGCGCACCCTTGCACCCTGCGGCGCACCCGCCCCTGCGGTATAGGTTTCTGCGACTGCCCTCGGCCGCCTTGGCAGAGGATGCAGCGCGTCGGCGCCGCCCTGTCTCAAAAGGACACGCCGCCCCTGTGCGCCGCCATCACAAGCGCGGTCCCAGCAGCAGGCTCGTGATGCAGGCATCCATGCGAATGCTGTAGCAGCAGACATCCATGAGGATGCCCGTGACAGTCGGGCTGGCTGCGCCGGCGCGCAGGCGAGACCGACAAGCCCATGGACTACACCCTGCGGTGCGCGGCGCCGCGCTTCCTGCCGCCGCCGCCCCGCCGCCGCCGCCCTGCTGTCCCTTGCCTGCACACCAGCTTGCTGCTGCGCCAGAGGCTGTCGCTAAAGCGTGCCAGACCCCCTAGTCCAGCAGGGTCTTCCCGATCCCTGAGCGCGGTCGTGCGCTCAGAACCTGCATGGCTGAAAGCACACCACATGTTGCCTAAGCAGCCCTAGCTGGCTGAAACAGGCTTTAAACGTAACATGCCTGGGTGCGCCGAAAGGCGCGCGCACTCAGAGCGCACTCACATGCACCACGCACGTGTGCGCAGCGCTGCGCAGCACGGGCCCACTCTGGGCTGCAGCGGCGGCCAGGGAGTACATGCATAATAGGGTTGGCCCACACCCTATGGTGGCGGCCAGGGAGTACATGCTGGCCATGCGCGAGGAGGACTTCTTTGTCGTCCAGGACGCGCTGGTGCAGCACATCGGTGCCGCCCGCGCGCTCTGCTACACGCCTACAGAGCCTCCCTTTGCCCTGGGCCGGAACACAGATGTCGTACATTCATTGCAAATGTTACGATGCACGTCCGCATGCACCATCATACATAGAAGGACATGCGGAGTCGCGTTCATATGAACTGACAACCAAAACGCGGGTCACTGTTGGCCCTGACATGCACGTGGGGCGTAGCCACCCCGTGCGTTCCACGCCCTCTTGGCGCCCCCAAACCTGACTGGTCTCCTGACCGGCACAGTGCGCTGCAGGCCTCAAGTCCTCGCTGGGCGGCAAGTTCTGGACGGCGCAGTCGTTCCTGGACGCGTCGTACGTGCGGGCCAGCCCGCGGCCGGGCCGGCCCGCCGGCACTGCGGCGCGGTGACGACCGCGGCGCGAGGCGCGGCCACATGGCCTGCAGGCTCGTCCTGTCGCCCAAAATCTGGCACGGGCCGGCCCGCAGCATCGCGGCGCGTTGATGCCCGTAGCGCGAGGTGAGGCCGCATGGCTCATCCTGTTGCCCTGACTTTGCATGTACGTTGGAGGAGGGCCTGGGATGGGCTGGGTTTTAGGTTCTAGCCTTTCCTAGCTTTTTCAAGAAAGCCTGGGCAGGCCGTCGCCGTTGAGCGCGTGCGCGGCCTTCCTGGCACTGCTGGACATCTTTGGCTGAGGTCTGCATCAGCTTGCGGCCACCTCATTTGTTCTGGGCGCCTTGCTGCATCGCCGTGTCATTGGCGTATTACACAGGAGAGCGGGTTTGAGCCTCCGCCAGGTTGCCTTTTAATTTCCAGCGGCCGGAGCCCGCATTGCTTGCATGCAATTGCCTGGCACCCCTGTTTCAAGACGCTGAGTTGCTAGCCTTGAGAGTGCGCGCACGCCTTCTGTGAGGCGCACACTGCTGTACCTGGGTATGGTATGGTGACTGGTTGCAATTCTTTCTTCTTGCCCACCCTGCATTTATGTTTGCGGCCGTGTATAGTATGTGCAACACATCTCATGTGACCCTCCAGTGTAGTCATACAGTGCTCGGATACGCAGACGCATTGCGTTGTGCCGCATGCAACACATAGGGCGTGCAACCACCCCTCCGGCCCCAGGAACCGTCCGCGGCGGACACGCTTTGGACAGCACTGGTGGCTGGCAGCCTGATGGCAATGCCCCTGGGAAGGAGCGCACACAGCACTGATGCATCTCGAAGAGCAGCCTGTGCGGCGAGCCGCGTCGCCGCTGCCTGAATGCAAGCCGCCGCATGCTCCACCCCGGCCACAGTAGAGCTGGTAAACGCGGCGGCTCGCCGGAGCACGCAGAAACAGCGCCCAGGCCAGGAAACCCTAGCCCGGCACTGCTGCACCCGAACCTGCGGAGCCTGCCCACGCAGGCAGGGGCGCCGCCGGCTGGCTGGGGCCCGCAGGCGCGGCACGCAGCGTAGCAGCGACGGCCTCGTCCACGCTCCAGAGCTCGCCCGACGCGCAGTCCAGCATCCAGCAGCCGCCAGCGCCAGCGCCGCCGCCGCCGCCGCCGCCGCGGGCGCCGCCGAGCGGCGACCCGCGCCCGAACAGTACGCCCGGCGCGAGCAGGCA
>JAABVA010004668.1_pt1 | contig 12626 bp, 18 predicted proteins | sample 5560331 | NCBI WGS metagenome assembly JAABVA01 (sample SAMN12812661, study PRJNA571458) | rock metagenome | isolation source: Antarctica rocks | place: Antarctica: Victoria Land, Mt New Zealand sud | collected 2016-01-07
CACCTCTGGGACTGGCACCATGTGTGTGGATGACCCTCTTGGTAGACTAGTAGTAACGGTAGCGCCGCATGCATCTGCTGGGTTCAGAAGCTTTTCCTTGGGATCGTGAAGCGCACATCAGCTTGTGACGGTCTGCCACACACGTGCCACATCATAACATTTGCATTTTCCAAGGAATATTCCCTTTTTTCTGACTTCCTCTGCTTCTAGTGGAAACAACAATAGTGAAGCCTTGACTTTGTTCCCTCGACTGCCAACATGGCAGAGTCTGCAGTAACTCCTGATGTCTTCGTTGTGATGTTGACATACCCTCTCTGCCATGCAGATGTTATTGCAAGGTGTACAATCATGAGTGTTTTGTTGTAGGCCTAGGAGGAGGCAGTGTCATTAGATGGGAGAGTGGTGCATGCACTGTGGGTCCAGACAGCGTTGGGAGCCAGCTCAACACCAGGTGACCAACCTCACTCTCACCAGCATCGTGGAACGACCATGCTAATCTCATGATTCGTCAGCAACTAGCTGAGCTCACTGCATTTGCCCTCGCGCACACACTAGTCGCCATCAGCTGGTGCCGTGTTTACACAACTCTGTGTCCTGTTGGCATGCTGTTACCGTCTTGACTTGCGATGAACAGCTCAGGGTTTTGTCTGTTTGCCTGTGGCCATGTGACACATGTAGGCCAGTATCTTGGTCTCATCTATGGGTTTCACATGTGTGTTGCTGCCTGCCTCTTAGTATGTCAGCAAGTATGCATTGTTCGCGGCGTTTGCTTGGCAGCTACTGTGGCAGCTCCTTGGCAGGTACTGCAGCAGCTGCTTGATGACTTTGCCACAGCGTTTTGAGCTGCTTGATGTGGCATACTTTGGTGGTGTCCCTGAGCTTTACAAATTTGACCAAAGGTCAGGGCTTTTGCAGCGGCCCCATATCATTCATGAGCATGCTGCTGCACAGCATAGCAGTGACGCACTGACAAATGCAAATTTCACTGGAGCCTTGCTGTAGCCATGATGATTCTGAGTGACGCTTGCAGTGCGTGACACAGTTTGCAGATGTATGTGCAGTAACAGATACTTATTCAAGAGCGCATCATGCAGCAGTTGCAGACCAGAAAATTTGAGCTATATTACTGTTATTGTTACCTGCTCGCAATAGACATTGGCACACCAACGTCGTGCACTGCCCAGTCAGTTCACTGCCAGCCAATCCGAAAGGCCGCACAACACTGCTGCTGAGGGGACAGCTAGCTCAGGCTGTTCGAGCGTACTTTGACTGTAGCTATCCCGGCAAATATTCTCTTCTTCCAAGCAATCCCGGCGATCCCGGCGACTTGAAAATAATGCATTGTCATTTTCTGCTGCAGTAATACGATTTCATTTTGGCTCAGCACAGTTCTGAACAGCTGCACGGTCAACGGTAAGCGCTCGCTAAGACTGAAGCAAAGCATCTGCTGAATACTCTATTGATACGCTGGCTTGGGGCAGCAAAGTCCATTCGCAGACCTCGCAGGCTGTGAACTAATCTGGTTGACTGATCTCTGGCAGCCCTGTAGATCCGGGTTGTAGCGTCGCAAGCCAGTCTGGTCGGCTCTGCATATAGCAGTACAAGCCCTGGGTTGCTTAAGCTGAAGTGTGTTGGTGACGGTCTGTGACGGCTCAGACGACAGTTTCCGGATTGATACATCACGGACTCAGACTGTGAAGCTTAAACCGGCGGAGGGGCCATGCGCCCGAGCTGCCTGCAGATCAGGTGCTCTTCAATGCCTAAGCTTAGGCTATACACTGCGGTGATCAAGTCCTTGGTTGAAGTATTAGTTGGTCTGCAGGGGTTGTCCTTGGACACACACAGACTCTCCTGTTCAGCAAGCAGCATTTCATGCCTTTTGCAATAACAGAGCACTTGAGTTTGTGAAAGCAAACGGCCATGTCAGATGTCACTGGAACATGCATTTGTGCAGTCAGCGTTCTCCCCGCAATCAGGCCTCAGCTTGCTCGACAGCCATGGCCACAACCACTTTGGCTGGGGATACCTCTAGGCACAGCAGCACACCACCAAATATTGTAAGTCCTGCATTCTTCAAACAAGCTCATGTTGTAGCACATGTCTGATGCATTGATTTGATACTGAGTTATGCCAATCACTGCAGCCTTCTTGAAGCAAGACCCACACTGAGTTGATTTTGTCACACATCATATTCACCCATGCATTGAAGGCAGGATGTCTGATGAGTCACATCTGGCTCCACACCTCGTACAGAAAACAGTTTCTGCTGCAACAGGAGCAACATGGGCAAGGCAGCAGTACATCTTGTCAGCTGCTGGGCTGGGGACTGCATTGGCGTCTCCCAGGGCTACGGGTCACACCTGACGCCCAGCAAGGCTTTACTGGAGACCTCTCAGATGCAGCTGCAGAATCATTGTCAGCTGTTAATCGCTATACAGGTAAGCAACTTGGACACGGCCACAGAGTCACTGTCAGCTGTCCATCCGTATACAGCTAAGCACATCAAGTGCTACTAATGCGATGTGTCTCAGCCCCTACAGGAATCTTGTCTGCCATGGGACTGTAGCCTTGTGCACTGAAAATGCTTTCTGTGAGGCACCTTCATGTATGTGCCTGGACGCTTCACTGTGTGGGTTCACTATACTGCTGCCATTTGTCTTTGGAGTCATCTCCTGCTCATCTCTTGAACAAAAGAATGACAAAATGACAAGGCTTCATGTTGTTGTCAGCAGAGCCCGTGTTGGTGGCAGACGTTAAGGGATTCAACAAGAATATTGAGGCAGCCAAGCAGAGCCTTGCACTCACAGCCAGCTGCAAAAGATTGTCAATGTGCACCACACCAGATTACTCAAATACCATGCCTGCAAATCGTCATTTAAGCCTGCAAATCGTCATTTAAGCAACGCCACTGGGATTACAGGCTGCAACTCCACAGAATGACGCTCTGCAAGTTGCACCTCAACCTTGCTATCATGCTGTGGGAAGTACATCCACTCAACAGACACGCTGGTGGGGGTACAGTACAATGCCCGGTACAACGCTGGCATGTCTGAGCCATTGCAACATGCAGGAGAAAGATTATCACAGTTGAGCCTTGGGACCCTGCACCTGAACCCCTTCACAGAAGTGGTCTGGAAGCGAGGGCCTAGGCGGTGGCTGGGCCTGCGCAAAGGGCAGTATGTGAGGCTGGAGAGACCTGCCCCCTGGCTCTTGGGTATCCCCTTACCCTCCCCCCACCTAGACCCCTCCTTAGGCCTAGGTGCATCACACCTGGCTGCCAGCTGCCTCATCATTCTCTCTCATATGTTGCAAAGTCAACAGCTTGTGGTCGACTGCTGTGGGTGCATCAAGGGTCTGTTGTTGCTGTCCACTACACCTGAAGCGAAGTGTAGTGAGTTTGCCTCACAGCCTTGCTTTTGGGTGACCCCTGTCCCATGCTTTACTTAATTCTGCTCAAGCCCAAACCATAACGTTCTGTTGACTCGTCAACAGACCCTGTCCAGACCTCGGAACTGAGGTCGCAAACAAGGCAAGCCTGCCAGACAAGTGCAGCAAAATAACATCAGCTGCATTTGGACCTCTGTCATACTGATGCACTGCAAGAGGTCTCACCCACACTTATGCAGAAACCACACAAGTGTGCTCAAGCTTGTCTGTCTGCAGAGGTACAGCAGCGATTCTCAGAGCTGCAGCAGCACTTGTCAGAAGTGCCACAGTGTCTGTCAGAAGTGCCACAGCGGTTGGCCGAGGTGCCACACCGCCTAACAGAGGCACAGCATCACTTGCTGGACTTAAAGCATCATGTGACAGTTCCCAATGTCCTCATTGCAGCGGCTGTGGCTGCTGCTCTACTGCTGCTGCTCATGCTGCTGCAGAGAAGGCTACAAAAGCAGGTCCATCACCTCCTCTTGCTGTAACAAGGCATAGCACTTGCGTCGCAGAATTGCTTGCACTTGCTGTCAAATACTCCCTGCCCAAAGTCTTGCCGCACAAACTCCTCAGCAAGCAGTTGTTTCCCATCTGTCTCCAACTTGGTTTATTTGGTCCAATGCAGCTGTAGCAATGTAGCTGCTGCTGAATCAGTTGTTGCTTTGACTGCCATGTGCAGAGACGAACGCAGACTCAGCCTCAGGAGGATCCTGAGATGCTTGCTAGGAAGGCAGCCAGTCTGGACTTGCAGCGCAGCAGGTTCAGGAGAGCGTTGGGAGGAGAGGAGGATGACTCACCTGCTGACTCATCCTTCCCGGTGTGCTTCGCTATCGTCTGAGTTGATAGGAGCAGATCTTGTCATTGCTGCACGAGATACACATTTGTTTTGGAATGCTTTTCAAGTGCTGTGTAGCTGCTTTGTTTGCGTTTGAGCGCACTGTGCATCAGATTGTGGCCGTCTTGCCATGTGATCAAAACAAATGCAAGTGACAAATTGACCAATGTCCTCTATATGCAGTTTGATTCAACCCATGTTTGTGTCTGCAGGTAGCCAGTACATCAGCAAGTCCATCCTTGTCTGCACCTCTGTACACAGACCAGTCAGTGAGCGACAAGGGCTTGGACGATTTTGCAGCCTGGGATGATGACACTCAGAAGCAATGGAAGCGCTTCATGAAGGGGTCGCGCTCCCAAGAGGTAAGGCATGATGCAAGAGGCAATCTTGAGCGGCAGGAACAACATCAAACAGAGTCAACCTGCATCCAAACCACAGTCACAGCTGATCTGGATACAAAACAACGATACCAGCATGTGGCCGCTGCTTCAACTTGTACTGTGCTGGTACAGATAGATGAGGAGCAATGGTGGGATATTGACAGGGAAGAGCTTCCGCCAGATCGCCAGGTCTACCAAGACTTCAACTGACATCAGCACCGATTCATTTATTGTTGACACTGACCGGCACAGCAGTCCCAGCCAGCAGATCCTGACACTGACTGTCAAGCTGTCTGTGTTGTATGGCAGAAAGCCGTTGCATCTCGTCAGGGACTGTACACAGCATGACACACGTTTGACATTGCTTCATTGGTCACTCAGTCGGGACTTGCGTTGACAGCATTGAATTTCATGTACTTCGAGTATTATTGACTGATGGTGTTTAGTATCTGCCTTGTGATCCATGAGGCTGCAAACGTGTTTAGCTTATGTACCGTATTAAGTCCACACACACATGTGTGGCACAGTTTGCAATGTGCAAACCCCAGAGATCCGCTTTCAAGAGCAGTGGCATACACTGTGTTTATTTGTAGAGCAAAGCTTGAAATAAGAGTCCACCTCGGGCTAACAGTCACAACTGGTGCTGCTGTCATAGACTGACACTATGCTGACAGTAATTATGCACTTCAGGACAGAACCTGTCTAATGAAGCTTGCGCATTGCTTATCAGACATTAGGTCTGGGACATCCTGTGTTTGCTGCAAGATGAACTGCTTGATCCCAGTGGCCTGAAGGCAATCTGCTGGGGTTCTGGCAGCTTCCATCTTGATTAGCTGCTCCCGCATGCCGTCTGCTGCCTCCACTGCTGCTGGCAGATCCTCAAGCCTGCAGCAGCAAGTAGGTCAGTAACCAAACAAATGGCGTTAACCATGCAGAGATCATAGGCACATGACTCTCGGTGCTCATGGCAAGGCAATCCAAACAACAGGTCGTGCTTGACCCCTTTATAACCTTTGACTAATGTCCCATCTGGTGTTAGTAGTGGAGTTTCAAGACACGACTTTGAAAAGTCAACATCAGTCCCAAAACATGCTTGTATATGTAAATGTGTCTGTCGTGCACAAAACACAAATCTTGGTACTTTCATTAAAACTCAACTACTTGACGGCGGACTAAACTCACCTGCTCTTGGTCTGTGCATTCCAGTCAGCATCATTGTCACCCTTCAGCTGCCTTTGCAAAAAGTTCACCAGCCCAAAGTATCTGATCATCGGGAATGCACACTTCCAGAGCTCATCATCAGACTGGTCTTTCCAGCTGCTGAGATTGCCACCACTGGCGCTGCTGCTGCTACTTGCAGCATCGTCAGGCTGCTTCAGGCTGAATGCAAACCGCAAACTGTGCAGCAGCAATGGCCGGCAAGCAGCACTCCATTGACTAGGAGACCACACGAAGAGGGACAGAACCAGTAGATATGCTGTCGCTGTGTCGGGTCTGCTACTAGAGGTACTACTGTCAGAGTCAGACTTTACCTGCGAGTCAGTCAGCTTGTCCAGCCTTGCCTTCTGAGCCTGTGAGGACACAATGATAGTGTCAGAACAGGCACAACAGTCGGCTGCTTGCCATTGTACATGCAGTGACAGTGTGAACAGGCGCTGTCTGACAAGAAGCAGGGCTTGTGTGGCAGCAGTCTGTCACAGGTGGAGGTTCTAATGCTGCTGGTTGGCTAACGAGCCTATGTGTCTGTGTCATGCCCTATGCATATGCCAGACTATCTGTCCCACTGATTCTTCTGGGCAAACACAGGACAACAGCTTGGCACAGGGCCGGGGGCAACAACCAAGCAATTGCCCAACTGGCGACAGCATTCTTTGAGTTTGCCCAATGCAGGTGCAATGGACATGCAGTTAAGCCACACCTGCAGATCTGAGTCACTGCAGAAGCCTGCAAAGTAGTGTCCCAACTGAAACAGGTATGGCAGCAGGCGTGCATTGGACTGTCTGCCCCCCCCTCTGCTCTCAACAGACAGAGACTCTCCATAGGCCAGGCGCTGCAGTAGGCTTGCCATGCAGCCTGCTATTGCTCCTACTTGCACTGATGCATCGTGTGTTGCAGAGCTGCTGCTGTGTCCACGGCGGGAGCCGGATGAGGTCCTTGTCGCTGTGCCCTGACTGTCCCTGCATCAAATTTCTTCATGTATAAAAATATATAGATCAGAAAACGAAAAATATCAAAGATGTTATCATTAAGGCAAATAAAGTGATGGCTTCACCACTCATGTTCACTGCCTGAGCTGCCTTCACTACATGTTCGGAGCCGGCCCACACGCTATGCCAGTGATGTCCATATGGCTGTTGCATATCATGTAGCCAAATCGCTTGTGTGGCCCTGTGTATTGTACAGCCGCAGGTTGCACATACTGCAACACAGCTTCGGTCTCTTCATCATGCAAACCCTTCGTTCCAGCTCACACCTTGCTTTTGAGATTTCACAACAGTAGCATCAGCACGCTCAGAGCATCAGCACACTCAGAGCATCAGCATGCTGAGAGCGTAACAACCCCGGGACTCTTGCAGGTCACGTTTCCTGGCAACAAGACACCCACGGGCATACAAGTTTGGTCCACAAGACACCCACGGGCATACAAGTTTGGTCCACAGTTGTTTGCTACATCTGACGGCAGAGTCTCCGGCCATCATTCATCATTCAGGGTACCAGTCACTCACTTGTGGGGTGCATGGTTGAGGCCTTCCACAAAGCTGGCCACAGCAGCAGCATGCAGTGTGTCAGACACTCCTGCGGCCTTGAGGGGTAGCAGGTTGTTGCACAGGGTCTCCCCATTGCGCAGGGTGGCCCCCTCCCACTCCCTCTTGGGGGCCCTCAGCCCTGAGTCCGCCTGGCGAGCTGCCTGATGACAGCTGCTGTGGATCAGGTTGAAGTGACTCACGCTCATCCAGGCCTGAACCACATGCATGAATATGATTCAGCACAGTGGCAGATGTCCTTTTAATAAAATGTTCTTCTGCTGGTTTGAAGGGTGGCAGATGTCCTTTAAAAAAAATGTTCTTCTGCTGGTTTGAAGGGAGTTCAGGACAGTTCTGCCTAGCAAGAGCTGCAATACATAGGACAGCAGGTCATCTGCAAAACATCCAGAGTGAGACGGCTGCTTTGCTACCCTGCACTGGTGTTGCTACTGCAGTGCAAACAAGGAGCGTGTGTGCAAACGCAGAGCTCAGGTGGCGGTATGTGTGCTGGCGTCAAATTGAGTGGCAACAGATGGATGCAAATACAGAGCTCTGTGAGATGGAGTACCTGTAAGGCATCTGGTCTAGGACTACTTGATCCCCTCCAAACTTCAGGGACAGCCCCAAAGCCCTCCCCGCTGCGTAACTTCATGCAGTAACAGTAAGCTGCTAACAGCTCCTTTGGCCGGCTTGCATATCCCTCCTTGCAAACCATACATACCAGGCCACGCCTTTCTTCCTCCTCTTCTTTGCTCTGAGCCTGCTGTGCATGCTGTGCTTGGTTTGAACTGGGCGATGAGGTTGCTACCGAGCTGGAGGGCTCAGAGTTTGCAGCTGCTGCTGGTGATGCCTGCAAACGGCGTCAGGAAAATGACGAGAAAGACGATGCGCAGTGCAACAAAGTGCTTGAATGACACACAGTCCTCAGATACTGCCTGCCACGGACAATCAATGTACCACTACTAGTATCTAGTAATACATTGATTGCTAGAATAGAAGGTGTGTTTAGATGTTCAGCACAATTTAGGTAGTTGTGCTATCAGGAAAAGGATCATGCTTGACCTTTGACCAGGCGGTGATGAAGTCATAGCAAGCGTTCCAACTCACCGGTGCAGGCATGTTGAGAGAAGCAAGCATGGCCTTGCGGCGTGCCATGGCCTTCTCCTTCATTGTCGCCTTAGTGGCCGCCCTCAGCTGCTTGATGGCCCCACCCACCTGGGCCCCGCCCCCCTCCTGCAGCTCCCCCAAAAGACCCTCTGCTAGAGGCCCAATGGTAGAGCCGCTGCTGACAGCCTCCAGCTGATGCAACAGCAGCAGCAGGTCGGTCTTGTCAGCCAGTGTGTCACAGGTCGCCTGCATTGCAACAAGTCGACCCATCAGCGGTCAAGCCGCTGCATGAAGGTGACGCAATAAAGTTCACTGGCAGGTCGGTCTTGTCAGCCTGTGTGGTGTAAATAGTCAGCTCTGGGTGAGTCTGCTGTTCAATGTTTGAGCTGCTACAGGCTCAAGGTGATGCAACAGGGGCAGTGACAAAGGTAGCGCCAGTATGTCATAGGTAGTTTGCACCAGGAAGGCTTTGGGTTGTCTGGTGAATCACCAGTGGTGATGAGGCAACATGAAGAGCATCAGGAACGCCCACTGATCTGGTGTCAACATGTGTCAATGTCTAGCTGATGTGGCACTGGCCAAAGGCATCAGACAACAGGCGACACGTCAGCTGCATTAGCTGATGCTGCTGTCTTTGAAGCATGAGCAGTCCTGACTTGGATGTCAGAGACTGCATTTTGTCAGTGCTACCTCACAAGTTTTCTCATGGGCTGACTCACCTGATGGCCACGTGCAATTGCTGCCAACAGCTGCAGAGCCCATGGCAACCCTGCCATGGCAATGGCCCTGCCCCATTCCTCGCTGCCCCTCTTGCACAGAACGCCCTTCTGCCCATGAGCATCCCCTGCTACCTTCTGGCTCTGCTCTGCTTGCCTATCAAGGTTCCCCACTGCCTGCTGAATCTGCCCCGCTGAGTCCTTCACATCAGTGCCAGGCTGAGCTTCAGCTGGAGACTCAGCTTGAGACTCAGTGGCTGCTTGAGTGTGAGTGTCAAACTGAGTAGGTGAGTCTGTCTGAGCCTGTGTATCGATAGTGAATTTTGCTAAGGCATAGTCTGCAAGGGCTTGTGGAATAGCCCTGTCCAGTACAAGGGCTCTGAAGCTGGCTGAGGGCAGGCCCTGACCTTGCCCTTCCTCAGTAGACTCAGTCAGCCTGAACAGGCTTTGCAGCTCTGACCGCTGTGCCTGCAGTGCCAACACTCATTTGTCATAAGATGGACCCACCAACGAGCCACACTTCAAGGCATGTATGCTTGTCATAGTAGACTGAACACACAGGCAACATATGCTGTGCACACAACAAAGAAATGCCAACATGCACTACAACACCGAGTATTTGCAGTTGCTTGAGCTTTGAATGAGTCTGTTGCTGCTTTGCATTGCTGTAGTAGATTGCAGACCAGGCAAATCACTGACAGACAGTGCAACGTCGAAAAAGGATCTGAACATGGCACACAACAAGCCAAATGGCTTGCAGCAAAGAACTGTGCTCAGCTCAAACGACGGCAGAGAGTGTTGAGACAACAATAGCAAATTGGTAGCAAGCACTACGCTAGGTTGTGACCTGATGCTGAGGGGTGTTTGGGGCTGCCGCATCCAAGGCAGCCAGGTCCAGGCAGCCAGCATAGTGATCCAGCAGTGCTGCCTGTGCTGCTGCATTGCCGTGTGCCAGGTACGGCAGCACCCTGGCCAGTCCCCCTGCATGCCGCAACACACACCTGGATTCCTGATGAGCCATCTAACACAGCAGGGCTGGTGGGCAAAGTGACATGTAAATATTCTCTATATACATCTCTCTGTATATACATGCATTGACATAGTGGTCACTGTGGTCTGTGCTGCCTTGTCACTGCTCATCATGCTGTGGCATTCATTGTGCTGTCGGACAGGTACAGGAGTCCAGCATCCTGTGCTCGGTGACGTCTGTCATAGTACCACTGCTGCGGTCATGTTTGAGACAGCAGATGCAAGGCTGATGTATTGGTTCCTGGCATGGAACAGCAGGAAGAGCCTTTGCAAGCACTCCTTTCTGCGCCAATGATAGGAGTGGTCAGACGAGACGAGACTGACCTGCAGCCTGTGCAAGTCCGGCCTCCACAAGGGCCTTCAGGCCATCCGCTAGCCCATGCACATCCACACCCAAGCCCTGCTCACGTACACATGCGCCCTCATGTCAGGTTCCATTCAGACAATCACTGGTGACCAGCGCAGCCTATCAGTGGTCCATAGGAAGCTGCCAACCACAACACAGAAGAGACATGGCAGGCACAAAGTGTGATCGCCTGTAGCTAGGCTCTGGCAGGCAGCTGCCGAGGCAGGCAGTTGATGTCAACGCAGTCACATTCATGCATTGACCGTTGGCTGCCGAACGTGCAGCATTGACCCTGTGATCAGCACTCCATGCTGTGTAAGCAGTCCTTGTCTGATAAGCATGTTGCGCAACAAGTGCCTGGTACCCACCTGAGTACTGACTCGGCTGCCTGCTGCAGCATCTGCAGGTGCAAGGGCTTCCAGAACCGCCAGCAGTATATCCAGATCCTCAGCTGCCACTGCCAGCTTGCCTTTGTTGTCAGTGGCGTCACTGCTGGATGCCGCTGCACCACTGCTTTCTGCTGTAGTTGAGGATGGGGTGGATGGCGGTGGCAGAGAAGGGGTGATGATGGGTAGCAGCAGGTGATGCAGGTGCTGCAACAAGGTTTGCAACGCTCCGGCAGATAGCATCGCCTGGCGGCACACCTGGGCGCAGAAACAAGGTGCTTGTGGGCACAGGTGTGAGCTGCATAAAGCCAGCAGTTGTGATCTCTCAGGTGTCTGTTACTTGAGGGGCTCGTCGAGGCTATATCATGGCAGTATGGATCCAGCTTGGAGCCGCTGCCTTGAGGGAACAAGACAGAACTGTTACGCTGCATATTTAAACAGATCGTTTTGGGGCAAGCTATGAGGCTGCCAGCTTACCTGGAGATGTGAAGCATGCTGCAGAAGCTTGAGCAGCAGGCGGTACTCTTCTCCTTTCTGTTCCTTGGCACTGACTAGGCGCTCAAGCAGACCAGGTAAGCTCCCTGCAGAACAGGGTCAGCATTAGCATGTGTTCATGCTAAGGCCGTCTAATGAGACCAAGTAAGACTGGATATGACAAGGTATGTTTGCCGTGTTGGGCTATCACTCAGCATGTGCTGCTGAGCTGTGCAGCAGCTATACATGCTCGCATTTCACAATATCAGGACGCTGGTATGTACTACCCAGCAAGGGTGATGTATGTGTAGGCGCAACACGGACCAGTGGATGTGACTGATAATGTCACACACAAGAGTAGTAGGAACAGGAGCCGTAAAGACGGGGGGTGACCTGAGGGGCCTTGGTCAGCAAGAACCCTGGCAGCCGCATACTCCTGTTCTGGCTCTAATTGCTCACTTGCTGGCTCTGTAAGGTGCTCAATCATGCGCTCTGTTGCTTCCCCGTCCAAACCCTATAATCAGTACATGTTTTATGACTGCTATACGCACTGCAGTCATGTTTGCAGCTTCAGGACACACGCATTGATATGTTGGTGACTGCTGAATGTGTTGCTGTTGAGGTTGACAGCCTGATTGTCAGCCTACGTTTGCTGCTATGTAGCCCAAGTGAAGCTGGCTTGCTCTGAATCACAACACAAAACATGTAGGCGTACAAGGCACTGTGAAAGGGCAGATGGCTGCCAGGTTGCCTGCGATAGGCACACCTCTCTCTTCAAGTACACAATAGCGCACAATAGCAGACGCATCAACAGGCCACAGAACAGATGTTGTACCAAGACATCACAAAAGGATGTGGTGCGTATGCATGTGCTGGTACATACAAACAGGATGCACATGACAGGCTGCTGCCAGCGAACCTGCAGTCTGTAGGTGACAAGCATTGGGGGTCCCATCACATCCACCTCCCCCCGCCCGGGCGCACCTTCACCCAAACTCCCTTCTCCTGCATCCATCACCCTATGAGCCATACTGACCACCACCGCCATACTGGGGTAAAACAGTTGGGCAGTTAGACAAGTGCATGACGCCTAACAACATTGCCTCTGCTCAGTCATGCAAAAAGCAATGCACATGGTCTTCTTAGTATCCAGCTGGCAGTCCACAAGCAGCACTGACAT
>JAABVA010004673.1_pt1 | contig 12618 bp, 13 predicted proteins | sample 5560331 | NCBI WGS metagenome assembly JAABVA01 (sample SAMN12812661, study PRJNA571458) | rock metagenome | isolation source: Antarctica rocks | place: Antarctica: Victoria Land, Mt New Zealand sud | collected 2016-01-07
GCGGGGACAACCACGCCGTCTGCTCGGTCTACGCCCAGAACATGGCCTACGGAATAGAGATGCCGCCGCTGGCCGACTGGATCTTCAACCTGGGTGAGGCCGCCGAGTTCATGTTCGACCACACCATCTTCCAGGACAACCTGGTGTTCGTGGACTTCTGCGAGCAGATGGTCCGGGAGACCAACCCGAGCCTGCTGGAGCGGGCGGAACAGACGCCGGCACCCAACGCCAACATCCACGGATACCGGACCATCGCCGACATCATGCGCGCCTTCAACCCCTTCACCGGAGAGGTGTATAAAGAAGCGTTGCACATAAGCCGGGTCACCCGCGAGATGTTCTGCCTGATGGAGGGCCGGCACGTACATCCCTCCACGGTCTACCCGGGCGGCACGGGCACCATGGCGACGGTCCAGGTCTTCACCGATTACCTGAGCCGGCTGATAAAGTGCCTGGACTTCATAAAGAAGGCCGTTGGGATGAACGACGATGTCTTCGACTTCTTCTACGAGGCGCTGCCCGGCTACGAGGAGGTCGGTAACCGGCGCATCATACTCGGCTGCTGGAGCGCGTTCCAGAACCCGGACATATGCGACTACACGTACCGGAACATGGCCGAGTGGGGACGGGAGGCGTATGTTACGCCGGGTATCGTCGTGGACGGCGAGCAGATAACCACGAGCCTGGTGGACATAAACCTCGGCATCCGCATCCTGCTCGGTTCCTCCTACTACGAGGACTGGCAGAACGAGGAGACCTTCGTAACGCACGACCCCTTGGGCAACCCGGTGGACAAGCGGCACCCGTGGAACCAGACCACGGTCCCGAAGCCCCAGAAGCGTGACCTGGAGGGCGGCAACTACAGTTGGGTCATGAGCCCGCGCTGGTACGATCAGCGCACCGGGGACCACCTGGCGATGGATACCGGTGGCGGTCCATTAGCCCGGCTCTGGAACACGGCGCTCGCCGGGCTGGTGGACACCGGTTACGTCAAGGCCACCGGCAACAGCGTCCAGATCAACCTGCCCAAGTCCGACGCCTTACCCGAGATGCAGTTCGAGTGGAACGTGCCGCAGTGGTCCAACACCATCGAGCGGGACAGGGCCCGGATCTACTTCCTGGCCTACTCGGCGGCGATGGCGTTCTACTTCCTGGACAAGGCCCTCGAGTTGGTGCGTGCGGGAGAGGTCCAGACCTTCCAGGAGTTCGAGGTGCCCGATGAGGGAATCGGCTGCGGCTTCCACGAGGCGGTGCGCGGGGTCCTCTCGCACCACCTGGTGATCCGGGACGGCAAGATCGCCAACTACCACCCCTACCCGCCCACGCCGTGGAACGCGAGCCCCAGGGACTACTACGGCACGCCGGGACCCTACGAGGACGCGGTGCAGGGCCTCCCAATCTTCGAGGAGAACGGACCCGACAACTTCAAGGGCATCGACATCATGCGCACCGTGCGCAGCTTCGATCCGTGCCTGCCCTGCGGGGTGCATATGTACCTGGGTGATGGCAAGGTGCTCGAGAAGCGGCACTCCCCGACGTTGGGGATAGACGTGCAGTAGAAGCCCGTAAGCTAAGCGGACGTGCAACCTGGCGGGCCCGCACTACGGGGCCCGCCTCCGAGAAGGGTTTTAGGGGTGCTTTTAGACGACCAAGGACTACAAGAGCGGGTCGCCAGGATGGAGATGCTGCTGGGGGAGATCGAGTCCCTCAGGGACCCGAACGCCAGGGCCAAAGCCGCGGAGGTGGTAGGGGTTCTTCTCGACCTCTACGGTGAGGGTCTGGCGCGCATGATGGAGGTGGTCGCTGAGGGAGAGGCGCGCGAGAGGACCTTCGAGGTCTTCGCCGGGGACGAGTTGGTCTCGCACCTGCTGCTCCTGCACGGGCTGCACCCGCTGGACGTGGAGACACGGATAGACCGGGCTCTCGAAGAGGTGCGTCCCTACCTGCAGTCTCACGGGGGGAACGTGGAGTTCTTGGGCGTGGAAGGGGGTGTGGCGCGTCTGCGGATGCAGGGGAGTTGCGACGGCTGCCCCTCCTCCGCCATGACGCTCAAGCTGGCCATAGAGGAAGCCATCCAGAAGGCTGCCCCGGACCTGGAGGGGATAGAGGCCGAGGGCGTGGCCGAGGAGTCTCCGCCCAAGCCGGCGCCGACCATCGTAGCCGGTCCCACGCTGCGTAGGAAGGAGAAGAAGCAGCCGGAGGAGGATCGAGCCTCCTGGACGGTCGTTGGCGGGTTGCCCCAACTCTCCGGCGGTGGGATGCTGGTAAAGGAAATCTCCGGCGAGCCGGTGCTCTTCGTGAAGCTGGGGGGCGACTTCTACGCCTACCGTCACCTCTGCCCCGGCTGTGAAGAGTCGCTGGAGGGGGGTAGCCTGAAGGGGGTGGAGTTGAGTTGCCCCGGATGCGGGCGTGGCTACGACGTGCGCCGGGCCGGGAGGTCCCTGGTTGATCCGCAGCTACATCTGGAGCCCATTCCGCTGCTCGTGAGCGAGGAAATCGTCGAGGAGAGACAGGGCCCCGGGCGGCGAAGCATAGTAAAGATCGCTCTGCCGAGCGCGGTGAGTTGAGGTATATGGTCGAGCAAGGCAACAGGAAGACCTTCTCCGCTTTCTCCTCGCTGCGCCGGTTCGCTCAGGAGGAGTCCGAGAAGGCGGCGGAGGTTGTCCAGGAACAGGCCGCCCAGGAGCGCTGCGAGCTGTGCAGCGAGCCGATACCGCCCGAGCACCGGCATCTCCTGGAGGTTTCGACGCGGGAGATCATGTGCGCCTGCCGGGCGTGCTCCATCCTCTTCGATAGCGAAGCGGCGAGCGAAGGCAGATACCGGATCATACCCGACCGTCGCCTGTTCCTGGAGGACTTCGAGATGAGCGACGCGCAGTGGGACACCCTGCGGATACCGGTGGACATGGCGTTCTTCTTCTACAGCGCGCCCGCCGAGAGGGTTGTGGCATTCTATCCCAGCCCGATGGGACCGACGGAGTCGCTCTTGAGGCTTGGCGCCTGGGAGGAGCTTGAGAAGGCCAACCCGGTGCTCAAAGGGATGGAGCGGGACGTGGAGGCGCTACTGGTAAACCGTACGCGGGGGGCGAGGGAGCACTTCCTGGTCCCCATGGACAAGTGTTACAGCCTTGTAGGTCTCATCCGGACGCACTGGAGGGGCTTTACCGGCGGGCAGGAAGTATGGGAGGAGATAGGACAGTTCTTCGAGGAGTTGAAGAGGCGCTCCAAGAGCGTTAGTAGAGAAGGCTAGAGTTTCGCCCGTCGAAATGGAAAACAGGGCCACGAGGAAAGGAGACAGCAGATGGCGGACATAAGGGTAGGGAAGCCGGATACGACGCAGGATTCGTCCTCGCACACGCGGGGGGTACGCCAGGGCAACGACCCCGGTGGTATCGAGGAGGATCCCGGCATCGAGTACACAGGTGAAAACGTGGCAGGGAAGCCTACCGCCAAGTCTACGGCCAGGATGTCCACGAGCATCAACGCCGAGAAGAGGAACCCGATAGACCCGACTAGCCCGACCATGCCGCCAGCCTAAGAGAAGGCAGTGCGGTTTGGACTATCCGGATGCCGTGATAGGGCCGGAACATAGGGCGTGGGAGGCCAAGAAGAGGCACGGAAGGTGGGACTGCCTGGCCTTCCACGCTCCTTGCAGCGTAGGACCGAGGAGGAGGATTGACATTCTAGGATCGAGAACCAAAAGCAGACTTCCGTTTAGAGGAGTATCCCGTGCCTGATCTGGATTTCAGGGTAGAGGGTGCCGAAGTTCTGGAGTACGCTGCCGTTCCGAGCCTCCTCTTCAAGCTGCGTATCGAGAACCTGCAAGAAGAACCCATCCGCTCCGTCGTCCTCAACACCCAGATCCGGATCGCGGCAACGCAGCGGCACTATGAACCGGCGGAGCAAGAACGGCTCCTGGAGTTATTCGGCGAGCCGCACAGGTGGAGGAATACGTTGCGGAGCCTGTTGTGGACCCACACCACCTTGCAGGTCTCTCCGTTCTCCGGGAGCACGGTCGTCGACATGCCCGTTCCGTGTACCTATGACCTCGAGGTGGTCGCGGCCAAGTACTTCTATGCTCTCGAGGATGGCGAGGTGCCGCTGGAGTTCCTGTTCAGCGGCACGGTCTTCTACGCGGGGGAGGGCGGGAGGTTACAGGTCGACCGGATCTCCTGGGAGAGAGAGGCGGAGTTCCGGTTGCCGGTCCGGGTGTGGAAGGAGATGATGGAGCGCTATTTCCCAAACAGCGCCTGGATCCGGCTTCACAAAGAAGCGTTCGATCAACTCTACGACTACAAGATTCGCATGGGACTCCCGACCTGGGAAGCTGCGGTAGAGGCACTTCTGCGCGCTAGCGAGCAGGAGGTGGAGCGGTAAGTGGACGCGATGAAGAAGATCGCCGAGGCGGTGCTCTACGAGGGCTACCTCCTCTATCCGTACCGCCGGTCGGCGAGAAAGAACCAGCAGCGCTGGACGTTCGGGGGGGTGTACCCGCGGGCCTACAGCGAGGCCAGGGGCGAGGATGACCCCTGGATCATGCAGACCCAGTGCCTGGTGTCGGGAGATGAAGAGTCCGCCGTCGAGGTGAAAGTTCGTTTCCTGCACGTCACCGAGCGAAAGGTCGGCGAAAAGAGAGGCGAGACCCTCGAATTCGTGGAGGAAGTACGGCTCGGGGGAGAGCTTTACCTGTCATGGGACGAGGCGACCGAGCGAGAGATAGCGGTCGGACGGTTCAAACTCTCCGAGCTGCTGGAATCGCCCATGCGGGTAGGGATAGACATCCCTGGAGGGAGCACGGAGGAACCGCTGGCGGATTCCACCGGAGAGGTCGTGGGGGCGCTGGTGCGTAGCTGGCGCACGGTGTGCGGAACGGTGGAGGTAGAGGCCGAGCCCCTGCAAGAGGGGACCTTCAGGGTAACGGTCAGGATAACCAACACGACTCCGTGGGGAGGCGAGGATCGGGAGAGTACCCTCAGGAAGACCTTCGCCTCGACCCACACCACCCTGGAAGTAGAAGCGGGAGAGTTCGTCTCGCTGACGGACCCGCCGGAGGAATTCCGGGAGGCTGCGGAAGGGTGCAAGAACCTGAAGACGTGGCCGGTTCTGGTTGGAGAAGAAGGAGAGCGGGGCCTGTTGCTCTCCTCCCCGATCATCCTCTCCGACTATCCCCAGATCGCCCCAGAGAGCCCCGGTGATTTTTTCGACGGGGGCGAGATCGACCAGTTACTCGTTTTGAACATCCTCACCCTCACAGACGGGGAGAAAGAAGAGATGCGCGCCTCCGACCCGCGGGCGCGCGAGATCCTGGAGAGGACCGAGTCTCTGTCGCAGGAGGAGCTTATGAACCTGCACGGGGTCATCCGGGAGTTCCGGATGCTGAGGGAGTAGGATGGACTTCTTCTTCCGGGAGTATGAGGAAAAACCCGCGCTTCAGAGCGTGACCGTAGGCGGCGCCGAGCTAAAGAAGGGGAGCCGGGTCCTGCTCTGGCCTCGCTCTGGCGGGGATATCATAGACATCGCTCTCAAGGGAAAGATCGCGTTCGTCGAGAGCATAGAGCAAGACTACGAGGACCAAATCCATATTGCGGTGACGCTGGAGGACGATCCGGGCAGGGACATGGGGGGAGATGGCATACTCGGACACAGGTTCTTCTTCTCCCCCGAGGAGGTCGAGCCGCTTGACTTCGAGGTCCCTCATGAGTAAACGTGTCCTGATCGCCGGTGTCGGCAACGTATTTCTGGGCGACGACGCTTTCGGGGTCGAGGTGGTGAAACGGCTCGCCGGGCGGGCGCTGCCGGAGGGCGTCGAGGTTGTGGACTTCGGTATTCGGGGGATGGATCTCGCCTACGCCCTGCAGGACGATTACGAGCTCGTCGTCTTCGTCGACGCTACCCCGCGAGGCGAGGAGCCAGGCACGGTCTACCTCATCGAGCCGGAGATCGAGGAGGATGGGGAGGTGACGCTGGACACCCACGGGATGGACCCCGTCAAGGTGATGAAACTAGCGCGCGCTCTCGGCGCCAGGCCAACCCGTATCCTCGTGGTTGGGTGTGAGCCCAAGGTGATGATAAGCGGGGAAGACTACGACGATATGCTAATGGAGTTGAGCGAACCGGTGCGCGCGGCGGTGGAGGAGGCCGTGAAACTGGTGGAGTCGCTGGTGGAGGAGATTTCTTCGACGGAAAGGAGGTGAGTCGATATGAAAGGGAAGTTGTTACTCTTTAGCTTGATGCTGGGAGCCGTGGCTGCGGTGGCCGCTGAGTGGCCGAGCATCCAGAGGTATCTGAAGATCAGGGCGATGTAGGATCCGAAGTAGTGAGTGTACGTACCGTCATGCGCACCAGCCAAGGAGCACGAGCTGCGAAGAAGCTTGAGTAAATCGGTGCGGAGAAGTGTTGCGGAGGGTCTCGCCCGCCCGCGAGGGCCGGTCTCTGGACCGGCGAGAGGCCCAATGCTGTGAGAACGCCTACCCAAGAGCGTCGAGAGATCTCCGTGCGAGGCATCGTGCAGGGCGTGGGGTTTCGGCCCTTCATCTACGCTCTGGCGCGGCGGCACGGGCTGGCAGGGCTGGTGCGCAACGATGCTGAGGGAGTCCACATCGAAGCGGAGGGCTCTCTAGAGGAGCTGGATCTCTTTTTGCGCGAGATAGAGGAGGAGGCTCCGCCGCTGGCCGTCGTCGAGGCGATAGCCTGGCGGCCGCTTGCGGTGCGGGGAGAGAGAGAGTTTCGGATAGAAGAAAGCCGGGAGGGAGCCCGGCGGCGGGCCTTGATCTCCCCGGACGTAGCCACCTGTGAGGATTGTCTGGCGGAGCTCTCCGACCCCACGGACCGGCGTTACCGGTATCCGTTCACCAACTGCACGAACTGCGGCCCGCGGTTCACCATAACGCTCTCGGTGCCCTACGACCGGGCCATGACCACCATGGCCCACTTCGAGATGTGCCCCGAGTGCCAGCGGGAGTACGATGACCCGTCGGACCGCCGCTTCCACGCCCAGCCCAACGCCTGCCCGGTCTGCGGCCCTCGGGCTTGGCTCCTAGACCGTTTCGGCCACGAGCTGCATGTCAAGCCGGGGGACTCTATCCAGCGGACAGCGCAGATACTGCGCGGACGGGCCATCGTCGCGATCAAGGGGCTGGGAGGCTACCACCTGGCCTGCGACCCGTTCGATGCTAAAGCGGTGAGGACTTTACGGGGCCGCAAGGTGCGCCAGGACAAGCCCTTCGCGCTCATGGCCCGGGACCTCGAGCAGGTGCGGGAGTTGTGCCGGGTGGGGCCAGAGGAGGAGCGGCTGCTCACCTCTCCGGCACGCCCGATAGTGCTCCTGGAACGCCTGGAGGACAGCGAGGTAGCCGAGGAGGTGGCGCCGCGCCAGAACACTTTAGGCGTCATGCTTGCCTACACGCCGCTGCACCACCTGCTCTTGCACGACGCGGGGAGGCCGCTCGTCATGACCAGCGGCAACAACTCCGACGAGCCCATCGCCTATCGCGACGAGGAAGCCTTCGAACAGTTGGGAGACATAGCCGACTTCTTCCTGGTCCACGACCGTCCCATCCACATGCGCTGCGACGACAGCGTGGCACGGGTCACGGGGGAGAAGACGTACCAGATCCGACGCTCCCGGGGCTACGCTCCGGCGCCACTGGGGGTGGCGGAGAGCTTCGACCAGCATACCCTTGCCTGCGGAGGAGAGCTCAAGAACACCTTCTGCGTAGCTAAAGAGCGCCACGTATTCCTAAGCCACCACATCGGGGATCTGGAGAACTACGAGACTCTGCGGTCCTTCCGGGAGGGGGTCGAGCATTATTGTCGGCTCTTCGACGTGCAGCCGGAGTTGGTGACCTACGACCTGCATCCTGAATATCTCTCCACCAAGTACGCCCGCGAGCTGGAGGAAGCCGGACTTCCGGCGGTGGGCGTGCAGCACCACCTCGCCCACGTCGCCAGCTGCCTGGCGGATAACGAGCGCCCGGGCGATGAGCGGGTTATCGGGGTGGCGCTGGACGGGACCGGCTACGGGACGGACGGGGCCGTCTGGGGCGGGGAGTTCTTCGAAGGTAGTATCCAGGATGGGTTCGTGCGCCGGGCGCACCTGGAGTACGCTCCGATGCCGGGTGGTACGGCCGCTATCCGGGAGCCGTGGCGTATGGCGCTCGCGCAGCTCATTGCACTCTACGGCGAGGAGGAGGCCTTGAAGCTCCCGCTCGGAGCGGTGCGGCGGGCAGGGGAACGGAACGTACGGCTCATAAGCCGGCTCGTGGAACACAAGCTGAATACCCCGCCGACCTCCAGCGCGGGGCGGCTCTTCGATGCTGTGGCGGCTCTCGTCGGGGTACCGGGTTCCCGACGAGCCACCTATGAGGGGCAGGCGGCGATAGAGCTGGAGCTGGCCGCGGATGGTCCGGTGAGCCAAAGCTATCCGTTCCGGCTGCGAGCTGAAGGTGAGGGGTGGGTAGTGGAGACGCGCGAGATCCTGAGCGGGGTAGTAGAGGATCTGCTGGCCGGACGCGAGGTTGAGAAGATATCTTCCAGGTTTCACGCTACGATGGCGGAAGTGGTCGTCGCCGGTTGCGAGCGGATCGGGGAGGCAGGTGGAGTAAGCACGGTTGCGCTCTCCGGCGGGACCTTCCAGAACTTGTTACTCCTGAATCAGGTGGTAGAGTTACTGGCTGGGAAGGGCTTCACAGCCTATCGGCACCAGCGGGTGCCGGCCAACGACGGTGGGCTCGCTTTAGGTCAAGCGGTGCTGGCAAATAGTTCTGTTCAAAAGGGATAGGAGCAGAGAGAGATATGTGTTTGGGGATACCGGGCCAGATAGTCGAGATCCTGGACGAGGATATCTACCTGGCCAAGGCGGAGGTAGGGGGAGTTCGGAGGAACATAAACATCGGGCTGGTTCATTATGACGAGCAGAAGATACGGCCCGGGGACTGGGTGCTCATCCATGTGGGCTTCGCCATGTCTAAGCTCGATGAAGCCGAGGCGCACTCCGCCCTGCGGGCTCTGGAGCAGATCGGCGAGGAATACGAGCTGGAGTTGGAGGAACTCAAGGCGTCCCAGATAGAGTAGCCGTGCGTGAAGAAGAGTTGATGATGTCAGGCTACTGTACGTTGGACCACGACGGATGCGTCACCTGCTCTGACGCCGGTATTCCGGTGTGGGTGGTCTCCGTGGAGGGGGACGACGCCCTCTGCGAGGATACCGCCGGCAACCGGGCGCGGATAGCAGTGGAGTTGGTGGTACCGGTCCAAACGGGAGAGGTTCTGCTGACGCATGGCGGGGTGGCCATCGGGAGGGTAGACGCGCAGGAGGAGGATTCTTAGTGAAGTACGTAGATGAGTTCAGGAATGGTGAGATCGCCCGGGCGGTGGCGGCGGGGATCGCCTCGATCACCGACCCGGACCGGCACTACAAGATCATGGAGGTCTGTGGAGGGCACACCCACACCATCTACCGGCACGGCATAAAAGACTTGTTGCCGGATCAGGTAGAGCTGGTGCATGGGCCGGGCTGCCCGGTCTGCGTGCTGCCGATGGGCCGCGTGGACGATGGCATAGAGATCGCCGAACGCCCCGAGGTCATCTTCACCTGCTTCGGGGACATGATGCGGGTGCCGGGCTCTAGGGGAAACCTGCTGGAGGTGAAGGCCGAAGGCGCAGACATCCGGATGGTCTACTCGCCGTTGGACGCCCTGCGCATCGCCCGGGAGAACCCGGAGAGAGAAGTGGTCTTCTACGCCATAGGTTTCGAGACCACGGCACCCTCCACGGCGCTCACCCTCGAACGAGCCAAGAAGGAGGGCATAGAGAACTTCTCCGTCTTCTGCAACCACGTCACCATCGTGCCGCCGGTGCGGGCGCTCCTTGACTCGCCGGACCTGCGCCTGGACGCGTTTATCGGGCCGGGGCACGTATCGACGGTGATCGGCTGCAGGCCCTACGAGTTCATGTCGGCCGATTACGACAAGCCGTGCGTGGTGGCCGGGTTCGAGCCACTGGACCTCTTGCAGTCCATCCTGATGCTCATGCGCCAGCTCGAAGATGGGCGTTGCGAGGTCGAGAACCAGTATGGTCGGGTCGTCCCCTGGGAGGGGAACCTGCAAGCCCTGAAGAGCATGGCCGAGGTCTTCGAACTGCGGCCGTACTTCGAGTGGCGGGGTCTGGGCTTCATCGCCCAGTCGGCGCTCAAGCTCTCCCCGGCGTACGCGTACTTCGACGCCGAGCTGCGCTATTCCACTCCGGGCGTTCGGGTGGCGGACCCGAAGGCCTGCCAGTGTGGGGAGGTACTAAAAGGCGTGCTCAAACCCCACGAGTGCAGGGTCTTCGGTACGGCCTGCACGCCGGAGCGTCCTTTAGGCGCTTTGATGGTCTCCTCGGAGGGTGCCTGCGCCGCCTACTACAACTTCGGCCGCAAGTCGTTCGAGAAGGTCGAGATAGGGTCCAGGAAGTGAGCGAACAGAGAGAGCAACGCGTCCTCGACGCGCTAGAGCAGAGCCGCCTCCGGCCACCGAAGTTTACCGCCCCGCGCATAGACATGAGCCACGGGGCCGGGGGCAAGGCGACCCACAAGCTGATAGAGGGACTCTTGCTGCCGGCGCTGAACAACCCGGCGCTCGCCCCGCTCTCGGACGCGGCGCTGTTGCCCTTTGGGGATGCTCAACTCGCCCTGACCACCGATTCCTTCGTGGTGCGCCCGCTGGTCTTCCCCGGCGGTTCCATCGGGGAGTTGGCAGTAAACGGCACGGTGAACGACCTAGCGGTCGCGGGGGCCACCCCTATAGGGCTCTCCGCCGCTCTCATTATCGAGGAGGGGCTTGAGACGGAGGTGCTGGCGCACGAGGTAGAGGCGATGGCTACTGCAGCCCGGCTCGCGGGAGTCTCCATAGCTACGGGAGATACCAAGGTAGTCGAGCGGGGGAAGGGCGACGGGCTCTACGTCGTCACCACCGGGGTGGGGGTTCCGGACCCGGAGATCTCCCTCTCCTCCACATCCGTGCGGCCGGGAGACAAGATTCTCTGCTCCGGTACTTTAGGAGATCACGGGGCGGCCATCCTGATCGCACGCGGCGACCTGGAGTTGGAGGCGGAGGTGCTCTCCGACACCCAGCCGCTCACCCCGCTGGTGAAGGCGCTCAAGGAAGCTGCGGGGTCGGAGTTGCGCTTCATGAGAGACCCGACGCGCGGCGGTGTGGGGACGGTCCTGAACGAGCTCGCCCGCGACTCGGGCTACGGCATCGCGATGTGGGAAGAGAGGCTCCCGATCCGGGACGTGGTGCACGGGGCGTGCGAGATCCTGGGCATAGACCCCCTCTACGTCGCCAACGAGGGCAAGCTCCTCGCCGTGATCTCCCCCGAAGCAGCAGACGCCGCCCTCGAAGCATTGCGTAACACTGACGGTGGCGAGGACGCCGAGATCATCGGCGAAGTCCGCGAAGAGCCCGCGCGCATGGTCGTGATGCACACGGGGTTTGGCGGCACCCGCATGATAGACATGCTCGTCGGGGACCCGCTGCCGAGGATATGTTAGGTACGCGGCCCAGCCGAGTGAGAGGAGTACCAGTCGACGATACATCGCGCGACCTTGCAGCCGAGTGATGATCTGTTATGGTATATAAAATATACCATAACAACACCTCTTGGAGGCGTTGGTGGAGTTCGAGTTCGATGAGGCCAAAAGTCAGACGAACAAGAGCAAGCATGGTATCGACTTTGTCGAGGCCCAGGCCTTATGGCTCGATGAGCTGTTGGTGGAGGTCCCGGCTCACACCGAAGACGAGCCGCGTTTCGTGGTCGTGGGTATGATCTCGGAGAAGCACTGGTCCGCGGCCATTACCTACCGTGGCGAGAAGGTCCGGCTCATCTCCGTTCGCCGGGCTCGTGTCGAGGAGGTGGCAATCTATGAAAGCTAACGACTTCGACCGTAAATTTGACGAGGGCGAGGAAGTCACCGCCGATCTCGACCTGTCGAAGGCCCGCAGGCCCGCGCACGAACAGCGGCGCGTCAACGTCGACTTCCCTTCGTGGATGATCCAGTCGCTCGACCGCGAGGCCAGTCGTCTCGGGGTTACCCGTCAATCGATTATCAAGGTCTGGATCGCCGAGAGGCTCGAACGGAAGGTCTCGTAGAAGCTATGCTGACTGCCGCTCTCAAAGCCCTGGGTAACACTGACGGCGGCGAGATGCGTGCTGAGCCCGCCCGGATGGTCCTCATGCACACCGGCTTCGGCCGCGCCCGGATCATAGATATGCTCGTCGGCGACCCGCTGCCGAGGATCTGTCGATATTAGCTAGGCAGCTCGTTTCGGATTATGATGATCATGCAGAACTTTAACCGCGCCATCGAGCATAGCAGCGAAATAGGCAAAGCCTTCGATAAGTTTCACGAGGAACGAAGGCAGAACTTTGTAGACTTGCTACGTCGTACCCCATCAGCTGTTAATCTTGCTCAGGAGCTAAAGGGAGTCGTCAGCGGCGGCAACTATAAAGTCGTAACTCACCTTACGCACTAACTTGAGATAGACGCAAGTCCTGCAGCTCTTGAAAAGCTGCTTGAACGGCTTTCACGCACAGACGAGAACGCAGGGCGAAGTGGTTCATCTTCGTGGACATCTTCAGC
>JAABVA010004675.1_pt1 | contig 12611 bp, 22 predicted proteins | sample 5560331 | NCBI WGS metagenome assembly JAABVA01 (sample SAMN12812661, study PRJNA571458) | rock metagenome | isolation source: Antarctica rocks | place: Antarctica: Victoria Land, Mt New Zealand sud | collected 2016-01-07
GGGGCAACCGGGGCACCGGCACGGCTTCGGGCACCGGCAACTCCGTGGCCAACGCGCTGGCGCCCAGCCTGTGGACCGTGCTTCTGCTGGCCTTCGCGTCCTGGATCGTTCTGCTCGCGGGTGAGCCTTTCCGTCGCGGCGGCGCAAAGGGGCCATGCGTGCACTAGCATTGTCAGCAGTACACTTGAGGCCTGCAGGCCCGCCGTTTGCCAGATCGGGTCGATGTGACGGCGCCTGAGGGCGCGCCGGGCTCTGTGTTGCTTGCCGGACCTGCGTTGCTCGAGACGCAGCAACTTCTGGCGTGAGGCATGAACTGAGGACCGTTGGGTGTTACCGCAGGTATCGCGTCCCTGCAGCAGTGGTGCGTCCCCGATCCTGTCTGCTTGGCCTCCTGCCTGCTCTTCTTGCCAGCGCGGAGGTGACAGGTCGCTCATGGGCCTGTGCGCAATCGCAGGTGCGCAGCGGACTACTCCTCGGAGTCGGCTATCGGCACGCGCGTGCGCAACAACCAGTGCTCGCAGGACCTGCGCCTGCAGTGGTGGGTGCGTGCCCGCGCTGGCGACGCAGAAGCTGGAAGGATGCTGGCAGGCCTGCGTGCTTAGTCTCGGATGCTTGCATAACTTCGCTTGGTAATCGAGCTGACGAGCCAGCGTGTGGCGCAGAACGTGGTGCTGGAGCTGGTGGTGCTCCTTGGTGCGCACACGGCGCCCCTGTCCTGCAACGGCTGATTCTTGCCTATGTGGCGTGCACACGTGCACAGTCAGCTTTGTTGTGGCACCCAAGCTTTTCTCAACGTCTGTGGCCGTGGCGTGCAGCCATCGCTACGTCCCTGGTGTCTGCGTGGATGCTGACCTCCAGCCGCGTGGCGCTGTCGACGCTGCTAGGCATCGTGACTGTCATGCTCATGGTACCGCCCCTGATCGCTCTGAGCTACATAATCGTGGAGCTAGTATCTGTGGAGTGTAAGCAGCGTCCGCATACTTAGCACCTCAAACGTGTGCAGCTTTGGGGAAGTGTTGCCACAGAAAATGGCTGTGTGTTGGTGAGTTAGCTGTGTCTTCCTGTACTCGTTGCACCTACTAGAGTTGCAATACTTGCAAGAGTGCGCTGGTGAGCAAGGGTCACTCTCAACACGTGTGCACAGTGCGTGACTCACCTTGGTCTGTGCTGCTGCAACAGCTGGACACGCACCAGTTCTACGGCCAGCGCCGCGGCAGCGAGGGCGTGACCCGCCACCGTGAGACCACGTACTTCATTGGCGCGCTGCTGTGCTCGCTCTTCAACTTCCTGCTCATCCTGGTGCTGGGTAAGCCCGGATTTTTTTTGGGAGCTGCAGTTAGGTGGTTGTTCATAGTTTTCAGTCAGTAGACTGCCTAAAGTTGTCAGTCAGTAGACTGCCTATAGTTTTCAGTCAGTAGACTGCCTATTCACGTGTAAGAGATTGTGTAGCGCCTGCTTTGTCTGTCAGAGGTCTTTGCAGGGACGGCCAGAGGTCTTTGCAGGGACGGCCTTTGCAGGGACGGCCCACCGGATGCACTATCTGAATCCAGCATTAGCGGTGAACGTCCACGAGCCAATATCTGAGGTGGGTTGTGGTGCCCTGCTGCAGGCAACCACCACGGCACCAACGCTGTTGCGGACGGCGCACCGCTGCACAAGGGCACCGGCGTCCACCAGACCACGACCGGCACTGCGGGCACCACGGCGACTGGCCCCGGCATCGTCTGAGCGGCTCCGCCAGCTCTGATGCAGGGAGAGGGGTAATGTAGGGCAGTACTTGTTTGTATAACTGGATTGGTTGTCGGACCTGTGGGCCAGGCTTTCGTTCCGCCACACTGGGCTCCCGCGCACTCCCTAGCACTGCCCGGCTTCTGCCGTGACGGTCTGCCGCGGCGTCTGGGCTGTGATCCAAGGACGAGTTTTGTGACGGCGCTCAGCGGCACCCATAGGTTCAAGCTGGTTGTGTCTTGGACTTACTACTCTCAGAGCCCGCAGCGTCCTGCGCATGGCACCAGTGACCTGTGTTTTTTGTTCAGGACCTGTGCGCGTACACTGTTTGGCAGGCAGCCTGCGTTGCTGGGTGTCTAATCAGAATGTGTCGTTCTGATGGAAACACATAGGGTGGTGTGGTGGGTGCATGTGCACCGCGAAGGGCCCTTGCATTTGAAGACCAAAGGAACTGGTGGGATTGCGTGAACTCTATATATCAAGGTGGTGCAAGGGCCGCAAGTGGCTGTCACCCTTTGTTTGGGCGTGACTTGGTGTGCTGTAACTACTGCGTAGACCATCCTGCACTACTGCTCAGTCCATCTTGAGGTGTCCATGTCCATTGTTGCCAATGTGTGTAGAAGCCCAGGTACTTGAGGAGGTGAGAAGTTAAGGCCCAACTGCTCTTCTAGCATCTGCACCTGCACAAATCAATCTGCTCATTTCAATTTATAATCACAGAAACCGGAGGAAAGCCCGGCCAGCCAATCGCAGCGCTCCCTTACACATCAAAGAAAAGTCCAATTGGTGTTGCAACACTTCATCTCAAAGCCCACGGCAATCTAGAGAAACATATCTGCCAAGTGCAGCCAAGTGCCGTGACGGCGCTCGTGCGCTGGAGCAGATGTCTGCACGTGTTTGCTTGCAGCGCGTGTTTGCTATCCCTGGTCCGGCACTCTGCCGCTTCTGTGCAGGCAGGCTCTGTCCCCAGGCGCGTGGCCAGCCACTCACCACAGCGTTGAAGAGCAGGCCCGCCGCGGCCGGGGGCCACCTGAGCTTGCACCGCCTGCCGGGCAGGGCGCTGGTCGCAGCTAGCGCGGCGCAGATGACGGCCGATGAAGCCACGTGCGCGGCTGGCACCAACCCGCTCCTGGCGGTGCGGACACCGCGCATACCTTATGTGCTCCTTGAGCACTTGACAAGGCTTCCAGCTGCAGCAGTATCCGTGTGGTGTCCTTGATGCGAGACAGGCCTGTCGTGCGCAGGACGCGCCGCTGCCGCTGTTCGACCAGGTGCAGGCGGAGCATGTGGTGCCCGGCATCACTGCCCTGGTGGCCCAGCTCAACGCGGAGATTGATGCCCTGGAGCAGAGGGTGGTGCCGTCCTGGGAGGGGCTGGTGGAGCCGCTGGAGAGGATCAGCGACCGCATGGACCGCGCGTGGGGCACCGTGTCGCACCTGAAGGCGAGCAGGCCGCTGCTGCTGGGCGAGCGGAGACAGGCTTGAAAGAGAACCTGCTTGGCAAACGTGGGCGCTGCAAGCTGCCTCTGCACACTGTGCACTGCTTCCCAGCAACGTCCTATCCCTCTTTGTGTGCTCCGTGCCCAGCCCGTACTTTGTCAGGCTATTCACGTGGCAGAGACCATTGCAGGCGGGCGGTGTTCTGTGGCGGTGGAGCAGCAGCCAGGCGCCGCAAAAATCCGGCGTAAAAGCAATGGAGCAGAGCAGAGGGCGGTTTGCTGTGCGTCAGCACGCCAGGGACAGCAAAGCGCCGGAAGGGAGCAGAGCAGAGGGTTCTCATATGCGCGCGAGCAGGCGGTCAAGGACAGCGAGGCGCTGCGCAAGGCGGTCGAGGAGGTGCAGCCGCTGAAGGTACAGCTCGCGCTGCGGCTGTCGCAGAGCCGCCCGCTGTGCGGCCCCGGCCCGCCCCGGCCGCCCCCTGGCTGGCCTGGCTGCGGCCCGCCGTTGTGGTCGCTGCAGGGCCAAGGTCACTGCAGCCTGGCATCGTGTCTGCGTCCTAGAAGAGTGCGGGGTGTTCCGGCACAGCCGTGCAAGCTCCTGCTCAGATGAAGCCTTGGTGCAGAGGAGGAGCTCTAGGCAGGCACGTATAATTGCTGTCCACATGGGCCACGGAAATTGATCAGTCATTGGTTGTAACTGCGATATGTGGCTCGTGCTCCAGGTACGAGGCGTACCGCGCGCTGCGTGAGTCGGATGCCTGGGACAGCATGCCAGAGGCGCGCAAGCGCGCCATTGAAGGCGAGCTCCGTGACTTTGTGCTCGGCGGCGTGGCCTTGGAGGTGCGCGCCCCAGGCTGGTGTATGTGCACAAAGCCACACGCTGCGAGAGCGCAATCTATGCACAGTAATGTAGGGAAAGTCAATCTGTGCATGTTGCCTTCTGGCAGTGTGTGCCTCGCATAAAGCTGGAACTGTCAGTACAGTTCCAGCTTCATGCGAGGCACACACTGCCAGACGGCCACATAACAGAAGGCCACGTAACCAGAGAGCGTGTCAGCAACAAGACGTCTGGCGCACTGCCAGTATGAATTGTGCTATTCTTCGGCATGCCGCATGTGCAGTATGCCGCCAAGGCAGTGCAAGCATCAACGCAAGTGCGCAGGAGCGAGTGCGCGCCGCTGCGCCTGTGAGAACCCCGGCTGCGCCGCGTGCGCGGCCAGGGCGAGGCCAAGGAGCGTTTCAACGAGATGCAGCAGGAGCGCAGCCAGCTGGCCACGCAGTTCTCCAACAACCTGCTGGACGCCACCAAGGCGTTCAAGCGGCTGGCGACGCGCAAGGAGGAGGTCGAAGGTGCGCCCTGTCCTCTGCGCGGTGTGCCTGGGAAGCAGCCGCCAGCGGGGCACAGGGCAACACGGACTTGCTATGTAGTATTTGCCATGTATTGAAGCGCGATCGAGGATTCATATGCGCAGTGGCGTGCTTTGCAACTCGATGCAGTGGCTGGCCTGCATGGGTAGACATGAGCCGCATGCAAGCGGGTGCGCAGTCCTCTCTTTGCCGAGTGTGCAATGACAGCTGTGTAGCTGACACTGCGCATTGTCAAGCGGTCTTCGCATTCCTCTCAGGGTGCTGCCTCAGGCTGGTGCCCTGCGCAGGCCTGCCGGAGAGCGCGCTGGAGCTGGCGGCGCAGTCCGCGCGGAACGACGGGCACGAGGGCGCGACGCCGGAGGCCGGGCCGTGGCAATTTGGCCTGGACATGCCCTCGCTCTTCCCCGTGCTGTCGCACGCGAAGAACAGGCGCGCGCTGCACTGGCAGCATCTCGGCGTGTTTATGAGGCTTGGCCGAAGGGTTGCACCTCATCCTTTGCTGCCTCTCACAAAGAGCATATCAGATGCTAGTTGTCAGCGGTGCGCGCCCGACGCACTCTTTAGGACTGCTATATTGAAAGAAAGTCTCCCTGCGGCCAGCCAAACTTGGGCGACGGTGTTTTGCGTCTGTCCAGACAATCTCCAAATGCAGCTACTGCTTGTGCGGCATTCACGGGGGCAGCCACAGACCACAAACATGGGCAGCCACAGTCGCGCCCGGCACGCGCACCGCTTGTTTGGATAGACCAGATCGCTCTGAATATATAATGCCTGTTGGTGCTGATGTCAAGAGCATGCGTCGCTGCCACCAGGGAGCTGCGGGAGGCGCTGTACCGCGCGCACATCTCGCGCGCGTCGTCCGGCGAGACCGACAACACGCCCCTGATCGAGCGCACGCTCGCGCTGCGCCGCGAGCAGGCGCAGCTGCTGGGCTACGCCAACTACGCGGAGGTCTCCATGGCCAGCAAGGCGCGCATCGTCAAGCCCCAGGCCGCATGCGCGAACGCGCGCGCAACCTGCCTGAGCACTTTTGCAACCATCGGGCACCTTTTGCTCTTGCCAAATTTACCACTCCTTATTCAATACTGATGTGGAGACTGGTGCATGGCTGCTGCATGCATCCATAGGAATTGTGCGTCCCATGTGTGGAGGCAGGGTGTACGGGTTTTGGGTTAGACTCCAATCCTAACCCTAACACACCCTGATCGGCGCCGCAGATGGCGACCCTGGAGAAGGCGGAGGCGCTGCTGGAGGAGCTGCGCGTCGCGTCCGTGGAGGCCGCGCGGCGCGACCTGGACGAGGTTTCCGCGTTTGCGGCTGAGCAGGCGCGCGCCCGCCCGGCCCGTCAGCATCCCTGCGATGCTGCGGCGCCGGCTTGTTTGCACAGGCGCCGTAATCATCTGAGCACGGGAGGTGTTGTCATGCTGGCATGTTGCTCGTCTAGTTTGTCCTTGCATGTTGCTCGTCTGAGATTGAGCTTGCGGCAAGGGAGGCTGCGCTTGCTCTGGTTTGCTCGGGCCGAACGTCCTGTGCAACTGTGTGTGCATTGTGTGAGTGGTTTACATGTCATAGACAACACTACACTGGAGGCTTGCAGAACCTGTGCAAGCGCTTGCCCAGGTCGTTTGCTGAAGAGGCAAGCCGCGCATGTCAGCAGTGCGTGGTTGGCAGCGCAGCTCCGCCCAGAGCGAGGAGGGAAGCTGCGGCAGGGCTTTGAGGGCAAGCTGCAGCACTGGGACGTCAACTATTGGGCGGAGCGGCTGCGCGAGGCGCGGTACCAGCTGACGGATGAGCAGCTGCGGCCCTACTTTGCGCTGCCCAACGTCCTGGACGGCCTTATCCAGGCGCGGGCTCGCCGCCCGTCCTCGGGGCGCAACCTTGAGACAGGCAGTGGGATATGCCATATGTGGGGCTTTGTGCGGCAGGAAAGGGCTCCAGCAGGATAGGGATCCGATAGGAAAGGGGTTGTGTCTGGTTGCAGCTGGTAGGCTGTGCTACCCTCGCTGCCTCCGGCCTCTGCTCAAACATGTTTTGCAGCTCGTAGCTACGCCTGCACGCTGATTGCTAGTCAGCCAAGGCGCAGAGATGGGCGGCAGCAGCTTGGTCTTGAAGCAGAGCATGCGAGCAGAAGGGGGTGTGCGGTAAGCAGTTGCAGCTATTTGTGCAAAAGTTAGTAAGGTCCCGTAGGAAAAGTAGGTGCGTCAACGTCCTTCAAGCCTGCAAGAGTGCAAGCGAGCGCGAGGAGGTCGGCGCCCATGCAGCGGCCCCGGCGCGCAGCTGGCCGAGCGGCTGTTTGGCGTCACCGTGGAGCGCGCCGACGGCCGCGCGCCTGTCTGGCACCCGGACGTGCAGTTCTTCGCGCTGGCGCGCGACGGCAGGCCCAAGGCCTGCTTCTACCTGGACCCGTACAGCCGGCCCGCCGGTGCGGCGCGCGCGCTCCCGCGCCCGCCTCGCGCGCTGTGCACATTCTGCCCTTCGTGCGGGCGCAGGCGCGCATGCTTGGCACGCAAGGGGTGGCGCGCCTTGCACCAGCCCGAATATCAGCTGTTTCTTGTCATGCATGCAAAGAGATCGTGATGACATAGTTGGACATGACACATGACCGATGGTGCCTGTGCTAGTGTGGCCGCCCAGGTTTGTGAAGCGCGTGTGCGGGGCGCGCAGAGAAGCGGGGTGGCGCCTGGATGGACGAGGTGGTTGGACAGAGCCGCCTCTTTGCCGAGCCCGGGAGCACTGTGCGGCTGCCGGTCGCGCACATGGTGCGAGCACATGCGTGGCACTGTCGCGGACCATACCCAATGTATGACCTGTCTCTGCACCCCCATCCGCGGCCTGCCAAGCTCTGCGGCTGCTTGCGCACGCCGCACGGCGGCGCGCTGCTGCGACAGCCCCCGCCAGCAGGCTCCCGGATGTTACTCTGTCGCATGCTGGCCTGCGCGCCTTGTCCGCGACGCCCGGCGTTCAGGGGTCGCCGCCGGTGCAGGTCTGCAACCAGACGCCGCCGATCGGCGAGAAGCCGTCTCTGATGACCTTCCGGGTACGCCGCTCCCGGACTTGCCGCTCCGCCCTCGCGCTCTGCGTCACACCTGCCCGCCCGTCCGCCCCACAGCAGCGCCAGCGCGCTCCATGCCGAGAGACGCCAGCGCGCCGCTTGTGCTGTGCCGCCGCCGACCGCTCGCAGCGCCTCAACCGCCTGCGCGTGTCGCAGGGCCCTCTCAGGTGCAGGCAGCGCCGCCCTACCCTAGCCCTATGCCCATGCGCCCTGCGCGTCGCGCGCAGGAGGTTGAGACGCTCTTCCACGAGTTCGGCCACGCCCTGCAGCACATGCTGACGGAGCAGGCGGACGGGCTGGTGGCCGGCATCCGCGGCATCGAGTGGGACGCGGTCGAGCTGCCCAGCCAGTTCATGGAGGGCTGGCGCGCGCCTACTCGTAATCCTACCGCAATCCTGCAGAGTCGCAGCGTGTCAGCCGCTCGCCTGGGCGTGCCCGGATGAAGCGGGCTTGCGAGCCTGCTGTGCATGACGCCCCCGTGCTGCCAGCACAGGCCTGCCAGGCTGCCCCTGTGCTCTTCGCGCGGGACTGGCATGCTCCTAACTCGTGGATGCTCACCCGGAGGGCCATTAAGTGCAGTGTGGTGTGTCCATGTCCACATGCAGGGTCTGCATGAATGCTCCTTGCTCGCTCGCATGACAGGAGCATGCTGTGCGTGCACTGCAGGTGCTACGACCGCCCCACGCTCGACCCCTTCGCCAGGCACTACCAGACGGGTGAGCCGCTGCCAGACGACCTGTTCCAGAAGCTCACCGCTGCGCGGAACTTCCGGTGCGCCGCGCATGCTGCAGCAACAAACTGCGCAAACGCGGCGCCACAATGCTGCATACTTACTTCGTTGTTGTGCCACAGCACACTGCTGCGCCATGGACGTTGAACCGAATACATTGCTGCTTTGAGCGTGCTCTGCAGCATCCCATAGAGCGTGCATGTGGTCGCCATGATGACGAACCTGCAGGGTCTGGCAGCTGCCAGTGTTGTGAGCGCCGGGCCTGCGCCCGCGAAGCGGCACACAGAGCTGGCTGACGTGCCGCGCCGCGCGCGGTAGGTCGGGCAGCGTGACGCTGCGCCAGGTACAGTACGCGGCCATAGACCTGGAGCTGCACGCGCGCTACGTGCCCGCGCCCGGCCGCACCGTGTTTGACGGCGCGCTGGACGCCGTCGTCGCGCGCACCACCGTCATGCCGCCGCTGCCGGAGGACCGGTGCGCCCGGCCGCCCTGCCTGCTGGTATTGGAGCGCGGACCAGCTTGCTGATATAAGCAAAGTCGACCAGCAGTGCAGCGCGCTGTGGTCAGCAAGGTGCCCGCAACCACTACAGCTCTGTGGTCTTGTTACTGGCCTGTTCTGGCTGCAGTGCATAGACTCTTTTTAGAAGTACGTGGTGACGAGCACGAGCTGCTCACGCTGTTCGCGGTATGTACGTTGGTGGCTCGGGCTGGATGGTGTGGCATGGTACCCTTGGATGTCACCAAGGCGCGGCGCGCGCACGCAGGTTCCTGTGCGGCTTTGCTCACATCTTCGCGGGTGCGTGCCCGTCCCCACTGCGATGACATGCTGACATTCCTGCCATGTTAAGCAGCCCAGCAAGTGTGTTTGCGACAAGAGTTTGACAAGAGTCAAAGTAGTGCACTGATAGCTGTCGCGGTACCGAGCACCATACCTCGCTTACAAGGTCGCACTGACCCAGTGCTGCGGGGCCGTCAGGGGGCTACTCGGCCGGTTACTACAGCTACAAGTGGGCGGAGGTACGCATCAAAACTATTCAAAACGCAGTCCCGGTATGTTGTCATGCTGAGTGTGCTGGCAATAGGTTAACAGCCTCCAAGCGGCCTCGTGGCGCACCAGTACGGTCTGACAGCGCAGCATGTTCCGGCAGGTGCTGTCGGCTGACGCGTTCAGCGCGTTCGAGGAGGTGCTCGGCGACGACGCGGCTGTGCGCGACACCGGGCGGCGCTTCCGCGACACCGTGCTCGCGCTCGGCGGCGGCCGCGCGCCGGACGCCGTGTTCAGGGTGCGCGCCGAACCCTGTAATGCAATATCTAAGGCTGCGGCGCTGCTCCTGCGCTGTATAGCTCTCGAGCATGAAGGACAAGCGCTCGGCGGGGCTCCACATGCCTTGGAAAGAAGGATTGAAGGCATAAAGGGGTGTTTGCGTGATATGCTGCGAAAATCTTGGAGGGAGCGCTCAGCTGGTGCTCTGCAGCGCTCGGCCCCAGCTCCTTTGCTGAGGCCATGCAGGGAGCACCAAACTGGTGGACCTGGCATTTGATTTGGGTAAAATCCAATCAAAGCCCTGCCTTGGTGGAACAGGCCGCATGCAATGCCATGGCATTGAGCGCGCTTTGTCTGAGTGACACAAAGGTGTTGGAATGCGCATCTGCTGTTGCTGATGCCACAAGGCTGCCATGCGGCTGAGGAGTGCGTGTCTGGGCTGCAGGACTTCCGGGGCCGCGACCCGTCCACCGAGCCGCTTTTGCGCCAGAGCGGCTTGGTTCTTGCGCCAGCATAGCTGCAAGTGCATGCGTCTCAATGTATGCACTGTTGAGCTGATCGCGACAGCCCTTTGATAACAAACGCATGCACAATAGCACCACGGTGTAAACACGTCTTGACACCATGCGGCCCCAAACAATCTGCGGCTCCGACACCATGTCCCCAGCAGGATGGCGCCAGGGAATACGTGCGCGCCTCACAGCAGCCCTCGGCGTTTAATTTGGACCCCCCACGCGGCACACTGCCACTTATCAGACCCTTCGCAGTGGTGTGCACCGAGTGCAACGCAGTGCACTTGCAACCACTCCTGCCTACCAAAAAATGGGCAAACTTGCCAGCGTTTATTGAACAGCTAGGGACACAGCGCGAGTGCCGCGCAGCAGGGCCGCGCGCAGCTCTTCGCAGCTGGACTGAGCTGGGTGCTATGTGCACTGCGCTCAGTCAACCACTCCCCCGCACCAAGACCCCCACCAAGACAAGGACCATGCTCAGCAGCTCATGCACTGCCTGTATCACGGCAACAACCCAAACATGCAGCAAATCAATGACCGGCGCTGCTTATTGGTCTTCACGGCAAATCAATGACCAGCGTTGCTTATTGGACTCCCCGCCGCCTGCGCCAGCAACACGTCAGCGGCCCAGTGCGCGGTCGCCAACGCCGCCTTATTGCAAAACCTGACGCGCACACGGGGCGGCGAGCATGTGCGCGCGCCCCAGCGAGCGCGCGTGCGCACCGCTATCAACCTAGGCGGCCTCCCCCTCACTCCTTGCTAACCCCCAGTCCTTGCCTAGCGGTAGCAGGCGCCGGTGGCGCAGCAGGCATTGGGCTGGCCCAGCGCGCAGTTGGGCGAGAACGTCGGCGGGCTCTTGTCCGCGTAGCTCGTGACCTGCATGCACATGACGCCGTCAGCCTCCAGCACGGGCCCCGGTCTGTCACTGCCAAGGGGTCCACAAGCCCGGGCGTCGCCAGGTTCCCAGGGCTCCATCGGCGCTTGTCACACAGCCAGCACACGGCGGCGCCAAAGCGAGTAATGGCAGCACGTCCCTGCATGCATAGCGGACTGCAGCTGCTTCACGCTTAACACTGCGTTGGCCAGACTGCCTCCTCACCCGGCATCAGGGCTGCCGTCACACAGCACGGTTGACAGCGGTGGCCTCCAGCTGCCGTACAGCCAGGGCCGGGCGGGGGCCCCGGCAGGGCCACCCACCGTGCACTGCGGGTACGTGGAGCCGAGCGTGTAGTAGTCGCTGCGCCAGGTGGTGGCAGTGGCCGTCACAATGATGAAGCCGCCGTTGCCGCCGTTGGTGTACAGGTTCGGCGTGCACGTGTCGGCCGGCTCGCCCCACGAGCCCGCGCCCGAGGTCTGGTACGTGATGTAGTTGTTCCACCTGATGCCGAACCGCACCATGTCAGCTGACACCCTCTGTCAGCTGACACCCTATCCTAACCCTATCCCTGGTATGTAATGGGCTGTGGATCCTGATGTGAGGCCTGATGCCACCCCCATGCATGCTTTTAGTTTTTACATGTGGCTCAACTGCGCTGGTGTCTAATTTGACATAGGTCCCATTGCGTGTCTGGCAATGCCTACCAGGCAGAGTGCGGCAGCTGGATCAAGCATGCGGACAGGGTGAAAACGGTCACTGGGTAATAGCCAAGCAGTCCACCAGCCAGACAAGCAGTGGGGCCGCACGGCTGGGCGGCGCTGGGGGCCGCGGGGTTGCCCAGGCTCATCGCGTGGTCGTGCCCTGCAGGGCCCCGGCGGCCATGCTTCAGCATTGGCACTCGCGCACTGGCGCTGCTGCCAGCTTGCTACTCTCAGGCAGACTGCCAGGCAGCACTGGCTCATTTGGGAGCAGCAGGATGGTGCACGGCCTTGTGAACGGCGCGGCAGCTCACGCGCCTCGGGCCGCCTGGTGGCAGCGTGGGGCGCGGCGCGGACCATTCACGGCCGGGAGAGCATGTCACGGGGCAAGGCCAGGAGAGCAAAGCACAGGGCGCAGTTAAACTAGTTGACAGATTGCCTTTAATACAGGTGTAGGGTAGGCTAGGGCGGAGTAACGCACCGTTGAAGTAGGTCACCACCTTCTTCGAGTTGGAGTTGATGGTTGCAAGCACCTGCGCGGCGGCAGCAAACCCGCCGCTGTTCAGTGCCGGGGCGCCAGCAGGCTCACTCGCATCCTGCCCACACGCTGCTCGTCCATGCTTCCATGTGAAGCCAGCTCCCACACGCCATGCTCAGTGCGCGGGCGGTGAGCAGGCGCGCAGCACCGCCGTTGGTTCGATGCCGCGCCGGCGACAGGGGCGCTCCGGAGAGGGTGCGGCCAGGAAGCAGAGTGCGATAGACAGGCGCGCAGAGAGCCGGCCGACGCCGCCACGGGCTCCTGGAAGGACCAGGACGCAAGGTGCGAGCAGGTGAGCGGGGCGCGCACATCCCCCCAGAAGCCGAACTGGCCCGGGTAGGCCGACCCGATCGCGCCGTTCTGCGTGGCGCCGCCGAACAGCGGGCTGCGCGCCCCGCAGGCAAAG
>JAABVA010004677.1_pt1 | contig 12609 bp, 10 predicted proteins | sample 5560331 | NCBI WGS metagenome assembly JAABVA01 (sample SAMN12812661, study PRJNA571458) | rock metagenome | isolation source: Antarctica rocks | place: Antarctica: Victoria Land, Mt New Zealand sud | collected 2016-01-07
TTATGTACGTATACCATATGTAACCACGTTAATAAAGATGTGGTACATTCGGAACCACTGTATAGCAGGCATAAGGATATGCGCTAATGTGTATACACCTCACAAGAAAGCGTGTAGCTTTCTTGTGAGGGAATAAGAGAAGGAGAACATATAGCTATGTCACAGGACCCAGATATAAACAACGTCAACGTTGAGCAGAAACAGGGTTATGAAGAGCTTCAGGTGATGGGTGAGCAGTTGTTGACCCGTGTGAAAGAGCTTGTTCACGAAGGCAATGTCCGTCGCCTCATCATCAAGCAAGAGGGACATACCATTCTGGAAGTGCCTCTAACCGTTGGTGTCGTCGGTGTAATCGTTGCCCCAGCATTAGCGGCCATTGGTGCTATCGGTGCATTGATCGCGCAGTGTTCAATCGAGGTTATCCGCTCCGAGCGTCCAAGCGATGCCGTGAGCCGGAAGGTTGACGAGGTTGTTCACCCAACGAACTATGATGGGCCTTCCTCGACTCTATAGCATGCATTCTAAGCATGAAAGGGTTGGTACTACACATGGTTGTAGATGCCAACCTTTTTGTTTATTGAACTACATTCAGCCAAACATCACCAGAGGCACCATCTCTGCTCGCATGTAGGTCCCAACAACCAGCAGTGGTAAAGGTAAAGACACTTCCCCATTCGTCGCCAGGATGATTCCAGTTTGATCCCCCGTGTGCCTCTGGACCTTGATCCGGTAATAGATGTTTTCCTTGTGAGTTGAGTGCGACAAGAGAAAATGTGCCTTTTCCCGTCATGCGCCAGACAATCTTTACGGATGATTTTGCTTTTGGTGGTACTCCAGTAGTTGATTGAATCAACGCCCAAAGTTCACTATGGTTTGCTACTCCTTGTATCTCCGGTATTGACAGAGAAGAGGTACGAGCAGGAGTTCGTTGTAGTTGACAACTGTAGGTAATTTGCGGAGTAGGGGTACTCGTTGGTAAAGATGTAGGTGTATGTTTCGTGGTAGGTGTTGTAGATACTGGAAAGCAAGCTGTAAAAATGGACGCAACTAATAAGACACAAATCAGCCACCCTCTGTTTGAAAACTTTTTGTACGTTGCCATAGTACGCTAGCTCCTTTTTAGAAAGAGGATTTCTACGCATAAACAAGATACAATAAGAGGGATATCAATACACTTTAGCACTACTATACATAGTATCACAACAAGCAAGGAAAGTAAGGAAACAAGCATGGCAAACTCTGTAACACTCTCCACTACCACAAGAGCTAAAAGCCGTCGTCAAGCATATGTACTGCTTGCATTTGGTGTAATATTTCTGGTACTAGCGTTGCTACTCCACCCCAACGCACTAGTATATCCACTTGGTTTGCTCCTATTTGGATTGGGGATGCTCGTTGCCGCCTTCATCAATCCACAGCGTCTGATGATCGCAGGTATTCTCGTAACGTTGATTGGTTTGTCTATATTTCTTGCCTATAAGAACACTATCATCCCCGATGCAGGCAATTCGATTGTGCTTGCGATAGGTTTAGGGTTAGTGGGCGTTGCGTTAGCGGCAAGACGTGGCTATGTTACAGCAGGTGCGCTGACACCAGCGATTATCGTCATTCTAGTTGGACTTGTGGAATATGGACCGACAGACCGTTTACTACCATCAGGTCTGCCGTCGTTCGTACTCTCGCTGTGGTTTCCAGGACTTGGCCTACTACTACTTGGACTCGTCTATTTGCTCGTTGATAGTCGCAGATAAAAGGTCGCCATTTTTTGTGAAGCGTTCAAGAGAGAAGGGGCGAATGATTTCTGGCGTTTGCCCATGCAACACGAGTTCCGCTATGGTCTGGCCTGTAATGGCACTGAGCAGCATACCAAAGCTGCTATGTCCCGTTGCCACAAGCACGTTCTCCCAGTTCGCTAGCTTGCCCAGAATAGGATAGTTGTCAGGAGTTTTTGGCCTTAGACCAGCCCATATACGCTCGACAGGTGACTCTGCTAGCGAGGGAACCAGTTTTATCGCGGCGTCGAGAAGAAAGTACAGACCACTAGCAGTAACATGGGTGTCGAAGCCTACTTCTTCCTGTGTCGCACCAACAATAAGGGTACCATCTTGTTTTGGGGCAAGATAGACACCATAGCCGAGAACGATGTGTTGCAATGGTAATGCAGGTTGCTGTAGCGAGAGACTTTGACCACGTTGAGGAATAACAGGTAATGCAACGTCAAGCCACTCTCTACACTGAGCCGCCCACGCACCCGACGCGACAATCAGTGAATTACATGCAATATATTCCCCTGTATTTGTGGTTACACCTTGCACCTTACGCAAGGAATGCGTTATGTTGACAACCTCTGTATTCGTTTGTATCGTTGCCCCACAACGCATTGCCCCCTCTGCATATGCGGCAACAAGCAATGGAGCGCGTACCTGCCCTTCGTTTGCGATATACGTAGCGGCACAAATATCGGGAGAAAGTAGTGGTTCGAGTCGATGCGTTGCCTCTTTGGAAAGCAGTTCGACATGTAAACCCATACGGTTACATAACTCAGCCCAGTCATGTAGACGTGGCTCTATTTTTGGATTAGGAGTATGTACGGTACGTAACGTGGATGTCTGCTCAAATTCGGGGTTGATGCCGCTCATCGCTTCGAGTTCGACCATTAACGAGGGAAACAATGCACGACTTGTGAGTAGCAAACGATTGTATGCGTCCATTTTCGCCAGCGGTTTGAGCAGCGAAAAGATACCTGCCGCAGCCCCTGACGCCTCGCCGCCTATCTCACCTCGCTCCAAAACGGTTACATCAATGCCTTGCTTGCTCAAATAATAGGCAATGGCACAGCCGATGACACCGCCTCCAATAACGACGACATCAGTTGTGCGCGGCATGATGTTTTCTCTTTTCTTTACATCACAGATATTTCTATCCTAATTTTACAATACCCAGCATACGCCCCGTCACAATTGGAATACCTTGCTTCTGACGCGTAAACGTCTTCAAGTCCGTTGCTTTGATTGCGTTCACCTGATCGCCATGTTCACCTGACCAGATTAACAGGATGTATTCATCTTCACGAAGAAGCGTAGTCAGCAAGAGGCGATCTTTCTCAAGCAGTTCCGTTGTCGTCACACCACCAGTAGCGCGACCTTTAGCTGGGAATTGACTTACAGGCACTTTCTTGACAAAACTGTTCTCGGTAGCTACAAATAGACTCGTTAAGCCCTCAGTCATCGCCTGTCCACTTTCCAGGTAAGAGGCACTGACAACGGATGCTTTAGGTGCCAGTGTCATTGCTGCGATACCCTGCCCGCCTCGTCCTTGCGCTCGCACGCTCTCTTCAGCAAAACGCAGTGTCTGCGCGTTATCGGTTGAGACGAGATATTCGCCTTGCCCTTGTGAGATAAGCGCGGTAATGATGCTATCACCTTCTGCAAGCTTCATATCTTGCAAGCCATCGACATCAGCCGTTTTATACTCGCTCAACGGAGACTTCTTAACTTTGCCTAACTTGCTGAACGTCACAAGATAACGCTCCTCGTCATAAGACTCAATGGGAAAAATCATGACGATTTCCTCGCCAGCATGCAGATCGAGTATCTTGCGAATCGGCTCGCCCTTCGCCGAACGAGTTCCCATTGGAATACGGTGCGTGGCAACCTGAAACACACGGCCAGTTGAGGAGATACACAGCAAGTAGTCTTGCGACGTGGTTGCGATAATCTGGCGTAGCTGCTCATCGCCACGAACAGGGGTATAGACAGCATTTGTGCCTTTTCCCTTAAGTGCAAACGTATCGGCGGGAAGTGCTTTCAAAGTGCCAGAACGTGTAACGGCGATGGTAAGTGGCTCACGTTGATGCAGACTCGCGACGGTTTCGATAGGTGCAGTCGCCACACCTTGCGCTTCGATGACAGTACGACGCTCATCACCGAATTGCTTGATAAGTTGCTGCATCTCTTTCTTGAGCGATGCGATTAACGCCTTGCGATCTCCTAGCAGTTGTTCTAGCTCTCTAATACGCGTCTGCAACTCGGTCTGCTCTTTCGCGTATTTGCTAGCGTCCAAGCGCGTTACCTGTGCCAGTGTCATGGATGCGATAACATCCGATTGAATGGCGGTCAGACGATATTTCTTCTCAATCTGTGTACGCGCAACATTGCGATCTTCTGCTTTCTGGAATATCTTCACAACCTCTTCAGCATGCGCCGCACCAACAATCAAACCCTCGACAACATGTAAGCGTTCTTGTGCCTTCCGCAGGTCGAATTGCGCCCTTCGCGTGAGAACGTCAAGCTGGTGCGCGTTCCAATAGTTGAGTAGCTCGATCATACCAACCTGCTTAGGTTGGCGTGCGGCTTGCATCGGCTCACCAAACAGAAAGACCATCTGGAAAGAAAGCGCAACCTGCAGGTCCGTCTCGTGAAACAGGTGCGATAATGTTTGTGCTGCGTCAGCGTCACGACGCAGATCCAGCACGATACGCATGCCCTTTTCGGTGTCGCTTTCGTCACGCACATCTGGCATCAACCCTTCGAGTTTTCGAGCATTGATCGCCTTGACAATCGAAGCTTTGATTTTGTCGCGTCCAATCGGTGGAATCTGCGTGATAATCAGCGAACGATTACGCGGCGTCTCTTCCAGGCGCACCTCGGCGCGTACTATGATACGCCCTTTACCCGTTGTAAAGTAATCTTTGATACCATCACTACCAATGACACGTCCACCTTGACAAAAATCCGGCCCCTTCACATAGGTCATGAACTGCTCGATATCCATATCCGGTCGGTCGAGCAGCGCGATACAGGCTCGTAGTATCTCGCTCAGGTTATGCGGTGGAATATTGGTAGAGAGACCGACTGCGATACCACTGGATGGATTGACAACAGGCGGAATGCGTCCCGGCAGATAGTCAGGCTCAACCACTTTGGGGTCTTGTTTGTACGTTGGATGCACCGGAACCGTCTCACGCTCCATATCAGCCATCAACGCCTCCGCTAATGGCGATAGACGCATTTCGGTGTAACGATAGGCAGCAGGAGCATCGCCATCTTCGCTGCCCATATTGCCTTGACCTTCGATAAGCGGATAGCGCATTGTAAATGGTTGCGCCATACGAACGGCGGCATCATAGACAGAGGTATCACCGTGTGGATGATAATTACCGAGAATCAGGCCAACAACCTCGGCACTCTTGACAGTTGAACGAGTGGAAAGATAGCGTGCCTCACGCATACCAGCAAGAATGCGACGTTGCACCGGCTTGAGTCCATCGCGAGCGTCGGGCAGGGCACGATCTGTGACAACAGAGAGACCATAGGTCGCGAATGCTTGCGACATAATGACTGAGAAATCTTCTTCGCGAATAATCCCGACTTCGGGTGTATTGCCATTGCCATTATTGGGAGTATTTTCTACGCGTGTACGAGCCATATTTTAGATATCCAATTCTTTAATTTTACGTGCATGGTCCGCCAGGAAGGTACGTCGTACCTCTGCGTTCTTGTCTTCCATCAGTTCCATTACCAATTTTGCCGCCAACACACCATCCTCCATCGTCACCCGTTTGAGTGTACGACGCGCCGGATCAAAGGTTGTATCACGTAACTCTTTCGGATTCATTTCACCAAGTCCCTTAAAGCGTTTGAATTCCAGGTTCTGCGCGTCAGGACGGCTCTTAACAAATTGCATGCGTGCTTCGTCATCGAGCAGCCAGACAACCTTACCCTTATACTTCACTGAATAGAGTGGCGGACAGGCAATATAGACGTGCCCACGCTCGATTAAGTCACTGAACTCCTGGTGAAACAAGGTGAGCAGAAGGCACTGAATATGCAGACCGTCAACGTCGGCGTCGGTAGCGATAATTACACGGCTAAACTTGAGCCGACTCACATCAAAGGTGTCGCGCGTGCCCGTCCCCAATACGTTGATGATAGTGCGAATCTCTTCGTTCTCGACGATACGTTCGAGATCGGCCTTCGCCACATTGAGCGGCTTACCTTTAAGTTTCAGCACGGCTTGGAACTCAGAGAATCGTCCTTGACCAGCACTCCCACCAGCCGAATCGCCCTCGACGATGAACAGTTCCGAGCGACTGGGGTCCGACGAGTTACATTTCAGGAATTTCTTCGAGAGCGTGGTATCAATCAACTCACCGTTCTTTTTGTTGCCTGCACGCGCCAGTTCTTCTACCAACTGAGCCTCATTGCGTGCCTTCTGCATCTGCTGAATTTTTTTGAGCCACTCTTTGCCGACCGCCGTGTTGCTCTCGAACCAGTCTTTCAAGCCCTCATCGACGACAGAGCGTACAATACCTTCAATCGGAGCATTGTTCAAACGATCTTTCGTCTGCCCCTGGAATTGTGGGTCTTTCAGTTTCACCGAGATCACAACATTGAGTCCCTGTTGAATGACCTCTGGCTTAAAGCCGTCTTTCTCGCGATTTTTAATGACGCCTAGTTTGATGGCATAGTCGTTGACAACCTTTGTCAACGCGGCCTTGAAGCCTGTTTCATGCACACCACCATCACGAGTGCGTACCGCGTTGGCGTAGCTATACATAGAGATTTTGTAGCCTGTTGTCGGTTGCAGCGCGACCTCTATCTGCACGCCATCTTTCTCTTTGACGATGCCAATTACATGCTTCGATAATGGCACGCTGGTACCAGTTGTGGCAAGGTCACGCACATAGTCAGGTAAACCATCACGCGAGTAAAATGTACGGCTGATCTGCTCACCTGCAGCATCGTCCCATGCATCAAGATGGAAAGAGACATCCCGATTGAGATACGCAGACGCTTTAAGACGGCTTTCTACCGCCTCAAGCGAATAATAGGCATCGACATCGAAAACGGAGCTATCATATAACCAGCGCAGTTGTGTACCATGCAGCTTTGGGTCACAACGTACAACAGAATACGGCATCGCGACACCACGACTGAACGTTTGTGCAAATTTCTGTCCATCTTTCCAAATGGTGAGTTCTAATTTTTCGGAGAGCGCGTTGATAACCGTCGAACCAACACCATGCAAGCCACCAGCCGTTTTATATGCGCCCTCGGCGAACTTGCCCCCCGAATGTGGCACGGTGAGAATAACTGTTGCGGCAGGCAAGTAATCACCCTGATACAGCATCAAATCAAAGGGCATACCGCGCCCTTCGTCAAGAACCGTGACCCAGCCTTCTCTGTCAATGTGTACCCAGATTTCTTTGCCGTAACCCGCCACCGCCTCATCGACAGCATTATCCAGTGCTTCCCAGATCAGATGTACCAGACCAGAAGTAGATGTTGACCCTATATACATCCCTGGACGGTGCCGAATCGCAGCAATACCTTCCAGGACTTGAATATCTGCGGCAGAATACGCTATATTTTTTTTATTACGAGCTGTTCCCTTTGTCTCTTTTAGCAAGGCAGCTACTTCCACATTACTATCGGTTTGCTCAGACGAGAACAGTGAAACTTGCCCCACATCATCTTGCTTGCGGGGGATTACTTTGGAGGAGCGAGACATCTACCCAATACCTCTTTTCAAAATGCTTTCATTACTCCTCAAAAGAATACAGTGTTGAGCATTGAAAGTCAAGATAAATTTAGACCAAAAGTTCTATTTCAAAAACGAACAAAACTTCTACACCTACAAACAACTACTCTTTCTTTTCTATTCTCGTTACGAGTAAGCATGGTGGAAGTAACACAACTTGCATTTCTTCGTATAAATTATGTCGGTGAAGATATGTAGAAAAATTTCTTTTGCATTTCTACTTACTTTATCTTAGTACGTTACAAAAGGGGCAAACATTGTTGTACAATGTTCAAATTTTCCCATACATATTGTATTTTTATTTACAATCCGTTATAATGGAAATTAGGGTACTAACCTCATCCCTAATGTACATGGTCAGGAAGGTCTACACTAGTTTATGCCACGTCCATCAAAACATGTCTCCCCTGATACACTGGGCGGACGTATCAGAGCGGCACGCGAACATCTTCATCTCTCGTTAGCTGATGTTGCAAGCGGTCAATATAGCACAAGCCTGATTTCTCAGATAGAGCGCAATCGCGTCGATCCATCGCAGGAAAGCTTGCGCTTTCTTGCTGAACGCCTCAAATTGCCCATCGACGATCTGAAAATCCTCGCCTATCAGCATCGTGAGTCCGAAGTTGAGGCGCGCGAATATACCTCTTTCGACACGTTACGCCGCGATGCCGCACAACTGCTTGCTGAGAGACAGATACAAGAGGCACTTCAACTGCTTGAACCACTACACTTTATGCAGGTACCACCGTTACAACGCTGGCGTTTAGCGGCCTTGCGCGGCCAATGTTACTTTGAACAGAGGCGTTTTGTCAAGGCGCAAGGGGATTTCATCTATGCGATGCAAGAAGAACCTCAACCGGAAAACTTGTCGCCCGATCAGAAGCAAGAATTGCTTTTGCTTCACCTTCATCTCGCGGCAACCTATCGCGAACTCCATCAGCTCGACGACGCGCTGGAGCAATTCAACGTCTCGCTAGGCATGATGAGTCGCGAAACACAGTTAGGGTACGTCGCCCAGGCTCACTGGGGCATGGCATTGATTGCGCTGGCGCAGGCAACACAGATTGAGCAGGTACGTCCCGAAGACACGACAAAAAGAGATGACAAGCTCCATGTTGCACTAGAACATGCTCAATATGCACGCCTTCTCTATGAGACAATCGACGAGATGCTTCAGGCTACGGCGGTTGAGTGCAACATCGCCGAAATTGAGCAGGCATTAGGAAACCGCGAAAATACACGGCGTATCCTCACCAAAATTGTAGACAAGTGGAAGTTATCGTTAGATAATTCAGAACAGCCACAGTCAGGACTACAAAGAAGGCAAAAAGAGCAGGCAAATATTGTATCGACCTCCGCCTGTCTTCTAGCAGGCATAGAACTTGCAGATAAACAATATGATAAGGCATTACAGTACGCGAATCTTGCTCTACAAGCTGGCGAACGCAGCTATATTCTTAGAAGAGCAGATGCTTATATCATGCAAGGACGTATCTTCGAGGCTCTGAACGACGAGCGAGCGGAGCAAGCATTCCGTAAGGCACTAGACGAACTGGCGCAAACCGAACGCATTGGCATTCGCATCAGTACGCATGTTCTTCTTGGTAGTTATCTGATCAACAGGGGACAGGCCGAACAAGGCCAGGAAGAATTGGCGAAGGCACGCTTGCTCTCCGACTCGGTGCTTATAGGGAGTGATAGAACATCTCCGCAAGACGCTATGGTCTAGCTGTCGTTACAACAACTTTTGTGTACGGTTTTACGTAATAGAGATAGTACAATGCAAACATATATAGTGTTCTGAAAAATGAGAAAGCGTATAAGCTCTATGGCAAAACCTGTTACTGGTCAATATGAATGTGTGCATCGCTCTGGTTTAGGTCTCGACTACTTTACGTCTCGGGTAGACCGCCTTACGTTGCTCTCCACTGGACGCTTCACTCTCATTGTGCAGGACCGCAACCGCATCTCACATGCTGCCCAATCGCTTGCTTCTGGACAACAAGTTTCGGCAGCCGCATCAGAAGTACGGCGTGAAGGTACTTTCTTTGTGCAAGGCACTAGTGTCACGTTGCGCTTCAATGATGGTACACAGCAACAAGGTCTACTCGCAGTTAATGCCGATAGCAAAAATACGTTTCAGTTAGGCCAGGACGTGTTTACCAAAGTTTCGGACTCAACACTCCTTCCTTCGACAGACCGCTTGAAAAAGGACATGGAAGATATTGCAAAGGGATTGAAGATCGCGGGTGCTATTGGTGGTGTTGCAGTCAAAGCGGTAAAGACGATACATGACACAATCCAGTCTACACAAACTCCGCAGAAGACCTCAAACAATCAAACAGCCGCGCCTACGCAAAACGCTCGTACCGCCGTTCCACCTGTTCAACAATATCCCAATCAACAACAGGGGATGCCTCCTGTTCAGCACTATGGGCAACAACAACCATCGCCATCTATTCCACCTTATCAAGCCACGACACCGCCTGTCGTTCCACCACAACCTCTTTTACAGGACAACGTACCCGCCATCTACTGTGATCAGTGCGGCACAAAAGCACGCTCTGGGAAACGCTTCTGTAGTAAGTGTGGGGCAAGCCTTAACTAGGGGAGTAGCATGACAGGGGCAGAGCTTTGTCATTACTATACAACGCTTATACCGTTACTAAGTCTATAATAGTGACAAAGCTCTGCCCCTGTCATGTGAACACCGAACGAAACTAATCCTTCGTCAATAATTCATATGCAGCGATGATACGTTGCATCTGTTGGCGATCTCCCCCACGATCTGGATGATAGCGTTTCGCGAGTGCGCGATAACGCCGTTTGATTTGTTGTGGTGTTGCGTTCGCGGGTAGGCCCAACACGGCTAACGCCCGTTGCCGCTCGATGAGTGAACGGGCAGGGTTGCCCTTACTTTGCCACAGGGTACGTGCCCCCATACGCAACGCACTCCACAACATTGAGGTAAATGATTTCGGTGGTCGTGAACTCATAACTCTGCTTCTATCGTGATGATTTCGTCTTTGTATACTTACTATACGCCAAATTAGCACAAAATGAAACGGAAGAGCACGCTCATCCGTGAACTAAGCGTATAAACATGCATCATTATCGGTGTTATTAAACTGTAGCAAGAGCATCATCAATACACAACCTATTTCTTACTTTGTATAATTTGGATAGTGATGCTCCGTATCTCATGCATATTCCTTATCCGTAGTCAAGTTCACAAGGAGATGAAATCATGGCAGCACAAACGAAAAACCCTGTCGAGAAGGTGAAAGAGGTCGCCTCCTCAGAATCTGTTAAAAACGTTGAGAAGCAGACAAAACCCTTTCAACAGTTTCTCACGAAGTTCAACAACGATGGTACAATGACATTTGCAGGCACAATCGCGTACAACTTGATGCTGGCAATGACCCCTATTCTTATCGCTCTCATCGGCATCCTCGGCATTACACTTGGCAAGCTTAACGCTGGTGCAGTAACAAACATTCAAGAAAAGATTGCTGGGGCATTCCCAAGCTCAAAATCTACTGTATTACAAATTGTACAAGGAGCAACAACACAACTTCAAAAACCTGGAAATGGTATCTTCCTTGTGATACTCGCGATTTTGGTTGCCGTTTTCGGCGGTTCACGTCTCTTTATTGTTATTGAGCAATTTTTGGACCTTACCTATCACCTGCGTCCACGCACGTTCATACGCCAGAACCTTGTTGCGATTGGTATGCTATTACTGTTTGTTGTTCTCATTCCAATCATGGTGCTTGCTTCCGCCGCGCCAGCTCTGGTACTTTCCCTCACAAACTACATCCCATTTTTGGGTAATAATAAGATTATCGCTACAGTCATCGGTACCATTGGTGGCATTCTTAGTGGCATTATTGTAGGTTTCATTTTGTTTGAGGCCATTTACATTGTTATGCCAAACCAGAAGATTAGCTTTAAACATAGCCGGGTTGGCGCACTCGTAGCCTCGATAGCACTGGAAATCTACCTGTTCGCGTTCCCACTTTATGCGAGCAAATTTCTTACAGGCTTTGCAGGTGTCGTTGGTGGCGGTATCATCCTGCTGCTGTTTTTCTACTACTTTGCGGTTATTCTTCTACTTGGTGCGGAGATCAACGCCTTCTTCTCAGAGAAGGTACAGCCTCTTCCAAACGATATCATAACGTTTGTCAGCACGATGGCCGGAAGAGTGAATGAAGATCGACCCGATACAGAGTCGTCATCGCATATGAACGCAAAGCCTACGGAGCGAGCCGATGACGCACGCATTGGTGAGGTACGTGGGCGCGGTAGAAATACAAACCAGGGAAACGGTCAGAGACAACAGCAGACCAGGGCTAACACACAGGTAGCAGACTCTGCTAAAGCACGAAAGGACGACGCTGCAAAAGCACAGAAGGATTCTGCTAAGGCACAAGCAAAAGACTTAGCCAAATCACAAAATGCACAGGCAAAAGATTTAGCGAAATCACAGAAAGAGTTTGCCAAATCACAAAAGGAAATGGCAAAGGGAAAGAGACAACAATCGACAACAGCAACGGCCTTGGAGATTGCAGCTGGCGCAGTTCTTACCGTCGTCCTCGAATTTTTGCGCTTACGGCATCATGGAAAATAGAGATAGGCGTGTGCAATAAACAGCGGAGAATTGTCAATTGGCAACTCTCCGCTGTTTATTGCACACGCCTATCCATCACTTTATTTGAAGTCGCTCTACAACTTCAGAGGCAAGGCTTGGACGAAATAATCCCTCAGCGATGAGTGCAGCACCTATCGCAGCCTCAAAACCTTCTGGTTCGGATTCGCCACGTGGAAAAAGATAAAATTGATAGGTATCACCTAAACGATCAACAACGGTACTTTTATCAAGTTTCTCCTGTAGAGAAGAGCGGCGGTCGATCACCACAATATCCTCAAAATGATGAACAGCCATCAGTCCTGCGACATCCTCAGATAAACCCTCCCAGAATGCCTGTTCACGCTCCTGCTCGTCTTCCTCTTCGTCCTCTACAACATCTTCGCTCGCCACGTTTATGCCATCAATAATACGCCCAT
>JAABVA010004678.1_pt1 | contig 12606 bp, 15 predicted proteins | sample 5560331 | NCBI WGS metagenome assembly JAABVA01 (sample SAMN12812661, study PRJNA571458) | rock metagenome | isolation source: Antarctica rocks | place: Antarctica: Victoria Land, Mt New Zealand sud | collected 2016-01-07
GGCCCTTCTGCTCGTGGCCCTTGCCTCGCGCTGACAGCCCGTAGACCTCACCCCTCATGCAGCGCGGCCATGTCCTGCTGGATCGCCCGAATCTCGGCAAGGTCGACAGGGTCGTCCTTGATGGCGAACGCTTCCGCGGCAGCGACCTGACGGCGTTCGTCACGGTGCAGCGCTGCCACAGCGGCCAGGATGACCTGGTCGGCGCTCTCCCGCCGGGATGCTCCGAGCTCCAGGAGCAGGTCGCGGGTACTGGTCTGAACCTTGACGGTAGTGGTGTCGGCCATAATCGAAGTCTACTCCTGGTAGACCACAATGTGCGCAGGGCCTGCTGAGACGTGTGATCAGTTCCGCGTGGCCTGCAGGCGCTCCCAGCTCGGCAAGAACAGTTCCACCCCGAACACATCACCGATGCGGCGGCACCGAGCGGCGGCGCTGGTGTAGACGTCCGGTCGGTGCGGACACCGGGGCTGTAGAAGAAGCTCAACCGGACGAACAGGTCGATCATGTCCGGGTCGTTGTTCTGCAGGGCCAGGATCAGCCCCGAGTAGAAGTTGCGGGCGATCATCCGGGTGTCTCCCCGCGCCAAGTAGTCGTACGTGCTCTGCACGGTCACGAAGTGGCCGTACCACCACGCGAAGTTCTCCTCCAGCTGGTTCGCGATCTGCTGGGCGCCCTTCTCGACATGGTCGAAGGAGGCGGAGAACTCGCGATGATCATGCAGCTTCAGGACACGTTTCGTCAGGCCCCTCAACGTGTCGATGACCGTCCACGGGCGGTGCCGATCCTGGTCGTCAGTGCGGTCGCGGACCACTTCGATGCCGGGGTTGAACACGACGGCGTCGACGTTGAGGACCCAGCACCGCCCGGACATGTTGGTGGTCTGAATCCAACCCGCGACGCGAAGACCGCCCCGCCCGAAATAAGCCTCCGGCAGCGCCGACCGGAAATACAGGTCCGTATGACCCTCGAAAGGGTGCTGCAACTCCTCGGCGGGGGTGAACCCCACCGTGACCACCGCGTCGCGGATCGCCGCCTCCCCATGCTTCGCGACCACCTTCAAACTCGGCACAACCGTCACCTTGCCACACCGTCCGCCGACAGTGGGCTGGTCGGTTACGGACCGGTACGTGGAGCGAAATCTGACCGCTGCAGACCCAACACGTGGTACCTGCTCCAGGGGTCGGCTGGGTCCGGGGCGGTGTCTCGGTAACCAGCCGCGGTGAGGCGGCTGTCTTCGGCTTTCGTGATGATGACGCGGTCTGCTGTCGCGCCGAGTACCTGCCGCAGCGCCTGTTCATCGGTGGGCATGTTCCGCAGGAGCTCGCGGATGACGCCTGAGATGGGGACGACGTGCTCGTACACCAGACCCTTGCAGGCGTGAGTGGCGTACTGGTCGCGCGCCGCCGGCGAGTGTGGGATCAGCGGGGAGTACTTGCCGCCGGGCGGAAGCCGCGGAGCCTCCCACCGGAAGAACAGTGTCTCGCGAAGCGGCTTCGCCGCGCTCGTGTCACCGGTCGCCGTCTCATGACTCTGGCATGCTCGCAGCACCGTCAGGATGAGACGCAAGTCGGCCTCATCGTTGGGGGGAACCCGGTTGTTGTCACGGAGGTTGGACTGCGGGCGGCGGGTCGTGGACCTAGCGAGATCGGCGCTGGTGCTGAGGAGAAGCTCGATCGTGTCGCGGTCCGCTACACCAGGTTCGTAGTTGAACCAGGCGAACGACTTTTGGGCGCGGAGAACAAGAGTGAGCGCCTGAACATCCGATCGCATGCGATCAGGTAACCCGAGGGCAAGGTGATCCCGTTTGGGGTGCGCTCGACAGATCACCTTGCCGTCGAGCCGGAAGGCCACACCTGGCCCGCTCTCCAGGCGCTTCTCACACCCCATACCGGCGGCAACGTCCTCGATGTACGCGTACTCGGCCTGCACCCAGTCAGTGGCCCGCAACAAGGCACCTTCCAGGTCACGACGATCCACCACCCCGACATCCTCCCCACTACACGTCCCGCTAGCTGAACGCGCGGTCACAGCATCGGCCGTTGGCCCGGTCGAATGTGACCGAGGTGGATTGTGACCCACGGAGTCGCATCGAACCTGCCCACTGACTGGACCACCACCAGCACCGTGCGCCAGAGCTCACGGTGCTGGTGGTACGTACCTGGTCTGGAAGCCGAACGGGCTGCCGTCGGTGCCGACGTCGCGCAGGTTGCGACTCAGCACTGTGCGGGTCTCGGCGTGGTCCTTGTGCAGGCGGCGAGCGGTGCTTGCCTCGATCAGCTCCCATGCCTGCACGTCGAGGCCGGTGACGTGCAGGATGTAGCTGTCGGTTCGATGGCCGGGGTGTGCCTGCCACGAGCGGCGGTCAACGATGTAGACGTTGCCGGTGAGGTCCCATTCGAGCCCGGTTTTGGTGGCCGTGACGGCGACGGTGAGGCGGTCGGCGGCCGGCAACTCGGCGGCCGCCGGCGTGAATCGGGTGCGCCGGCATGTTTCGACGATCCAGGTGGTGAAGTCGCCGGCGAACTCGAACTTCTGGCTGGCGTACGCGTAGTTCGGTGCGTCCGAGGGGTCCAGGAAATGGGCTGGTAGATCGGTGACGGAGATCAGCTGGTCGCCGCGGCGCCCGAGCACCCGACGGTCATTGTGGGAGGCGGGCCGCACCGTGCCGGGAGGAACGTAAGGCGCGTAGGGGAAGCGGTCGAAGTACCCGCCTTCGACGGTGTAGGCCATATCCGCCAGATCCACGCTCGATCCCCCGCTCACGTTTCCGACTCGAAATGACCGTACCGGAACCGACTCCTCCTTCGATGGTGTCGGTTTGCCTCCGGCGCCGGGATCGGGGTGAGCAGCGTTCCGCGGAGCACACTCTCTCGGCCGCGCACGCAACTCCGTCTTGTCCGACGGCCACGCTGAGCGGGCAACGACCGCGGCCGGCCAACTCGGGGCCACCACAGACAATGCACTTTGGTGGCCCACAGCTCCGTCCAGATGTACGACTTTCAGCTTGTGCTCGATGGCCAAGGACGCTTCGAAGGCCGAGGTGTTCGCGGCGGTGGATCAGCCCGGTGTGCGCTGCCGGCGTAGCCAGCGGTAAACGGTCATCTCCGATAGCCCGACCTCCGACGCGGCGGCGGACACTGTTGTGCCCTGGCGGAGGAGTAGTTCGAGCCGATCCTCCATCTCCAAGGTGAGCAGGGTGCGCCGGCCGGGGACCCGACCCGCCGCCCGGGCCGCATCCACTGCTACACGGGAACGCGCACCCCGCTGCGCGTGCAGGGTCTGGATCAAGGTCGCGAAAGCGCGCGCCGGCACCGGGTGGGGTGATTGGTCCAGCACCACGACGGCAACCTCTCTTGCTGCCAGTTCGTCGATGAGGTCACGCAGTGGTCGGAGGTGACGAAAGCTCGGGATCACGAGGACTGTGTGCCGGTCCAGTGTCGCGAGGCACGCTGCCCACACCGAATCCATCTCGTCGATCGCGGTGGGGACGTAGGTCTGGTCGCACCCCGCCGCGCGCAGCGTCGCCGCGTCACCGAGCGCTTCACCTGGCCCATCCCCGCGGGCGAACCCCACCCGCCTCACGGCGCACCACGGAACTTGCGAAACGTGAGGTTGATGCGCGCCTCCGCCCGGGCTCGCTTCGGCACTGAGTGCTGGTAGGCGGACTGGGATTCGGCCCGCAACACCATCAGGTCACCGGGGCCGAGCGCGAAGTTGGACACGGCGCGGGTCTGGTTGTGGCGCAGCTTGAAGTCCCGCGCACCACCGAGGCTGATCGAGGCGATGGTCGGGTCGATGCCCAGCTCCGGCTCATCGTCCGCGTGCCAGGCGACGCTGTCACGCCCGTCTCGGTAGAGATTTGCCAGGCATGAGTCATATGTCGCACCAGTCTCAGCTTCGAGTCGGCGGCGCAGCACATCGAGCTCCTGCAGCCACGGGTTGGGGGTGTTGCGGATGCCGCTGTACGTGTAGGGCTCGGCACCGAACCAGGCGGTGAGCCGGGGGGTCATCGTGCCGAAAGCCGCCGGCTTCTGCTCCCACGGAATGTCACGGCTCAGGGCGACGAAGAGCGTGTCCGCCTCGACGGGAGTTGGTTAGCGCGCTGAGGTGTGCGGCGCTGCCCCGGCGTGCCGTGAGGCCGTCGAGCACTACCTCGCACAGCCCCTGGGTGGTCCAGCCGCCGGCGGGGAGGTCGGCCATCGCCTCTGCGTAGATGGCTGCGTCGCAGTGCGCGAGCAGCCAGTCGCCATCGTCCGCGTGACGTGCGGCGGGGTGCTTCTCGAATCCCAGGGCACCCGCGATCTGCACTCGGTCCGCGGTATCGGTGTTTGCCATTGCCTGGCTCCTGTCTCTCCGCCTGTGGGACGGTCCCTCGGACGTGTCTCTATTCTATCACAACTAAGGAGTTGTGATAGTAACTATGGACGGGAATGCCTGGTCACACCGTGATAGCTTGATCGCGGGCAAGCTCCGCCACGCCCGGTCGAGGATTAGTGCTGAGGAGAACCTGCGCCCGGTCCATCCCCGGAGGTGCCCGCCACGTAACGCTGGCGGGCAGCGGCGCGCTCCGCGCGAGCCTCCTCCCCGGTGTATGTCTCCGCGAGGCGTGCGTACCCCGCATCGAGGGGGTCGTCCGCGTCCGCCAGTCTGGCGATCTGCGTGAGTACCCGCTGGCTCTCCGCAACGTCCCCGCCGGGCATTCCCTCCATGGAGAACACGGTACGACCGGCGGACACCACTACAAAACTACGGCTCACGTATTCTTGGGAAGTATGCTAGCCGGGAAATTGCCGCGCAGGAGCCAGGTTTGTGGCCCCGCCTGTGGCGATCTGAGCAGCCACTGGCGCTACCGCACCTCGGACGTGTCCGTCGTCTACAGGCCTTTCCCATCTGCCGCAAGGCCTATCAGGTCGTCAATTCGCGGTAGGACAAGCTCCAACGGGTCAAGATGCTGGAGGCGACATTTCACCTTGGGGCGCCGGACTCTTCGGCCACTCAACCGACGGCTCCAGTGGGCCCAGGCTTGGTGCCAGGCCAGCTGACTGAGGACACATCGAGCGAGTAAGCACGCTCGAGGAAGGCCAGGGAGATCTGATCATCCCGGTAGGCGTCGACATGTGCGACCGCCCCGAGTCGTGCAGGAACGTCTAAGATCAGTTTCGTGAGCCAGTCCCGGGCTTTGTCAGTCAAGTCCGAGTTGGCGGTGGCCGCAGCGGAAGGCATAACGGCGACAAGCTGATATCGGATAGTGCCGTCGACCGCAGTGTCGAACGCAGCCAAGATGTCGCGGACGGGTCCTGCATCCAGCCGATTCTTCCTCCGCGTGATGCGTTCTGCGATGGCGCGGGCGAGATCGACATACGCCTCTGGTACGGCGGGCCGGTCGTAACGCAATCCCAACCAGGTCTTGAGTCGCGCGGCAGACGACGGATGAGGGCAGGTGAGGTGAACCGTGTCCGCGTGCAGGACGACGTCAGGTGTCACCCGTACTGCGGCCGACTCAGACCTAATATGTGCGCCACTGTCGTCGATCTTGAACCGGGCGCTACGGATGCCCCAGTCCTCCGGCGGGTTGTCGTGGAAGACGGGGCGCAGCTCGAGGAGCGAGGAGCTTCCGGAGATCGCGCTCCATGCGAGGTCGCAGTCCTGGGTGACGAGCAGCCATTCGTCGTGTTCGTCCTGCTGGACCGCGATTGCACCGTGGAGGGTGTGGGCGTGTACGAGCGGAAGGGGCAGACGCAGTCGGCACCCTTGGTGCCACCCCCCAGCACGCAGCCCCTCTGGGTGACACTCAGGCCTTGGCGCGGTCAGTGTCGAATCTCCCGGGTTGCTGGCTGCCGCGGCGCCCAGTCGGGCTTCGGGGCGAGCATCGTCGGAGGCGGACCGTTGAGAACGTCAAGAGCAACGGTGAACGCGCGGGACCATTGCCCCGCGCGCAAGAAGTCGGTAGCCTTTCCGCGGCCATCGTCGGTCAAAAGTGCGGTCGCCAGCGTCTGAGGATTGCCGGCGACTCGAACCAGCCGGGTCAGCACTCCGTGCAACGGGGTGATGCGAGCAGCGTTAGTGCGGGACCGAGCAGTGACTCGGCCATCAGTTTCAAGTCGACGCACCGTCGTGTGAGACGTATGGAGGATTTCCGCGAGGTCCCGCTGGGACCAGCCTGTGACGTTCCGAATCTCGTGCAGCAGGACCGGCAGGCGCGACGCGACGGCCGTAGGAGCCGGGGGCAACGTTACCCAGGACGTATGGTCGCGCAGCAACTCCCGCAACTCCGCCGCGACCGCGCCGGGGACAACAACACGCTGGGCTACGCCGGTCGACTTGAAGGTGTCAGAGTCAGGCAAATTTGCAAACGTGATCATCGCTGGTCAACACCTTCTGTTGGCTCATAACCAAACCGGGCTTTACCCTCTGCAGTCACCGCCCAGTGAAACACCTTCTCGATACCTGCGTGAAGCGCTCGGTACTGCTCGGCGAGAATTTCAGCGTCGAACGGCTGCGGAGAGGTGACGGACGTGTCCATATCGAACACGAAGGCTCGCTGCTCGATAGGCCGGGGAGGAAGCCCGACCAGCACCGACCCGGCGGGCACAACACCGTGCCGCAGCATGCCCTCGATGGGTGACTGGAGCGCCTCGAAGGGTCCGTCAGGAGGCTGCTGCTGAAGACGCGTCTCAGTCAGCGATGACAGCAGCACGTCGCCGCTCAGCGCGGGCGCGGCAACGCCGATAATTTCAGGGCGAAACCACTGGCTCCAGCCCTCATTATCATCGTTGCCGATTTCCACCACGTCGACGTATCGGACGCCGAGTCGGTCACAACGGGCAACCCCACCCGCGCGAGACAGGGCGGAGCAGATTTCGGAAAACCTATCGGCAAAGTCGTCGACGCCGGCGTACTCAACCCCAACGGACAGCGACGCGGAGCTCACGGTGAGGGTCAGGGCCCACCCTTCGTCGCTCGTCAGCTCGTGCACGACCTGTTGAGCGGTCTGGGGCGCCGCTGGCCCTGCGGGCCCGACCATCAATGACATCTGCTGCACGAAATTTTGCGACAGGTACGGAAATTTGCCAGCGAGTGCCTCCTGCACTGACGCCACGCCTTCGAGAGTCTGCAGCCGCGGCACAATCGGGAAGTTCACCTGTACGAGAGCCTGGACGAGCGGCGCCGCTGTCATCTTGAACGGTGGTGGCTCTGGGAGAGCAAGCATTCAACCTCCAAGTTTCCAAGTTCGTTCCACTCTATCGGCACCTTGGGCCGTTCGCATCAGGCACACTTGCTGCGGGCACCGCTAGTAGTGCTCGGCGATGTACGCGTATGCCCGGTCGAACAGTTCTCCCTGAGCGGGCAGCGCGAACTTCGCCAGAACCTTGCGGACCTCGATGCGCACCAGCCGATCCCCCTGTTGGGTCGCGGACCAGCCGTCGTACCGGACTTCCTTGACAATGGAGTCGATGTCTCGGACCACGTGACCGACGATGACAGGTGTGCCCCTGGGTGCATACTCCTCGAAGATTTGCGTCAGGGCACCCACATTCGGGTCGGGAAGCAGATCCAAGCCGCCAGCGCCTGCAGTGTCTTCGGCGTTCTCCGCGGCAGTCACTTCCTTGGCGAGCTCGAAGATGTCCCGGAGAAACCCGATGGAGTCTCGCGCGCGTCCCACTGCAAGCTCGCGAAGTCGGTCCAGGCGCTCAGCCAGCGACGTATAGACCGCATGGTTACCGTTCGGCCCTGAGAGACGTTGACGGATGCGCGAACCGATGCTGTCGATGACCTCGGCAGCGGTTTTCGTTCTGGCCTCGGTGTCGTCGGGGTCGAGGAGACCATCCTCCACGAGCCTTCTAATGGTCTCCGCATCGGCGATGACTGCGGTACCGGCGCTGCTGCCGATCGTCACATCACCGATGTGCCCGTGAACCAGTTGGAGGGTCTTGGCTCCGAGCCGGTGCCAAAGCAGTTCGTTGCTGGTGTTGGTGGGCATCACCGACTCGTACACCTTCGACAGCCACCGGTAGTCGTCGCGACGACTGTCCAGCCTCATGTCGGGGTAGCACGCTTCCCACACGCCCTGGACCAGCTGGAACTGCACGGCGAACCGGTCCTGCGCGGGGTCATCGGGGATGCGACCGTGTGCAGCTTGGAGAGAATCGAATCCTCCAGTGGACCGGTCGATGCCAGCGAACCGGTCGAGGGCGGTGGCCAGCTCCACCTCGAATTGCTCGACCAGGGTGTCGAGCTCGATCTCCCGTTGCTTCTTCTCGGGGTTGGCTGGGGACATGGCCCGCGCGAAACCGTCACCAAGACCGACGTAGTCGACGACGAGCCCGTACCGCTTTTCCTGGCCGGTTTCGGGGTTCTTCCAGGTCCGGTTCGTCCGGGTAATCGTCTGGAACAGCGTGTGCAGCTTCAGGGGTTTGTCGAGGTACATGACGCCTTCGATCGCGGCGTCGAAACCCGTCCCCAGTTTGGAGGTGACGATGAGGAACTTGAGCGGGTCCCCGAGCGCGCGGAACCGATCCAGTAGTTCCTCCTCCTGCTGGTCGCTCAGGTTGTACGACTGCCAGGGCACGGGGTCCTTCGACTGTGCTGACATCACAACTTGGCATTCGTCGAGCGTGTGCCCGGCGGCGGCGCGCTCCCCCAGCAGGCGTTTCAGCTCAGCGTCATACGCCGCGCAAAGGGCCCGGTCGTTGACGACAATCTGGGCCTTCATTCCGAGCGGGTCAAGAGTGGAGTAAAAGTGCTCGATCATGTCGTGGCACACCGCCGTGATGCGCTTCGGGTTGGCGAAAAACGTGGAGACCCTCGACACCTTCTTGGTGAGGAACTCCCGCTGCTCCTCCGTCGAGGCCTTCTTCCACCACCAGCTCGTCGAATGCCTCCTCGAGCCCGCTCTTGTCGATGTGGAACTCGACCATGCGCGGTGAAACGTGGATGGGCACGGTAGTGCCGTCAGCGATGGAGCGGTCCGAGTCGTAGGTGTTCAGCGCCTGCCCAGGGTCACCGGGGTCCCCGAACAAGGTGAACGTGTTGCGGTCCAGGTCAGCGATCGGGGTGCCGGTAAACCCAAAGAACCGGGCATTCGGCAGGGCCGCGCGCAGGTGGTTGCCGAGCTGCTTCTCCTGGGAGCGGTGCGCCTCGTCGACCAAGACGATGATGTTTTCCCACTCGTTCAGCACACCGGCATCGCGGAACTTGTGGACAGTGGAGAATAACAGACCACGCTGATCCCGGGTCAGCTCACCGCGCAAATCGGCGGCGGTCTCCGGCACCCGAAGCCGGGGCATGTCCGTGGTGCGGAACTGGTCGTAGGTCTGGGAGACCAGCTGGACCCGGTCGGCGATCAGGACGACTGTCGGGTTCTTCATCGCGGGGTCCTTCAGCATCTTCGCCGCAGCGAACACCATTGCCAGCGTCTTGCCTGAGCCCTGCGTTTGGTAGACGAGTCCCTGTCGTTTCACACCGTCTCGTGCTCGGGCGCAAATCGCCTCAACCGCCTCATACTGCTGATAACGCGGGACCAGCTTGACCAACTGTGGGGCAGCCGAGTACCGGCTCTGCAGCTCGAAGACGGTGTAGTCGGCCAGCACGTCAAGGGCGGTGCGTGGCGAGAGCAGCAACTCGACGCACCGCTTCACACGCGCCCACCCACTCAGGGTCGCCTCGTCCTGCGTCGATCCCCACATCTGCCATGAGTCGATGTCCTGCCTGATGGCGCCGTAGTGGAACTCGCGGCCCTCGGTGGCGAACGAGAAGACGTTGGGGACGAAGAACTGTGGCCACCCGTGCCTCGTAGACGTTGTGGATGTCCCTGGCACCCTTGATCCAGGACACTTTCGTGTCGACAGCGGTCTTCACCTCACCGACGGCAAGCGGGAAGCCATTCACCCACAGAACGATGTCGAAGCGGCACGTCGTACCGGGGACACCATGGGTGACCTCATCCGACACGACGAGGGTGTTGTTCTCTGGGTTGTCGAAGTCGATCAGCCGGATCGGCTCATGAAACGTGGTCCCGGCGAACTGGTGGTGCTCTCGGCCGCGCAACCACGACGCGAACATCCGGTTCGCCTCGACAAGTCCCTCATTCTCCGCGGTCAGCGTCAACGCCCGCAAAACCATCAGCACCTCCTGAGCGCGGGCCGGTTCCTCAGCGATGACCGGGTTGAGCCGGACCACGGAGGCAACGACGTCGTCTTCGATGAACGTCTGCTCGTGCGAACGGGCAAGCTGGCTGCCGGGCACATACGACCAGCCACCAGCCACCAACAGGTCGACGATCGGCTGCTGCACGGTGTTCGCCTCGTTGAAGGTCGGCATGGGCTCAGGCGCCTATCAACTCGTCATAGGACTCGGGGATGGCATGATCGCCGGACAGCAGCGCCGTGAGCAATTCAGAGCGCAGGACCCGTAGGGAAGCGCCCGTAGCCGCGCTTGCGGCCGCCCACTCGTGCGCTGCATTCAGCATGGCCGTTGACTCCGGCCAGGTGTCAACCGCCGGCAGCTTCACGATGGTTGACATCAGTCCGGTCTGCCTGAGCCTGGATCCACCGTCTGAATTCGTGGGCGTTTCTTTCCGCCATTTCTGATGGTGGCACTCGGGATTCTGTATCGGGGCGGCCGTCATCGGCCGGTCTGCCCGGCTTTTCCACTTCTGTTCCTCTGGTCGCGCCCGTTGGGGCTGGGTGGTCAGGCTGCTGCTGGGGTGGGTGGCCCGGTGGTGGCGGTGTCGAAGAGTTGTTGCCAGCCGGGTTGCCAGGGCCAGTCCCGGGGTAGGTGCAGGGTCGGTCGGCGCCCGGAAGTGGCGATGCGGGCGGGCACGCTGATCAGGTGCGCGCGCAGGGACGCGGTGGTGGACTTGGTGTGGCGCCCGCCGGCCAGGGCCCCGGCGGCGCGGGTGAGGTTGAACGCCATGACCGCGCACTGCAACCACGCAGCATTGGCCTGAAAATGACCCGAGGGCAGATGCGCGAGGGCCCCGGCCCGCAGGTCGGCGTGGACTCCTTCGATGATGGCGTGCCCGCGGTGCTGGGACTCGGCCTGGAGCATCGTGATCGGGGTGTCAGTGAACACGGCGTGGTAGCGGTAGGTGTCGAACAGCACCCCCTGCCCGCTCACCTTCGGTGCTGTGTGCAGGCGGGTGACGCGGCGCACGATCAACCGGGCGCTGACATGCTCAGCCTTGGGCCGGCTGGTGAACGCGGTGTAATCGAGCTCGGCGACTTCGGCGTCGGAGATCCAGCGTTGCTCGTCCTCGTCGAAGATGGCGTTGGGGTACTGGATTGGGGTCCACGCCTGGTCGTCGATGGTGGCGATCGCGGCTTTCACCGACCGGTTCTGCCGGGCGGTGAGGGAGAACCGGGCCCCGCCCCGGCGGGCGGCGGCCACCACAGCGTGGGAGTAGAACGCCGAGTCGGCCCGCATCACGATGAGGCCACCGTCGGCCCCGGCCCCGGCGTCTTTCGCTGTGTGCACACAGCCGGCCACGAACCGGGCGGCACCGCGGGCTGAGCTGGTGTTGCCTTTGCGCAGCAGGGCCCCGCAGATGAGCGGGGCCCCGTTGGGGGTGGTGATGGTGCCGAGCAGGGCGTTGAGGCCTTTGACCCCGTTGTAGCCGTAGCCGGCGCCTTGCTTGGCGTAGCCGTAGGTGGCTTTCATGGTGTCGTCGATGTCGAGGAAGCTGATCTGATCGGCCCCAGGCAGTAGCGGGGCGTGCCCGCTCAGGTTGGCCAGCAACCGCCGGCCACCGCCTGAAGCTGCAGCACGTGCCCGAAGGTGAAGGTGCGTAGGAACGTTCCGCAGGTGGAGGGTGCACGGATCCCGCCGAAGATGCGGTGCATCCCCCGTGGCGCAGCAGGTCCAGGTCATCGATGCTGTCGGCGCCGGCGACCATCCCCGCGACCAGCGCGCTGACCTTGACCGGGGCGTTGCACCCGCCGGGTTTGGCCAGGGACACATGCTCACCGACCAGATCGGACAGCCCGGCCCGATCAGCCAGGGCCATCACCGGCACCAGCCCGACGGCGGACACCAAATTGTCCTCGTCGAACCTGCTGGAAATCGTGCGCGGGGCGTGGGAGAGTTGCACTTAGCAGATGCCCTTCCTGAGCAGCGTAACGGCGCCTTCGACAGCACCATTATCGCAGGTCAGGAGGGCATTTGCTCTTTACGACACCCCTCCGGACCCCCAGCTAGACGGTGGATCCAGGCTGAAGGGGCATGGTGGCCCGGTTGGGGGCAGTATGGGACACGTCATCGGAGGGGTTGCTCATCGTTAAACAGAAAAGGGGAGTAAGGTTCGGTCAGGATCACCGCTCAGGCTCACTGCTCTGGTTTGTCACGAATTTCTCCTCTGGTTGCGGCTGGTCGCTAGTTGCACATATTTAACTTGCACTACAACACGTGGTGCTATTACTGCGCTGCCGGGATTCTGCCGTTACGTCGCCTCTAGAGCTACACCGACGGCGCCGCTTCGTTGGCGAACACTCAAACAAGGTCTCCATAAGGTTTCGCACACCATTGTCTTCCACTAACTGCGGTACCTTCCGCCGAAGAAGTACCTCAAGGTCCGCAAGTCGGTCGTATCTGTGAACCTCTTGCCTGAAG
>JAABVA010004679.1_pt1 | contig 12604 bp, 15 predicted proteins | sample 5560331 | NCBI WGS metagenome assembly JAABVA01 (sample SAMN12812661, study PRJNA571458) | rock metagenome | isolation source: Antarctica rocks | place: Antarctica: Victoria Land, Mt New Zealand sud | collected 2016-01-07
AGCAGCGGCATGCGGCTCAGCACCTCGGCGGCCATGGCGCGCCACGCCGCCGCGGCGGCGCGGCCCGCGGGGTCATCGGGCGCCGCGGGCGCGCCGCCAATGTCCGCAAACACGCCGCGCGGCGGGCTGCTCACCGCTTCCAGGGCCCAGGCCAGCGCGGCCGCGCCGCCGAGCAGCCTCTCACGCGGCGGCGGCGCTGCAGCGGCCGACCTCAGCGCCGCGACCGCCACCGTGATGGCCGACGACAGCCATCTCTGCTGGCGCGCCGGCGCGCCGGCCAGCGAGGCGCCGATGTCTGCTCTGCCTCGCGCGAGGAGCAGCTGCGCCGCCTCGGCGGCCGCCGCGGCGGCTGTGGGTGGCACCCCCGGCGCCAGGAGATGGGCCGCGGCCCCCGCCGCAGCGGAGACCACGCCAAGCAGTGCGTCCTGCACGCGGCCGTCGGCCTCCTGTCCGCCGGCGAGCCTGGCCAGCGCGGCGCGCAGCGCGTCTGGGAGCACGGAGGCCGCCTGCTCTGACGAGTTTGTGCTCGCGGAGCGGGCCTGGTCCAGGAGCGCGCCAATCCTGCCCACCGCGGCCTGGCAGGCTGCCTGGCGCGCGTCCGTGCCTGCACCTTCCCACTCCTCCTCGTCCAAGGTTGCCATGCTACCTGCGGTGACCACCCACATGAGCATCAGCATTGACAATTAATCCAATCACACTCCGTCCTGCAATAACGTGCCTTCCTCTCAAAAGCGTAATGGTCGGTAGCGCTTGCTGCCAGCACAGCGAGCTCGTTCTTGCCGCACCTCAGCGCCAGCACCAGCGGCTTGCAGCCGAGCCCGCAATGCGTCTCACGCCCAATACGTTTGCTTTGCTGTGCCTTCTGACAGAGTTGCAAAGCCTCTGGAAAGGCTCTACATCATATGAGCCTCTGATGTAGGCCTAGGTGTAGGGAAGCAAGCAACCGCGTCCTTCCACCTTGGAGCCTCTCCCTTCCTCGCTGATGTGGACAGCCAGTTATTAAAACACTGAGGTGTACACCAGCGCTAGGCCACACCCTCTACCTTATATCCTTTTTGTCAAAGTGCCGCTTAGTTTGTAGACACCTGCCTGCGCGTGCTCTTGCAGACTATGCGGCCGGGATGGTGAGGGGCGCGCTCTCCCTCGGCACGCGCGGCGACCCCGTGCCCGTGCCTCTTGCAGGCTCGTGCAGCCCGCGGCGTGTGGCTGCGCTCGCGCTTGGCCGCTCTCCGGCTAGGTGCGCAGCAAAGCAAATGGAGTTTTCTGTACAGCTTAAAAGCAGCTGATGTTTGCATGGCACGCCCCGACTTTTTGGGTGCATGCGGCCGGCGCAAGATGTGTTTGCCTGCTGCTGGCACTTGAGTTGGCTCCTCCTGGCCTGCGCCCCGTCCACTTGAGCTAGTGAACCTGTCTGAACAGTGAAGCTTAGCGTGTGCTCTGCGCGGGGCTGCCGTGGGTCTTTTGCTGCTGTGCCAGGCGCGTCATGGCTTGGCACGTTTTGCTGTCAAGTGCCGTGCTCTTTACTGTGCGCAGCGTGCTCTGTGCGTGTCCCCTACTGAGGCCATACTTCTCAGCGAGTGACCCGAAGCCAGAGCGCGCCTCTAGCCTCGCGTCGCTTTTCCAGCATGTACTCGCCTCGGGGGAGCAGGACAGGCCAGCGGCGCCGCGCACCCGTGCACGCCGCTCCGTGGCTGCTGCGAGGCGCGCAGCGCCGCGCCTGTACCGCGTGCGCCTCCACGGCGCCAGCCAGCGCGGCCGCCGCCGCCGCGCCCGGCACGGCGGCGATGCCGTCCGGCAGCGCGGACGAGCAGCAGCTGGCGCCGCCGCTCGAGCAGGCGGTGCCCGCGCTGGCCGCCGCGCCGGTGCTGCGGGTGGCCGTGCAGGGCGACGACCTGGCCGTGGAGGGCGTCGGGCCGCTGCTGCTGCAGCTGTCCGCGCAGGCGCGCGCGCCGCTCGCCAGGCCGTGCAGGCCGCATGAGTCAGCCAGGGTCGTGTGCACTGAGCCTGCATGCATACCTTGCTTGCCGTGCCCCGCAGGCTATCACAGCAGGTTCACATCTGGCCTTTCCAAGAGCTTGCGTCCGACTTTGACATGTGCTGCCGGCACTGCGTGGCTCTGAATGGTGCACCACCGTGGTCCGAGCTCGCGGGGCTGCCTGCAGGCGTTTGTGGGCCGCGACGAGCCGGGCGCGCTGGTGCTGGGCTTCGAGTCCGGCTGCGGCGCCACGCCCATGGTCGACATTGCGCTCGGGCAGGTCTGCAGACGGGCAGTGCCCCAGCGTACAGGACATGCAGGGGTGAAGCGCGCCCGTGCTTGATCTGCTCTGCCGCCAGCAGCATGGGTCGTGCCGGGGCGTGTGCAAAGTTCGCAGGCATGCCGCTCTCTGGGGCGTCAGCGCGCCGTCATGGCGCAGTGTCCCGCAGCGTTCGCAGCGGTGGCGGCCGGTGCGCAGAGTGGCTGCCCGGGGGCGCGCAGCTGCGCTGCCGGCGCTTCCTCGCGGCCGCGCGCAACAAGCTGTGGTGGATGACGCCGGAGTGGGGGCGGGCCGGCGGCGAGCTGCCGCCCGAGACGCAGTTCCTGCTGCTGGAGCTGGGCACGCGGGGGCCGTACGCGGTGCTGCTGCCGCTCATCGACAACAGCGTCTTCCGGGCCACGCTGCGCAGGCGCGCCGCTGCTCCCAGGCATGGGCCAGCATCTGTCCCGTGAAAGAGGCTGGTTCGCCTGCCTATGGGCCCGTCTCTGGCTGCGGCAAGGAGGCAAATGCCCACTGTAGGAGGACAGTTCCATGGGTGCCCATGTGATTGCACATGTGCCGCGTGGGCGAACTTAGGCATTTCTAACTGTGCCCAACCAGAACGGCGGTGCCAATTAGCTCTGCTGATGTGTGTTACTGGCGGCGCTGCCTGTGGCCAGGGGCACTGACGGCGAGGGCGACGGCGTGGTGCTGCGCATCGAGAGCGGCGACGAGTCCGTGCGCGGCGACCGCTGGGCGGCCGCGCTGCTGGCCGCGGCGGGGCCCGACCCGTTCGCGCTGGTGGAGCGCGCCGTCGCGCGCGCCGCCGCGCTGTCCGGTGCGCAAGCGCAGTCGAGTGCGCTGGCTGAGGCGCCCCAGGCTGCAGCCGGCCAGCGTGGCGGAGTGCGCTGTCTCAACCGACCTTGATGCAGACATGCCCGTGTTTCTAACAGCGGGTGAGAAGGGTGGCCATTACGCACTGCCTTCAAAGTGGTCCCGGAGCTACTGTTTCGGAACTTGACTCACACATGTGCGAGCTGTTCTTATGCTTATGTGCAGGGCCTGAGATGGGGGTGGAGGAGAATTGGGCACCCAGGGTATGCTCGATGCTCGAGAAGCGCAGGACGGCCCTGACACGCCACTCACTGCCTCGCGCTGCGCGGCGGCCAGGCGGCGCGCGGCCGCTGCGCGAAAAGCAGCTGCCGGAGATGCTGGACATGTTCGGCTGGTGCACCTGGGACGCGTTCTACTCCAACGTGTCCGCACGAGGCGCGCGCTTGGCAGCCCGTCACTGGGCAGCGCCGCCCCTCAGCCTGTCACTGGCAGCGCATCCCCTGACCTGGTAGCAATAGCATTGTAAGCAGGGTTGCACAGAAGAGCGTTGTTCGCAGGGTCTTAACACTGCATGTCAGCAGCAGTATCCGGAGCTGACGCTCAACTGACAGTGCGACGCGCGCCCCCAGTCCTGCCGCAATGCGCCTAGAGCGGGCAGCTGGCCTGTGTCTCATATGCGCGCGTGCGCGCAGGCCTGCACGACGGCGTGCGCAGCCTGGTGGAGGGCGGCGTGCCCCCCGGCTTCCTCATCATCGACGACGGCTGGCAGTGCACCGATGTGGACGAGCCGCTGCGCCAGGTACACCCTGTGCCTGACCAGGAATATAGGGGGACATATGACAACAAGTGGTATGTCAGCGCGGGCACTCTGCAAGGACGGAAGGTCGTGTCCAAAAGCCCGCAACGACTGGTCTGTGTGAGGAGGCTGGCTGTCACCGGTGCAGGCCGCGTGAAGCATGTGATGCAGGGTGCTGTGAATATGGAGTAGCTGCATGTACAAGAAAAGCGACCAGTGCTCCAAAACGGCGCACTGCTGTAATGGCGCACGGCATTAACACGGGGCTGCCGGGCGGCTACGGGAGCGCAGCAGGGGCTGACAGGGTCGCGCGGCCCCGCCGGCAGGCGCCGATGCAGCCGCCCAAGGCGCTGCGCATGCCCGAGACCGAGGAGACCGCGGAGGAGTTTGTGGGCGCCGAGCTGGAGATGCTCGCCATGGGCGCCAAGTCCATCCCGCCCTCGTCCACCCTGGGCGCGCCCCGCGCTGCGTGACGCAGGGTTAGGGTCGCGAGGCGCGATGGAGGTGCGCTGGCGGACGGGCAGTTGCCGCGCGCCCAAGGCAGGTCTGCGTGAACACAACGGTGCAAGGATACCTTTTGCAGGGTTTTGAGCAGCGCGGGCGCGGCGCAGGCCTGGCGCTGGAGGCGCTGTCGATCGACGGCGAGGCGCCCGAGCACCACCTGCCCAAGGGCTCCGCCGTGCTGGAGAGCGACGACCTGCCCTTAGGATACCCTTTGAAGGGTTGTGAGCCGCGCAGGCCTGGCGCTGGAGGCGCTGTCCATCGACGGCGAGGCGCCCGAGCACCACCTGCCCAAGGGCTCCGCCGTGCTGGAGAGCGACGACCTGCCCTGGAACAAGGGCCGCAAGGCGCGCCGCTCGCGCCCGGGCCAGGCGCAGGCGCGCGCGGCCAACGCCACGGCATCGGTCTCCGTGAGCGGGAGCGGGGACGCGCTCGACGATGCCGGCGTCCTCCAGGAGCAAGGTCAGCCCGCCCGCCGCGTGCAAGGGGGCCGGCTGCCAATATGCTGGGCAGCAGCCGCTGCTGGCTCCCCCCAGCCTGGCGAGCGCACACAGGGAGCGTATGCGCCTGCTGCATGAGGCTGAGTGTGAGCGCTCTGTCACTGCCTGCAGAGCGTCGCCCTCGCAGGCGCTTCGGGACCAATTTGCAGGTCTCTATTGCCGCACGCGAGGGTCAAGCAGATGGGGCCGCTGTGTGGCTGTATGGCGCACACATACGCATGCGAGGGCGTCGCCTGCAGGCGATGACAGAGCGCTCGCACACAGCCTCATGCAGCAGGCGCATACGCTCCCTGTCGCACGCCAGCGACCCGCCTGGGGCTGCCGTTTCACCAAAATGGTTTTTGCTCTTGATGCACAAGGCTGATGTAATACCACTTGTTGCTAAAGTAGCAGAGCAAAGCGGAGTACCTGTCCAGCCCACCTGCCGCGTGCCCCCTGTCGCAGGCGCGCGCGCCGAGGACGGCGCGCCGGCAGGCGCGCGCGTGCTCGTCAAGACCGACGGCAGCGCCAGCACCGGCGTGACCGCGGGCCAGGGCACGCTTGTGACGATTGCGCCGCGCGAAGTCGATGCGGAGGTGGCGACGCGGCCGCCGAAGAGCCACCCGCGCGTGGCCATGTGGTGCGGCCCTGCCGCATGCGGGGCGCCGCGGTCGTGTTCGCGTGTCGCATGCGTGCGCTGTGCCACGCGCGCGTGTCACAGTGCTCGTCCGCCTTGCTCAAACGTTTATCAGCAGAGACGTTGTGGTAATCAGCAGAGATGTCGTTAGCGACTCACATTGGGCGGAGGCAAGCTGAGCTCGCGCGCTGCGACACCGCAGGCTGGTGTCCGCGGTCGTGCAGCGCTTCAGCGGGCTGCTGTTTGGGCTGCTGGAGATGAGCCTGGTTAAGTTCTACCAGTACGTTGTCGACCCCGCGCCGCCGGGCTCGTGGCCCGTGCGCTTGTTCCGCCGTCTGGCGCGCGGGCCGCTCAGGCGCGCGCGCGCCTTGGTGGCAGGGTCAGGTAGGGTGCGAGCCGTTCAGGCAGACCGTGGCAGACCTTCACATGCGCGGTGCTGCAGCAGAGAGCGGCTGTGTGCAGCCATGTGGCGTCGTGCGCGAATAGCACCGTATCTGCGGGCGGTAGGCTTGTGAAACGCGGCTGGTGCTGGTACGCGTAGCAGCTCCTGGTGCGAGTGCAGGGGCCCGCTATTTGAGCACTTGCAGCGCCTGCCTCCCAGGCCCCCAGGCCAAAGCAAGAGGTGTCATCATGGACACAGTATCCAACACAGAATATGATTGGACGCTGGTTTGCAAAGCAGTGCATTGAAGATATAAGATTGGGAAAAAGGAGGATGACCCGCAGGCAAATGCTGCTGGAGTTCTACGCGGCCTCCGGCGACTTCACGCGCCGGCTGACTTCCGTGCGCGCCAATGCCAAGTTCTCCGCGCCCGACGCCGGCCCGGAGGACTACTTCTCGGTGCGCGGCCAGGGTGAAGGGTTAGGGTATCCGGCACAGCGGCCAGGATCAGGGTGACTGCGGCCTGGCCTGGCTGCCTGCAGCGGCACATCCTCATACTGTGTGCATCACAAATACGGGCGCCGGGTTGTGTGGCGCGTGCATCCTGGCGCTTAGTGAGCAGTGCTAGCGGGCCCGAGGTCGCCTGCACCAGCAGACCGCTCGAGTGCAGGCCGAGGCGCTGTGCTTGGTGTGTGACAAGAGCGCAGCTTTGGTTGGGCTGCGCACTGTGTGCTGGCGCGCAGCATATGCCCATGTGATACGCACAGCTTCAACAGGTGCCTGCCTGCGCTGGAGAGCATGCGCATTTGCAGCACGCGCTGGCGCGCAGGGCCGGCCGGACGACCTGGGCGCGGTCGTCGCGAGCCTGCGCGCGGAGTTCGGCCTGCGCCACGTCTGGTGCTGGCACGGCCTGTCCGCGTACTGGTCCGGCGTCGCGCCCGACGAGCCCGCCATGGCCGATTACAAGGCGCGCGCGCCGCCGCACCGCCCAAGCATTGGACATCTCTACTGTGATGATGGGAGTGCCATATGGTGTTGATCCTGGGATGCGACATGACAACACGCATGTCCATCTCTTCGCTCGTCGAGCAAACACAGGCCCCTGCTCTTGTTTGGTAGCTAGCAAGACTAGCCGGTTCAGCGCGCCCATAGCGCTAATATGGGGCCCTTCAACTTGAAAATGCGAAGCATATGTGATGTCACTGAATCCTCCGCCCATGCAGGCGCGGCTGGTGTACGCGCAGCCGACCGCCGGCCTGGCCGAGATCGAGCCGAGCATGGAGTGGAATCCGAGCGTGGTGTCGGGCGTGGGCGTGGTGGCCGACGTCAGCCGGCTCTACGCCGACATGCACTCCTACCTGTCCGCGTCAGGCGCGCGCGCTCTGCGCGAGGGGCCGACCCCACACTCGCTAGAAAGCGAGAGCGGCGTGCATGGCGTAGCATGGCCGCAGCTGCCGGCGCTGCGACACGGCATGGCTGGGCGCCGTAATAGTCACATCACACATTTGGCCCAGATGCGGGCGTGCCATGGGGCGGCTCCACGGCCCCAGCGGATGCGCCCCGGCGCAGCGTCCGCGCGCCAGGCGACCTTCAATGCCGTACCAGAGCGTTGCCCAAGTTCGTCCTGGCGCAGCTGGCGCAGCTGTGCACAATAGCAGAGCTCCGCCGACTGCCGAGTGCCTGGCGAGAGGGGCGGTCAGTAGGTCACCGGATAATCTTGCAATGAGTGAAGGCGTGCGGGGCTCGCCTGCTGCGGCCGGCGCGCAGGCACCACAGATGACTGCCTTGCAATGACACGCAAAGCTGAGGGTAGTGGGCCAAAGCGCCGCGGCCGGCGCGCAGGCATCACCGGCGTCAAGGTGGACTGCCAGGCGGGCGTCGGCCTGATCGGCAGCCGCCTGGGCGGCGGGCCGGCGGTCGCGGCGCGCTACCACGCCGCGCTCGAGGCGTCCATCGCGACGCACTTCCCGCACAATGCGATGATCAACTGCATGTGCCACAGCACCGAGAACCTGTACCGGTGCGGCCGCAGGCTGCCGCGCGGCTGCGTTGCGGCCGCGCCGCCGGGTCTGGGCGCCCCGCAGCCCAGCGCGAGAGCAACCCAGCCGTGCTTGCAGAGCAAGCAAGCAATCCAGCCGTGCTTGCAGAGCTTTCTTCACAATGGCAACCGGCGATGTAGACTCTGCTTGGGGGGAAATATGCTGACATGCGAGCCGCGATTAGGATGTGTTGTCATATGACACTCTCTCCGGGGCCATGGCACCCTCACCCCCGTTTGGGCGGGCCTGATTTGGCGGTGCGCGGCTGCAGGATGCGCGACACGGCGGTCGCGCGCGCCAGCGACGACTTCTACCCGCGCGACCCCACCTCCTCGCACCCGCACATCGCCGCCTGCGCCTACAACACGCTCTTCCTCTCCGCCATCCTGCACGTGCGCCGGCGCCGGGCCCGTGCAGGCGCCAGTGCCCAGTCACGCGCCTCGTTTGCGCTTTGTTATAAGCGCTTTGGCGCCGCACACCAGCGCTGCAGCAAGCTCTTGACAGTCGGTCTGCATGCGGCTCTGCGCTTCTGATCAAGACGTGCTACGGGTGTCAGTGTTCAGCGCAGCTGCAAATTGATGTTGTCTTGTAAGCAGAGTCTTTCACATAAGTATGCCAGACATACGCTTCTTGTGAGGGTGTCATGCTTGAGTGGGGAAGGGGCACCCTTCTGCGCTTCAGAGTCACTATTTCGCCCCACATGCGCCACTGCGATCGTGCCGCGCGCGCAGCCGGACTGGGACATGTTCCACAGCAAGCACCCCAAGGCGGCGCTGCACGCGGCCGCGCGCGCGGTCAGCGGCGCGGCCGTCTACGTCAGCGACCTGCCCGGCGCGCACGACTTTGCGCTGCTGCGCCGCATGGTGCTGCCGGACGGCAGCGTGCTGCGCGCGCGCCTGCCCGGCCGGCCCACGCGCGATGCGCTGTTCGCGGACGTGCTGCGCGACCGGCGCTCGGTGCTCAAGGCGCGCGCCGGGCCCTGCCAGGGCCCCTGCTGGGCCGCCCGGCCGCCATATATACCCTGCCCTCGCTCGCCCTGGGTGTGCTGTGCGAGCGGCGCCCGCTGCTTCAGGCGCGCAATAACGGCCCTGCCAGTGGCCAGGCCGGCGCGAGGGCGCGCCATGCGCGCGCGACGCACTCGTGACCGGAAAGCGCGCGCTGCCGGAGCCGCGCGGCGCTGCCGCGCGCAGGCTGGGGCGGCACCCGTGCTGTTGCAAACGTCCCGCGCGCGGCTGACGGAGGCGCTGGCGCGCCGCGCAGATCTGGAACGTGAACGCATGCGGCGGCTGCGTGGGCGCGTTCAACCTGCAGGGCGCGGCGTGGGACCGCAGGCGCCGCCAGTTCATCCAGCACGACGCCCGGCCGCCCGCGCTCGAGGCAATCGTGCGGCCCAGCGACGTCGAGGCGTTCGCCGCGGCACTGGCCGCCGCGGTGCGTGGCCTGCCGGAGAGCGGCAGTGGCGCGGCTGGCGCGCTCGCCGACCCGGCCGCCGCCGGCGGCAACGGGGTGGGTCGGAGGAGCTGTAACGGCAGCGCGGCGGGCGGCGCCGCGGACGCGGACGTGGCGGCGGCGGAGCCGACCTGGGCGGCGGTGAGCAGCGACGCTCCGGGCGAGCTGGTGAGGCTGCGCGCGCACGAGGGCCTGCCCGTGCGCCTGGACGGTGCGCGCAGCCCTGGCCATGGTTGAGCGCTGTTGTGTTCCGGCCCACTGTTGCTTTGAAAAGTAGAAAGATCTGGGGAGCTGCATGAGTGCTCCCTCCTGGCCCATGCCCAAAAGTCGAGCGCCTGCAGCCGTGCCGCGTACACCCCCATGCATGCGCAGCTGCGTACCCTACTTCTTCGCGCAATGGGTCGCGCGCGCTTCAATGTGCTTGCGGGGAATGGGAAAGATGCAGCGCGCCAACGCCTGCTCGCCGGTCGGCCGCGTTTGCAGCCTTAATTGCCGCAGCCAAGCAATGCGCGCGCACTGTGTCCCCATAAGCAGGGCAGGGTAGGGCGATTAGTGTAGGGTCGACAGCAACAGCGAGGGTCTGTGCCCGCGCAGCCGGCTGCGCCGCGGTGGTGACGCTCGCGCCCGTGATGGAGCTGCACGGCGTCGCGTTTGCGGCCGTGGGCCTGCCGCACATGCTCAACGCGGGCGGTGCGGTGCTGCGCTGCACGCTCGCGCGCGGCGCGCCGGCCGGCGCCCCAGTTGGGGCCCTGGCGGCGGCCGCGGCCCCGCGCCAGCTGGCGCTCGCTGGGATGGCCCGCGGCAATGGCGCGGCGCCGCTCGGCGGGGGCGCCGCGTCGGCGAACGGGGACGCCGCGCCGGTGGCCGGCTTCAGCGCCGGCGCCAATGATGCCGGCGGCAATGGTGCATCAAATGGTGCCGGCCCGGTTGCCGCCGGGGTCCATGCAGAGGTGCGCTGCTGGCAGGGCCTCCTGGGGCGCTCGCTCGCCATACAAGCATGGCTTGCGACTGAGGCTTCACGCTGGATGCGGGACCCTTGAGTCTGACAGACTTCTCTCACTGCTGGGCCTTTCAGTGCCTGACAGTTCATACTCGCCTGACGCGCCGCATGCCCGTTGCCTGACAAGCATCAGCGAGCGGCACGTCATGGCCTTGCTCCGCTAGCTCCAGGAGCACCGTTCTTGCTGCTTCCTACCAAGGACAGAGTGCTGGCGCACCGTGACAGCCCGAGCATGTCTGCCCTTCGTACGGCGATTCAAGCGCTTTGTCGAGCAGGGCACTGACACACGCTCGCCTGAGGCTGACACCCTGGCAAGAGCGTGCCAAGGCTGGCAGCGTTGACGTGCGGCCGGCGCGCCGCAGGTAAGCGCGCGCGGCGTGGGTGAGCTTGTGTTGCTGTCCAGCGCGCGCCCGGCCGGCGTGCTGCTCAACGGCGCGCCGGCTAAGTACGCATACGACGCCGGCCGTGCGCGCCTCAGCGTGGACCTGCCGGCGGGCGGCGCGCTGCAGCACACGCTGCACGTCAGCTTCTGAGCGGCAGGTGCAGGGGAAGGGTGCCTAGGGTACACTGGGTGGTAACCCTGTGTCACGCCCCCATTTGCAGGGGCGGTTGGAAGTGCAGCATGTGGTGTGTCTGGTCGTGCGTACCAAGCAGTTGAGGCCGCTGTGGGGCACAGGCAGCCGCTATTCTTAACAACATAGATGAATGCGACGGCGTGAGCGCCGCCTTGGCTGCGCCGCGCTGCTGGAGTATTTGTTATGGGCCAGCGGTTTGTGCCCCACATGGGGTGCAGCACCTGGCGGCGCCGTGTGGCGCCAGCGTTGGGGCCAAGCCTTTGAATAGGGTAGGGTTGGGTGGCCCTATCCCCACATCCTGGCCCCCGGAATAACTTACAGGCAGGAGTGGTGAGTGTGCGAGCGTGTACGGTGCAGACAGTGTGCAGAGCTCTGCAGGGCAGGAGCCCATATTGTGGTTGGCAGCCCGCAGGGCGTGCCCTGAGCGATTTGTTGGTCGATTGGCTTCTGAGTGAGGGGGCGGTGGGCGCGCATGCCGCGCACCCGCGCGCTGTCTCGCGCGTGCTACGTACTGCATTATGGTTGGCTGGCGCAGGCATGTCAGGTTCCGCGGGCGCCGCATCGCATGTAGTAAAAGTGAGTGTTTTGAGGCATGCCATAAGGTCGTGGTGCTGCGCGAGGGAGACAGGCTGTGGCTGAGCAAGGACGAGGGTCTGGCGATGCCTTCTTGCCTTGCCCACCTCCCTGGGAGCCTCACAAGCTGTGTGCACACTTTGTCTGATCCGCTGCCTGCGCGAGCGAGGCCAGAGGAGACGCATGGGTGTGGATGCCAGCGAGCAGCGAGGCAGATGGCTCCTCGTGCAGGACCACGACTAAATTGGCCGGGGTGCACGGGAGCGTAAATGCAGCAGCAAGCGGCCCAGCTCGCAGTGAGTTGGCCCACCCACCTTGTGTAACTTTGCATCAGCACCGCCGGCGAGTTCAGATACCGCACCTGACCCATTCTGCACTCTGGGTACATTGAGTAGTGTGCCCGCAGCACGCATGATGCCTCCACTCGCCCTAATCTGACATAACACTCAGGCCGGCATGCAGCCATGCGCGCAGCGCTTGCGCGAAGCAGACTCATTCACTCATGGTTGACATCCAGCAGCGCACAGACTGCCCATCGGCGCCCAGTCAGCACTTGTCCAGCGCACCGCCGAGCAGCTCCTTGCCACTCTTGCTGATCTTCTAGAGAATCATTCTTGCCTAACACACATGCTATGCGTTGCCGTGCCCTGCATGCACTGCTGTCTCATAGTACACCAGCACTGTCGCATTGCCTGCAGTGTGCGCCTGCGCAGCGGGGCTTGGCGGCTGCTTGCCTGCCACGCGGGCGTCTGAACTGGCACCTCCTGCCAAATAAAGGCCATCATAGGCCCCAAGCTTGCTCTTCAGCAGCCGCAGCCAGCTGCGCGCCCTGCCTCGCCACCGCCCGCCTGCATGCATCTGCCGCGGGGGGAGGCCACGACACCCTGACCCTATGGCGGCCTCCTCCCAGGGTCTCCCGGGCACTGCGGCACCGGGCACGGCCCAGGGGCAGCGTTGTCTGCCGCAGGCGGCGCGCCTGGCGCGGGTGCGCTGGCGGCCCCCGCATGCCCATCCGGTGGTCCACCCTGCACACGCCCTGCCGGCTCTGGCGCGGACACTCCAACGGCCGCAGGAGCAGCCTGGTCACCCGGCGGCGCGCCCGGCG
>JAABVA010004680.1_pt1 | contig 12599 bp, 11 predicted proteins | sample 5560331 | NCBI WGS metagenome assembly JAABVA01 (sample SAMN12812661, study PRJNA571458) | rock metagenome | isolation source: Antarctica rocks | place: Antarctica: Victoria Land, Mt New Zealand sud | collected 2016-01-07
CCACGTCGGGGGCTCCCTCCGCCGCGGCGGGTTCGTACAGCTCGGCGCCGAACACCACCCGAGCATGCGGGTCGGTTGTGCTGATCGGTGTTGGCCCGCAGCACGAGGTCTCGGTGGCGCGGGCTTGCTCGTGCTCGCCGACGGCGGCGAGGATCGCGGCCGCGGCGTAGCGGGCCCGGACGGTCTCGCGGATGTTCTCAGATGCCCTCACGATGGATCTCCTCTGCTGCAGCAACTTTCAGTGGCGCGCTGGGAGCCAGCCCGGCGAGCAGTTCCTCGATGCGGGTGCGGATCTCGTCGCGGATCGGGCGGACGGCGTCGATGCCCCGCCCGGCGGGGTCGTCGAGATCCCAGTCGAGGTAGCGCTTGCCGGGCAAGATCGGGCACGCGTCGCCGCAGCCCATGGTGATGACCACGTCCGAGACCTCGACTGCGTCGGTGGTGAGCACCGTGGGGCTGGCGTGGGAGATATCGATGCCGACCTCGGCCATCGCGGCGACCGCCGCAGGGTTGACCTGGTCACCGGGCAGGCTCCCGGCGGAGCGCACCTCGATCGCGCCCTGGCTGAGGTGGGTCAGGTAACCGGCGGCCATCTGTGACCGGCCGGCGTTGTGCACGCAGACGAACAGGACGGCGGGCTTGGTGGGCACGGGGTCGCTCCTCGGTCACGGGGCGGTCAGCGGTGGGTGGGCTGCGACGACGCGGATCGGGCGGCGGCGCCGCGCAGGGTGGGGTCGGTGAGCTCCATGAGCAGCACCTGGACCCGGTCGTCGAGATCGTCGCGGATGCGCCGGACGGCGGTGAGGTCCTGACCGTCGGGGTCGTCCAGGGTCCAGTCGAGGTAGCGCTTGCCGGGGTAGATGGCGCAGGCGTCGCCGCAGCCCATCGAGACGACGACATCGGCGGCGGCGACCACGTCGTCGGTGAGGGGTTTGGGGAACTCCTGGGCGAGGTCGACGCCCATCTCGGCCATCACCATGACCACCGCGGGGTTGATCTCGCTGCCGGGGACGGAGCCGGCGGAGCGCACGTGCACCCGACCGGCAGCGTGGTGGTCGAGCAGGGCCGCGGCCAGCTGGGAGCGCCCGGCGTTGTGCACGCAGAGGAACAGCACCTCGGGGACGTCTTTGGCCAGGGTGCCGTCGGCCTGGGCGAGGGCCCGTAGGCGGTCGGCAGCGAAGCGGTGCGCCAGGGCGGTGAGGTGGGTGGTGATCTTCGCGGTGCGCTGCAGGGCGGTGTAGGACTCGAAGACGTAGCGCTCCACGGTCTGTGGGGAGAACACCCCCTCGTAGCGGGCGGCGAGCTCTCGGGCGGTCGCGGTGAGCTGCGCCTGGGGCATGAGCAGCGCGGGCTGCGCGCGGTGAGTGACGACCGGATTGCTTGGTTCGGGCTTGCTGGGCTGGGTCATCGTGGGTGCTGCTCCTGGTCGGCGGTGACAGCAGGGTCGGACATGGTGGTGGTGGTGCGGGCGGTGAAGCGGCGGCGCAGAGCGAGGCTCACGTAGACCAGGGCGACGAGGACGGGCACCTCGATGAGCGGGCCCACGACTCCGGCGAGCGCCTGGCCCGAGGTGACGCCGAAGGTGGCGATGGCCACGGCGATCGCGAGCTCGAAGTTGTTGCCTGCCGCGGTGAACGCCAGCGTGGTGGTGCGCGCGTAGCCCAGCCCGAGTGAGGCACCGAGGGCGTAGCCGCCGCCCCACATCACCGCGAAGTACACCAGCAGCGGCAGCGCGATCCGCACCACGTCCAGCGGGCTGGACGTGATGGCGTTGCCCTGCAGCGCGAAGAGCACGACGATGGTGAACAGCAGCCCGTACAGGGCGAACGGGCCGATGCGGGGCAGGAAACGCTCCTCGTACCACTGCCGGCCCTTGGCCTGCTCCCCGAGGCGGCGAGACAGGAACCCGGCCACCAGCGGGATGCCTAGGAAGATCAGCACCGACCGGGCGATGTCGAAGGTGGAGGCGTCGATCGTGGTCTGGTCCAGCCCGATCCAGCCGGGCAGGACAGCGAGGTAGAACCAGCCGAGGACGGCGAAGGCGAACACCTGGAACACGGAGTTGATGGCCACGAGGACGGCGGCGGCCTCGCGGTCACCGCACGCCAAATCGTTCCAGATGATCACCATGGCGATGCACCGGGCCAGTCCGACGATGATGAGCCCGGTGCGGTATTCGGGCAGGTCGGGCAGGAAGATCCAGGCCAGGGCGAACATGAGCGCCGGCCCGAGCACCCAGTTCAACAGCAGCGAACTCGCGAGCAGGCGCTTGTCGCCGGTGACCGAGCCCATGCGGTTGTAGCGGACCTTCGCCAGCACCGGGTACATCATGATGAGCAGCCCGATGGCGATGGGCAGGCTGATGCCGTCGACCCGCACGGCCTCGAGCACGTCACCGAGACCGGGCACGCCGCGCCCCAGCAGCAGACCGACGAGCATGGCGACGCCGATCCACACCGGCAGCAGGCGGTCGAGGGTGGAGAGTCGGCCGACCACGGCCTGCTCCTCGGTGGTCGTTGCGGCGGTCACGCGTTGGCCTCCACCGCAGCGGTGTCGGGGGTCGCGGGGATGGTGAGCTCCGTGGTGCCGAGCACGGCGGACAGCTGCGTGAGGGCGGCGGGGACAACCCAGTAGTAGACCCACGTGCCGCGGCGCTGACAATCCAGCAGCCCGGCCGCGCGCAGCACCTTGAGGTGGTGAGAGATCGTTGGCTGGGACAGCTCGAAGGACGCGGTCAGGTCACAGACGCACGCCTCGCCGCCCGCGTGGCTGGCCACGATGCTGAGCAGCCGCAGCCGAACCGGGTCACCCAGGGCCTTGAACATCCGGGCCAGGTCACCCGCCCAGTCCTGAGCGAGGGGCTCGCGGACCAGCGGGGTGCAGCAGGGCCCGCCCGCGCCGGGGCCAACTTCTTGCATCGACATACGCTGATGTTGACACTCATCGATCCAGGACGCAAGGCCGGTGACGACAACTCGTGGTGGACGCGGCTCGCGCTCAGTGACCGTCGAAGGCGTCCAGGATCCGCTGGGCGCCCAGCGCGGCGGTCAGATGTCCTTCGCGGACCTGTTGCTCGGTGCTCGCCCGAACGGCGCGCACCGCCGGGTGCGCAGCCAACCGGACCGACAGCTGCTCGCGCACCATCGCCCAGGTCCAGTCGACCTGCTGCTGGCGGCGGGTGGCGTCGAACACGCCGGCGTCGGTCAGCACCTGCCGGTGGCGCAGCACCGTCTCCCAGAACTCGGCAAGTCCGACGCCGGAGATAGCGCTGGTGGTCAGCGCCGGCGGCTTCCAGAGCGCGTCCGCCGGGTGCACCAGCCGCAGCGCCCCAGCCAGCTCCCGCGCCGCGCGCTGGGCATCGTGGGTGTGGTCGCCGTCGGCCTTGTTCACCACCACTAGGTCAGCCAGCTCCAATACACCCTTCTTGATGCCCTGCAGCTGGTCACCGGTACGCGCCAGGGTGAGGAAGCAGAAGCAGTCCACCATTGCGGCCACGGTCACCTCGGACTGGCCGACGCCCACCGTCTCCACGAGCACCACGTCGAAGCCGGCGGCCTCCACCAGCACCATCGTCTCGCGGGTGGCCTTCGTGACGCCGCCCAACGTGCCCGCGGTCGGAGCGGGCCGAACGTAGGCGCGCGGGTCGTTGGCGAGGCGGGCCATCCGGGTCTTGTCACCCAGGATGGAACCGCCGGTGCGGGTGGACGACGGGTCGACCGCGAGCACCGCCACCCGGTGGCGGCGGCCGTCGAGCTCGCCGGAGGTGAGCCCCGTACCGAGTGCGTCGATGAACGTCGACTTGCCCACCCCGGGCACCCCGGTGATGCCGACGCGGTGCGCACCGCCGGCCGCCGGCAGCAGGCGCAGCAGCAACGCCTGCGCCTGCTCCCGGTGGTCGGCGCGGGCCGACTCCACCACGGTGATGGCTCTGGCCAGCTGGGACCGCGACCCCGAGAGCACACCCTCGACGAGGGCGTCGACGTCGGGCGGCGGGCGGCGGGAACGGGTGCTCACGCGTCAGACACTGGCCGGATCGAGGCCGGGGAGGTCGAAGCCGGTCACGCCCGGGAGGTCGAAGCCGGCTGCGTCGGCGAGCTGGGCCACCAGACCGCACGCGGCGTCGGCGATCACGGTTCCCGGCGGGAAAATCGCGGTGGCACCGGCCGCGCGGAGCTCGTCGAAGTCGGCGGGCGGGATGACCCCGCCTACCACGATCATGATGTCCGGTCGGCCCACCTGCGCCAGCGCGTCGCGCAACGCGGGAACCAGGGTGAGATGGCCGGCCGCGAGCGACGACACCCCCACCACGTGCACGTCGGCGTCGACGGCCTGGGCGGCCACCTCGTCGGGCGTCTGGAACAGCGGGCCCACGTCGACGTCGAAGCCGAGGTCGGCGAACGCCGTGGCGATCACCTTCTGGCCGCGGTCATGCCCGTCCTGACCCATCTTGGCCACCAGGATGCGCGGGCGGCGACCCTCCGCCTCTGCGAACTGCTCGACGAGCTCGCTGGCGCGCGTCATGTTCGTCGCTGCTCCCGCCTCGTCCCGGTACACCCCGGTGATCGTCCTGATCTCGGCCGCGTGGCGACCGTAGGCCTGCTCGAGCGCGTCGGAGATCTCCCCGACGGTGGCCTTGGCACGGGCGGCGGCAATGGCCAGCGCCAGCAGGTTGTTGGCCGTCCCGCCCGCTGTACTGCGCGCTGCGCGGGTGAGTTCGGCGAGGGCGGCCGCCGTGGCGGAGGGATCGCGCTCAGCGCGCAGGCGGGCCAGCCTGTCCAGCTGCTGGGTGCGCACCTGGGCGTTGTCCACCTTGCGGACCTCGACGATCTCCTCGGTGTCCACCCGGTACTTGTTGACCCCGACGACGGGCTGGTGCCCGGAGTCGATGCGGGCCTGGGTGCGGGCCGCCGCCTCTTCGATCCGCAGCTTCGGGATGCCCGCGCCGATGGCCTTGGCCATGCCCCCGGCCTCCTCGACCTCGCGGAGGTGCGCGCGGGCCCGTTCCACCAGGTCGTGGGTGAGCTTCTCGACGAGGTTCGAGCCGCCCCAGGGGTCGATCGGCCGGGTGGTGCCGGATTCCTGCTGCAGCAGGAGCTGGGTGTTGCGGGCGATCCGCGCGGAGAAGTCCGTCGGCAGCGCGAGTGCCTCGTCGAGGGCGTTGGTGTGCAGGCTCTGCGTGTGGCCCTGGGTGGCGGCCATCGCCTCGATGCAGGTCCGCATCACGTTGTTGTAGGCGTCCTGCGCGGTCAGCGACCAGCCCGAGGTCTGGCTGTGGGCCCGCAGGCTCAGCGACTTGGGGTTCGTCGGGTGGAATCCGGCGACGAGCTCCGCCCACAGCAGCCGCCCGGCACGCAGCTTCGCCACCTCCATGAAGAAGTTCATGCCGATGCCCCAGAAGAAGCTCAACCGCGGGGCGAAGGAGTCGACGTCCATCCCCGCGCCGAGCCCGGCCCGCAGGTACTCCACGCCGTCGGCCAGGGTGTACGCCAGTTCCAGGTCGGCGGTCGCCCCGGCTTCCTGGATGTGGTAGCCGGAGATGGAGATCGAGTTGAACCGAGGCATCGTCGCCGCCGTGTACGCGAAGATGTCGGAGATGATCCGCATGCTCGGACCGGGTGGATAGATGTAGGTGTTGCGGACCATGAACTCCTTGAGGATGTCGTTCTGGATCGTGCCGGCCAGCTGCTCGGGCGCCACCCCCTGCTCCTCGGCGGCCACCACGTACAGCGCGAGCACGGGCAGCACCGCGCCGTTCATGGTCATGCTCACGCTGGTCTGGCCCAGGGGAATGCCGTCGAAGAGCTGGCGCATGTCGTAGATGGAGTCGATGGCCACCCCGGCCATGCCCACGTCACCGGCCACCCGCGGGTGGTCGGAGTCGTAGCCGCGGTGGGTGGCCAGGTCGAAGGCGACCGACAGCCCCTTCTGCCCGGCGGCGAGGTTGCGGCGGTAGAAGGCGTTGGACTCCTGCGCGGTGGAGAAGCCCGCGTACTGCCGGATGGTCCACGGCTGCGTCACGTACATCGCCGGGTAGGGCCCGCGCAGGAACGGCGCCGACCCGGGGAAGCTGCCGAGCGGATGGGGGTGCTCGCCGCCGACGAGCGCCTCGAGGTCGGCGCGCACCTGCACCGGCGCGACGGCGATGCCCTCGGGGGTGCTCCAGACCAGGTCGGCGGCGGCGTGCCCGGTTGCGGTGGCCAGGTCGGCGACGAAGGCCGCGACGTCGGCCGGGCCAGGCGCGGCGGTAGCAGGCGCGTCGGCCGGGCCAGGCGCGGCGGGAGCGCGCGCATCCTGCTCGACGAGCGGAACGCCGACGAAGCTCGGGATGCTGCTCACGGAGCGACCTCCAGCAGGTCGAGTAGTTCGGTCAGGGCGGCGACGGCGTCGGCCCCCGCGGCCAGGTGGGCGTCGGGGGCCTCACCGTTGGGCGGCCACACGGTCGGCGGCCCGGCCGCCAGCACCCGTCGCGCGCCGGACGCGCGCGCTTGCGCCACCGCGGCCGGGCCGTCGTTGCGGTAACGAGAGTTGCTGCCGCACAAGACGACCACTCCGTCGGCAGTGTCCGGTGTGGACGCCTGAGGCACGATGCCCCCGGCGGCGAGCAGGTTGGTGACCCACCCGGTGCGGGCGTTGTGCTCGGCCACCGGCCCGAGCGTGACCAGCCGCACAGCGGGCCGGGCGCCGGTGGCGGCCAGGTGGGCGTCGGACCGGTCGCGCAGCCGCTCGAACACCTGGGGGTAGCGGATCGCGGGGAGCGCACCGGGCGGCGTCACCGGCTCCGCGACGCGCACCCGCGGAGCCTCCGCCAGGTTCGGGAACTCGCTGACCCCGGTGAGCGGCACCGTCCGCCGCGCGATGTCGCGGTCGCGGGCGGTTCGGGTGGCGCCGATCCGCTGGGCGAGCAGGCCGGCGGCCAGCGCGTCGACGAAACCCCCCGCCGCCTCCAGCTCGGTGAACAACGCCCACGCGGCCTCGGTCAACCCCGCGGTCAGCTGCTCGACGTAGTACGAGCCGCCCGCCGGGTCGAGCACCCGACCCAGGTGACTCTCCTCCAGCAGGAGCAGCTGGGTGTTGCGGGCCATCCGGGCCGCGAACGAATCGGACACTCCGGGCACCCCACCGGGCAACGCCGCGTCGAACGGCAGCACGGTCACCGCATCCGCCCCGCCCACACCGGCCGCGAACGCGGCGACCGTGGTGCGCAGCATGTTCACCCAGGGGTCACGCTGGGCCAGCATCGCCGCCGACGTCACCGCGTGCTGGCGCGCGCCGCCGGCCGCCGGGGAGGCCCCGGCGACCTGCGCGACGCGCGCCCACAGCACCCGTCCGGCCCGCAGCTTGGCGATGGTCGGGAACTGGTCGTCGGTCGCCGCGTGCCGGAACTCGATCTGGGCCAACGCACCTTCGACGTCCAACCCGGCAGCCACGAGGGCGCGCAGGTAGGTCACACCGGCCGCGAGAGCAGCACCGAGCTCCTGCGCGTCGCTGGCCCCCGCGTCGTGGAACACCGTGGCGTCCACCGTGATCGCCCGCAGCGGGGCAGGGTGCTCGTGCGCCCGCACGGCCAGCGCGACCGCATCGTCGAGCCGGTTGTCCCCCCCACGCACCAGCAACGTCACCGGGTCCGCCCCTAGGCCCGCGTGCACCTGCGACAGGTCGGCGTCACTGTGCTCCAGCACCGTCAAGAACGCCCCGGCGGCGGCGGTGAACTCCGCCCCGGCGTCGAGCACCACGGGCGCGAGGTCGAGGAACACCCCGTCGAGCACGTCGGCAAGGGCGGCGTGCGGCAGGTCGTCACCACCCGAGGCCAACCACAGCGAGGTGGCGCCGTTGTCCAGGTCGTAGCGCACAGCGCGGTTGACGGCGGCGGGGTCGGCGTCCGCGCCGAGACCCAGGCCGTGGCGCACCCGGACGTCCCAGCCGCTCGTGACGTCACGGGAGGCACTGCGGCCACGGGTGAACGGGTGCACCCCGGGCAGCGGGGGCTCGAGTAACGCGTCGGCCGGGGTGTAGAGCGCGGCCAGGGTGAGGCCGTCGTAGGTGGTGGAGTCCAGCAGGCGTTCCGGGGTGTCCCCCAGTTCGGCAACGTCGAGGCCGCGGGCCTTGGCCAGGACCCCCGCCACGCCGTGACGCCACGCGGCGAGCGCATCCGTGGACACACCGTCGGCGGGGCCCACCACGACACCCGCCGGCAGGTCCGCAACCCCGCGGTCTGACTCCGACGTCATCGTCGTGATGTTAGGGGCTGACACCAGCCGCGCCGTTGCGAGGTGCACCAACCGCGCAGCGCACCACCTACCCTCTGACGGCGTGAGCACCTCCGCAGACCCGACCACCGACCCCTGCGCCGCGGCCTCGGCTGCCGCAGCCGTCATCGCCGAGCTCACCGGCGTGGATCGCCACGACGCCGCGGTGGTGCTCGGCTCGGGTTGGCGCCCCGCTGCCGAGCTGCTCGGCCCGCCGGATGCGGAGGTGCCGATGGCGCAGTTGCCGGGGTTCACCCCGCCCAGCGCTCAGGGCCACGGTGGCACTGTGCGCTCGCTGACGATCGGCGACACGCGGGTGCTGGTGCTGCTCGGCCGGACCCACGCCTACGAGGGGGGTGACCTCGCCCACGTGGTGCACCCCGTGCGCACCGCCTGCTCCACGGGGGCCCGCACCGTCGTCCTCACCAACGCCGCCGGCGGGTTGCGCCGGGGGATGGTCGTGGGTCAGCCGGTGCTCATCGCCGACCACCTGAACCTCACTGCCCGCTCGCCGCTGGTGGGGGCGCAGTTCGTCGACCTCACCGACGCCTACTCGCCGGCGCTGCGTACCGCGGCGCGGGTGCTGGACCCCACGCTGGAGGAGGGGGTGTACGCCGGGCTGCCCGGCCCGCACTACGAGACGCCCGCCGAGATCCGGATGCTGCGCATCCTGGGCGCTGACCTGGTGGGCATGTCCACCGTGCACGAGACCGTCGCCGCCCGTGCCGCCGGCGCCGCCGTACTCGGGCTGTCGCTGGTGACGAACCTGGCGGCCGGGATGAGTGGGCAACCGTTGAGCCACGCGGAGGTGCTCGCCGCAGGTCAGGCCGCTGCCCAACGGATGGGTTCGTTGCTGCGCGGGTTGCTGGCCGGGCTGTGAACGCAGTGCGAGAGCAGGTGCAGGCGTGGATTGAGGCCGACCCCGACCCGGCCACCCGCGCGGAGCTGCAGGCGCTGGTGGACGTCGGGGACGAAGCGGAGCTCGCCGACCGCTTCGTCGCTCCGCTGCAGTTCGGCACCGCGGGCCTGCGTGGGCCGGTGCGCGCCGGGCCGAACGGGATGAACGTGGCCGTGGTCGTGCGCACGAGCGCCGGGGTGGCGAGCTGGCTGCGCTCCCGGGGGTTCGCCGGTGGGGTGGTCGTGGTGGGCCGCGACGGCCGGCACGGCTCGGCGGCGTTCTGCTCCGCCACCGCCGAGGTCCTGCTGGCCGCCGGGTTCGACGTGCGGGTGCTGCCCCGACCCCTTCCCACCCCGCTGGTGGCGTACGCCGTCCGCGCGCTGGACGCGGTGGCCGGGGTGCAGATCACCGCGTCCCACAACCCGTCGACCGACAACGGCTACAAGCTGTATCTCTCCGGCGGCGCGCAGCTCGTGGCACCCGACGACGCCGGGATCGAGGCGGCGATCGCGGCCGTGGGCGGGGCCACGGACGTGCCCCGCTCCCCCGATCACCCGACAGCGGGCGAGGAACTCGTCGAGGCGTACCTCGACCGGGTGGCCGGCCTTCCCCGCGGCTCGGCGCGCGAGCTGCGCATCGCGCTGACTCCCCTGCACGGCGTGGGGCGCGACACCGCGGTAGCGGCGCTGGCCCGCGCGGGGTTCACCGATGTCCACGTGGTGGCCAGCCAGGCCGAGCCCGACCCGGAGTTCCCCACCGTGCCCTTTCCCAACCCCGAGGAGCCTGGGGCGGCCGACGCCCTGCTGGCCCTGGCCGCGGAGGTCGACGCCGACCTGGCCGTGGCGTTGGACCCCGACGCCGACCGGTGCGCGCTGGGCGTGCGCGGTCCTGATGGGTGGTGGATGCTGCGCGGCGACGCGACCGGGGTGCTGCTCGGCGGCCACGTGCTGGATCACACCGGGGAGCCGGATCCTATGGTGGCCACCACGATCGTCAGCTCACAGCTCCTGGCGGCGGTGGCCACGGCGCGGGGGGTGCGCCACGCCGAGACGCTCACCGGCTTCAAGTGGCTGGTGCGGTCGGGCGAAGGCCTGGTGTACGCCTACGAGGAGGCGATCGGGCATTGCGTGGACCCGGACGTGGTGCGCGACAAGGACGGCATCTCCGCGGCAGTGGTAGCGGCTGACCTCGCGGCGACCCTGAAGGCCAACGGGCGAACGCTGCTCGACGTGCTGGACGACCTCGCGCTCGCCCACGGGCTGCACGCCGGTGACCAGGTCTCGCTGCGGGTGACCGAGCTGGGCGAGCTCACCGACATGATGGCCGCTCTGCGGGCAAACCTGCCCGCAGAGCTGGACGGCACGCCCGTGACGGCGCAGGACCTGCGGCCGCGCACGGACGCGGTGGTGCTGAGCGGATCGGGAACGAGCGGGGATGGCGTGCGGGTGGTGGTGCGGCCTTCGGGCACGGAGCCGAAGCTGAAGTGTTACCTGGAGGTGGTGGCACCGGTAGGTTCGCGCGCCGAGTTGCCCGCCGCGCGCGAGATGGCCGCCCGGCGGCTGACGCGGGTGGGTGAGCAGGTGCGGGCGGCACTCGGTGGGTGATTGGCCCAGGTGAGCAATTGGCCGCACCTGCTCCGTCTCCGGGACCCGCAGTTGACCTGCTCAGGTGACGAGGAGGCGCCGGGATCTCATAATGGCTTGCTCCCCGGCCGGCTGAGCGTGCAGAGGCCGTCAGGATTCGAGATCGGATCGGTGGGGTGCACCTTGTCGAGCAGTATGACGCCGGCCACTGAGCCGTCGGGCATCAGGCAGATCAGGGTTGAACCCGGGTCTTTGGCCACCATGGCCTGCGCCTGGGCCAGCTGTTTCGCGATGGAGGGTCGGAGCCGCGCAGGGCCGACATGTGGTGCCGGGGGGGTGAGCACAGGCGTCTTGTTGGGGTTGATGTTCATGGGTGACCCGGCCTTGGGCCCGGCCGGCGCGGGCGGCGCCAGCGAGGGGCAACCGGGGTAGCCGGGGTGGACGGGGCCGCTGCGACAGTAACCGCCGAACCGACGAGCAGGGCCATAAGCACGCCAACGAAACCGGAACTGCGGGTGAGGCGCTGACCCGATGTGGATCTGGAGAGGGATCCTGTCACCGGCACCCCTGGCGATCTGTGCTGTCCGATACGCACACTATCGCCCAGGCCATACCGGCTGCCCGGAGGTGAGGTCGGCGAATATTCTTCACGAAGTGGTTCATGTTCACCGGCAGGTACCCGGACGATACTGGCAGCCGGTGTTCCAGGACATTGCCGCCTGTTGCAATGTCGGATACGTAGACGCCATGCACCGGTGGTCCACCTAGCTGACAGCCGCGTCGCTCGGCAGGACGACGGAGGCGATGCGGGCGATGGGCTGCACGATCGGCGTCGATCGCAAGGGTGCTCGCCGAGTACGGTCCTTGACCGTCATCACGCCTCCTCGATCGTGTCGTCGTCCGCTGGCACAGGGTAGCCCGACTCCCCTACGCGGGCAGCCAACTCACGGTCCATACGATGCCAAGTGACCGCGACAGTCCGAGGTCGCCGCGCGCTACTCGTTCGGACCGACGCTCAGATGCCGACGCCTCGCATGGCGGCCTCCGGGTAACGGGTGCCGGTGAACGCCTCCGCCGGAGCCACCGCCTCGATGCGGGCCAGTTCGTCGTCGCTCAGCCCGATGGCGACCGCTCCCACGTTCTCCGCCAGCCGGCCGGCGTTGCGGGTGCCGGGGATGGGAACCACGTCCTCACCTCGGGTGTGCACCCACGCCAACGCGAGCTGCGCCGCGGAGACTCCCTTGTCCGTGGCCAGCTGCTCGAGCGCGCGCACCACGGCCATGTTCGCCGTGAACGCGTCACCGGCGAAGCGCGGGTTGACCCTGCGGAAGTCGTCCTCGTCGAGGTCCTCGGGCTTGGTGATCTTCCCGGTGAGGAAACCGCGGCCCAGCGGGGAGTACGGCACGATGCCGATACCGAGTTCCCTTGCGGTGGGCACGATGTCGGCTTCGATGTCGCGGCTCCACAGCGACCACTCGCTCTGCAGCGCCGCGATGGGGTGCACGGCGGCCGCCCGTCGCAGTGTCTCCGGGCCGGCCTCCGACAGCCCGAGGTGGCGCACCTTGCCCGCCGCCACCAGCTCCGCCATCGCGCCGACCGTCTCCTCGATCGGGGTGTCCGGGTCGACCCGGTGTTGGTAGTAGAGGTCGATGTGGTCCACACCCAGGCGCTGCAACGACGCGTCGCACGCACTGCGGACGTATTCCGGGGTGCCGTTCACCGAGCGGCTGCCGTCGGCGTTCACCACGTTGCCGAACTTGGTGGCCAGCACCACCTGGTCGCGGCGGTCGGCGATGGCCGCGCCGACCAGGCGTTCGTTGGTGTGCGGACCGTACATGTCCGCGGTGTCCAGCAGGCTCACCCCGAGGTCGA
>JAABVA010004681.1_pt1 | contig 12598 bp, 12 predicted proteins | sample 5560331 | NCBI WGS metagenome assembly JAABVA01 (sample SAMN12812661, study PRJNA571458) | rock metagenome | isolation source: Antarctica rocks | place: Antarctica: Victoria Land, Mt New Zealand sud | collected 2016-01-07
GCGTCCAGTGACACGATCGCACCTGGGCAGACCAAGTACTACGCGCTGGGTGTCAAGCCCGGCGACCGACTGGAGACGTCCACGACCCTGGGCAACGACCAACCCGGGGTGGTGCCGGCCAAGGCATGTGCGGCGCGGCTGCGCAACCCCCTGGTCGGTCGCACCCTGTCGTCACTGAAATCCGAAAGCGCATCCTTCGACGGGCGCGAGTCGGTGACGGTGCGCAACGCGTTGCCGCAGAGCTACTCCGTGGTCGCACCGCTGGGTCCCGATGAACCCTCCGCCTACCCGGCCGGGGTCTGGTACCTGCAGGTGGAGTTGGAGCCCGGCTCCTGCACTTCGGGAGAGCCCCCGTTGCCGATACGCGGGTACCAGCTCCAAGTGAGTGCACGGGGCGCCACCGAGGCGCAACCGCTGGCCCCGACCACCATCACGGCAGGCACCGCATCGACCAACGCGCCGACGCTCACGTCGCAGGTGCCCGTCAAAGACACGCTCCGCGTGGGGGAGACCGCCTGGTTCGCCATCGATGTCTCCGCGGGCTCACGGGTCGAGGCCACCGCAGTGATCGGCGGCGATCCGACGGCCGTCCCGAAGGCATGTGCTGCCAGCGCAACGCTGAAGGTCAACAATCGCGGCGGAGACAGCGTCGGCAGCAACTTCTTCAGCTTCGACGGACGCGAACCCAAGGGCGGGGCCGCGCAGAGCAGTTCCACCGAAGCGGTCGGCAAGACCAGCTCGAGTACAGCAACATCGCCGAGGCCGGCACGTACCTCGTCACCGTCAACCTGAAGCAGGACTCATCGTGCACCGGCAAGGTTCCCATCAGCGATGTGGAGTACCCGGTCCGCGTGGCGGCCAACGTGGCGCCGTTCGTGGCCAAGACAACAGCAACACCTACGCCGAGCGCGACACCGACCGCGGCCGACGCCGCAGCACCGACACCGAGCAGCGGAATGAGCCCGTGGGTATGGGTGGCGGTTGGTGTGCTGCTGTTCGGCGGCGCGCTGGTCACCATGATCGTGGTGCTCGCCAAGCGGAACCGCGCGAGCGGTCCTCCCCCGGCCAATCCACGCTTTTGACGCGTCCGGCATGAGACTGCTGCACTGGGCAGATGACCTATCCCGATGACCCCAACAGAGTTCGGCTCAGCAACGGCGAATCCGCACCGGTTGAGCTGCCTTACGCGGGTTACCAGCAGGAGCAGTACCTCGACCCGTACACCGGCCAGCCGCTGAGCGGCGATACGCAGCAGCCGCCGCAGTACGGGGAGCAGCCCTACGGTGCCTTCTCGGACCAGAACTACCAGCAGTACCCGGCTCAGCCGTATCAGCAGTACCCAGCTCCGCCGCACCCGGGCTACCCGGTTGCACCCTATGGCCAGGCCTACCCGGTTGCGCCCCGCACCAACGGGATGGCCATCGGCGCCCTGGTGAGCTCCATCGCTGGCGCTTTGTTATGCGGCATCGGTGCCATCATCGGCACGGTCCTTGGGCACATCGCCCTGAGACAGATCAAGCAATCCGGGGAGCAGGGCCGGGGCATGGCGATAGCGGGGATCGTCATCGGCTACACGATGGCCGCTCTCTTCCTCATCTACATCGCCGTGCTGATCTCACTCGCCACCTCGAGTCAGCTTTGACGTGACGCCGTATCAGGTCGTGGACGTGAGCAAGGTTCAGCTCGACGGCGCCCTGCGCAAGGCGGCGGCGGTGTGGGTGCAGCCTGCGGGCAACCCCAGCCGCCTGGTGTGGGCGCTGTGGCCGACCCGAGCGCCCTACGCCGGATCGCTGCTGGTAGCCACCGGAGGCACCGACCAACAGGTGCCTGGCCTGTCCGACGGGGCGCAGGTGAGCGTCGTCATCGCAGCGCCGGGCAGCCGCAGCCGGCGGCTGGCCGAGTTCTCCTGCACCGCCCAGCGCATCGAACCCGACGAAGCGACTACCACCGCGCTTGCCGCGGTCCGCCGCAACGCGCCGCCCGGCTGGGAGCAGGTGTTCCGGCTGCCGCTGTTGTAAGCCTGCGCGCACGCAAGATTGGTGTGCGCAGGCTATAGCCTGATGCCATGGCAGCGGTGAGCAAGGTTTTCGTGGCCAGGCTCGCCGGCCTGGCTGTGCTCGGGCCCGACGGCGAGACCATCGGGCGGGTGCGGGACGTCGTGGTGACGGTGCGCCTGGCAAGGGAACAGCCCCGGGTGCTCGGGCTGGTGGTGGAGCTCGTCACCCGACGCCGCATCTTCGTGCCGATACTCCGCGTCACCGCCATCGAACCCACGTCGGTGAACCTCAACACCGGCAACGTCAGTCTGCGCCGGTTTTCCCAGCGGCCCACCGAGATCCTGGTCCTGGCGCAGGTACTCGACTCCAACGTGCAGGTCCGCTCCCCGGAGCTGACCGGCCCCGCCGTGGTCACCGACGTGGCCATCGAGTCCACTCGCACTCGCGACTGGGTGGTAAGTAAGGTGGCCGTCCGCCCGCAGCGGGCTCGCCTCGCCCGTCGCGGTGCGGTCACCGTCGTCGGCTACGACGAGGTGGAGGGACTCACCCCGTCCACGCTGGGCCAGCCCGGCCAGCGCACCGACCACCTGATGATCCAGTTCGAGGACATGCGCGCCGCCGACGTTGCCCATGCGCTGCGTGAGCTCCCGTCCAAACGGCGGATGGAGGTGGCGGAGGCCTTCAACGACGAGCGTTTGGCTGACGTGGTGCAGGAGCTGCCCGAGGAGGACCAGACCGAGCTGCTGATGCACCTGAAGCTGGAACGCGCGGCCGACGTGCTGGAGGCGATGGATCCCGACGATGCCGCCGACCTGCTCGCCGAGCTGCCGGAGAGCGAGGCCGAGGCGCTGCTGGGCCTGATGGACCCCGAGGAGTCCGAGCCGGTGCGCCGACTCCTGCAACACTCCCCGGACACCGCGGGCGGCATGATGACCCCGCAGCCGCTGGTGCTCACGCCCAACTCCACCGTGGCCGAGGCACTGGCCCGCTCCCGCAACCCCGACCTCACCCCGGCCCTGGCCAGCATCGTCTTCGTGGTGCGTCCACCCACTGCCACCCCGACCGGCCGCTATCTGGGCTGCGTGCACCTGCAACGTCTGCTGCGCGAGCCCCCGGCCAACCTGGTCAGCGGGGTGATCGACACGGGGTTGCCCACGCTCTCGCCCAATTCCAACCTCTCCGAGGTCACCCGCTACTTCGCGACCTACAACCTGGTGTGCGGTCCGGTGGTGGACGAGGAGAACCACCTGCTGGGCGCCGTGGCCGTCGACGACCTGCTCGACCATCTTCTGCCGGACAACTGGCGACTCACCGACAACGGTCCCGGCCCCGTCGTGCTCGATGACGTCCAGGTGCAGCTGCATGGCTGAGAACTCGGTCGCGCGCCAGCGCCTGGGCACGCCCCGGGGGTCCCGTCGCTTTCAGCTGAACTTCGACGTGGAGGCCGTCGGTAAGGTTAGCGAGCGGTTCGCACGGTTCCTCGGCACCGGCCGGTACCTGCTCATCCAGACGGTCGTCGTCATCGTCTGGATCATCATCAACGTCGCCGCGGTGAGCCTGCGCTTCGACCCCTACCCGTTCATCCTGCTGAACCTGGCCTTCTCCACCCAGGCCGCCTACGCGGCGCCGCTGATCCTGCTGGCGCAGAACCGCCAGGAGAACCGCGACCGCGTGGCCCTCGAGGAGGACCGGGCGCGGGCCCAGCAGACCAAGGCCGACACGGAGTTCCTCGCGCGGGAGATCGCCTCCCTGCGCATCGCCGTTGGCGAGGTGGCCACCAGGGACTACCTCCGCCGCGAACTGGAGGACCTGAAGACGCTGCTGCTGGACCACGAGGTAGAACTCAGCGGCGGACGTCACCCGCACACCGAGCGCCCCTAGCCGGCGCCACCTCCGAAGAGACACCTACCATGGCGCCAGTGGAACACCCCCAAGACGCCATCCGCACCGAAGATGCCATCCGCACCGCACTCTCGCGCGTGAACGACCCCGAGATCCACAAGCCCATCACCGAGCTGGGCATGGTCAAGGGCATCGCGATCGGCGCCGACGGCAGCGTGGACATCGGCATCTACCTCACCGTCGCCGGATGCCCCATGCGCACCGAGATCACCGAGCGCGTCACCAAAGCAGCCACCGACGTCCCTGGGGTCGGCGCGGTGCGGGTCACCCTCGACGTGATGGACGACGAACAGCGGACCGCACTGCGCAAGAACCTGCGCGGCGACGCCGCCGACCCGGTGATTCCCTTCGCCCAGCCCGGTTCGCTGACCAGGGTCTACGCTGTGGCGTCGGGCAAGGGCGGGGTCGGCAAGTCCAGCGTGACGGTGAACCTCGCCGCCGCGATGGCCGCCAAGGGTCTGTCCGTCGGGGTGCTCGACGCCGACATCTACGGCCACTCCATTCCGCGGATGATGGGCACCGACGCGACGCCCACGCAGGTGGAGAAGATGATCATGCCACCCCAGTCGCACGGGGTGAAGCTCATCTCCATCGCCCAGTTCACCTCGGGAAACGCCCCGGTGGTGTGGCGCGGGCCGATGCTGCACCGCGCCCTGCAACAGTTCCTGGCCGACGTGTTCTGGGGCGATCTCGACGTGCTGCTGCTCGACCTGCCGCCGGGCACCGGTGACGTCGCGATCTCGGTGGCGCAGCTCATTCCGGGCGCGGAGATCCTGGTGGTGACCACTCCTCAGCAGGCGGCCGCCGAGGTGGCCGAACGGGCCGGTGCCATCGCGCTGCAGACCCGGCAGCGCCTGGTGGGCGTGGTGGAGAACATGTCTTGGCTGGAGTTGCCCGACGGCACCCGGATGGACGTGTTCGGCTCGGGTGGCGGCGCGGCGGTGGCCGAGCGGCTGAGCACCGCGGTCGGTGCCCCGGTGCCGCTGCTGGGACAGATTCCGCTGGAGACCAGGGTGCGTGAGGCCGGCGACGCCGGGATACCGATCGTGCTCAGCGAGCCCGACTCCCCCGCCGCGGTAGCGCTGCGGACAGTGGCGGACAAGTTGTCCGTGCGGGCGCGGGGACTGGCCGGGATGTCGCTGAACATCAATACCAGCCGGAGCGCATAGCTCTCAGGTGGCGTCGGCGTCGAAGGGGGGCTGCTCGCCCGGGGACAACGGCGCCGGTGCCGTGTTTGGGTTGAAGGTCGGTTTCGTTATGTCGACCGGACTGCCCTTGATGTCCCCATTGCCCTTGATGTCCCCATTGCCCTTGATGTCCCCATTGCCCTTGATGTCCCCATTGCCATTGATGTCGCTGAAGGCGCCCTGCGCGTCGGTCGCAACGGACTTCGGGCCGAACAGAAACGAGTCGTCACCATCCAGCAAGTGCTTGGTGATGGCGGTGCGCGGGTTGAAGCTGCGCAGCTGCTGCAGATCCGCGAGGGGCTTGCGCAGCTCGTCGAACTCCGGGCCCAGCTCGTCCTTCAGCTGCTCGCGGGCACCCGTCGCGTACTCCCGGACCTGCTTGATGGTGCGGGCCAACCACGCTGCGGCCGAGGGCAGCCGTTCCGGGCCGAGGATGAACAGTCCCGCAACCATGAGGATGAGGAACTCGGACCAGCCGATGTTGCCGAACACCGTTTCAGCCTACGGCGCGCGGGAAGGGCGCGCTCAATCCGACTGGGGCGTGACGGGGATGTCCACGGTGCGACCGGCGCGAATCACCCGGATCGGCACGGGCACCCCGACCTGCTGTTCCTGCACGGCCACGATCAGCTCCTCCGCTCCGCCGATCGACCGCTCACCCACCTTGACGATCACGTCGCCCTCCGCGATGCCGGCCTTGGCCGCCGCACTGCCGTCCTTGACGTTGGCCACCGCGGCGCCGTCGGTGGACCCGTCGCTGACCGAGCGGACGTTCAGCCCGATCGTCGGGTGATGCACCGAGCCGGTCCGGATGATCTCCTGCGCCACTCGGGTCACCTCGTCCACCGGGATGGCGAAGCCGAGGCCGATGGACCCACTGGATTCCTTCCCTGAGGTGCGGATGGCGGAGTTGAGCCCGACCACTCGGCCCTTCGCATCCACCAAGGGCCCACCGGAATTACCCGGGTTGATCGCGGCGTCGGTCTGCAGAGCGTCGATCACAGCGTCGGTGTCGGTCCCGTCGCCGGACAGCCGTACCGGGCGCTGCTTCGCACTGATGATTCCGGCGGTGACGGTGCCGGCGAGGCCCAGCGGGGAGCCGATGGCGATCACCGCATCACCCACGTTCAGCTTCGCCGAGCTGCCCAGCTGGGCCACGGTCGGGTTGGCCACCTTGGCCCGCAGCACAGCGAGGTCGGTCTTGGTGTCCCGGCCGACGATCTCGGCCCGCTGCCGGGTGCCGTCGAAGAACACCACGTCCAGGGTTGACCCGCTGGGATTCGTCGCAGCCTGGGAGATGACGTGGTTGTTGGTGACGATGTAGCCGCCGCCGTCGATGAGCACACCCGAGCCGCTGCCACCGGTGTCGCCCGCGCGCACCTCGATGGACACCACCGAGGGCAGCACCGCCTCGGCAACCGACGCCACTCCACCGGCCGGCGGCGCCGCGGTGTCCTTGGCCTGCGCGAGCGTGACGTCGGGGGCGGTGGGGGCGGTGCTCACCTCGGCCGTGCTCCGCCCGAGCAGGCCACCGACGGCGCCGACCACCAAGGCCAGCACGGCGAGGAGCACGAGGGCGGCAGGGCGCACCCGCGAACCGAGCAGCAACTCCCGAGCGCCGAGCTTGTCCGCTGCAGGCCTGCTCGATGGATCAGGTTCGGCATCCTCGGCCAAGGCCGGCGGGCCGAGCCGGGCGCCGTTGCGGGGATCGCGCCACGGGTCGGTGTCGGTGGCCGCCGGCGGCGCCGCGGGATCTGGGGCGCCGCGCTGCAGGCTCTCCCTGGCACCCGACGGGCGGCCGAACGCCTCGGCGAGCGCGGGATCCAGCGGGGGTGAACTGACCATCCGCCCGTCGCGGCGACGCTGGTCGGCGCGGGCGAAGGAACCGAAGACGTTGCTCGGACGGCCGAACACCGCCGCCTCGGTCGGATCCACGGCAGGGCGGCGCGGCGGCCGGGGCGACAGCCGCGGCGGCGCGGAGGACCCGGGGGGACGCTGTGCGTCAGGAACAGAACTCGCCACGGGTTCGGTCATGGTCGCTGCAACCCCTCGTGGACATCAGGTGCGTCGGGACGCTCGGTGATCAGGACAGGAGCCAAGCGTGCCTGACCAGCGGTGAAGTCCGCGTCTGCACCGATCCTATCGGCGCCAGGTCGGTGGCCCGGCCGAGCCGTCGAACATCACGTCGAAGGACGCCAGCTGGGCGTGCGGTGCGTTGCTGGCGGGCAGTACCGCGGCGCCACGCTCCGCAGGAGCCACAGCGGCCCGTGCCGGGGCATCCGCCACGGGCTTGCCACCGTCGGGCGCGGCCGCAGCGCCGGCGAGCACCCCCGCGGCCAGCGCCGATGCGGCAACAACACCCAGCGGGAACGATCGGCGTAGCCGCCGGGGCAGGCCGGAGCGGCTCGTGGCGGCAGGCTGCGGCGCGCCAACGGTCTCTGGACCGGACGGCTGCGGGGACGGCGGTCGGAGCACCGAGTAGAAGCCACCGCCCGCACCGACGACGATGACGCCGGGGGTGAAGGCACCCTGCGACACGTGATCGTTCGGGCTCTCGGCGCGGTTGTCCGGGATACGGGAAAGCATTCCGCGCAGCTCGGCGGGCATGGCCAAGGGCGCAGCGGATCGCACCGCCGTGCGCACCCGTTGCTGCGCATCGACCTCCCCGGCGCACTCCGCGCAGAGGTTGAGGTGGGCCGCCGCGCGCTGATGGGCGGCCATGGTGAGCTCACCGTCGACGTAGGCAACGACGGCTTCGGTGGCCAGGTGCTCCGTGGAGCTGAACGCAGCCGACACCCGGGCTCGCCCGAACGGCGAATCCTGGTACATCAGCGCCTGCCTCCGAATCGCTGTACGACGGTCTCTATTCTCATCCGGCCACCGCCGAATGCGCACCCATCCTGCCCTTGTTCTCCAAAGACGCGCGCAGCGCCTGTCGACCACGGTGGATACGGCTGCGTACGGTGCCCATCTTCACACCCAGCGTCGCGCCGATCTCTTCGTAGGACAAGCCCTCCACGTCACAGAGCACCACGGCGGCGCGGAACTCCGGCGGCAGCTCATCCAGGGCCTCCTGCAGGTCGGAGTCGAGGTGCGCGGCGGTGAACGCCTGCTCGGGGCTGGGCTCGTCGCCGGGCACCCGGTCGTAGTCCTCCGGCAATGCCTCCATCCGCACCCGGTTGCGACGACGCACCATGTCGAGGAAGAGGTTGGTGGTGATGCGGTGCAGCCATCCCTCAAATGTTCCTGGCCGGTAGCTGGACAACGAACGGAACACCCGGATGAACGTCTCCTGGGTCAGGTCCTCCGCGTCCTGGGAGTTACCGGAAAGCCGATAAGCCAGTCGATACACCCGGTCGGCGTGTTGGCGGACCACCTCGTCCCAGGTCGGCAGCACCCATTGCGCGCCGTCGGCGTCGAACAACGCGACGGGCGCCGGTTCTGCCGGCTCGCTTGCCGGCGCGGGGTTGGGGTGATTGGCGAGATCCATTGCGGTGGTGGCTGCCTCCTGGTCGGGTCGACATCGGGGTCGATGCCTGGCACAAGAGTCAACACCGATAACAGGTCATCTGTTCCAGTCGGCCCACCGTGCTCGTGACCCAGCATCCGCTGCCTCGGTGAGATGACCATGAGAGCAACCTGTGCAACACCTGAGAGTGTGCGCTGCCGCGCGCCTACCGCGCTCTACACCGACCCACGATAACCTCGCAGGGTGACTGCCAGCGTGCCCACGAACTCCGCCGAGCGCATCCTCAACCACGTCGAGCAATCCGTGGTGGAGGACGAAGTCCTGCTCTCCGCGCGCGAGCGGGCCGACGATCTGGGCGCCAAGTCGGTGACTCCGTCGGTGGGGGCCATGCTGACCTTCCTGGCCGAGGTGATGTCGGCCCGCACCGTGGTGGAGATCGGCACCGGCGCCGGGGTCAGCGGGGTGTGGCTGCTGCGGGGCATGCGGCAGGACGGGGTGCTCACCACGATCGACATCGAGCCCGAGCATCAACGGGCAGCCAAGCGGGCATTCGGCGACGCGGGCATCTCCCCGGGGCGGTTCCGGCTGATCAACGGGCGGGCGCTGGAGGTGCTACCCCGGCTCACCGACGCCGGCTACGACCTGGTGTTCGTGGACGCAGCACCGGTAGATCACCCGCGCTACCTCAACGAGGCGCTGCGCCTGCTGCGCCCTGGCGGCGTGGTGGTACTGCACGGCTCGCTGGCCGGCGGTCGAATCGGCGACCAGGACCAGCGTGACCCCGCCACCACGGCACTGCGCGAGACAGTACGAGCGGTCGCCGAGGACGAGCGGCTGGTTCCGGTACTGCTGCCGATGGGTGAGGGACTGCTCGCGGCGGTACTGGCCGTCAACTAGCTCGCAAGTCAACTAGCCCGCGGCCCTCTGCCGCCCGCGCTGCCGGCGACACGAATACCTTTACCGACGACCACCACACCACCCGGACTCACCGTGTAACGCTGCCGGTCGCTCTCGTGGTCGACGCCGATGAAGACTCCCGGACCGACAATCACGTTCTTGTCCAAGATTGCCTTGCGCACCACCGCCCCCTTACCCACCCGGACGCCCGGCATCAGCACGCTGCCCTCCACCGTGGCACCCTCCTCCACCACCACGTTTGAGCTCAGCACGGAATTGCGGACCGTGGCAGCGGAGATGATGCAGCCCGCGCCCACCATCGACTCCTGCGCCAGCCCGCCTTGGACAAACTTGGCCGGAGGCAACATCTCAAACGCCGCCCGGATGGGCCAGCGCTGGTTGTAGAGGTTGAACACCGGGTGCACCGACACCAGGTCCATGTGGGCGTCGTAGAAGGCGTCCACCGTCCCCACGTCCCGCCAGTAGCCGCGGTCGCGTTCGGTGGCTCCGGGCACGACGTTGTCGGCGAAGTCGTAGACGTGGGCCAGGCCGGCTTCGACCAAGGCCGGGATGATGTCGCCGCCCATGTCGTGGTCGGAACCGTCCCGCGCGGCGTCGGACTGGATGGCCTTGAGCAGCACTTCGGTGCTGAAGACGTAGTTGCCCATGGAGGCGAAGGTGACGTTCGGGTCATCTGCGGTGGCCGGGGGGTCCGCGGGCTTCTCCAGGAAGCCGGTGATCTTGCCGTCGGCGTCGGCGTCGATGCAGCCGAAGGCGTGCGCCTCACTGCGGGGCACCCGGATCCCGGCCACGGTAACGCCCGCCCCGGATTCGATGTGCCTGGCCACCATCTGCTCCGGGTCCATCCGGTAGACGTGGTCGGCCCCGAAGACGACGACGTGCTCGGGACGCTCGTCGTCGACCAGGTTCCAGGACTGGAAGATGGCGTCGGCGCTGCCGGTGTACCAGCGCGGGCCGAGGCGCTGCTGAGCGGGCACGGGCGCGATGTATTCGCCGGTCAGCCCGGACAACCGCCACGTCTGGGAGATGTGCCGGTCCAAGGAGTGCGACTTGTACTGGGTGAGCACACAGATCCGGGTGTACCCGGCGTTGACCAGGTTGCTCAACACGAAGTCGATGAGCCGGTAGGCGCCGCCGAACGGGACGGCCGGCTTGGCCCGGTCTGCCGTCAACGGGTACAGGCGCTTGCCCTCACCCCCGGCAAGGACGATCCCGAGTACGCGCGGCCGACTCCTCACACCTGTGAACCTATCGGCTGCGTGCTCGGCTCGGCTACCCAAGGTCCCGCAAACGCCGACCGTTCAGGGTCTACGGTGCGTACCTGTGCGAGTAGGAGTGCTGACCAAGGAGTACCCGCCCGAGGTGTACGGAGGGGCCGGGGTCCACGTGACCGAGCTGGTCCGGGAGCTGCGCGGGCTGTGCGAGGTGGACGTGCACTGCATCGGCGCCCCGCGCGAGGACGCCTTCGCCCATGCCCCCGCTCCCGCACTGGCCGACACGAACCCGGCGCTGGCCACGCTGTCGGCCGACCTGTCCATGGTGGCCGGGGCGGGCGAGGTCGATCTCGTGCATTCGCACACCTGGTACGCGGGGATGGCCGGGCACCTGGCGAAGCTGCTCTACGGGATGCCGCACGTCGTCACCGCGCACTCACTCGAGCCGCGCAGGCCGTGGAAGGCCGAACAACTCGGCGGCGGGTACCGGGTGTCCTCCTGGGTGGAGCGCACGGCCCTGGAAGGCGCCGACGCCGTGATTGCGGTGAGTGAGGGCATGCGCCTGGACGTCCTCAGCTGCTACCCCTCGCTGGACCCTGCTCGGGTACGGGTGGTGCGCAACGGCATCGACACCGTCGCCTATCACCCTAGCGCCGGCTCCGCGGTGCTGGAGCGGCTGGGGGTCGATCCTGCGCGGCCGGTGGTGGTCTTCGTCGGTCGGATCACCCGGCAGAAGGGCGTGGTCCACTTGGTGGCCGCGGCCCACCAGCTGCAGGCCGATGCGCAGCTGGTGTTGTGCGCGGGAGCTCCGGACACCCCCGAGCTGGCAGCGGAGACCGAGCAGGCGGTCGATGAGTTGTCGGCCGCCCGAGCAGGGGTGTTCTGGGTACGGGAGATGCTGCCGGCCAAGGACATTCGCGAGCTGCTCGCTGCCGCGACGGTGTTCGTCTGCCCGTCGGTGTACGAACCGCTGGGCATCGTCAACCTGGAGGCCATGGCGTGCGGCACCGCCGTCGTCGCCTCGGACGTCGGGGGCATCCCGGAGGTCGTTGACAACGGCCGGACGGGACTGCTCGTGCACTACGACGAGCGGGAGCCTGCCGCGTTCCGGAACGGGCTCGCCGCGGCGATCAACGCGGTGGTGGACGATCCGGCGCGCGCGGCGGCCATGGGCGTTGCCGGGCGGGAACGGGCGGTGGCGGAGTTCTCCTGGGCGCAGGTGGTTCGGCAGACCATGGACGTCTACGCCGCGGTACTGGGCTGACCCCTCCCCTCGTTTCGCCAAGTTGTGCAACTTGGCGCTCCTGGGGCCGCCGCAGCCGCCACGTTGTGCAACTTGGCGGGAAGCTAGCGGGGCAGCGGCTGGTACACGGAGATCACCGCCGAGGCGCTCACGGTCAGCAGTTCGCCCAGTGCACTGATCTTCGCCTGCCGCTGCGCCTCCGTGGAGTGCCACGCCGAGGGGCCCATCCCCACCAAGTCCTCTATGTCCTTGTGCCCCAAGCTCATGGTGAATTCCAGCAGGGTGTGCCGCCGCCGGGCGAAGTGGCCTCCCATCGCCTGCTCCAACCGTTCCGGCTTGCGCTCGTCCACGCCGAGCAGATCGAGCGGCCCCACCAGCTCCCGCAGATGCCGCGGGGTGGGAGTCAACACGATCAGGGCTCCGTTGCTGGTGAGCACCCGGTGCAGCTCAGCGGGGCTGCGCGGCGCGAAGACCGTCAAGGCGACGCCCATCGTGGAATCGGCGATCGGCAGCTGGCGCCACACGTCTGCCAGCACCGAGCCGACCCGCGGGTGGCAATGCGCCGCAGACCGCGCCGCCGCCTTGGCCGCGTCCACCGCCAACCCGATCGCCGCAGGCGCCTGCGCGAGCGCGGCGGCCAGGTAGTGACCGGTTCCCGCGCCGACGTC
>JAABVA010004688.1_pt1 | contig 12592 bp, 12 predicted proteins | sample 5560331 | NCBI WGS metagenome assembly JAABVA01 (sample SAMN12812661, study PRJNA571458) | rock metagenome | isolation source: Antarctica rocks | place: Antarctica: Victoria Land, Mt New Zealand sud | collected 2016-01-07
ACCTCCCAGGGCGTCGCCACCACCACGTTGACCCCGGCCCGGCGCCAGCTCGTCACGGCCTTGCGCAGCGCCTTGGCGGCTTGCCCATGGCGCGCGTCATGCGCCGGCGGGTTGTCATCGGCGATCGCGACGACCACGCGGCCAACAGGCGGCTCCAGCTTTCCGATCGATCCTAACGCGATCCAGGTCTCGAAGCCCGTGCTGGTGTAAACCGCAAGCCCTGTTTCCGGGCCTTCAACCAGCAGCAGCGGCCCACTGGGGTCGCCGGGTAGGCGCACAGCAGCGCCGTCCTGGGGGCCGTTCGTGAGCTTCACGGAGGGTAGGCGCCGCGCCTGTTGCTCCTCCGGCCCGATCTTGCGGCCATTCAAGTCGAGGTGAATGCGCTGGACGGCCTGCACCGTCCCGTCCGCCGTCGTCGCCACGACCACCATGGCGCGGTGAACCGGATGCCACAGAATCGCGTCCGGCCAGCCGTCAAACGGCACGGGAACGCCGCGATTTTGCTTTAGGTAGTACTCGGCCGGTGTTCCCGTGATTGGCACTGATACAGCCGCGATGCGCTTTGCGTATGCGATCTTATCGGCGCGATCGGCCGCAATCTCGGCGACCTCGTCCGGATCAGGTTCCGGCGGTGGCGTACCCGCGCGTGGCGTGAATGGCTTTGTCTCGTTAGCATCAACGCCTGTCCAATTGCGCGCCCATGACAGCGCGTCCAGGAAGTTGCAGCGGTTGACGTGCTGAATTAGGCCAAGGAGGTCGTTGCCTTCGCCGGCTTCATGGGTGAACCAGAGGCCTCGCTTTGGGCCGCGCACCTCGACGGCAAGGCTGCCCTTGCTGCCCCAGCGGTGCGTATTTCGTGTGCTGTTCGCCTTGCTTGGTATGCCTAGCAGGGCTTCGGCCACACCAGCCACGTCCGCGCGCAGGGCGGTGCGCAGTTCCGTCAGATTGTCGTCGGCATTGATCAACCGAAACCCCGGGAGCGAAGCGCCTCGCAAAGTCTGCCGAGCATTGCTGTTTGTTTGACCGACCTATTTCGGCGACCGGCCAACGATCGAACGAACCCCTGCTCCCATTGGGTGAGTTGTTCGACATGCCGCAGGCACAGCCCCAAATCACTAATCGGCTCAGCGACACCGCGCGACACGTTCGAGATGATCGAACCAGCCGGCGAAGGAACTACGTCCGACCAAGAGAGCCCCCGATCACGTACCAACTTTGCCGCCAGCCACGCGGCCGAGGCGCGCTCGCCGGCATGTTCCGACCCCAACATTCCCAAGATGTTGACGAGCCGCGTCCGCTCGGCAGGCGAAAGCGCGGTCACGCCTCACCCGCCACGAGCGTCGCCAACGCCGCCTCAGTCGAGATCGACTTGACGAATGTCATGCGGCCGCCGACCACCGCGAACACCGGGCACAATTTGTCATACCCCGGTGGTGCGGTGCGACGCTCCGCCACGGGCAGGTGTTCGCGCACTGGCAACACCGGCGCGGCGCGGTTACCTCGAACTATGAGGTGAGCCGGTGTCACGCACGCCCCCCGACAGGGTGCGTTATCGCAATCGGCCCTATGGCACGGGCGAAGTCGGATGCGCTCTTATGAGTGAACGCGCTCACGCGTTTGCCCCTAAGCCAGACACCATCCTACTCAGGATGGCGCGCTCACTTTGCTCCGCGATTTTCAGCACGCGGAGCTGATCCTGCGGCAGGTGTTCCTCGATGCAGATGCGCACTAGCGACCGAAGCCAGTCGGGTGGGATAGCATCCAACTCGACGCTGATGTCTCCGAATCCCTTGGCCCGACTATCAGACTGTTTGGTCGGACGTGTTGGAAGCTTGAGGGTTTCGATTTGGTGCTGCGTGACACCGATGCGTTCGAAGTGAATTTCGGCGTTCGGTGCCAGCTCGCGCAAGGTCTGCTCGATCTTCTCCGCCGCGTTCACGCCGGAAGGATCATAGTCCCCCAGATGGAAGATGTAGGCGGGCACGTCGAGTTCCGCGATGGCTTCGGCAGCGCTATGGAGGAACGACAGCGAGGCATATCCCCGCGCCACCATAAGTGGCACATCATACTCCGAGGTGATCGGGGTGATGACGCCGGCCAGCGCGTCCTTCTCCAGCCAGACCTCGACGTAGCTATCCGCATCGCGCCAAAGGCTCTTGCGATATAGGCGCGCGGTGTCCTGCAACGCCTCCTCGATACTGCCGAATGTTCGCGGCTTGCGCTGCCACCTGGTGCTGTCGGCAAGCCACTCGTACGGCAGGGTGCCATTCCGCCGCATGGCCACGAGATCGGTTTGGACCTTGCTGTATCCGCCCTCGTTCCTGTCCACGACACCAAGCACGGTCGCTTGGTAGAACACTTGCCGCACCGTCATCGGCTTCATCGACTGGACGATGTCCAACAAAGCCCGGCGCCGCTCGGCAACCGCTGCTCGTGTCAAGCGGGTGCGCTTTATGTGGCTAGCCTGATAAAGCGTCGTCGCGCTCATGTCCGGTCCCGCAACTCGGCGGCCCGACGCGACAGAAGGTCCCCCCGAGAGTGATGTCCGTGTTGCGTTTTGACATCAGCTTCGAGATCGAGCCAGCGGGCTTGGTCGATCAACATCTGGCGGCGCGCCGCCGGCATCGAGGGCGAACCAGTCACACGCAGGAATTTGTCGTTACGGTCCTCCAGCTTCGTCCGTGCAGCCTTGCGGGCGGTCACCTGACTGTCTCAGCGATTAACCGCTTGTGGAAGGCCATGGCATCCGCCAAGCCATCGAATTGGAAGCAGAGCGGGGAATCGTTGGCCAACAATGCCGTGGCGGCTGAGCATCCTTTCCGATCGGGCCAGGTCAATCCGCGATCAAAAGTAAATACCCCAGAGACGCCAACAGGCAGAAGCATGCTGAGATCGGCCGCCATTCCAGGCGGCGCGACCAAAACGAGGGAATGCGGCGCGATGATGGACAGCCGAACGTCGCAGCCCGGCGGGATCGTGATGGTGAGCCCGGATACGCTCATAGTTCGGTAGCCGCGTCATCTAGGTCATATTCGTCAGCTCGCAGGAGTGCCGCTTTCAACTCTCCTGGTTTCAGCAAGCCAATCCACTCAGCCAGTCGTCGAATCTCACTAAGATCGAGGAGCCCCTTAAGCCACTCGGCACAGTCATGTGCCTGGGTGGAAACCGTTGTCTCGTCGACTTGGTGATGGGCCTCACTGGCGTCGACACGGTCTGCATCTCTGGCCTGCCGCATCCGAATGACGGCGGTTTTCTGCTCAGCCTTCGGCACCGAGGCGATGGCGTCGAGATGGATGCCCTTGTCCAGGGGCGTGCCGCGAATGTCGGACAATACGGCATCGTCAATGTGCTCGCCGCGAGACGCATCCATTTGAATGGCGCGCTCACTACGTCCTGTTTTGGCCGAGGTATCGGCACTGAAGCGGGAATGAGTAGAGTCGCAAACTTTGCGACTCTTCTCCCGTCCGTTGCCAACGGCTCCATGCCGCGTCTCCGGGTGCAGAGCTTCATACGCTTGTTTCCGCCGCGCGGTGAACATCGCCCGCTCGGATGGCGTCAGCTTCGTGCCACACAGGTTTTCGTCGCACTCGGCTAACTGCCGCTCTATCTCCCCCAGGGTGACGACGTGCGCCGGGATCTGATTCATACCGAGGCTACGGCAAGCCTCCAAGCGATGCAGGCCAGCGACGATGCCCCACCCTTGCGTTTCAATACCGCCGCGAAGGATGCCACGCTGATGCACTGTGATGGGATTCAGCAACCCGGCCTCGGAGATACTCGCGGCGAGCGCGCCAACAGTGTCGGCCGACACGCCCCGAAGGCGCGTGCCGACCTCAATCATGTCGAGTGGGATGTTCCGGTTTCCACTTGCGCCGTCACACACCACGGCCCGTATCTTAGCCCATCCAAGCGACCGCACTGCGCAGAGGCGACGATGGCCATCCACGATGGCCCATGCGTCCACCATGGCGCCATTACGGATGCGCTTTACTGCCTTGACGCTGATTGGCGTCTGCAAACCGAAACTGGCGATGTTCTCGGCAAGAAAAGGGATATCGCGAGGCTGACCGCCGAACGACGTTCGTTCAGCGTCATAAATCAGATCACAGGGTAACTCGCCGATCGTAGTCTCAACGCCCGAGACGGGCGAAATAGCGGCAGGGGGGATAAGGGCAGACATGGCGCGCTCCGAAGAAACGCGGCAGGCGTAGCGGCTATGGAACCAGACGAGACTTGATGCTATAGAGCGATTGCACCCGCTACAGATGCAACTGTCCTGTCTGCCCCATCAGCGCGTGCGTGCCGACGCAGTGCTGGTGGGGTTTCTACGTAGCGGCGGAGTTGGACTGCGCCTTGAGACGCAGGCCAAGCAGTGGCGGGATCAAGGGCAAATCCGCCCGCTCGATCCGGTACTGCCGGTTGATCTGTGTCGCAGGCAAGCGGCCATCAACAACTAGGTTCCACACCGCGCGGTAAGACGGCGGCAGCCCCTCGACTAAACCGCGCAGCTCACGCGACACGGCGGGAAGGGGCACCCATTTGTCGATCGGATCGGCCACCATCGCCGTGGCCCTCGTATCCTTCAAAACGTCTCGCATTCGAATCGCTCCATTGTTGGTTGGTCCACTGTTCAAAGGAACGACCAGCCTGCGATTCGGAAGGCGATTGAGATTTCTCTCTCTCTCCTATAGGATAGGACTGGGAAGACCCATCCAGTTCCGTTTGCGCGGGCTGGTCGTCTAGAGCCGCCGCGTTTTGGTCCCGGCAAGGACCTGACGTGGCGGTTTCGTTTTCGGGAGAGGGGTTACCTTCCCCTTTTCCGCTCAAGGGCGGGTAGGAAACTCCCAACTGGTCGAAATCTCCGGTTTTTGCCGCGACGGCGGCAAAAGCAAGAAGCTCATCGCGACCGATGATAACCTGCGACCTATAAGCCGGCAGACGCTCGGGCCCGTCGATGCGCGACAGAGCGTCCGCCTCTACCGCGTAGCAATCGATGAGACTTTGGAAATCACCTAACGGGTAAATCACCTTCGCGGACATCGGCTGTCCAAATGATCCGATGGAGATATAGATGGTGGGCCAATTCTCTTGTGCCCAAAGAACGTCACCCAATGTGTCAAGCATTATCTGTCGGACAAGAAAGACCACAAGATCAATAAGTGGTCCGGCTCGAAGGCTATCTGGGTTCGATACTACTTCATCTTCCCGAAACGACCGTGGAAACCAAAATCTATGGGTTTTTTCCGGAACCGAGGACGGTTGCCGTATCACCGACTGATAGCGGCGGAGCCAGTAAAACTCTTCAACCATCCTTGGGCCGCTGCTGGGCTGACCAGGGGCGCAGCTATGTGCGATAAGATTGTAGATCAAATGTCGGATTTTCACGCCAACGTCGCGACGACCTGATCCAATAGCTGGCCAGAAGTCGCGAGCAATCAGCCGAAGCAGGCGCACAAGGTAGCGGTTCGCCAGGTGGGTGATGCCCAGCACATCCGCCATCTCCTCCTCAGCGTCCCGCGCCTTCAACATTCAATCAGCCCTTACCACCGCAATAATCATAGCAGCGACACAGGAAACACGCGAGAGGGAAATATCGCGAAACCTCCTTTTTCTACATTCTTCGATCACGGCCTGCTTCCCGCCCCCCGGCGGCGGTCCCGGCGCGTCCAGCCACAGCGAAACACCCGCGTAATACCGCCGACCGCTTGCTTTGTCGGTGCGAACCTCGGCCGCGCCGAGCATCTGGCGCGGGTCGGGGTTGTTTCCGCTATGTCATGCCAAGCGGAGGCACCCCGCGCCTCGCGGCTAAACGGTCCGACTCCCAGGAGCAAAAACGTTCCCACGGTCGCCAGGACGCCGGCCGTGAATGCACCACCGACGCCCAAGCCAATGCAAACAGCGAGGCCACGATCCAGCGTGCGGACCATGCGGGCGGCTTCCTTGCGCATGCCCTCGAAAGCGCCTTGCTTGGTCGCGGCGACAAGCTCCTGGACCAGCGCCGCTCGTTCCTCAGCCGTCAGCGGATCGTGGGATGCAACCACATCCGCGACGGCACCGAGACGCACAGGACCCGAGACGAAATAGCCGCTTCGGGTAGGAGATGAACGCGCCAGGCTTCATGCATTCTAGCGCGACGCAGGGATTCGGTTATCTTGGCTCGGACCCTAAAGCGCAATTTGTTGAACAAGGTAATTCAACCAAGGCGGACGGTTCCGAAAGCTTTGAAGAGCTGGGTTAGAACCATGCGAGTTGCGAACGTTGGGCGCTGTTTTGGGTACGGCATGGCAACCGAACACGGGAGGTAACCCACGATCTACGCATAGCGACGACGTGATTGTTCTTGTTCTGTCCAGATGATCGGGCATAGCCTGCCAGCATGCCCCATGAACCTCCGCCTGACCCGAACCCCGCCGACCTGGCTGCCGCGACGCCGGAGGAGGTCGCCGAGGCGTTGTCCTACGCCCTGCGCTACGACGAACGTGGCAAGCCGCGCCGGGGCGGCTGGGATTTCGCGGCCGGGCTCGCCGCCGAGCGTCTCGCGAACCACCTGAGGCGGTCAGGGTTCGTCGTCATGCGCGTTCGCGCGAGCCGACCGCATAGCGCGGGCTAGGCCGATGGCATGGCGGAGAATGGTGAGTTTCCAGGGCGTCGGGCAACGCTTGCGGAGCTGCGCGCCGCCGTCGCCCGGGTCGAACGGAGCGGCGTCGCGGCCCAGGCCGGCGTTGTCTCACTCTGCCATTCGATTGATCATGCCCTCCCCGGAGGCGGTCTGTCCCGCGCCGCGTTCCACGAGGTGCTGGCCGGCGATCCGGGTGCGACAATCGCTTTCTGCGCGCTCGTCCTGGCGCGCGCTTGTGGCGCCGTCATGTGGATCGGCGCGGAGCCGGACGTCTGGCCGGAGGGCCTGCGCGACTTCGGCCTGTCGCCGGCTGATCTGATCCTGGTAGGCGCGAAACGGCCAAGGAATCGACTCTGGGCCTTCGAGGAGGCGTTGCGCTCGACGGGCGTCGCGGGCGCGGTGCTGGTGATGGATGGACCGGCACCCGACCTGATCGCCGCCCGCCGCCTGCAACTCGCCGCCGAAGTTGGCGGCGGCATTGGCCTGCTGGTGTTGCCCAACACCGATGTGATCCCGCCCTCGGCGGCCAGGAGCCGCTGGCGCGTGGATTCCGCCAACGCATCCCGCTTAGGCAATCCGTCGTGGCGCCTGACGCTGCTGCGCGCCTCCGGTGGGCGTCCGGGCACCTGGACCGTCACCTGGGATCGCGCCTTGCGGGAGCTGGCGTTGGCGAACACCCCTGCCCCTGTGGGAGCCCAATCCACCCATGCCTTGGCATGAGCCGCCGTTACCTGGTGCTGCACCTGCCAAGGCTGGCGACCGATCGCATCCGCCAACGTGAACCAGACCTGGATGGCGTGCCGATCGCCACCTGGGCCGCGCACGGCAACCGTCGCCTCCTCATGGGCGTGGATGCGTCCGGCACCATGCTCCGTCCGGGGCAGGCGCTCGCCGACGCACATGCCATGCATCCCGAGTTGGTGTTGCGCCCGGCTAACCCCGAAGCCGACCTGGCGTTCCTCGAACGCCTGGCCTTGTGGGCGACGCGCTTCACCCCGCTCGCCGCCATCGATCCGCCGGATGGTTTGGTGCTCGATGTCACCGGCTGCACGGACCTGTTCGGTGGTGAGGCGACCCTGCTCGCGCGTGTCACCGGTCATCTCGATCGCGGCGGCATCGCCGTGCAAGGGGTGGTGGCCGGCATCGTGGATGCCGCCGTCGCGCTGGCGCGTGCCGGCCACCACGGCCGGGCCGTGCCGCCCGGTGGCGAAATCGCCGCCATCGCCGCGTTGCCGCTCGGCATTTTGCGGCTTCCCCATGACTGTTTTGCCGGCCTCAACCGGCTTGGCTTGCACCGGATCGATGACGTATTGCGCCAGCCGCGCGCTCCGCTGACGCGGCGCTTCGGGCGGACGCTGCTCGATGTGCTGGACGCGCTGACCGGGGATCGCCCGCGCCCAATGCCGCCGGTTCGGCCACCCCCGGCCTATGTCGCGGCGGTGAACTTCCTGGAGCCGATCGTCACCCGCCCGGCAATCGACCGCGCGTTGGACGCTCTGCTGGCGCCGCTGTGCCGCAGGTTGGGCGAGGCCGGCCAGGGCGCGCGGGCGGTGACGCTGCGGGCGTTCCGGGTGGATCGCGAGGTGCAGGAGATCACGGTCGGCACGGGCCTGCCCACCCGCGTCCCGGCGCATCTGCGCCGCTTGTTCGCCAACGAGCTGGAGCGGCTTGAGCCGGGCCTGGGCTTTGAGCGCATGACGCTGGAGGCGGGCGTCATCAACGCCATGGCGGGCGCGCAGGACGTCATGGCGACAACCGGCACCGACCAAGCGGTGAGGACGGAGGCGCTGGCCCAGTTGCTCGACCGTTTGTCGCAGCGGCTGCCGGTGTGGCGTCTGGCGCCAGGGGAAAGCCACTGGCCAGAGCGGTCGGCCGTGCGGGTTGGCCCGTTCGATCCGGTGCCGATTGCGCCGCCCCGCTTTCACCTGCCCGTCGCGGTGCGGCTGCTCAGGCGGCCGGTGCCGCTGATGGTCCTGTCGCTGGTGCCGGACGGGCCACCGGTGCGGCTGCGGCTCGATGGCGCGGTTCACGACGTGGTCTGGTCCGATGGGGTCGAGCGGATCGAGCGGGAGTGGTGGCGCGACGCGACGGACGGCGCTGGCCGCGATTACTACCGAGTGGAGTTGACCTCCGGTGCCCGCCTCTGGATCGGCCGCGCTGGCGCATTGCGGCCCGACCGTCCCGCGCGCTGGTTCCTGCATGGCTACCTGGCATGATCGTCGCTTTCGCCGAACTCGGCGCGCGGACCAACTTCACGCTGTTGGACGGGGCGTCCCATCCGGCCGAGATGGTCGCGACCGCCGCCGCGCTTGGTCACGCCGGCATCGGCGTTTGCGACCGCAACAGCCTCGCCGGCGTGGTGCGCGCCCATGTCGCGGCCAAGCAGGTCAAGATCAGCTTCATCGTCGGCACGCGCCTCGTGCTGGACGATGGGGCGAGCTATCTCGCCTGGCCGACGGACCGGGCCAGTTACGGGCGGCTGACCAGGTTCCTGTCCCTCGGCCGCATGCGCGCACTTAAAGGCCAGTGCCAGATCAGCCGCGCGGAGATGCTCGACCATGCCGAGGGCTGGGTGATGGCGGCGATCCCGCCTTCCCTTCCGGACGCTTTGTTTGCCGCGCGCCTGCATGACGATGCGCGCGACCTGCGGGACCACCTCGCCCTGCCGCTGCTCTGCTCGGCGGCCGTGGTCTATGACGGTGCCGACCGGCATCGGCTGGACACCCTCGCCACCATGGCGGCCACGGCCGGTGCCGGCCTGCTGGCGACGACCGATCCCCGCCACCATCACCCCGACCGCCGCCGCCTGGCCGACGTGCTGACCGCGATCCGCCTCGGCGTGCCGGTCGATCGCATCGGCCTGGCCGCCGAGCGCAACGGTGAGCGCTGCCTCAAGAGCGTCGGGGAAATGGGACGGCTGTTCGCCGCCCACCCGGACGCGTTGGGCAACAGCATCCGCGTGCTCCATGCCTGCTCCGGCTTCTCGCTCGACCAGTTGCGTCATGAATACCCGGATGAAATCCTCGAACCCGGCCACGCGCCGATCGAGACGCTGACCGACCGGGTGGGTGAGGCCGCCGCCCAGCGCTGGCCGGACGGCGTGCCGCCCGACATCCAGGCCCGCATCGCGCACGAGCTGCGGCTGATCGACGAGCTGGCCTACGCACCCTACTTCCTGACCGTCCACGAGGTGGTCCGCTTCGCGCGCGCCAAGGGCATCCTGTGCCAAGGGCGCGGCTCGGCGGCCAACTCCACGGTCTGCTACGTGCTCGGCATCACCGCCGTCGATCCCTCCAAGCACGACCTGCTGTTCGAGCGCTTTGTCTCCGCCAGCCGCAACGAGCCGCCCGACATCGACATGGATTTCGAGCACGAGCGGCGCGAGGAGGTGATCCAGCACATCTACGACCGCTATGGCCGCGATCGCGCGGCGCTCGTCGGCACCGTGATCCGCTACCGTGGCCGCAGCGCCATCCGCGAGGTCGGCAAGGCGCTCGGGCTGTCGGAGGACGTGACCGGCCGGCTCGCCAAGGCGAGTTGGGGACCCGGGCGGGAGCAGGGCCTGGACGAGTTGGCGCAACAGGCGGGGCTCGACCTCACCGACCGCCGCCTGTCCCTGGCGCTGGAGCTGGCGGCCGAAATCCAGGACTTCCCGCGCCACCTTGCCACCCATGTCGGCGGCTTCGTCATGAGCCGGGGGCCGCTGACCGAAATGGCCGTGGTCGGCAACGCCGCCATGGCGGGCCGCACCGTGCTGGAATGGGACAAGGACGACATCGACGCGCTCAAGCTGCTCAAGGTCGATATCCTGGCGCTCGGCATGCTGTCCTGCCTGCGGCGCGGCTTCGACCTGCTGCGACAGCACCACCGCCGCGACCTCGATCTCGCCAGCGTGCCCCGGGACTGCCCGGCCACCTACGCCATGCTGCGCCGGGCCGACTCGCTGGGCGTGTTCCAGGTGGAGAGCCGGGCGCAGATGGCGATGCTGCCGCGCCTGCGGCCCAGCGTGTTCTACGACTTGGTGGTCCAGGTCGCGATTATCCGCCCGGGACCGATCCAGGGCAACATGGTGCATCCCTACCTGCGCCGCCGCTGGGGCCAGGAGCGGCCGGTCTACCCCCGGCCGGGACCGGAGCACGGGCCGCCCGACGAGCTGGAGAAGGTGCTAGGCCGCACGCTGGGCGTGCCGCTGTTCCAGGAGCAGGCCATGCGGGTGGCCATCGTCGCCGCCGGTTTCACGCCCGGCGAGGCCGACGATCTGCGCCGGGCCATGGCGACCTTCAAGTACACCCAGGGCGTCGGCGTCCACCGTGACCGGCTGATCGGGGGCATGACGCGGCGGGGCTACGATCCCGAGCTCGCGGAACGGGTGTTCAAGCAGATCGAGGGGTTCGGCTCATACGGCTTTCCCGAAAGCCACGCGGCGAGCTTCGCCCATCTCGCCTACGCCTCGTCCTGGCTGAAGTGCCACCATCCAGCGGTGTTCGCGGCGGCGCTGCTCAACAGCCAGCCGATGGGCTTCTACGCCCCGGCCCAGATCGTGCGCGACGCCCGGGACCACGCCGTCGAGGTGCGACCGCTCGACATCAACGCCAGCGACTGGGACAGCACGCTGGAACCGGAGATAGGTAGCGCCGACGGGCACGCGCTGCGGCTTGGCCTGCGCCTCGCGTCGGGGCTGCCGGAGGAGGAGGGGCGGCTGGTGGTCAAGGTGCGCCGCTCGGGCAACGGCTCGCCGTATGCCTCGGTCGAGGAGGTGGCACGACGCACGGGGGTCAGCCGGAAAGCCATCGAGGCGCTGGCCGGGGCGGACGCCTTCGCCAGCCTGGGCGCCAGCCGCCGGGCGGCGATGTGGGACGCCAAGGCCGTGGAGCGGGACCTGCCGCCCCTGCTGCGCCTGGCCGAGAGCGCGCTGGGTGAACCCGCCCTCATCCGGGAGCCGGCCCCCGCGCTCCCCGCCGAGGCGGCCGGGCAATCCGTCGTGCTCGACTACACCGCGACCGGGCTGACGCTGCGCCAGCATCCCCTGGCGCTGCTGCGGCCAACCCTGTTGAAGCAAGGCTGCCACGACACCCGCCGGCTCAACACGGCGCGGCCAGGCAGTTCGATTCGGCTGCCCGGGATCGTGCTGATGCGGCAGCGGCCCGGGACGGCCAAGGGCATCGTGTTCATCACCATCGAGGACGAGTTCGGCGTGGCCAACCTGGTCGTCTACCCCACCGTCGGCGAGCGTGACCGGGCGGCCATGATCGGGTCGCGGCTGCTGCTGGCCGAGGGCCGTATCGAGCGTGAGACCGAGCACGCCGAGGTGCCGATTACCCACCTCATCTGTCGCAAACTGACCAACTGCGGGGATTTGCTTCAGCGGTTGAACGTCTCCGGCGACGACCTCGCATGGAGCGATGCGATGCTGGGGCGCGCGGACGAGGTGCGGCGACCTGATCCGGGATCGGCGCGCGCCAAAGCTGGGTTGCCCGCGAGCCGAGACTTTAGGTGATGGTGCCTGGTCAAGAGCCGAGCAGCTCGGCCGAAGCGCTGACACGCATGTCTGGAAACTAAGCGTGGCAGATTGATCCTCAATCGATCTTTCGGTTCCCGAGCTACCGAAATCCCAAACAGCAGTCAGCCAGATCTGGTCAGACGGCCACCTTCACCGCAGCCGTCAGCGTGGTGCATGGATCAGGGGTGTGGGTGCACTGACCCCAGCCCCGTTCGGGGTCAGGCGACGCGGACGTAGCTCGGGCGTCCCAGCTCGAGCATGCGATTGAGCGCGTGGACAGCGACCGCCACCTCGGTCCCCTCCAGCCGTATTCCACCGGCTCTGCCGGCGGAACCTTGACGGCTTCCGCCCGGCGCTCGTCCGTATGCGCGCGCAACTCGTCGCCGATCCCCTGTTTCCACCTGTTCATGGTGGCTTCGACCCGGGCTCGCCTGTTGTATCCAGACGCGTTCTGCCACGCCATGCGCCCGTGC
>JAABVA010004693.1_pt1 | contig 12582 bp, 14 predicted proteins | sample 5560331 | NCBI WGS metagenome assembly JAABVA01 (sample SAMN12812661, study PRJNA571458) | rock metagenome | isolation source: Antarctica rocks | place: Antarctica: Victoria Land, Mt New Zealand sud | collected 2016-01-07
CCATAAGACCGATCAGTAGCAGCCTCATGTGGCCCGACAGCGCATGTCCACCCGCACTCTTGGTGATTAATCACGCATTATCTGCGATAGGGGCCACGGCTTAGAGTAATTCTCCGTCAAAAAGCTAACGGGAGGCCGATCTGTTGTCATGCGGGCGATCGGCATCGTCAGGCGCCCGACCGATACACCGATTTTACAAATAGACATTTTATATCTACTAGTCTAGTATTGACTAGTAAACGGGAATTGTCAAGACTGGGAGGTGTCACTTTGATCGCTAAATGGCCCGATTTCTTGGACACTCCGCCACTATTAGGTGGCTCTCCCGATGACTTGGTGAAACAGGTTGGATGAGAATGTGAGGGGTCATGGACCAAAATGTGAGCCGGCACGCTCGGTGGCCATCGTTGAGCCGCGTAGGGCAGCGAGAAATGCCCAGCGCGCCTTCACATTTTTGCTCCCCAGCACCGTCCGTTTTTCGGTGCAATAGCGCCACCATACAGTGCTACCTGGCGTTGCGCCTTTCGTAGCTCTACGCGGTGATCTCGCCCTGTCAACGAGCTCGCTAGACCACAGTTCGTCAGTCACAACACGCTTTTTCTGGATTCTGGCTTCACCAAGTCATCGGGAGAGCCTATTAGGTTGACACATACGTGCAGTCCATGATGAGACGGAAAACACCAGTTTGACCTGCCGGTTAGAGCGATTTCACGCGTGGTAGGGCCGCGTCAGGGGCCACTCACGGCCCAAAACCGTCTCACCGTCCACTGCAAATATGTGTAAAGGGAATCGTGGCGGAGCGTGTGCCGGGGCAACGACAACAGTCGTTGAGCGCGGGGCGACTGCGGGAGGGAGCGGCGCCGGCTGCGCTCGCCGACATCGCCTGGGCCGTATCCTCGCCCGGCACTTATGTCTCCCACATAGACTCTTGTCTCTCGTGTCGTCGCTCGGGATGCCCGCGCCACGGCCTCGGTGGGCGCACACACGCGACCGCCTCGACGACGGACGCCACGCGCATTGACACCACCACCCGCACGAGAGTACAAACTAGGTAGTTTCAAGTGCCCACGCGTTGAGGAGAACGACATGCGGCCCCTGTTGGCCGAGGACGAAGCGGCCCTGCGCGCCATCTCCGAGCGCCACGGCTTTTACGCCGCGCGGGGGCCACACACCGGCGAGGGCAGCGCCAGCCGGCTCATCGACGCGCTGCTCGCCGGCGAGGTCGTCACGCTCGCCCTCACACCGGCCGACCGCCGTCGCCTGGTCGCCTGGCTCGACGAGGTGCCGCCCCCCGAGGGACGCCTGGCGACCGCCCTGCACACCCTGGCCGCGCAACTGCGTCCCACCCTCCCCAAAGCGGCCAAGGCCAAGGCCGCGGTGCCGCACGCCCCAACCACCAAGGCGACGGCACCCCCCACAGCGCGGCGCGGCCACCTCACGACCGACGAGGCCGCCCGTCACCTGGGGCTAAGTCCCGCGCGTGTGCAGGAGCTGGCCCGCGCCGGCGAGATCGGCCGCAAGGTCGACGGCCGCTGGGCCTTCACGGAGCGCGAGATCGCCCGCGTCAAGGGTGAGCGCGACCGCCGCGCCCTCCGGCTTTCCCTCACACCTACACGCACACAGAAGCGGACCACGCGCCGCCGGAGGAGGGCCGCCGGCACCGGTTCCTCCGGACGCCCCACCCGCGCCGACGTGCAGGCCATGGGGTACCTCGATCAGCTACTCGCCGAGGAACGTCGCTTCGAACAGACCTACAGCCTGCCGTTCCGTGCTCCCCAGCGTGTCGCGACGACGGTCCACGCCTGCACCCGCTGCGGCCAGGACCTGCTTCTGCTCATCTTCGGCGACCAGGCGCGCGATGAGGAGAGCTTGCTGGCCTACGGCCGGCTCATGCACGAGGCCATCGTCGCCCGTGGCCTGCCCGCTTATGTCTTGGGAGCGCCGGAGGGCGATGGGATGCGCGACGACACGCCGTCGCTACTCCTTCACGTTTGGCCGACACCTGGCGCGCCTCAACGCGTGACGCCTGGGACGTGGGATAGCCTCGTGGAGCAGTGGAGCCAGGCGCACTGCCGGTCCTGAGTGGCCCGGTCACACCACAGCGCCTACAGACGTGTCGTGTCGAGGATCATCACGCTGCCCTCCCGGGGGGTGCTGGTCGGCGCGGGCGGCCGGGGCAGGAAGGGCAGCAGATGACGTACCGGCCCCGGCACCCAGCCCCACGGGTCGTCCGGTGTTCCCCCGACCGCGCCAACGCACCCCACGAGCAGGCGGTCGTGGCGGCGATCGAGCGCCAGGGTGAGGGGGACGGCCCCGACGGTGAGCGTGCGTACGATCTGCCCGTTGCGCTCGTCCACCACACTCAGCGTGCCGGGGCGCGTGAGCCCGTTGTGCGCATCGGCGAACCCGACGCTGAGCACGTACACGCGCCCGCGCCGCTCGTCGACCGCGACACCGGTCGTCGCCGGGCCGATGGGCACGCTGCGCAGGAGGGCTCCGCTGCGCGCGTCGAGCATGCGCAGGCTCCCGACGCCCGCGGGGATCTGCGTGCGCGCCGCGCTGTTCCGCGCCCCCGTGGCGACCACGCGCAGGGGACCCAGGGTCGTGGTGAAGACATGGCCCGTCCGCGCGTCCTCGACCAGCGTCCCCTCGCCCCCCCCGTGGGCGTGACGCGCACGAGGGTTCCACGCCGCGGGTCGAGCGTGCTGACGCCCGCACCCGCGATGACGAAGGCCCGCTCACGCGGCTCGTCGATCAGGAGCGACGGGACGGGGCCGACGCGCGCCCCGGGCAGCGAGGCGTGGCGCAGGAGCCGCCCATCCGCCAGGGCGACCACATCCACGGCGCTCGGCGGCGCGCCGAACCTGCCGAACCCGCTGGGGACCGTCCGCACGACGACGAGGCGTCCCCCGCGCGCGTCGATCGCGAGCGTCCCGAACCCGAACCCCTGCCCGCCGCCGGGGAGCACGATCGTCCGCACGACCCGGCCGGTGCGCGGGTCGATCACCGTCACGCGGGTCGTCCCGCCGCCGGAGGTCGGCGGGCCACCGGAGGGCGTGCCGCCAGCGCTGGGGAGCGCGTAGAGCAGGCCCGTGCGCCCGTCAAGGGCCAGACCACGGCCGGCATCAACGGCCAGGGTGCGCAGGGGCTGTCCGGTGCGGGCGTCGAGCACGACGACCGCGGCTCCGGTGGTGGTGCAGGTCTGGGGGCCACCCCCCGACGAGCCGCAGCTAGTGGACCCGGTTGACGCCGCATAGGCGCGCCCCCGCCGCGCGTCCACCAGGACGGTCGTGAGCCCAAAGGGTTGACCGGGCAACGCCGTCGTGCGCACGACCGTCGCCCGCGTCGTGTCGAGCACGCGCACGACCGCGCGCCCTGCGCTGCCGCCGCCGCTATAGGCCACGACGTACGCCCGCCCCGCCTCCTCGTCCACGCTGAGCGAGGCGCCGCCGGAGAATGAGCCGACGGCGATGGTCGTCAGCACGGGACCCGGCCCCGGACGCCCGGCGACGATGGCCAGGGCCAGACCGATCACCCCCAGGGCGAGCAACACCGCGACGCCCGGCCGCCGTCGTCGCACCATCCGCGTCGCTTCCATCGTGCCCTCCCCGTCCCCGTTCACGCCTCGCGCGACCATGGCATCACGCCACAAGAATACAGGGGGCGCTCACGCGGCCGCCGCGACGACGTACTCGACCCGCTCGACGTGCCCGGCGCCGAGGGTGTCATAGTCGATCTTGTGCAACGCGCCCATGACCTTGCCGGCCAGCTTCTGCTCCAACCAGGTCTTGTTGAAGGCGGCGGGGACGGTCACGCGCAGCACCGCGCCGTCCTGGTCGAGGGCGTGCGTCGAAGCTAGCCAGGCGTTGAAGTTTTCGGGGGTCATGACCTGGGCCAACTCGGCGAGGACCGCGCGCCACACCGGATGCTCCTCGACGATGGGCAGGGGCGCGGGGCTGTCGGACCACGCGGCGTAGGAGTTGACGGCTTGACCGCGCCCGTCATCACGCCGGCGTCGTCGACGATTGGGCTGGTTAGATCGCGGGCAATCCGTGGGCGATCCGCCGTCGCGCGTCCGGGGCGGCGCCGGGTGTAGGAGGTCCTGCAGAACGGCGAACAGGTACGGCATGCCGTTGGGGGCCTGGCCGTCGCGCCGGCGCTTGACGATGCTCTCCTGACGGTCGTGCGTCCGGGCAGCGGCCTCGTCGAGCAGGCGCAGGAACCGGTCGAGGGACACGCCGGCGTCGCGGCGCAGGTTGCGAGCGCGGCCGAGACTCGAGCGCGGCGCGTCGTCCCCCAGCTCGTCGCTCAGGGCCGCGACCTCGGCCGCGAGCGCCTGGTCGTCCGGGTCCGGGGCGGCCGTTGGCCCGCCACCGCCACTCGTCGTCTGTGCCGCCTGAGTGGGGGTAGGGGGTATTGAGTCGAAGTCGAAGTTTTCTATTTCGATTGGGTTTACTTGGGGTGAAGGATTCTTCACCCCTCCCGCGCGCAATCCTTCACCCTCCCCTCTGGTCGGCGTGCCGGCGTCTTTAGGCCGGTTGTCCGTTCCAACACGCGTCGTGCCTGCACATAGCGGCTTTCGTTCCGCATCTCCCCATGTAGCGTTGTTATGGTCACATGGCCCAAAAATGCACGAATCATTGTCGGGGGTCGCCGGTGTCGCGGGGGCTGCGTCGTCGGCGGGGAGGCGGCCGTCGAGCCGGGCGAGCCCTTCGACGGCCGCGAAGAACGGGCGCAGGTCGTAGGCGTTCGTGGACTGCCGGCCGTTAGTGGAGAATTGCGTCTGTATGTGCAGTAGCCCCTTCCCCTCCAAGGAGCGGAGATAACCCTGGATGCAGCGTACGCTCTTGCCCATACGCGCGGCCAGCGCCGCCTCGCCAGGGAAGGGGTCGCGCGCGCTCCACCAGTAGGTGCAGAGCTGCGCGATCAGGACCATCTCGGCCTCGCTCACGCCCAGCCGCGCGTAGTAGGCCCAGCAGTAGGTCGGCAGCGCCGTGTAGCCCCCGGTCAGGAGCGCGACGCCGTAGCGCACGACCAGGCGCCGGTCGATGCCCTCAGATGCGGCGGGCGGCGGTGTAGTTTCTCTAGCGGTGGGGCCGGGCGGATATTGACATACACGCACCGTTCCCGTATGATGCCTCATAGGTACTCCTCGGAAGCATAAGGCTCCCCTGTGAGTCCCGAAAGCTCTTTTGGGGGTGGTAGCCCGGTTGAGTTTTCGGACCCGTTCTGGCGGCGCTGGTGGTTAGTTTGAGTCTGAAGCACCAGAGCCGGACAATATTAGTAGTAGCCTTAACCCATCGGGGCAACCCGGTGGGTTTCGTGCATCTAGCACGACTGCGCTAGGGCATAGCAAACGTCTCCATGATGGGCATCATAGCGCACTACAACGCGTCTGTGCAACGCAGGAGTATACAAATAGGATATTAGTTCTAGCCGTCAAGGCAACGCCGCGTGATCATAGACGGTTGCGTCGGCGTCCGCGCCTGCGCAGGGCACATCTCCTATGGACGGTTCGGACTTGTGGGACACCTCGATGTCGGTAGCGATGGATGGCAGGGTTTGCAGCAGCTCAGCGGCCGCTTCCTCCCAGCGTGCCCACCACTGGACGACGACAGGTGGCGCACATGAAACGCACCACAACATAGGGTCGAAGCGCACCGCTCGTGTTCGTCTGTCCAACCTAGCCCTCGACTTGGGATACCCGCGCACAAGGCGCATCGTCGGCGAGAGAGGCAAAGGATAAGGCCAAACCACTTGACCACATATGGAGCATGTACATAGCTGACCTGCGCGGCGTTTGCGGACGAGATGACGGGTTCCGGGGTAGAGCATATCGACCATCCTCCGTCTATGGTGTGTCTGCCGATCACTTCTACCATACCGAACAACGCGTATGATGACAGTACCAAACCGTAGCTCATGGATGTACCAGAACGCGAAAATGTACCAAACATGTACCAAATCTTTGACCCGGAGCGGTGATCCCGCCGCTGCCGTGCCAGGGAGGGTACGATTGAACCGGTGAGGGGGCGAGATGCCGACACCGAACGAGCAGCTACGCGCGGCACGGCGGCGAAAACGTTGGTCGCAACAGAGGGCCGCAGAGACGGTAGGCATCGACCGTAAGACCTACTTGCGGTTAGAAACTGGGCAAACTTATCCGCAGCCAGGAACGCTCGACCTTATCTGCATCGCATTTGGCTTGACAGCCGAGGAATTAGGATTTGAAAGCACGCAGCAAAGCGGCAGCCGAGCCATGGTGCAGATTATGGATGTTGCCCCGGCTACGCTCACACTGCTAGTAGATACGAACGACATGCCTGATTTTCCAACCAAGGTCAGCATAGTCCTCGCTCACATCATGCACATGATAGGGGCATGGAGTGCGCCGGCACCGCATTGGCGTGAGGTAGAGGCTGTCGTCAACGGGGAAATTTATATGCTCGATGAGATGCTACAACAGCAACCACGACGGAACGAACATCTACTCTCTCGTCGGCAGGCATTGACGACGCTGGCCGCGCTGCCCACGGCGCTACTCGCGCGGAAGTTCCCTGGGCACATGGCCGAACAGAAAATGGGTCCACACTCTTCTGACCTTCTCTCCCCCTGCGCGGCGAGTCTGACGGCCTGCTGGCACTTACTGAAGAGCGATGATCTGGGTACCGTCGCCCATATCCTCCCCCACTATATGCCGGCGCTGACGGCCTTGGCCGACCAGCCCTCACCGCATCAGCAGGAAGCGGCGGCGCTGGCCGTGCAGGGCAACATCCTCCAGGCTATCGTCACCATGCATCAACGCATGGGCGCCGAGCGAGAGCGGCATTGCCGGGAGGCCGTCCGGTGTGGCTACCTCTCCCGCGACAGCAGATTGACGGCCACCGCCTTGATGTACCTCGGCTACACCTACTCGTTGAGTGTCCGTCCGCGCCGGCCTGAGCAGGCTATCCCCGCCTTCCGCGAGGCGTTACAGATGCTTGGCGGTGAGGAGTCCCTTCTGAGGAGCGATATTCTCATGGGGTTGGCGGAGGCGTGCGCGCAATGCCACGACGAAGCGAAGGCCCTGGAATACATGGCGTTGGCGCAGAACCATTTCCCGACCTATCCCGAGGCCGATCCGAGCTACATCTACGCCGAGTGTGGCTTGAATACGCTCTACCAGTGGGAGGGGAAGATGTACCTGGAGTTGGCCGATCGCTACCCGCAGCGCGACTACGCGCACCGAGCCTGGAACGCACTGGCGCTCAGTACGGACATCCGCTCCATCAATGGACGGTCCAGCAGCGAGACGATGCTCTACCAGGCCGATGCGGCGCGCTTGCGCGGGGATGTGACGACCTACACCGACCACCTGCGCGACGGTCTGCGCATGGCCCTAAGCCTGGGGAGTCACCAGCGCTACGACGAAGCGTTGGAAATATACCGCAAGGCACCCGAGCCGTGGCTAAAAGAACCGGCCATCAAGAGACTCGCAAAAGACTTTTTCAAAGAACTCCCGGTAGGAAAGGGCAGCTAGCATGGCAAACACGATTATCGTTCAAACCACCATTGACTCGCGGGACGGCGCGCATCGAATTGGCCAAGCGCTTGTCGAGCGGCGCCTTGCCGCCTGCGCACAGATCTCTGGCCCGATCGCAAGCACCTACTGGTGGCAGGGCCAGATGGAGCACGCCGAGGAATGGGTATGCGCCGTCAAGACCACACAGGAGCTGTACGAGCCGCTTGAGCGCGCAATCCACGAGTTGCACTCATACAAGACCCCTGAGATTGTGGCGACGCCAATCATCGCCGGCAGCAAGAGTTACCTGGAGTGGATCAAAGCCGAGACATCCGCGCTCGTTTCTTGAAGGGTACGAGCAGCAACCAATTGCACCACAGCCCCACGTCCCCCTTGGGCAAATGCCTCCCCTGCCACCGCGCGGCGACCTACCGTACGGGGCGCGTGATCGGCGTGCTGGCTCGTGAGCGTCCGGTCCCCCGCACGCAGCTGGCCCTCCCGTTCTAGCGGACCCTGGGTACCTGTGACCATGCCGTGCCCGCTGTGTCGTGAGGGAATCGTGCGCTGTGCGGTAAAATGTCGGGAGACTAAGGGCGCATTAACTACACTATACTTCGTTACATGCTAGTATTTAAACCTGTAGTTTAGTTGCTATACTCATGGTGGCGGGAGGTGTATCATGCCCAACAAAGAGGGACGCTCCGTTGCCCCACGCGATCCTGACGCCGTCGTAGTATCAGTCCGTATCCCACGGGCGCTCCACGCACGCATTGGGGAAATTGCCGCGGCCGATCAGCGTAGCGTGTCCTGGATGACACGGCGTCTGATTGAGACGGCCATCGACGCTCTTGACAAGCATTCACAGTAAGCACACAGAGTGCCCCCAGCGTGCCCCCGCAACGCCGAGGGCGACACGACGCGAAGGAGACATGCCCGGGCACGTCAAGAGCCATGTGGTGGGACGGGCGACTGATAGCGGTGGCGTGCGCACCACGGCGTACCGCGCTGTTGATCCCTTTGTGCGCGCGCAGTGCAGGGACGCTATCTCTCCGGATCACGTCTTCTCACGCCGTGCCCGGCGCGCCCCGCGTGGGGGGATTGGGCTGAAGACAGAGCCGGTCTGTGTCGCCTGTCGCCCCTTGCGCCTTGAGGAGAGCGTGGATGGGTGAGGGGAGCGCCTGGCCGCGCCGGCCACAACCGCGCGTGCGAAGCCAACGGGTCGGGCTGGCGCGCCACGACGATGGGGAGCGCACGACGGCCTATCGGGCGCTTGAGGCGCTGGCCTGCGCGTGCTGTACGGGGGTCATCGACGCGGGCGAGGTCTTCTCGCGCCATGCCCTGGCGCAGGCACGCGGCGGCACGCGGGGCGTCACCACGCTGCCGATATGCGGGCGCTGCCGGCCACTACGCCTTGGAGAAGATGGATGAGTCGGGATAGTGTTGTACGCTGGATCGAACGGTCGCCGTACCTGCACGAGGCCCGCGCGACGCTGCCCGACGGGCAGGATGTCTACCTCGGCTATATCGCCATGACGCCCGGTGCCGCGGTATGGCGCGGTTATGTCGACCACGACTTCGAGCCGGTCGGCCTGGGGCTGCCCAGTGTGCTGCGCAAGGCTGTCGAACAGCGCGCGTGCGAGGCGACGAGGGGCAGCGTGGTGGGTGATGCCGGTAGAGAGGCTGCGCATCATGCCTCATAACGCCCGCGAGCCGCGCGAGCGGGCGGTGCTGCCGGCGGACTACGACGCGCTCTTGGGCGAAATCCGGGGGCTGCTACAGACGGCACGGGCGCGGGCCTACCAGGCCGTCGACAACATCAAGGTGCAAGCGTACTGGCAGATCGGCGAGCGCATCGTGCGGGCCGAGTTAGAGCACAAGGAGCGCGCCGACTACGGCGCGCGGGTTGTCGAGCAGCTTGCACGCGACCTAGGACTATCTCGCCCCGTGCTCTTCCGCATCGTGCGCTTTTACCGCGCCTATCCGGTCGTCACCGCCCTCTCGTCGGACATTTCTTGGAGCCATTACGACCTCCTGAGTGGAATCGACGACCGGGCCGAGCGGGAGTTCTACGAGGCGGAGGTCGCGCGCGGCGCGTGGGGCGTGCGCCATCTTGACGATCAGATTAAGGGTAGACTGTATAAGCGCGCCGTGCAGGAGCCGTTGCCTGGGGCGCTTGTGCCACGCGAGTCGCCGGCGCTGCAGCCGGCAGACGTGTTCCGTCGCCTGTACAGCTTCGCTGTGCCGGGATTGCCGTCTGGCTTCGACGAGGCCCAGCTGGAGGGCGCGCTGCTGGCCAACTTCCAACGCTTCTTGGAAGAGTTGGGGCCGGGTTTCTACGTGCGCCGCAGCCAGCAGCCCATCCTCATCGACGGCCAGTACCACAGCGTCGATGTGGAACTCTACAACAAGGATATCCCGGCGACCGTGCTCTGCGACTTGAAGCTCGGCCCGTTCAAGGATGCCTATGTCGGTCAGATGAACAAGTACGTGTCATACTACCGCGAGCGCGTGCCGCGCCACGCGTGGGAGAAGCCGACCATCGGCCTAATCGTGTGCGAGAGCGCCGGCCGCGACGAGGTGCGTTACGCCCTGGCCGGCCTGGAGGAGCGCGTCTTTGTCGCCGAATATCAGGTGCGCCTCCCGACGGAAGAGAAAATCAAAGAGCGGCTGGAGGAACTCGCGGACAGCGATGGACCGGACGTGGACGGGCTATAAAGCCCCACGTCAGCGCGATAGTCTCAACACCGTCGAGACTATTGCCACGGCGTCGAGACTGTCTCGATGCCGTTGAGACTGTTGGCGGGGCAGTCGGTCGCGTCGTGGGCGCCGCGCGATCTGGCGGACGCCCTCCGCGCACGCGCGGAGGGCGGAGGAGGGATAGGGAAATGATGCGTATCATAGCGATAGCCGGCCGCAAGGGCGGCAGCGGCAAGACCACGACCGCCATCAACCTCGCCGGCGCGCTGGTGGAACGAGGCTTGCGCGTCGCGCTGGTGGACCTCGACCCGCAAGCGTCGCTGACGCGTGTGCTGCTGGGCGGCGAGCAGCCCCCCGAGGGGATCGGCGCGCGTATCCTCGACCCACGGCGTGGGCTGGACGGCCTGGCCCTCTCGACAGAGATTGGGGTCGCGTTGTACCCCGGCGACCGGTCCGTGGAAACGGCCGCCATGACCTTCGCCGATAACCCGGCCGGCCTCCTGCGCTTACGCAGGCTATTGCGCGCCGTGGACGGCTACGACGCCATCTTGCTCGACACGCCGCCCAGCCTAGGGTTCAGCCTCAACACGGCGCTCCTGGCCGCGGACAGCGCCATCCTGCCCACGGCCCTGGTACAGCAGGACCTCGATGCCCTGGACGATACGATCGGCCTGCGCGACGAGCTCGCGGAGTTCGGGGCCGCGCGCATCGCGGCGATCTTGCCCAACGCCGTGCGCCCATACCGGCACGACAAGGGGGCGGTCGCCCTCCTTATGGACCGGTGGGGCGATCTAATCGCGACGCCCATCCCACTCTCCGAGAGCGTCAAGGGGGCGCTCAACAGCGGCCGCCCGGTGGTGCTGTACGACCCGACCTCGCCGGCGTCGGCCGCCTATCGCGCTCTGGCCGCGCGCACATGGGAGGAGGGCACCGATGCCGCGTAGCACACCGGTCCTGCCAACCGTGAGCGGTCGCCGCCAGGCCGGCCGGCCGGCATTGAAGGCCGCCACCCCTGTCGACGCCGAACGCGCCCTCCCCGGCGCCCTATCGGCGCCCATCGAGCAGATCGTGCCCGATCCCGGCCAGCCACGCCGCGACATGGACGGAGCGCGGCTCGCCGAACTGGCCGCATCGCTCAAGGAGCACGGGGTGCTACAGCCGCTGCTCGTGCGCGAGGACGGCTACCTGGAGGACGGTCGTACCCGCTATATGATCGTCGCTGGCGGTCGGCGCCACGCGGCGGCGCGACAGGCCGGCCTCGTGCGTCTACCGGTGGTCGTGCGCGACAGCGAAGGCGCGGCGCTCCGTGTGACACAGCTTATCGAGAACGTGCATCGCCAAGACCTTGCCCCCCTGGAGGAGGCCCGCGCCTTCCAGGAACTGATGGACGCGGAAGGGCTCAACGCCGAAGAACTCGGCGAGCGTCTCCATGTGTCGGGACAGAAGGTCCGCGACCGCCTCTTGTTGCTCACCGATCAGGTCGTCGCCGACGCGGTCCTGCGCGCGCAGATCCCCGTGACCGTCGCAGCCGAGATACTCCGCCTTCCCGCCGAAGGGCAAGAGCAATTGCGCCCGAGTATAGAAGCGGGAGCGGCCGTCGATAGGGCAACAGTGCGCGAGATCCGCGACGAATTGAAGGCCGCCGGCGTCGCCAATCCGCGCGCGAAAGGTGGGGGACGCCCCAAGAACGCCGTACGACAGCCACCACAAGCGCGCCCGGATAACGTCAATTATCAATGCGGCATTGATAATGAGCGACCCACCACAGGGGGCGCAGCGTTCTCCACAACAGTCCCACCGTCGCCAATGCCAACGCCTACCACCGCGCAGAGCACGCCTCGCGCCACGCCCACGGATGGCGTGAGGGCCGCGCCAGACCCGCTCGACAGGGCCGACGCAGCAGTGGCGCCGGCTCGTGTCAAAACTCTCTACGCGCAATTTCAAGACTGGCGGGCACGGGTCTATGGGGAACTCGACGACCTGCCCGCTGATGAGCGACGAACTCTCTTGCGGCTCGTACGCGACGATGTTGAGCACCTCTTCCGGCGCCTCGACGAGGCCGACCCTGTGGTGCGCCCATAAACCGAGGGGGCAGCCACGCTTCTCCCATTCAGTCCTGTACTACGTGAGGACGCACTGGTTAATTCGCGCGACCGGCGCTCCCAGTGAGTCGTCCTCTTGCACGAACATAACAGCATCTACTTAGTCGCCAGCGGAGCCGTCATCTTATGGGCCATCCCCTGGCGTTTCGGGGCGGGGATGGGCGGCGATCCAGGGGCCGGACCACTCCTCGTCGAACTCGATCATGCGCACCAGCATCTCGCGCTTCTGGCTAAAGACATAGTCGATAGGGGACATCTTCTTGTGGATGCGCCCGGCTACCC
>JAABVA010004695.1_pt1 | contig 12577 bp, 18 predicted proteins | sample 5560331 | NCBI WGS metagenome assembly JAABVA01 (sample SAMN12812661, study PRJNA571458) | rock metagenome | isolation source: Antarctica rocks | place: Antarctica: Victoria Land, Mt New Zealand sud | collected 2016-01-07
TGGGGGCATGCGTCAGCAGATTTTGTTGTGGCTTTGCTGCCTGGTTTGGCGCAGTGCAGAGCAGGCGGAGGCGCGCGCAGCTCGCCGCGGCTGAGCGGCGGGCTCGACACCCTCCGGCTCGCGAGGCTTGCAGCGGGCGCCCGCGCATGCACGGCTTGAGGGCGTCACACTGTCGGCGTGCAGTGCTGGAAGCCTCGCTCGATCCCTGCTCCTCTGACGCGCCGGGCGCGCCCGCGCGCCAGGTCTGCGCGTCCACCTCGGTGCTCATGATCCTGTTCAGCTCGTCCGCCATCGCGATCAGCCTGGCGTTCCAGGGCCTGCTGAACGCGCACTACGCCGTCGTGTTTGCGCCTGCGTGCTTCCTGGGCTCGCTCCTGGGTGCGCAGCGTCACCGACCTCTGCCGCGTCCCGCTCATCTGCTGAGACACTCTGGCTGTGCAGTGTGGCTCCGTCCCGTGGCCGCGCTGGCCCAACGGGGCGTGTTGCTTCCGTGCCACAGCTGCCTGTTAAAGTGTTGGCATATGAGCTGATGATGTGCTGCATTCGTTGTTATCAACATGTGTAGGTGTGGCGCGCGCTTGCCGCTGCCCCGCCAGCATGCAGGCGGGGCAGGGGCGTCTGCGCGGCTGTGGTGGGCCAGGCGGCTGCGCGCGCGTGCGCAGGCGTGACCCTTGTGGGCCGCCTGATCAAGTCCTCCGGCCGCACCTCCATCATCGTCCTGCTCCTCACCGTGCTCATCACTGTGCGCCCACTCCCCATGAGATTAGGGCCAGGGTAGGGTGACCCTCATGGACTGTCTCATCACGTTCTCCGGCTGCACCCCTGCCATTGTCCTGCTGCCCACCGCGCTCATCACTGTGCGCGCCCGCCTCATCGCCCCCATCTGACTTTACGTGCCGGAGTGCCCTGCCCGCCATTACGGCCTCATGGAGATGGCCGGCAGCTCCTGTCAGGCCGCATGGCATGCGCTCTCTGTTTGACCAGAGCATAGGAGGATTGGCATGTGCATAGAGTACTTAGCAGCCCGCCATCTGCCCGCTGGTCAGAGATCGTTTGGCACAGCTGTGAGGCAGCATGGTCATTGGCTGTTTGCCTTGCTGCCCCGCCAGCGGCTGCGAGGTCGCGTTGCGCGGTTCGCCAGTGTGCAACACCGCTGTCGCACATAGGCAATCCGCGCACGAGTGCACAGCGATCCTCGTCCACAGCAATGCTCGTGCCGGGCCTGACGGCGGCGTGAGCGGCGCGGCGCAGGTTGGCGCCGTGGTGACGGCTATCTTTGGCGGCATCCACACGTACCAGGACTACGAGGAGCTGGGGCGCCTGCCCGGCTTCAGTCCCTTACTGCCAGGACTGAGCGCGCCGCGGCAGCCCTGTGGAGGCTCCCATGACCCTCTCACCGGCAGACAAGCGATGCAGGCCCGAGGCGCCAATGTCATCATTGGGGTGCAAAGCGGGCCTGCAGGTCTGCCTGTGCTGCCTTGCTAGGGGGGCTGGTATCCGCTTGGTGGGGGTGTCCAGCTGTGCACCCGCTTCCGCCTGCTAGTAGCCCGCCTGAGCACCATATTGTTTCACTTGTGAGGCATGCGTTGGTGTCAGTGGGTCGCATCCCGAGCGAGGACCGCCAATTGCGGTCCAAAACCTCACCGTCACTCGTGTGTTGCTGCTTGGCTAGCAGTCCCAGGCTGTGGTGTTGCATGGTGCTTGTTGCATATTTGCAGTGTGTCTTCTCTCTATGCCTTGGCATTGTCAATTTGACAAAAAGGGAGCTAGGTAGCGGGTAGCATGGGCGTCAAGCATCAAGAAACGCACCATATGCTGTGCCGCATATGTGGGTACCGTGAAACGTTGCTGAGTCAGGTGCTCAGCAGAGTCAATGCATGGTGAGGGGTGAATGAAAGTGGGTCCGGCATGATGTGCGCTAAGAGTGCCAAACATTAATGGATGGCGTATGTACGCGACGCGCTCATGAAGGGCACTCCTGGCCAAGCAGCCCATCGGAGATCGCCTACCCATACCCCAACACTCCGCAGCTGCATGCATCCGTCCCGCATCTATCCCGCACACGCTTCACGCATCTATCCGCTCGAGCTCGCCGCCAGCCTGCCGCAGACAAGCCAGGCTCAGCGCTCTGGTGCTGTCGCCGCGGACGAGCTGCGGGCGATCGCATGTGGCGCGGGGAGGCACAGTGCCTAGCAGCGCACACAGAGGCCAGACCCTTGGCAGGGGCTGCAAGCAACACACGCATGGCCGGCGCGACTGTGTCAGCTTCCCAGCGTACAGGCGCATGCATTATATGCCGCAGCCGCCCTGCAGCGGTGCAGCTCGCAGCACACAGTCAATCACCCCGCCCCCTCCCACCCGCCCTCCCTGCGGCGCGGGCTGGGGGCGCGCCAGGTGCGCGATGACCTTCACGTCCTTGCCGTCGCCCGGCAGCATGAACAGCACCTTGTACGGCAGGTTCGACGACAGCGTTTTGCCTTTGAACACTTTGATGACCTGCGCGCGCGCGCGCGCGCGGCGGTCACGCGCCGGGGGCCGCGCCAGCGCCGCTGCGTGCTGCTGCAGCGGGCATGCGCGCGGTGCGTAGGCTCCGAGCAGCCCCTTCTGGCAAGCTGGGGCTGCACGGCTCCGCAGGCCCGCCGCGGGTATCGCCGAAGCGCACCGGCGCCTGCCCAAGCGCCCCTGGCAGCAGCTCGCGCCTTTCGACAGCGCCAGAGGGCAGCAGGGTGTGCGCCATGTCGCCTTCACCTGGGCGAGCAGGTCAAAGTTTGTGGGGTATGCGGTGGGCCGGGGCGCGCGCATCCTGCACGGTGCCCTCCTTGCCCTCCAGGTTCAGGTCGCCGAGCTTGGGGGCATGGTACACCGTCACGGTGCTCTTCACGCGCACTCGCGTGCCCTGCTCCAGGCCCTCCTGCATGTCGTCATCATCCCCGCCGAACATCGCGGCTGCCCGCATCCGCTGCGCAGCCGGCGGCCGCGGCGCCCTGGCGGCAAGACACGCTGCACTGAGCCCAGCGGGGCCGTGGGGAGCCCGGCCGGCAAACTGCGCACGATCGCCCTGGCAGTAACTGCCGCGGCCGCGTTGGGCTGTGCGGTCGCCGCTGGCCCCGCTAAAAGGCCGAGCGCAGCCGCTGCACAGGCGGCTGCGCCGGCCAAGCGGCACAGCGTGCACGCTTTCTTTGACTCCTGGTAGGAGGCCGTTGCTGTGTGCCGCATGCACAGCGACCGCTTTGCCCAGGCACAACAAGGCACGCCGACCCAGGTGCTTTCTCTGAATGCAGTGCAGCGCAGGCCCCCTCAGCAGCCCCCCTTGAGCATGCACTGGGAGGCTGCACGCATACCTGTGTGCATCAGGCCGCACGAAATGGCCCGCAGACAACGTAACACTGCACCAGGCGAGTACTTAAGTCCCACAAGCGGGTGGCGCGCCTGCGAGACTGCGTGAATGCCTTGCCCGCGCGCCGCCAGACCGGCGCCAGGCCGCGTTGTGGGAGGCTAGCAGCTGCAGGTCTGCAGGCCCGCACACACGCTACGCTATGCACGTCTGCCTGCCCCCTAACCTGACCTGCTCCGAGCACCATGCTTGCACCCTGCATGCGATACTCTCAGCACTGACTCAAACCGAGCAATGCCTCTGCTGCCACCTTCCACGCTGTCTTCAGTGACTGTTTCGTGCCTGTTTCCTGAATGGACAAGGCAATCATGAGGAGTCTAAATTGGCACAGAGGGCAGAATCCCAAGCATGCCGCTTTGAGGCGCTATACGCACTTTATCCCATTTGCCTGGTACTCGGGCATACACTGGACTACACATACGTGTGCATAGCTGGGCTATGCGCACAACATCCTGATTGTGGTGCAAAGCAAATACGCCACTGATGACAGCACAGCAGCGCAGCACGGCAGGATGTGCGGCGCAAGGAAGAAGGCTGGACAACGGCCGGGGTGAATGAATGAATGAATGATTGAAGAGCATCACCGGGGGCCCTAACCCGATGGCCCCCTCAGCTGTGTGGCTGTTGCTTGGAGTGCAAGGCAAGGCTCAGGGCTACGTTTGAACTGCAGGGTTCCAAGAGTCGTACTTCGTCGGAAGCAGCACAGCAATTGTTAGCTGCAGCGCCTCTGCACACGAGCATAATAACTGCGTCCTCTCGCCGCCAGCAAGCAGCGGACCGCGCAAGGGGCGCCGGAGCGAGCAAAGTCTGTGGTGGATTCAACCCACCGGGCTTGCTCTGCAGAGCGCCTGTGCCCCGACGCCGAGGAGCAGACGTGCAACGCGGCAGTGGTGAGCAGGCGGCTGCAGGGCAACAGTGTTATCGAAAACTGGCTGTCAGCTGCTCTCCTCTGCCCTGATCTACCAGCTGATGCTGCACGCTCCTGCGCCAACAACTCAGCAGAGCTGCTGATCTGCACAGATTGGAGTTGCTAGCACCCCTGTGTGACCATCACGGTGCTTGATGTCTCAACGTTGGTGTGCACGCAGGGCGCGCTCTTGACCTAACACGCCCCGTACGCACCTTGCCACAGGCCAGGGAGCAGCAGAGATGGCGACGAGGTGCGCAGGCGGCCCAGCCTGGCAAGCACATCTGTTGGTTTCTAGAACGAGTCAGCTCACGAGTGGCGCCATCAGGTGCAGGCGCGAGCTGCGCGATGATAACGACGCGCGGGACGCCGGCGTTGGAAGGAAGACGCTCGCGAAGGGCAAATGCAAGGTACGCAGCCGCTGGCGCTCTGCACGCGCGGGTGTCTGAGCGCTGGCCAAGGCCGCGCGGCTCGCACTGCGCCACGGCCGGCCAACGTGCGCTGGTGCTGGCCGCAGGCGGAGGAGTGCACGGACGAGCTGAACGAGAACCACTGCTGCGTCTGCACAAAATTCTGGCGGAAATGCGTGTGCGCGGGCAAGACGCTGTGCGCGGACGCTGCGGGCTGGTGCAGGAAGATCGACTGCCGGTGCCAGCACGTGGCGAAGGAGGACCACTGCCTGCGCGGCGCCTGCCCGAAGCACTTTCGAGGCAAAACCGCCACCGTCGATGGCCAGACGCAGCAGTACTGCCAGAACGTGCGCGCTCGCCGCGCCGCCTGCGCGGGCCGCCCCGCCCGGCAGCTATACTCATGTCCCGTCTGCTACCCGTCTGCTACTCAACTTTTCTTGCCTTCTGCTTATGTGTGCTAGGCCCACAGCCAGCGTTCATTCTAAGCCGGGACCTTAGTTTGGGTTTTATCCTGTAGGCAGCCTGGCAGAGCCGGCGTGTAACTCGCCTTGTGTGCGCGGGCGGCAGTGCAACGCGTTCCACCCCATCAGCTGCTTCCCGCTGCAGAAGAGCGGTGAACGCCTCAAGTGCGCGCCCGCCCTCGCCGGCCTGCGCGCTCGTTTCCTCCGGGCCTCTTGTTGTACCCTTGGCCGGGGGTTTGCTGTTCCCCTGCGCTTGTACAGCGGCCCCCGTTGCTTGCCTCAACCGGCCGCGAAGCAGCCAGCCCGCGCGCGCAGGGCGTGCAAGCAGCGCAAGCCCAGCTCGAAGGGGCAGGGGGAGGGCCCCGCGGCGTGGCGCAAGCGCGCGCGCACGCCGAGCCCTGCTGGCGAGCGCGAGGCGCCCGCCGGGCGCAGCCCGGGCCCGCGCCCGCGCCGCACAAAGCAGTCTGCGACCGCGCAGCCTGGGCCCTCGTGCGAGTCGCCCGCGCCGCACGCCGCTGCCGCCGAGCAGGCCGCCGTGGACCAGGGCGCCGCGCATGCGGGCGCGCCGCTCTCGCCGTGCGCAAGCTGGGGACTCGGGGAGGCGGACGGCTTCTTCTGCCTGGCCGCCGACCCCCACGCCGCGGGTCCCGATGCCTGGCCCGCTGGCGAGCCGCACGGCTATGGCGAGCACGACCGGGGCGCCGAGGAGCTGCTCGCGGACGACCCCTTCCGCGCGGCGCCGCGCGAGCGCGCCACCGGCGCCGCGGCCCCGAGCGCAGGCGATGCCCACGCGACTGGCGAGCCCAGCGTGGGCAGCGCGGGAGCCTGGACGAGCCCCACGCGGGCGAGCAGCTTGCGAGAACTGGATGATGTGCTGGCGCGGCTGCTGGAGGCCGCTCCCAGCACCACCCAGGCGGCGTGCGGCGAGGGGCCTGGCTCCTGGGACGCGCGCCCCGCATGCGACGCACCCTTCGCTGGCATGCACGACGGCGCCGGGCATGCGCCGGCCGCGCGGCCGGCCGCCACCCGCGCCGCCGCGGCCGAGAACGCCTACGGCGCCGCCGACAGCGAGTACCTGACGAGAATAGAGACAACGCTTCAGCGCTGCAGCGCCTTTGACGATGGCATCCCCCGCTCGTCTCCAATGCCGGTGGAGGGCATTTTGCTCTTCAATTACTAACAAGGTCTGGCGGGGCTCTGGCCCTTTTGTGCCCGTTCTGCCAGGATGTTTGCGCTATGGGTTGCCCCATCTTGGAATATTTTCAGGGCAATGCATGTGATAGTGCCAGCACTTGCCTGCTCTCTTGTTTTGCAGCTGCGCTGCTCGTCGGCGCTGCGTCGTCGGCCCTCTCTGTGCTGTTGAGGGAGCGTGGTCTGGTGTAAGTACAGGCTGTGAAGAGTCTTGTGGAAGTGGCTTTAGGTCAGGACAGTTTGTGCTTGAATGTGACAGCGTTGGAACTGAGGGCAAACGGGGATGGTGTGTCATTCTGACGGCGCTGCTGATTAGGATGTTAGCCGGTGGTACGTGACTTGGGGGCGTCGTGAGCGATGCGTGGCCTTTGCCTGAGTGTGACCTACCTGCATCTGTCTCATTCGTCAGGCACAGTGCGCCCGATGCGCGTGCAGGCCGCTTGTGCAGGCCCCCTGGGCTTTATGTGGCGTTCCTTGCCATTTCAGCATACGTTGGCCCTTGCAAGGGTGTTTGCTGACCAATCCTGTGTTTCTACCTACAGCGCGCATTTCGCCGCCGCCCCAACTCCCGCCTCCCCCACTGTTTATACCAGTGTGAGAAGCTGTCATTTGGAGCTTATTCTCCTTGCAAGCTCCCTCGCCCAGGCAGTTGCGCATGCTTTAATAGCAAATGCTTATGACCGCGGGCCTTGTTCATGCTGTAACGCTGCCTCCGGTGAGACGAACGTTGCAGCGTGCAGCTGGGTATGACAGGACTGTATGTTTAGTGCTGGCGCTGACCTGCACTTTGGTGGCAATAACCTGTGTATTGTTGATGAGTTTGTAAAAGGATTGTGAGCTGACTGTTTTACCAGTGCCGCAACGAATGTTCCAACAGGCGCTTCTGTTCCCACGCTTGCTGTTTTCATAGTGCACAGGGCCGCTTGCTTGCATGCGTGTGCAGAGAAAGAACTTTTCCTATAAGCTTTTCTCTAATAGCACATATGCCACACGCTACGGTTCATCCCTGCGCCATTGCCTGTGTCCAGTGCTTCTCACCTGTATGCACATACCTGACAACCTGCGCTGCTCAAAATGCATGTGGCTCTTTGTTGGATTGCTCACGTTGCGACACCAGTAAGACGCATATGCTGGCAGCCTTGCCGCTGTTTAAGCTGGCATTATGAGGTGGAGCCCGTGCGCGGTACTTCATCTTGTGAGGTTAGACTGATGCTTCAGTGTGCTTCGCCAATTGCTGCGGTTCAGTCAACGCGTGATAAGTATCATGGTCGTCATTATTAGGAGCAACCCAACACCTCACATCAATCAGCAAGTTGCGTACCTGGCCCCCTATCAGGGTGTTTGTTGACCGGTTGTGTGCATGCATAGCCAGCGCCCGTTTGGCCGCTGCCCCCACTTTGCCCACCCCCCCACATGCCGTGGATAGTTGTGATTTTGTGGGCTGATGCTGCAACTGCGCCCTTGGCCAGGCACGTGCATGTGCTTTAGCAGCATATGCTCATGACGGCGAGCACTGCTTATGGCTGCATTTCTGTGTGTAATGCACACAGAACTGTAGAACTACAGCTATAAACAATGCTTGCGGTCATCAGCATAACGCTGCTAAAGCACTGCGCAGCATGCCTGGGCAAGGGCGCACATTGTGACGTTCGCCGCAGCACGCTGCAGGTTTCATAGACAGTGCAACAGGGCGGCTGAGTTGAGTGCATGTGCAGATGAGGGTGTATCTTTGTGCTTGTTTTAGGCCAACGCCAAGCGCGACATGCGACTGCTTTGGCGAGTGGGTCGTCGACCTGTTGACTGCTCAAGGCGTCTGCTCAAGTGTCACAGCTGCCTTCTGTTAAGCCGCATGGGCAGGTTAATACTGAGAGCGCTGCGCGGCCGCAACACAGGCCCCTTGGTAGCTGCTGAACTTGCACTGCCCGGCCACTCTGCTTGCGGCACACATCTACAGGGTCGTGTCTGAGGATAGGGACTGGGCAAATAAGCAGGATGGATCGTGACTGGGCAGATAAGCAGCCATGGGATGCAGTGCATGCACAGGCTGCCTGTTGCGGCCTGCACTGCTGCGGCGCTGCCTCTAGAGCAGGTCTGCAGACAAGTCTCAGAAGAGTTGTTGGCGCGTGGACAGGTCACATAAGTGTTTGCTGACGGTCGGAGGCGCACGCAAATCAGCACTCCACGAATGAATGAATGAAAAGCATCACCGGGGGCCCTAACCCAATGGCCCCCTCAGCTATGTGGTGTAGCCTGGCTCGCGGGCTCGCACGGGCTCGCAACATGCACTGTTGGCACCAGGGCCACCAAGTGGTCCGCCCAGGGTCATAGCCCTGTACATTCAAAGCTCAAGCTGCGTCCTGCTCCAGCAGGCTGCGCTGGCTGGTACAGCTTCCATCCAGTCCCACCCAGCACACCAGGCTCCAGGTGCTTCCGCACTGTGCAATCGGTACACAGAGTGCCTGAGTGCACAGCGCAAAAGTCGCGCTGCGCCAGCTCAGCCTGTCGAACGACAACCTGGTCGCATGGCGAGCCTGGACAGCTTGTCAGACGAGCTGCTCGCAGAGATCCTGAGCCGCGTGCCACAAAAGCAGACGCTGACCAGCCTGCCGCGCGTATGCAGGTGGGTCAGTGCTGCAGGTTGTGCTGGCGTGTAGCCACTTGATGTGCTCACCCCAGACCAGCAGCTGATGAAAATGCCAGAGACGCAGGCGGTTCAGCGACGTCCTGTTAAAGCCAACCAAGGTCTGGGAGCGCCTGGACAACGGTTTCGCAGAAGCGTTCTGGCGCCCTGAAGGTTTGCAACTGTCTTGAATCCTTGTCAATGTCCTTGTCTTGTGTGTTCTTCCAGTAACCAATGTGCGCGCTCCACAGGCACAGGCAGAGGCATGAACTTCACGACGCGCCTTGCCAAGCTTGAAAAGTGGCTGGCCGGTCGCTGCTGCGCAGTGAAAGCGCTGGAGTTCATGTCAATGGAAGTGTGTACACCTCACAGACCTGGGTGAACGTGCTTGTGGTGGTGATTCAGGCCGCGCACGCCTCCCTGCGCACCATTAACTTGTACTTAGGACAGCGGGATGGCACCCGCGCGGTCATGCAGAGGGGCAGCGTGCTGGCGTTCTCACGCGCTCTCAACCAGTGCCAGTCGCTGACGCACCTGAGCATACGCTTTTTAGAACAGCCCAGCCTGTATGCACTGGGCCTAGCAGCCCTGCCGCAGTCACTGCACCGGTTGGAGCTCTCATGTGCACTATTGCACTTTCCTGGCGTCCGTCCCGGTGAGGTCAAAGTTCTGGACCTAGCGGGGCTGCGCGGCCTGCCGCGCCTCACGAGTGTGGTGCTGGGACCGCAGTTCCCGCTCACGTGCTTTGTGCCAGTGGGCTTGTCGCGCTTGACCGAGCTGGACATCCATTCCGTTTGCCGCTCCCCAGGAGGCGTCGTGTTTCAGGAGGGCTGGGGATGCCGGGGCTGCAGAGGTTGGTGCTGGTGCTACACAACGCACCGAACCAAGTTCGGCTTCCTGCTCTGCAGGGGCTATCGGGCCTCACTGAACTGCATGTGAACTATTGCGTGCTGGTGCCAAGAGACTTGACACCGTTGCGCCTCCTGCGCAAATTCTGCCACTCTGTCCAGGGCGTACAGGCATTGCCATGGATGCCTATGCTGCCGGAGTCGCTGACATTTCTGCAGGCGGTCGGCGGGCTGCAGGCGTTCCCGGAGCAAGCCCTGGCGCTTCAGCAGTTGGCATACCTGCATCTTGCAGAAAACTGCTTCACTGTGCTGCCTGCGGGGTTGACTGTGCTGTCCAACCTGCAGTACCTGGCGCTAGGCTTGTCAAGGCCGGGTAGCCGCATTGGCTTGCGCAATCCAGGCAATATGGATGCTGTCGCCCTGGGTGACCTGTCAGCCTTTCCTGCATGACGACCCTCATATTCTCGTGCTGCCAAGTCGCACTTTCGGACGACTTTGGGGTGCGGCCCCATGCGCGCCTGGACAAAGTGCTGTTCGACTGGGCGCGACCATGTCAGGGGTCGAGCTCTGCAGCCGTCCTGGCGTTGCACAGGCGGCTGCTAGGATCAGGGCACAGGCGTGTGGAGGGCTTTGGTTTGGGCGGCACGGAGGTGTGGCTCGAGTTGGCTAACAAGCATGCCTGATTGCGCATGTCAGCGGCAGCGCTGAGCTGCTGGTGTGCGCAATTCAGACAGGGCAACTGCATTTATGCAGCGCTGCTGTGATGCTGTGAAGCATCTCTTCATGACAGTATGCTATTGCATGCATGAGCACGCCAACTGCTCATGTGCACGACGTGCATGTGCTTTTATAGCAAGCACACATTAGCAGCTTGCCGTTATATTTGTCTTTCGTGCCTGTGATTCTTGTTTTGGTGCCATCACCTGGACCATCTGCTGTGACGCTTTATGGCATGAGGCCTGCCTTGCAGAGCCTGGCATCCACTGCTTGCTGCATGCATGTTGTATTTGGAGGAGAAGCAGGCACTTGTTTTGCCAGGCACCAGCGCGGCCTTTCTGTCCCCGCGCCAGTGCCTGCACATCACCAGCAAACCTTACCTGATGACACAAGCACCGTGTGGAGATGCAGCAGTGTGTCCACGTGTTCCGAGCATGGCGCGGCTGCGCGTCGATCTGCATCTGCTGGCAGCGACCTCGGCTGCGTCAGCTGCGTCTTCCCTGGTAAAGCCTGTGCTGCAGGCCATTTGTGTGCCTGAACTGGTGCTTCTGTGCGCTTCTGCAGGCACTGCATGTCGTCTGTATATGTTGTGACCGTCATGGTGGCAATCACCTATGAGCAACCCAACACATCACATCAATGAGCGTGGCAAAGCGTGCCACTTGTTTCAGTGCGCCGCTACACACGTTCGGCCTCTCTTCTCAGTCACAACATGTGGCGCGCTTCCTGCATACTATTTGAGGCGCAAGACCAACTGCTGTTTGTCGCACAGTTCCCAGCAAGGGCCACAGCCGCCCTTGGCCTTGCGTTTCTAGACAAAATCCGGCGTGGCGCCCAGTGGCAGGACACCCCGTGCACTGCTGGCACCAGCTCCTGTGCACTGCAGGCGCCTGGGTAACGCCCATGGACCCGCATTAAGCAGCAGACATGCGGGCGCCGTAATGCGCCCGCTCCAACAGCTGGACATAAGAGCATGGAGGAGCTTACGCACTGCTCGCCCGACCCACGCCACGACAGGAAAAAGTAGAGATGCAGGCTCAGGGCTCCGCGAGCCGAAAATGCACAAGCAGCTGCAAGGTGGGGCGATGCTCCTTGCCCGCCTGGTGCGGCTTCAGGCATGCACTGAAACGAGCGCTGCAGCAGAATCAGAGCCCCCAACTGCAGCAACATCCCCTCCCTCCGCACTATGACCTGCACACAGCTGGACCCCTGCACATGCCAGACCCTGAAACACACACGTCATGTGCACTAGCAGCCCCTCACAGCTTTCGCAGCGCGTGTTTGCGGACCACGCCTCGCCAGCGCCTTGATGCGCCCCACGAACAACCCCTAAAATCAACACCTACATGGTCCCCCTCCCTGCTACCGCACAGCGCACCCCCGAGCTCATCCGCTCGGCCGCACGTCAGATGCGACGCCCTCAACTTTGGGCAGTACGGCGACTGCCCTGGCACCAAGCACGGCCCCAAGGGGCCGCGCACACCAGCGACAGGGGGCTCTCGGAGCGCCAAAGGCGGCAACGGGCGGCTGCAGCTCCAGCTCCTCTGCAGACCCGGTGACTATGCCTCAGGGGCGACGCGCACATGCTCCTTCGCCCCCGCGACCGCTGCACAGGCCGCTGACCGCACCCAGCCTGCATCAGCGCCAGGCCCGCCTGCACCCACAAGAATACAGCGCACGCATGCACAGCACCCCAACGCTGCGGCGCGAGCGAGTGTGTGCGCGCTGGCAGGGCAGGATGGCACTCCTCAATGAGCGCTGCTAGACTACCGCTGACGCCCCGGCCCGCCACCACCCCGTAGCTACAGGCCGCACCACTGGCTGCAAGGGTCTGCACTACAGCACGTCTGCAAGTTAAGGTTATCTGCGACCTGGACCCTGGCGGCCAGGCTGCGGCGGCAAGCAGCAGCTCCCCATGCGGCGGCGCCCCGTGCGGCAGCGCCCGTGCGGCCCCTGGGCGACAAGCGCACGGGCTTGCCCTCCCCTGCGGCTTCCTCCTTCCTCCCCGTCCTTACGCCCTCTCGCCGCG
>JAABVA010004696.1_pt1 | contig 12576 bp, 11 predicted proteins | sample 5560331 | NCBI WGS metagenome assembly JAABVA01 (sample SAMN12812661, study PRJNA571458) | rock metagenome | isolation source: Antarctica rocks | place: Antarctica: Victoria Land, Mt New Zealand sud | collected 2016-01-07
GCCGGCAGGTGCCGCGCGGGGTCAAGCGCAAGATGAGCGGCTATCCGCTGCGCCCGCGCACCCCACAGCCGACGACGTGGATCGATGTCGCCGCCGCTATCCGGATCGCAAAGTGAACAGTATTGCGCTTAGCCCAGGCGTCCCAGTCCGTCTTGACCTTGCACCAGGTGCGGCTGACCCAGCGAAATCGCACAGCGATTTGCGCGACGTCCTTGCCCACGGCACCGCCAAGCGCGCCAGCCCGCAGACTATCGCCTGCTACCGCGATACCTTCCGCCTGCTGCTGCGCTTCATGCGGGAGAGGACAGGCGCCGAACCCACAGCGCTTCCCCTCGCCGCCTTGGACGCGGAAGCCGTGCTGGCGTTCCTCGACCACGTCGAGCGGGACCGCGGCTGCTTGGTAAGGTCGCGCAACAACCGGCTGGCGGCGATCCGCTCGTTCTTCCGCCTGGTCGCAATGCGCGTCCCAGATAGCCTGGGGCAGGTCACACGCATGATGGCGATCCCCGTCAAGCGCGGCGACAAGCGGCTGGTCCACTATCTGAGCCGCGACGAGGTCAAAGCACTGCTCGCCGCGCCTGACCGGACGGCTTGGTCGGGCCGGCGTGACCACGCACTGCTGCTGACCCTCTACAACAGCGGCGCGCGCGTCTCCGAGATCACTGCCCTGCGGCGCGAGCAGGTGCGGCTCGACCCCGCTGGTCCCTGCCTCGATCTGCACGGCAAGGGACGCAAGCAGCGCGTCGTGCCGCTCTGGACAGAAACGGCCCGGGTGCTGCGGGCCTGGTTCCGCGAGCTGGGCAACCAGGGCAGCGGTGTTGCCTTCCCCAGCGCCCGCGGCCGGGCGTTGTCGCGCGACGGTGTCGATTACCTGCTCCGCGGCGCCGTTGCCGCTGCCATGGCAGCCTGTCCCAGCCTCGGCACAAAGAAGGTGTCGCCACACGTGCTGCGCCACAGCACGGCGATGCACCTGTTCCAGGCCGGCGTGGGACATGGCGGTGATCGCGCTCTGGCTCGGGCACGAGAGCTTGGAAACGACCCACGTCTATGTGGAGGCCGACCTGGCCACCAAGGAGCGGGCGCTCGACAAGCTGGTGCCGATGCCGCCGGGAACGCCTGCCCGCTACCGCCCCGGCGACAAGCTTCTGGCCTTCCTCGCCACCCTCTAATTATGCCGAACCGACCATGACGACGGGGGCGTTCTGCCGTGGCAGAACGCCCCTACTCGGCATAATCCGGAACTCGTCATAAGCACGTATCCCGAACCTACCCCTAGCAGATGGGATCAAAGGTTCATAATTTTTGAATTGAGAGTGGCTCTTGTTGGGTTCCGGGGTGGTGAGGTCGAGACCGGGGTAAGATCATAGCCTTGAGGTAGCTTGTTGATCGCTCTCACGCTCGCGCTTGAGCCTGCGGCGCCCCTTCTCACGGTTACCGCAAACTTCCATTTGGCACCAGCGTCGTGATCCATTCTTCGACGTATCAAGGAACAGCCACTTGCAGGTCGGTGAACCGCACTCCTTCACCTTGAGGAGCGCCTTCGACGTCAAAATCTGCTCGACGGTGAGAGCAATCGGCCATAGAGCGTCATCGAGTGATCGCCCGTCCCAGGCCGCGACCAATGCGATTCCCTGAGGAGTCCAGGTGACGCGTTCCGCATTGCGAGCCGTAGCGAGAACATCATTCAAGACGCGCAGATCGGACTCGACCGGTGCTAATCCCTTGATCAACGAGTCGAAAAGGCCGGCGAGTGCACCCCGGAGCCGCAAGGCCGACCGTAGGAAGGCGTCGGATGCACCCTTGTCATTGGCGACAACTCTCGTCATCGCGCGAAAGCGTGTCTCGTCAATGGCCTTGGCACGACGCAACCACATTAGCACCTCCATCGCGTCAATGAGGTAGTCGTCCCAACTTTCGGACACATTGCGTCCTGTCGACGTATTCACAAAGTCGAGCGCCAGGTTGTCAGCAACCAGACGCGCCTCGTGTAGCACCCTGAACTTCATACTAGAATTCGTCCTTCTCAATCCGAACCATTGGCGATGCAACATACTCCACACCAGCAAAAATGCCAATGAGGGTGATTTAACCACCAAAAACTGGTTGACAGGGTAAGGCGGAGATGAAATGGTTCATTTCCTGAGCTCATAATACAAAGTTCGGCATACAAGTCCGATTATGTTGAGAGCCAGTCAAAATACCAAACGGTCAGAAAAATCTGATCGACGACAGAGCTGTGCTAAGTATATATTGCCTAATATACTATATTATATGATTTTTCTCTGGCACACTCCCTACGGTATGGCCGATTTGCTAGTCGATGTCGGTGCTAATATCTTTAAATCTATACTGAATCTTTTTTTCGCATCTGAAATTGCTAAAACAGGCTGGGTGTTATAGTCGTTACTTTAACCTTTGCAATAATCTGACTTAGGTCGAAGGAATCCGTGTCATGATGAAGCTTAGCGTTCTAGAGAAGTTGCAGCAGACCAATGCCGATGCCGAGATTTGGTGGGACTCAAGCCCTCTAGTCTTTGCATCTTGGCGCGACGAACAGGTCAGGAAGGCACCCGACAATGAAGCACGCGATCATTGGATTGCTCAACTAGATCGATTTTTGAACCCGGACGATCCGAGCCGCTCGCTTGTCAGAGGTGTCACGACTAACCCGTCCCTCATTGCCAAATCGATTATCTCCTCGCCTGAGCTGTGGGGCCGAGAGGTGCAAAACTTGGCCCGCTACCAGACCGGGCAGGGTGGCCAGGAGATGTTCTGGTTAGTTTACCTCGAAGCCGTACGCCGTGCCGCCGAGTTCATGTTTCCCATGTGGGCCTCGACCGGCGGCCGCTACGGCTGGGTCTCCGGCCAGATTGACCCTCGCGACATGTTCGACGCGGATCGCATGATGGAACAAGCCATGCAAATCGCGCGGTTGGCGCCCAACCTGATGGTCAAGGTGCCCGGCACTCGGCAGGGCTACGAGGTGATCAGGCGACTCGCCGCTCGCGGGATATCGGTCAACAACACTTGCTCCTATACCGTTCCTCAGTTCGTCACCTGCATTCGAGCTGTGGAGACGGGGCTCGACGAAGCGCGTCGACAGGGTATCGACCTCAGCCGGTGGAGGTGCGTCATCACCCATATGATCGGGCGGTTCGGTTCGCAGGGTGATCTCATCGCCCAAGCGGACGTACGAGATATCGCCCTATGTCAAGCCGAAGTGAGATGGGCGGAAATCGCCATACTTAAGAGAATACACAATATTCTATCTGGCTGCACCGCCCCGATTAAGATGCTACTGTCGAGTTTACAGATGGATGATCCTACCATTGGTTCCGCGACGCTCAGCATGCATTTACAAGAAACGGCTGGAGCCAACATCATATATACTTGCAAGCCAGAATTTATCGAAAAAACTATGATACGGGCGGAGGAAGTTAACCAATTCGATTGCCACGCAATTGAACGAAGCATTCCCAAAGCTGTTATGGAAAAATTAGAACGGCTTCCCTACTTTCGCCAAGCCTTCGAACCGGACGGTATGTTGCCAGAAAATTTCGGCAGGCACGGCGCGTTCCTGGCCACGCAGGCCGAAGTCAACTGCTGGATGCGTCGGCTCATCGACTTCACTGATTGTCAAATGCAAGTAGTGTCGGGACGGACCCGCAGATCAATGCTCCAAGTGGCCGCCGAATAACTAACACCGCGCGGACCTGACCGATCTACTTACAGGTTCTCTCACAGAAGACTGAACATCTTGCTATCGGGCAAACCGATCGGCTTCGAAATTTTGCGGGACTTGTCATGGAGAAAGCCATGGCACGTCGGGCACATCTCTACAGCAGCAAGGAGCGGCTTCATGCATACTTCTATTGCGTTATGGGGACATCCCCGTTCCATTTCGACCGCCGTTGAACGTTCTTTTATGGCGCGAGGGGATTTCAGAGTCTTTCATGAGGCGTTTGCCTACGTCTACTTCATGCATGAGCAGCGACGGGAGGTGCCGCACAAAGAACCGAACCCGAGCCATCCACGTAGCTACGAAGCCGTGAAGGCTATGATGGAGGGTGCGCGCCGGGAGAGCCCGGTGTTTCACAAGGACTTCGCCTATCACGTCATCGATCACCTTCTAGAAGACTCCTCATATTTGAAGGGGCAGGTGCATACTTTCATCATCCGCGATCCCGACGATGCCGTCCTTTCCCACGCCACTATTCATCCAGATCTCACCCGCGATGTCTTAGGATATGTTGAACTGGCTCGGCTGTTTGACGCTGTCGCCGACATGACGGGTTCCGCCCCGGTCGTCCTTAATGCTTCCGATCTCATTCTCGACCCGTTCTCCACTATTTCCGCATATTGCAACTCTATCGGCATACCTTTCCTGGCGGAGGCCCTGACGTGGTCGTGTGGTGACCGGTCCGAATGGTCCACTTGGAAGAGATGGCATCTCGACGTGGCCTGTAGCGAAGGCTTCTCAGCACCGGCACGCAATTACCGCTTTGGATTTGAGGAGTGGCCTCACCTTAAAGCGTTCGCTGACTACTGCAGGCCCTTCTACGACCACATGAACAGGTTCCGCTTGCAGATTGTGAAGGAGGCCGTGCAATGAGCGCCATAACTGTCATTATAACCGGAGCTGCTAACGGCATCGGTCGCGCGCTCGTGCAGCGTTGTTTGGACGACGGCTCAACTGTTGTGGCCTGCGACATCGACCGGACCGGCCTCGAACTACTCAAAGGCCAACATAGAGGTAGACCTCTTAATGTCCACTGGTGCGATGTCGGCATTTACACCGCTTGTGAAGCCTTTATGGACACCGTTCTCGCGGACCATCCGGATGTAGACGGACTAGTTAACAACGCTGGCCTGTACCTCGGGCAACCAGTCTGGGACTACGACGACGCGGCGATGGATCGTGTAATCGCGGTCAACGTCAAAGGGCCTGTTTGGTTATCTCGCAGGTTCGCCGAGCACGTGCTCAAACGCGGACAAGGTGGAGCCATCGTCAACCTCGCATCCGTCGCGGGCGAGGTGGGAAGTTCCGATGCGATCTACGGCTTAGTCAAGGCTGGCGTGATCGGGCTAACGAAGTCGAATGCAATGAACTTCGCGCCTTCCGTACGGGTCAACGTAGTATCTCCCGGACTGATCGTCGATACAGGAATAGCCGGCCTTATACCAAAGTATAGATACGATGAGTACAAACGTCAGGAAAGGCTCGATGGAGACATCCTGCCTCGAAATGTCGCCGCTGTCTGCTCCTTCCTGCTCAGCGACGATGCAAGGAACATGACCGGTGCAATCCTCCCGGTCGACAACGGATGCTACCCGCGCTGAGGCCGTTCAACCTTGAAAGCTATTGTCATGATCAAAGTCGCCGCAGTCGAGAAGCCACGCATCATGCTAGTCGGCATGGGCAACCTATCGTCCAATCTTCTGAGCTTGCTCCTGCTCGATCCAGCCACCGACCGTATAGTCTTGGCAGGACGCGACATTGAAAAATGTCGCCGGCGGGCCAACCTTGCCCGGTTCACCGCTTATAACCTCGACGCCGTCGCAGTACCCGAGGTGGTACAGATCGATCTGCACGATGTCGACCGTACTAGCGAGACTTTGGCAGTGGTGAAGCCCGATATCATATTTATGGGCGCCAGCTTACAGTCGTGGCGTAGAATTACAGAATTGCCGAGCGAAGCTTTCGAGGCGCTTGACGAGGCGCAGTTCGGACCTTGGCTGCCAATGCATCTCACACTCAATTATTTGTTGATGCAGGCTGTGCGCCGATCCGGCATCAGCTGCAAGGTCGTGAACGCAGCGTTTCCTGATGCAGTGGGTCCAGTGCTTGCGAAGGTCGGGCTGGCTCCGACCATTGGAATAGGCAACGTGGCCAACATCGTACCGGCGCTTGTATACGCAGCCGCATCTCTGCTCGAGGTCGACCCGAGTCGCGTCGAGGTTCGCCTCGTCGCACAGCATTATTTCAGCCACTACGTCCCCCGGTTCGGTACTCCGGGACGCAGCCGATATCACCTCTCGGTCAGAGTAGATGGCGAATCGCTTCACACGCAGGTCGACGACGCGGCAATCTTTGCTCAACTGAACGGTCATCTTAAGAGGCTCGGAGGTATCGACGGACAGGTGCTCACGGCGTCGTCCGCCGCCCGCATTATAAAAGGTCTAGTATCCGAGGCGCCGATCCGTGCGCACGCACCGGCGCCGGACGGCCTTCCTGGCGGCTACCCGATCCGCCTCAGCCGATCCGCAATTGCCTTGGACCTCGCTGATGGCATGGACTGCCAGGAGGCTATTCAAATCAACGAGGCTTGTCAGCAAGCCGATGGTATTGAAGCTATCGACGCAGACGGCACGGTAACGTTTGCTGAAGCCGAAATGGAGATTATGCACAAGCTCATCGGCTATCGATGCCGTACCATGAAACTCTCTCAATCGGCGAATTGGGCCGATGAATTAGGTAAAAAGTACGCGAAATTTGCAGAAGCATTAGGACCATTGTCGGCCTGATCATTCCGTTAGAATATCTTCTCTTTCTCTTCGATATGGTGAATGACATGAAGGATACTGTATCAATGGATCAACCTAACTCCGAGCTTCAACACGGCTCCACTCTCGATGATCTCGAAGCGCAGTACCTGCCGTCATTTGTCGATCGATGGGACGATCTTATTGATTGGCGCAGACGGGCCGAAGCAGAGGGCGACTTCTTTACCGCTATTTTGCACCGTGCGTCCGTCAGCAGAGTCCTCGACGTTGCCGCAGGGACTGGGTTTCACTCGATCATGCTGGCCAAGGCTGGTTTCAAGGTGACGGCAGTGGACGGGAGCAGTGAGATGCTTCGCCGTGCCGTCACTAACGCAAGGACGGGTGCAGTCGATTTCCAGGCTATCCACTCCGACTGGCGAGACATGGGTCAGGAGGTCGGAAACGGCTTCGACGCCGTCGTCTGCTTGGGCAGCTCGTTCCCGCACCTGTTCGGGGATACAGATCGACGGGACGCACTTACAGCCTTTCGCGCCGCTCTCAAGCCGGGCGGCCTCCTTATCATCGACCACAGGAACTTCGATGCAATCCGCGCGCATCGCTACCAGAGCAGCGGTCGTCTCTACTACTGCGGCACTGGGATAAAGGTCTCGATTGACCACATAGACGCATCGCTCTGCCGATTCCGTTACTTATTTTCAGATAACGCATCTTACACGCTCGAAGTCTACCCGGTTCTGAAGGACGAGCTGCGAGATTTACTTCTTGACGCCGGTTTCGCGGCGATTGCGACCTATGGCGACTTTAAGGCCGACTTCGATCTTTTCAACTCGGACTTTCTGATCCACGTCGCCCGAAAGCGTTAATCCCCACAGTCCTCCCATCCCTATGCGTGACACGACGCCTCGGCAAGGAGTCCAAGCTTATGTCCTTCACCTTTTCGACGGGTGACGCTTCCGCCAGTGTGCTCGCGAGCATTGCGGTCACGGTGATCCTAACGGGATTTGTAGCCGCCACCTATGGATTTGGCTTCTACCTCTTCGCGCAACTCGTGCCGGATATGCGCCGCGATCTCTGTTTTGATTACGCAACAGTTGGGGTCATAACGGCGAGCGCTCAATGCGGCTTTCTACTTTTTGCGATGCTCGGCGGATGGCTCACACCCCGGATCGGCGGCGGCCAAGTCGTTGTCGGTTCGGCCCTTCTATGCGGATTATGCCTGATCCTATTATCGGTGGTGAAAGAAGTGCCGGCGATGGCGGCTCTGCTTGTCGTGATGGGGGGAGCAGCCGCCTCCGTTTATGTGCCGATGATTGAACTCGTCGGGCGCGTCGTTGCATATCGCCATCGTGGCAAAGTGCTTGGCCTGCTTTCAAGTGGCACGAGTTACGGCGTCTTCCTGAACAGCTTGTTGGTGCCGCCGTTTATCGCCGCTGGGAACTGGCAAGGTGTGTGGTTGACGGTCGGGTCGCTTACGTTGGCAATTACGGCCGTTGGTGCCTTTACGTTCTGGCGCTTGGGCCTGATCCAGGCACCTATGCGTAGCACGACACGTGCAGGCGACACCAAAGTGGGCATGTATAGGTTTTTGGTGCCCTGGGTCATTCTAATCTGGCTCATGACCTTCCTGAATGGATTGTCGATGATGCCGTTCCAGACCTATCTCTCGCCCTATCTCCGGGAGGAGTTGGGTTTTGGCACCTCCTTTGCCGCTAAGGTGTGGGCTACACTCGGCATCATCGGCATGGTTGCGGGTTTCGCGGTCGGATGGCTGTCCGACAGGATCGGCGTCCGCTTCTCCCTTGTGCTGAGCTATGCCTGTACGGCAGGCGCAGCAATCATTCTGATCCTGGCTCCAGTCGGCATCATGCCGATGATTGCCGGCGTTCTTTTCGCCCTTGCCTTTTACCCCGTCTTCGGGCTTGTCCCAGCCTACGTATCGAAGATGACCGATGGGAGGACCGCGACGCGGGTGTTCGCCGTCGCAAACGTAACCCTAGGCGTCGGCGGTATTTGCGGCAACTTCGCCGGAGGAATTCTGAAAAACGCAACTGGAAGCTTCGTCCAGATCTACGAAGCGATCACTTTAATTGCTGTCCTCCTTAGCATCGCGTCGCTGCTTCTGCCGAGCGAAACTCGATATCAAAGTGGTAAGCAAGCTGATGCGGGGACGGGTGCACAGTAAGTTGCCGCTTATTTATAGATACCGGGTTTAGGGTGTCTGATAAAATTAAAGTATTCGAAATTAATGCCAGCAATTTGTCCAGAAATCAGAGTTATATAGTTTACAAATATCATAGAGATACTTTATAAACATCATAGAGATATTTTATAAAACTCTCTTTGTCTTCTGATATCTCTGAAGGCGAGTAGGACATTGTTTTATTCGAATAAATATTATCATCTCGTTTTAATAAGGAGTGCTGACCATTATGTTACGCAAAATTCTAATCATGGGCCTGCCTGGTTCGGGCAAGACCACACTCGCGCTGACGCTCTCGCGCCGTATCAACGCCGTGCATTTCAACGCCGACGCCGTGCGCTGTGAGATCAACCGAGATCTTGGCTTCTCAGTTGAAGACCGGGTCGAGCACGCCAGACGCATGGGCTGGTTGTGCGACCGCGTGGTGGAAGCTGGAGGCTACGCGGTCGCTGATTTTGTTTGCCCTACGCCAGAGACGCGCGCGGCCTTCCAGGCGAACGGCCCGGCTTCCGTGATCTGGGTGGACCGCATCGCCGCCGGGCGTTTCGAGGACACCAACCGGCTGTTCGTGCCGCCGGAAAGGGTTGATCTTCGTGTGAGCCTTGAAGGCAGCGTCGAGTATTGGGCGGAACAAGTTGCGCTTAAGCTCCACCCTTTGTTCAATCCCAGGCGGCCGACCGCACTTTTCGTCGGCCGTTATCAGCCTTTCCATGATGGGCACCGCGCACTGATCGAGGAGGGCCTGCATCGGGTCGGCCAAGCCTGCATCGCGGTGCGCGATACTGCGGGCACGGACGAGAAGAATCCGTTCCCATTTGAGTACGTGCGCACGCGCATCGAGCACGCGCTACGCGCGCACGAGGGGCGCTACACGGTAGTGCTTATGCCGAACGTCACGCACGTTTTCTATGGCCGCGACGTGGGCTACGCTGTCGAGCGCATCGACCTCGACGCCGGCTTGCAGGCGATCTCAGCGACGCAGCAACGGCGGCTGCTCTCCATTGAAGCAATCTCGGCATAGGTGAGAGCATCAGTGGGGTGTCCACGACGGGGCCGGTTAAACTGCGGTGGCTGGCCCGAAAATTCACACGGTTGGGCCGGGTCCGGCGTGCTGATATGCCATGGCGGGCGCAGTTAGCCTGAATAATTCACGAGGGTTGGCGGGCATGGTACAAGCCCTTGATCCGGCGTAGAATGTGGTTCTCAAGGCCAATTCTACGGATCCGGAGCGCCATGCCCGCCAAAGTTGAGCTTATCCCTTCGCTGCCCGGCCTGTCACCGGTCGGCGGCAAGCCCGTGATCGTCCGCTTCGACGGCGGCCAGCTTTCGTCCGATGGTGGGCTGCTGGTGCTGCGTGAGGTGGAGCGCCGCCTTGACGTGACCGGACGCTTGGCAGCCTGCATTGCAGACCCGCGCGACCCGGGGCGCGTCGTGCATGGTCTCGACGAGATCATCCGCTTTCGCCTGCTGATGATTGCAGCAGGCTACGAGGACGGCAACGATGCAGACCGGTTGCGCACGGACCCGATGTTCAAGCTGGCCATGGCTCGGCTTGAGGACGAGACGGCGTTGTGCTCGCAGCCGACCATCTCGCGCCTGGAGAACCTGCCCGACAAACGCGCGCTGCTGCGCATGGGCCAAACGATGGTCGATCTCTACTGCGCGTCATTCCGCCAGGCGCCGCGCCGGATCGTGCTGGATGTGGACGACACGTTCGACGCCGTGCACGGCGGGCAGCAGATGCGCTTGTTCAACGCGCACCACGATGAATACGGCTTTCAGCCCATCGTGGTGTTCGACGGCGAGGGCCGCTTCGTCACCGCCGTGCTGCGCCCGGCCAAACGGCCGAGTGGACGCGAGATCCGCGCTTTCCTGCGCCGCCTCGTGCGCCAGCTCCGCGCCAACTGGCCCCGGGTCGAGATCCTGCTGCGGGCCGATAGCCACTACTGCGCGCCTGAGGTGCTGCGTTGGTGCCGGGCGAACAAGGTTGACTACCTGCTCGGTGTCGCGCCGACCAGCACGCTGCGCCGTCACATCGAGACCCTGGAGACCAGCACCGCTGCGCGCTTTGCCGCCTCGAACGGCAGCACCAAGCTCCGTCGCTTCACCGAATTCTACGACGGCGCCGCAAGCTGGGACCGGGTCGAGCGCATTGTCGCCCGTGTCGAGGCGGGGCCGGACGGGACGGACACGCGCTTCATCGTCACCAGCCTGCCCAGTGGCTCGGCCCGCGCCCTCTACGAACGGCGGTATTGTCAGAGGGGCCAAGCAGAGATCTGCCAGGCATGATGCGTCTCAAGAGTGACTAGGGGTTGCAGGGTGGCCTGCGCCATGCAGGCGGCGATGGCGCAGGCGGTCGATTTCGGCTTCGTTGGTCTGGATGAGCCAGACGCTTTGGGTGAGCACCGACACCTTGCGGGCGGCGACCACCCCACGCTGGATCCAGCGATGAACCGTGACGTGGGGAGCGTTGAGCCGTGCCGCGAGTTCATGGATGGTCATCTCTCCGGGCTCGCGCTCCTGCAGCCGGGCCGTCCAGGACAAGCGAGGAGCGGCCGGTATGCCCAAGCGACGCAGCAAGTCGCGGATCATCGCAGCCGTATAGGTTGCCCGGCGCTTAGGCGGCATCCAGCCCTCCGCGTTCAGAACGTCGGCGATCACCGGGGCCTTGTGGCCCTCGGCCTGTAGATCATGGACGCGCTGCAGCAACGCCGCGTGGTCGCTCAGTTGCGTCAGGTGCGCCACGGGCCGCCGCAGGTCATGCTGCGTTCGCACGTCGCCGGCCCAATGGCATTCCACAAGGACCATCTCGCTCTTGCCCTGCACGGTGACGACGACGCGGTCCAGCATCAAGCGTGCGATCGCCTGCCGGTCGGCGGCCGTGGTGGTGGGGGCCGTCCAGAGCGCCGGGATGTCCGACGCCAGCCGCTCGATCGCGGCGCGTTCGTCGCTCGTCAGCGGCAAGGCTTGGCCCGCCAGAAACCGTTCATGCTCGGACTTCAGGCGCACTTCGTCGGCCAGCGCCGCCTCCCAGCGCTGCTCCAGGGTGCGCACCACGAGCCGGTTCTCCGGCTCGACGGCGTCGTATTGGCGCTGGGCGCGCTCGGCCTCGTAGCGGGCCCTCTCCAGCCGCTGCCGCCATTGCCGGTGCAGGGCCGTGCGCTCCAGTTCGAGGTCCTCCGCCAAGTGCAGGCTGACCTCGAGCGCGGCCGGCGCCAGCGCTTGCAGCATCAGCTCGCCTACCAGCGCATCCAGCGTCCGCCCACTGAGGGACTGGCACAAGGGCGCGCCGTAGTTCATCGCAAGTCGGGAACAGCAGTAGCGCTGGAAGCGGCCCCCGTTTGGGTATTGCGCCGCCATGCGTTGGCCGCATCGGCCGCACACGATCAAGTTCGCAAGAAGGGCCGGGCTGCCCCGGGGGATGCCGCGCTGTGCGCTGCGGTTGGCCACGATCTGCTCCAGGTTCCGCTGGTAGGCCTCCCAGCTGATGTAGGCGGGCCAGTGGTCCTTGATCAACACCGCCGGATCGCCGGCCTTCTGGCCCGTGCCAGGGCGTCCGGGCTTTTGGCGGCGCAGGTCGACGCAGCGGCGTCCATAAGCATAGGCGCCGGCATACAGCGGGCTTTGCAGCATCTCCGACTGTCAACGGCGTTTTAACTCTCCTCGAATCGGGCGGAGTAATTTTCCCCATTCCGTTGTTTTTAGTCGCGACCGTAGCCGCGGGGCGGGGCCGTGTCGGTGAGCGTCGTGAGGTCGAGGTCGACGATGGTTTCGAGCGCTTCGGCGGTGGGGCTGTTGCGCAGGCTTTCAGGCAGTGCGTCGAGCCAGGTGGCATACTCGGCCTGTAGCGCGAGCAGTTCACCGACGGCGTT